>Ga0114956_1003627_pt1 | contig 11913 bp, 8 predicted proteins | sample MaitaG_FD_87304 | JGI IMG/M metagenome (GOLD analysis project Ga0114956, IMG submission 87304) | Marine algal microbial communities from Maine, USA - Maine_Asex2 metaG | ecosystem: Host-associated > Algae > Red algae > Unclassified | place: Maine, USA | collected 2015-01-05 | reverse complement strand
GGCCGGACTGGTCTTCGATGCCGCCACCAGCGCGGCTGGCTTCATTGGCTTCGATCAGCGAACCGGTGACCGTGAGGGTACCGCCGGTGTTGTTGAAAATACCGCCGCCACTGCCGGAAGCGCCGAGAGCCGTGTTGTCGCGTACGACCACGTCGGTGCCAGTAAGGACGAGCGTGCCGCCGTTGTTGAACAGACCGCCGCCGCCATCGTCAGCTGCGGGACCTTGGGCGTCGTTGCGGGCGATGATGGTCATGCCCTGAACGGTCATCGTGCCGCGTCCATTCCAGAGTCCGCCGCCTTCGCGGCTGGCGATATTGTCGTTGATGAGGGAGTTGTTGATGGTGGCGTTGGCACCGCCGGTGATATGGATGCCACCACCGTTGCCGGGGGCGGGACCGGTAGAGTTAAACGCGAGTTCGGAGTCGTCGAGCGAGAGGGTGCCTTCGATCAGTTCGATGGCACCGCCAGCACGGGAAGCGTTACTTGCGAGAAGCCGCGAGTTGACGATCGTGACGAGGCCGTTGGTTGACAGCAGAACGCCACCACTTCCTGCAGCACCACTGGCGGCGTTAAACGTCGCGAGCACATCGATGAGGTTGAGTGTGCCACCGTTGTTAAACAGTGCGCCGCCACCTTGGTCGGCGGGTGCGCCTTGGGCATCGTTACCGATGAACGAGGTGCCGGTCACGGTCATGGTGCCGACGCTGTTCCAGAACCCACCACCTTCGGCAGCCGCGATGTTTCCGTTAACCTGTCCGCCGGTGATATCCATGTCGCCAGTCCCGCTGATGTGAATGGCTCCGCCGTTGCCGGGCGCGGCGGTGGCGGGCGCAACGCCGGCGTTGTTATTAAAGAAATCGACATCGAGCAACGTGTTGGCCGCGGTGCCGGAGATGTCTTCGATGCCGCCGCCGGCGCGGTTGGCTGTGTTGTTGAAAAAGACGACTTGTTCGAGATTGATGCTGCCGCCAACGTCGTTGCGCAGACCGCCGCCGCTGCCGGGCAGACCGTTAGCGGTGTTGTCGGTGAAGGCCACGCGGAAGGCGTCAAGTGTGCCGGCGCTGTTTTCAAGGCCACCGCCGTTGTCGGCGAGTCCGTTGACAATGTCGAACTCTTCAAGTTCGGCGGGGACACCGATGAGATGCAGGCCGCGGTCGAGTCCGGCGGCGTCGATCATACTGAAGCCACGACCGACGCCGGTGAGCAGAATCTCGTCGGTGAGGTCGAGGTCACCGGTTGCAGCGGCGTCTTCGCCAATGCCAGCGATGGCGAGGGCGTAGGTGCCATTTTGCAAGCCGATGATATTGGGACCGGCGATGCCGTTGGCCATGATGATAGCTTCGCGGAGACTGGTGACGCCGTCGGCCGCGTTGACGACGTCGGCGAAGGTGGTGACGTCGATCTGGGTTTCAGCGAGGGGCTGGCGTTCGACGGAACCGATGTCGGCGGTGGCGGCGACGCGGGCGGTGTTACGCTGATCGAGCGGCACGATGGCGGCGGCCCCGGCATTGGCCGCGTCGAGAGCGGGGCTGCCGGCCATGGGCAGGAAGGTACGGGTGCGGTCGCCGGTACGTGCGTAGCTCATGAGTTGCGGGTCCTGGCCGAGAACGTTTCCGGGAGCGACCACTGGGCCGGTGGCCCCCGTCGTGTCCTCAAGAAATAGGCCGATGGAGGTCGTGATGGCACCGTTGTAGTCGGGCGCAGTGCCAGCTGCGTTGTCGCCGATGAGGCTGTTGGCGAGGTTGACGATGCCAGCAGTGACATTGAACCCGCCACCAACGGTAGTGGCGATATTGGAGGCAATGGTGACGTGGAGGAAGGTGTTGGTTCCGCCTTCGATCTGCACGCCGGCGCCGTTGTCGGCGGTGTTGAGACCGATGGTGCTGTTGACCACGGTCATGTTGCCAGCACCAGCTTGAGCGAACAGGCCGCCGCCGTCAGGAGCGTTGTTGAAGGCAACGGAGGTGTCGGTGATATTCATGGTACCCGCGCCCGAATTCCACAAGCCGCCGCCCTCGTTGCCGGCGACGTTGCGCGAGACATCGGAGTCGGTGATGGAGACGGTGCCGGGTCCGGTGATGTGGATGCCGCCGCCGTTGCCGGGGCTGTTGCCGGTGGTGTTGCCGACGAGATCGGAGTCGGTGATGGTGATGCTGCCGCCAGCGTTATCCTCAATGGCTCCGCCAGCGCGCATGGACACATTGGCTTCAAAGCGGGTGCCGGTGATGGTGACCACACCGCCCGCGATGTTCTGCAGACCGCCGCCGCTACCGCCGGCTCCGGTGGCGGAGTTATTCAGGATCATGGCGTCGGTGATGGTCATGGTGCCGCCGTTGTTGAACAAGCCGCCGCCGCCGTCGTCAGCCGCTGTACCTTGGGCGATGTTGCCGAGAATGTCGGTTCCAGTGACGTTAAGGATCGAGCCGCGTTGCCCCCAGAGTCCACCACCCTCGCGGGCGGCGGTGTTACCCTCGACCCGTCCGTCGGTGATGGTGACAACGGTGCCGTTGGTGCCGGTGACGTGCAGTCCGCCGCCGTTGCCGGGTGCGGACGCAGTGGAGTTGAAGGAGAGTTCGACATCGACGAGGTTCATGAGTCCATCGACGACCTCAATGCCGCCGCCGGCGCGCATGGAGGTGTTGTTGAGGATGCGGGTGTCGGTGAGCGTAACGGCGCCGCCGGTACTGAACAAGCCGCCGCCGCTACCGGCGGTACCGGTGGCTGTGTTGCCGTCGAGTAAAGCATCGTTCACGACGAGGGTGCCGCCGTTATTAAACAGCGCGCCGCCACCGTCGTTGGCGCCTACGCCTGCGGCTTCGTTGTTGGTGAATCTGGTCCGATTGACCGTCATCGTGCCAGCGCCGTTCCAGAACCCGCCACCTTCGCGGGCGGCGAAGTTGCCGTCGACGAGGCCATCTTGGATCACCATGTCGCTGGGTCCGGTGATGTGGATAGCGCCGCCGTTGCCGGGGCCGGCGACGGGCACGCCGGCCTGGTTATTGGAAAAATCGACACGGGTGATGGTGGTGGTGAGGCCGACACCAGCTTGGTCTTCAATCGCGCCGCCGGCGCGGTTGGCGGTGTTACCGGTGAACGTGGTGTCGGAGACATCAAGGGTGCCGCCTGCCGCATTGAAGATCGCACCGCCGCTGCCGGGCGTTCCCGTGGCACTATTAAAGTCGAAACTCGAACCGAGCACGGTAAGGTTGCCGCCGGCGTTGAAAACGCCGCCGCCGTCGGCGGCCTCGCTAGTACTCACGTCCACGTGATCCAACGTGAGTGTCCCGCCCGTACCAACTAAAACCGCGCCGCCAGCGGTGGTGTCGAAACCGTTGGCAAGGAGAAGACCGGTGACCTCGGAGGTGATGCCAGGCGCGATCTCAAGTATCCGCAAGGTGCCGCCCCCGTCGAGAGTGATCCTCTGTGCGAGGTCGTCACGGAGGTCGGCATCTTCCGTGATCACTAAAGGCGCAGTCAGGGGAATGGTGCCGCCGGTGATCTTTGGGGAGAATGCGATGATATCTTGGCCCGGGTCGCCTGCAGGTGCATCGCCGGAGGGTGCGTTGGCATTGGCGGCATTCAATGCCTCGCGAAGACTGATTTCCCCATCGAGGGCGACGGTGTCCGCCAAGGTGGTGACGACATACTCGCGGGCCTGAAGGAGGCTGGAGCATAAAGCAAAGCAGAGAAAGAGAAAGGGAAAGAGACGGAGAGTGGTTAGTTGCATGTGGTTTGTGGTAGATGGTTACTCTACTGAAACGACATGAGGTTCCGGACTGGATGCACCCCGCGTTGAAAAAACGTAGAACTCTTTTCCCTAGCCTGCATCCGAAGCCGGTGGCAAAAGCGTAGTGAGAGTAGACCTTCACAAACCAAATGTACTCTTCTATCTTAATCACCATGTCCGAGCCCGTGATACTTCACGACCCAACTGATGGTCTGATCCGCCGCATCGCGGACGGTGACCGGCAGGCTTTGGCAGAGTTGTATGATCTCCATGCTGCCCGGCTGCTCGGCGTGTTGATTCGGGTTGTTGGTGACCGGGGAGACGCGGAGGATGTTCTGCAGGCCGTATTCCTCACCGTCTGGAAGCGAGCCGATCAGTTCGATCCGCGCCGCGGCCGAGGCCTATCGTGGCTGGTCTGCATCTCGCGGAACCGAGGGCTGGACTTGGTGCGCACCCGGGCCCGGCGACGCGATTTGTTCGAGCGAAGCATTCAGGAGTCACCCGCCGAATTATCAGCTCACCCCACATCCGGGGCGGAAATGATAGATCACCACGTTCTGCAGCAAGCCCTGAGCGCTCTTTCGGCCAACCAGCGAGCATGGATTCTTCTGGCGTTCCAAGATGGCTATACTCACTCTGAGATCGCCGAACTGACGGATACGCCTCTGGGCACCGTAAAGGCGGGCATCCGGCGCGGACTCCGAAAATTACGCAACGAACTCGACGGAAAGGACTGGCTACCAGCATGACAGCAGAGTGCCTCGACGATCTCGCCATCGCAGAAGCCTCCCAGGGATTGCTCCCGGAGGAAGAAGCCAAACTCGCAACGTGGTTTACAGCTCACCCGGAACTGAGCGAAAGCCGGTTGGCAGACTACAAACTGCGCATTGATCTGCTCGCGGCAATCGCTCTGGCTGGCAGCGTGCAGGCCGGCGTTCCTGCGGGCCATCTCGACGGTATTCTGGCAGCCATCGACAAGGAAGAGTCGGACGATCCGGCTGCGAATGCGCCTGCAAAGGAACCTCCTGCCGGGTTCACCTATCTACTGGAGAAGGACAGCCCTTGGGTCGAATTACCATACGAAGGTTGCCGCATCCGCACCTTGTCCGACCACCCGGCAGACCCTTTTTCAATCGTGGTGCTTGAGATGGATCCGGGGGGCACCTTCCCCCAGCACGCCCACAAGGGCGTCGAAACGGCCTATCTGCTTTCGGGTGACATCCTCATGGACGGCCAGATGTTCCTGCCCGGAGACTTCATGCGGGCGGCTCCGGGTTCGGACCATATGGCGTTCGAAAGTCCATCCGGATGCCAAGCGATGTTGGTTATGGCGCGAGAGAACTACCAGCGGAAAACGATGACCGGCTTGAAGGCGCTGCAAGGAATAAAGAAGTGGTTCCGTCGTGACCGCTGAGATCTCCTGGCCCAAATAGACTTCGACCAGCCACGCTAAGCGACTTGGGTTAGTCTAAAAGACGAGTTTCGATGAACGCGCACATCTCTGGCGGCATGGCGCCATTTCGCATGGACGTGGCGAGTACGACGGATGGATGGAGTTCTTTCATCGACTTACCGAATGATCTGGGAAGAAGGCTGAGGATCGGAAAAAACTGAATCACGCCATCACGCGTGTTTTAGAGATCTGGGCTGGATCGCCTAACCCGAGTATGATTTGGGTGGCTGATGAAAGACAACGACACAACAACACCAGCTCGAATCCTGCTGGTCGAGGACGATCCTGCCGACATCTTGATGACCCGCAAGGCTCTTGAAAAATCCAAGCTTCGCGTGGGACTCGATGTGGTGGAAGACGGTGAAGCCGCTATGGCCTTTCTGCGCCGGGAAGCGCCTTATCAGGACGCCGTCCTTCCGGATCTTGTTCTACTTGATCTAAACTTACCCAAAGTAAACGGGCATGAAGTCTTGCAGCATATGCAAGCGGACGACCTGCTAAAAGCGATCCCCGTCGTCGTGTTGACGACGAGCGAGGCGGACGAGGACATCGTAAAAACGTATACCCTTGGAGCAAACTGCTTTGTGACGAAACCGGTAGGGCTTGAAGCGTTTCGTAAGATCGTGCTGGAGATCGAAACCTTCTGGCTGACGATCGTGAAACTGCCGCATCCGGAGTAAATCCTGTGGTCCGAGGACGTTTATAGGTCCTGTGTTTCTTCCGAGATGTCTCGCACTGTCGATGTGGATAAGACTTTTTTCTGCCTTGCTGGACGTGACGACAACTTGATCACGAGGGCGGTGGCGTCGTCGTGTGTCTTCGCTTCCTGCGCCGAACTCACTAGCCGCTGCGCAATTTGCTCCGGTTCTTCAGCCATGGCGAGTATTTGTTGGAGATCCGCAGGTTTCACAAAACCTGTAACCCCGTCGGTGCACATCAGAAAGCGGTCGCCGCAGCGGGCCGGCCCGTACCACCATCCCGGGTTTACGTCATGTTCCAAGCCGGTGAGCGCTTCTAAAAGAATATGTCCCGACGTGGCTTCGGCGATCGAGACGGGAACGGCTTCTTCATCGATCAACCGCTGAGCCTCGGTCTGGTCATGGCTGATTTGGTCGAGTTCGCTTCCCAAGCCGAGGCGGTAACAACGACTGTCGCCGACATAAACGAGGAACGCAGTTTCACCCGCAAGGCACAGCAGCGAGAGGGTGGTGCCCATGGTTCGGCTGCCCTGCCCGCGCGCCAGTTTTTCGAGATGGTGCTGCAATTCGTCGACGATCGCGAATAAAACCTCGCGCATGGCGGGCGGATCGTTCCAAGGGAGCGGCTTGCAGACGGAGTAGTCCACGAGTTGAGCGGAAGCCCGAAGCAAAACTTCTCTACTGGCTACTTCCCCGCAGGCACCGCCACCCACGCCGTCGGCTACGATAAATACAGCACCGCACGTTTGGTCCTTGCCGGCGTTATCGAGGTCGAGGGAGGAATCACCCACTTCCAGAACCTGCTTTAATTCCGCAAAGAGGTATTGATCTTGGTTCACCTCATGCTCGGGTCCCTTGACGGTAGAGGCACCCGTCGAGAGATCGATGTCGAAATCCCCGTTGTTCCAAGTGAATTTCAAGAGATCAGTCCGTCGAGTAGAGCTTGCCCCTTTTTCAGAAGGTTTCCGGCGGTCTCCGACGCGCTTTGCACGGACGACGAGAGAAGTTGTTCACCTTCATTCTGGAGACTGAGAGCCATCTCGGGCGTAATGTGCAACAAGATCGGGGAGATGGTCACAGCCGCGACAGCGGGAATCGCCGCGTTACCCAACATCGCGTCCGATAGCGATCCTCGATTCACCTGAAAGCCGGTGATGGTCCACGTGGAAAGATCAATCACGAGGTCATGAAGCATACCAACCATAACGTCTTCGGTGGTCTTCACCTCGACTTCATGAAGCATAGCGCCCCGCATGAGTTCGGCGGTCAGTTCCGGTGCGTCTTCGTGGGGGACGAGGGCCTCGATGCTCTCCACCAGGAACTGGGTGTCGCTGGCGCTCTTGATGTTGCCCACCGGAAGGACGTATTTGCCATCCGGGGCGAGCACCTCGAATCCGCAGACCGTCCGGTCGGCGAGGTCGTATATGAGGTCCGTAATCGTCGCGATAGTTTCCGCGTTCGCGGTGCTGATTACGGGTTTGGATAGTGTGCTGGTAGCGAGGATATTCATGGGATTCTTTCCTTTAGAGTCGTTTAGTGATTCTATACTTTTAATGACCGACGACGAAGTCAATACCGCGATTTTTCTGTAGGCCCTGCGAAAGCCTTTGTGTTGAGGTGGTCCAAGTTTCAAGGTTCTCCTGATTCCCGCGATTCAGGAATTCCCCCAAGTTAGAATCATTTTTCCAGAGCTAGTCCGCACTTTCAATGGCCAGTCCCATCCACCCCACATTATCACTATGAGTTCCTTACTTCCAAACTGGTCCCACATCTCTCGCTATCAAAGTATCCTTGTCCTGCTCTGGCGTTACGGTGGAGCCGCCCGCGTGGGCGGTGGCAATGACTTTCCGACCTCGCTCCTCCAGGAAGAATGGATCGAGGAGCATGAGATCCATCAAGACCCAGAAGCCTTTGCGAAGGACCTTGAGAGCATGGGGGCAACCTTTATCAAACTCGGCCAGATGCTTTCCACCCGGGCCGACTTATTGCCGCCGCCGCACCGTGATGCGCTGGCACGCCTTCAAGATGATGTGGCAGAACTCGACTTTGAAGTGATTCGTGAACTGCTCGAGGAAGAACTCGGTCGTTCGATACAACAGGTTTTTGGCAGCTTCGAACGCACGCCTCTAGCGGCCGCGAGCATCGCCCAAGTACATGTCGCGACTCTGAAGGACGGGCGCTCTGTGGTGGTCAAGGTTCAGCGCCCCGGACTTCGCGAGGAGGTTTTCACCGACCTCGATATCCTACAACAACTGGCGGATTGGATGGAAACATGGACCGACGCGGGACGTCGCATGGCTGCCGGAACAATGCTCGGAACGTTCCGGACTGCCATGCTCCGCGAGCTCGACTTCACCAGTGAGGCCAAGAACCTCCGCCAACTTGCCTCCCAACTGGCCGACTTTAAACGCCTTCGAGTGCCCCTCCCCATTGCCGGCTTGAACACCTCGCGAGTCTTGGTGATGGAACAAATCGAGGGGCAACCCATCCACCAAGTGAACACACCGCCCCCCACTGGCGGATTGCTCGCGCGGGAGCTCCTCGCCCACTATCTCTCGGCCATTCTAGACGAGGGCTTTTTTCACGCCGACCCCCACCCCGGCAACCTGCTGCTGAGTCCCGACCAGCAACAGATCGGCATTCTCGACCTCGGGATGGTGGGCATCCTCTCCGAACGCGCCCGCAACCACCTCCTCTTCCTATTGCTTGCCATCAACGGGGGCGACGAAGCCGAGATTGTGCGCCAGTTCATCCGCTTGGAGGATACCAACGACCCAAACCGTGGAGACCGCAGGGGCCTTGAGAGGGATCTCGCGCCGCTCATCCGACGGTACAAGCACCCCGGTGGAGACAAGGGCGGGGACAATCTCGGCACGCTTTTATTCGAACTCGTGCAACACGGAACCCAACGCGGTTTCTCCCCCCCGCCCGAGCTCACCCTTGTCGGAAAAACCCTACTCCATCTGGATGAGAGCGCCCGGCGCCTCGCCCCGAATTTTCACGCGGCGGCCGAAATCGAACGACTGCTCCCCATCCATATCTCACGCCATGTGGTGGACGGCCTCCGCTTTGACCAGATCCTCTTCCGCGGCCTGGAGGGGGGACGCCTTGCGACCGAACTCCCCAGCCACGCATACCAGATCCTCAGCAACCTTTCCGAAGGAAACCTGCACATGCGACTGAGGATCATCGACGAGGAAGCGTGGCTCGACAGCTTGAAAAAGATCGCCAATCGCATCGCCGCCGGCACCATCATCGCTGGCCTGCTGGTTGGCGCCGCAGTCCTGTCACGGGTTCCGGATACCTATTCGGTGTTTGGCTATCCGCTTCTATCGCTGCCCCTCTTCCTCATCGCTGCCGCTGCCGGCGTAGCGTTGCTCTTCGAGATCCTCGTCAAAGACCGCCGGAACCAGTAACGCAGAAAACGGGGTACCGCTAGGACGAACTACCACATGCGGCGACGTACTAGCCAAATAATCAAGATGGCGGCAATCAGCACCATGGCCAGACAGACGACGGCGAATGCAAAGGGAGACGTCGCCCAGGGAATCCCAGAGACGTTCATGCCGAGCAGGCCGGCGATGAAGGTGAGAGGCAGAAAGACGCCACCGGCGACGGAAAGAATCAGCATCCGCTGATTCATTTCTGATGCATTTTGGCTATTGATCTCCTCTTGCATCAGCAGACAATGCTCACGAATGGTGGTTAGATCCTCGACGTACCGAACCGAATCCTGCGTGATTTCGAAAGGGAAGAGGGAAACGTCGCTATCTGGAAAACGGAGTTTTTGCGCGCTATTAAACACCTCCCGCTGGGGCACCAAAAAGCGCGAGGTTTGTATCAGGGTACGGCGCAATTGATTCAATCGGGTGGTCGGGGAGGAACGGGTTGTATCGACCACTTCGTCTTCGATCTCATCGGCCTTGTCTTCCAACTCCCGGACGACCGCCGACATATTTTCGATGAGTTCGGTGACCAATCGGTGCCAGATCGAAGCCGGGGTGTCGTCTTTATTTATATTGGCAGCGAGGGTTTCGACCGCTCGGATCGGTTTCTTTGCAACCGTCACCACGCGGCGGCCGGTGACCCAGCAGCGAAGTGAAATCATGTCTTCGTTGAGGTGGTCGGGAGAGAAATTAAACGCGCGGAGATTGATGATGTAGCCATCCTCCACCCCGAGCAGAAAGGGGCGGGTCCCATCATCCTCAAGATGAATGAGAACCGATTCGGCAACATCGATGTTGCCGAGTTCCTCGATGCTATGAAAATGGTGCCAAGCTGGATTCTGATACATGTTTCAAGCGCCCTTTGTTTTGTCGGATTTCACGAGATGCCACCTTAGCTTTTTGCCATTTCAGCATCCAGCGAAATGGCGGACGATGGCAACGAAAGACACACGCTTAGACCGTGGTCTCGTGCGGGGTCTTGCAGGGCTAGACGCCCCCCCATTCGTTCCATGCATCGTGCCGCCAGTGGTAGTCCTAACCCCACTCCCGGAGAGTGGGCATTTGGAACAAGCCGGTGAAATGGAAGGAGCGCTGTCGTGAGATGCTTTGCGGGGATACCGCCCCCATTGTCTCCGAACAGCAGCCGGCCCTTTTCCACCTGAGTGATTCGAACCGGACCAGATCCATATCGTTTGGTGTTTATGGTCAGCTCTTTCAAAACGATTCGGAGCAAATCCTTGTCCGCGTTCACGCTTGTTTCGCCCACCAGTTCGAACTCGATCTCTGGATCGGACGGCAGGAGTTCGACAAGGTCGATCAAAGCCAAGCTGGTCGGGACGCTGTCAAGGCGGATGAGTTCCACGATGCGCCGCACCATGAGGTCAAGACGGTCACCCGCACCCGCGATAAATTCGAGGTAGGTGGCGGTATCGTCTGAAACGTCGCCACCAAGTTCCTCGCGAAGCATTTCGGAGAAGTTGCGCACGGCCCGGATGGGGGCCCCGAGGTCGTGGCGTCCTTTATGGGCGACTTGCTGGAGGAAACGGTCGGCATTCCAAGGTTCAGCTTCGGTCATGGTGCTCTCGGATAGGTTGGTGTGGTGTGAAGTAGATGGATGGTGCCATCCGAACGATAGGCCCCCATGGAGAGTTCTTCCATGCCCAGGGCCTCATGGGCGTCTGGATCTTCAGGGCGCCATACGCGGAACGGTTTTCGATAAGTTTTCACCAAACCCGGCACCGGTGCGTCGAGGGATTCGAGCGCGACCCGCAGGCGTTCCCGGTCTTGTAAAATGTCTCCGGTGAGCTTCGCCTGTTCGGCCGCGGCGACCAGGATGCGCCCTAGATCATAAGCATGGATGAATCCAACGGGGGCGGGAAGGTCCGCAGTTACGCCGAACGCCTTCGCTTTCTTTAGGACACGCCTCCCCACTTCATCATTGGGATAACTCGAGAACGAAAAGGATGTCTGGATAAAGCAGAGGTCAAACGCTTCTCGTTGATCTTGCGGAAGTCCGGTCCACAGGTCGCCGGCCGTGATCCCCCAGTGACTGATGACCGGCATGTTGCTCGTTGGCTTGTGGTTCAACAGGGCGGAAAAGATGGTCTGCGCTTCGGGCGTGTTGCCAACAAACAGAATACAGTCCGGCTCCGCCTGCGCAACTGCCTCAGAGAGTCTCGCGGCCGCGGCCGCTCCGAAATGCCATGGGAAGCGTTGAATCCCCGCAGGTCGTATCCGGTTTTTTCGCAGGGCGGCTTGGATGGAGAGCAAATTTGTGTCGCCCCACTTTGTTTCCTCCAACAGGAGGAACGGCCGCTGGAATTTCCGGGTGTCCTTCATGTATCCGACCATGTAGGCACCCGCTTTTGTATCGTCCACGGAAAGCCGGAAGATCCAGTTGGTGTCCCCACTGGCGGCTCGGGTGATGGGTCCTGCGGCGGCCCAGGGGTCGAGGAACAATACCCCATTTTCGTTAATCCAGTCCCGGCTAGCAAGGATGGGCGGCGAGTGGACGCCTCCGACCACGAGCAGTCCGCGGGGATCCTCCTTGAACTCCCGGAGATGCAGTTGGCTACGGAGGGTGTTGCG
>Ga0114956_1003624_pt1 | contig 11923 bp, 6 predicted proteins | sample MaitaG_FD_87304 | JGI IMG/M metagenome (GOLD analysis project Ga0114956, IMG submission 87304) | Marine algal microbial communities from Maine, USA - Maine_Asex2 metaG | ecosystem: Host-associated > Algae > Red algae > Unclassified | place: Maine, USA | collected 2015-01-05 | reverse complement strand
GGACCATTATTCGACGAAGTCCAGGCGCTCGGGCCCGCCGGATACACCGACACCGCCGATCGGTGCATCGCGGACCTGAGCGACGGCTTCGACACCTGGTTAGGACGTCGCTCCTCTCGTTTCCGTCGATCGCTGCAGGCCGCTGCCAATCGAGGCGAAGCCGCAGGCGTATCTATTGAACACATCTCCCCCACCGCTGGTACCGAACTCGCTGCCGCTTTCGAACGTTTGCTCGCCGTCGAGAGGACAAGTTGGAAAACCGGCGCCAACTCCGGACTGGTCGACACAAATCTTGGGCAATTCACTCGAGCGATGGCTGAGCGGTTCGCTGCTGATGGCCGCCTGCGGATGCAGTTCGCCCGGCTCGACGGCAACGACATCGGCTATGTGATCGGGGCGGCGGTCAACGACCGTTACCGCGGTTTTCAGCACAGCTTTGATCAGAAGCACCCCGATCTCTCGATCGGCAAGTTGCTGCAGTTCCATACCATTGCGGCAATTGCGGCCGAGGGCGTGCATGTATATGACATGGGCATGCATATGTCATACAAGGAGAGCTATGCCGATCGCATCGAGTCCACGGTGACCGCCATTATCCGCGGGTAGCCGTTGTATGGCGCCGCTTGCTCGCTAGTGGCGCGGTGCCTGGCACCGCCTCACTATTCAGCACTGCGATTTGTAGGGCTCGAGCGGTCCGGGACCCTCGACCTGGAGGCCAGAAAACAGGATGAGGCGCTCCAGGCGTCGAATCCGGCCTGCCCCGTATCCTGATGCGGTGAATAGTGGCGACCAGCGAGTCGAACAGAAGAGCTCTGGTCGCTCCCGTGGCAGCGGCAAGAAGCGGCCCGGCAGTGGGCAAGCGGATCTTGCTTCGCTTCGCGAACGATTGAATTCGGTATCCCGTGCCGATGAGAGCCGTCTTGGCCGCCGGGTGCGAGGTGCTGGCAAGATCAAACAAGCTGATCGCCAAGCCAAGGTTGCCTCCGAACTGACCGCCGAGATCGACAAAGCCGAGAAGCGACTCGCCCGCCGAATCGCAGCGATACCAGCCTGTACCTACCCACCAGAATTGCCGATTACCCAGCGGCGCCAGGAATTGCTCGAGGCAATCCGCGACAACCAGGTCGTGGTGATCGCAGGCGAAACCGGTTCCGGCAAGAGCACTCAGCTTCCCAAAATTTGCCTTGACGCTGGCCTGGGCCGCAAGGGAATGATTGGGCACACCCAGCCCCGCCGTATTGCGGCGCGATCGGTAGCGGCTCGCATCGCCGACGAACTCGACCAGCAGCTGGGCAATGCCGTCGGCTACTCGGTGCGCTTCGACAACAAAACCAACGACAAGACCACGATCAAGGTCATGACCGATGGCATCTTGCTGGCCGAACTGCAACGGGATCCTGATCTGCTCGCCTACGACGTGATCATCGTGGACGAGGCTCACGAGCGCAGCCTGAACATCGATTTCTTACTCGGCTACCTACATCGGCTGCTCCCCCGGCGCCCGGACCTTCATGTCGTGGTCACATCGGCCACAATCGATACCGCCAAGATCGCCAAGCACTTTGATGAAGCGCCGGTGATCGAAGTGTCTGGGCGTAACTTTCCGGTCGACATTCGCTACCGGCCACTCGACGGCGAAGGCGAAGCACTCGAGGTTCCAGCGGCCGTTCGGCGAGCAATCTCTGAACTCACCCGCCAAGGACCGGGCGACATCTTGGTCTTCAGCAGCGGCGAACGGGAGATCAACGACATCTGCGAATCGGTTCGCCGCCACGAACCAGACTTTGAGGTGCTCCCGTTGTACGCGCGGCTCTCCTCGAAAGAGCAGCAACGGGTGTTCGGCGAATCCAAACGACGCCGTATCGTGGTGGCCACCAACGTGGCCGAAACCTCGCTCACCGTGCCCGGCGTGCGCTACGTGATCGATGTTGGCGAAGCCCGCATTTCGCGATTTAGCCAGCGCACGAAGGTGCAGCGCCTCCCCATCGAACCAGTATCGCAGGCATCCGCGAACCAACGGAGCGGCCGGTGCGGTCGCCTGGGACCCGGCGTAGCGATTCGGTTGTATGACGAAGAGGACTTTGAGGGTCGCCCCGAATTCACCGAACCCGAGATCCAACGCACCAATCTTGCGTCGGTCATCCTCACCATGGCGAGCCAGCGGCTTGGTTCACCACTCGAGTTTCCCTTTATCGATCCGCCTGAACCCCGTGCCGTCACCGACGGCGTTCGGCTGCTCCATGAGCTCGGGGCCGTTGACTCGCCTGCGCTACCTGCCGCAGGCCAAGCAGGTCGCGATTGGCTCACAGAAACTGGTCGGGCACTGGGCCGGTTGCCCATTGACCCTCGACTCGGCCGGATCGTGCTCGCAGGCGACGAGCAAGGGTGCCTATTCGAAGCAACCATCATCGCCGCTGCCCTCTCGGTTCAAGACCCCCGAGAGCGACCCCGAGAGAAGCAAAAAGCGGCCGACGAAGCCCACGCCCCCTTCGTTGACGACCGCAGCGACATCCTGACGTTGTTGCACCTCTGGCATGCGGGCAGCGCCAAACGACGCGACCTCAATCGGCGTCAGTTCACCCGGTGGTGCAGGGAGCGATTCCTGCACGGCCAGCGGATGGCAGAGTGGTTTGACACGATCGAACAGCTACGCAGCTCAGCCGAAGAACTCGGATTGGCGAACAGCTACAGCAGCGACTTCGACGTCGACGTAGGACCCGGCGCCCAGGACAATTTCGGCGAAGACGTGCACCGGGCGGTACTCACGGGCATGTTGTCCCAGGTCGGCATGCGCATCGAGCGCTCCCATGAATACCTGGGTCCGCGCAATGCCCGATTTGCGATTCAACCGGGCTCTACCTGCTTCGAATCCAAGCCCGAGTGGATCATGGCCGCCACCCTCGTCGAAACAACCCGGTTGTGGGCTCGCACCGTTGCGCCCATCGACCCGGGCTGGCTCGAGCGCCCTGCAGAGCATCTGACCACTATCGAAGTAGGCGATCCGGGTTGGGACCCGGAGACCGGCAGGGCAATGACGACCGAGACCGTGCGACTGCACGGCCTGCCGATCGTGGCCGACCGACTCGTTCCGCTGGACCGACACGACCCGGTGACCGCCCGCGAGATGTTCATGCATCACGCGCTCATCGAAGGCGACTGGGAACACCAGCGCCATGGGTTCGAAGCCACAAACGCGTCGGTACGGCACGAGGCCCGCAACCTCGCCATTCGAGCCACCCAACGCAGCTTCGACGACGAATACGATCGCGTGTGGGCGTTCTACGAAGCCAGCCTTCCGCAACATGTCACCAGCGCCCCGCACTTCGAATCCTGGTTCGGGCCTGCTTCGATCGACGACCCCCACTTGCTGGAAATGTCGGTGCATGACCTCATCACCGAAGAAGAAGCCAACGTTGACGAGGCCAAGTTCCCCGACGAGGTCAGTCACGGCAACGTCACGCTGGCGCTCGACTATCAGAACGCCGAGACTTCGGTCGCCGTCGACATCCCCGTGACCGCAGCGGCAAGTATCGAAGCCATGACATTTCTTGGAGTGGTGCCGGGGCACCGCCGAGATGCCGTCATTGCGTTGATCAGGGCTCTCCCCAAGCCCATTCGCAAGAAACTTGTGCCCGTGCCCGAGACCGTTGACACAATCATGGCTGAGCTGCCGGACCCAACGCTGAGCACCCAGGGCGAAACAGCCACGTTTGCGTTGGGGTTACGCCACGCTATCGAACGGCGGGTCGGCGAGCAGATCGCCTTCGATGCGCTTGACCCACGATCGCTGCCCACTCCGCTGCGACCGCACTACCGCATCGTGAACGACGATGGCGATGTTCTGGCCGAGGGCGGCGACCTCGACGTGTTGCGCGAGGAACTTCGCCAGGACATCGCACAAGCGCTCGTTGATGGTTCAAGCGGGGTCACCCATAGCGGTGCAACCTTTTGGGACTTCGACACGATTCCCCAAAGCGTGTCTGTTGGCGCCCGCCAAGGAGACACGACCGCCTACCCAGCGCTGGTGGATCGAGGCGAGACCGTCACCATTGAATTGTTGGCGTCGCGCAGTGCCCAATCGGCCTCCATGTGGCGTGGGGCCCGGCGACTACTACGTCTCACGACCAAGGCGCCGCTGCGAGAGATGAACCAGGCATTGACCACCGGGCGGCTCCTCTCTTTGACCTTGACGGCCCATGGTGAGCGCAAAGACTGGTTCGAAGACCTTACGCTCGCTTGTCTGGGCACGATTATTGACGACGCTGGTATCCCGTGGACCAGCGACGAATTCGCACAACTGCAGAAGGTAGCTCGCCGAGACATGCCGCGCTTGGCATCAACATGGGCACCCGTGGCAGCCGCCATGATCGACGAGACTGCGGCCATTCGTATGGCGGTTGTGGCCGCCGAACAGCTGCCCCAGGACTGCGTAAACGACGTGCGCAACCACCTTGACCGACTCGTGTTCCCTGGCCATTTGAGCGCGATCGGCGTCGACCGCTTCCACGATGTCGTGCGCTACCTGCAGGGTATGCGCCACCGCCTGGAGCGTCTGCCGAGCCGCGTCATGGCCGACCGAACGGCGATGCAAGAAATTCTTGGTGTCGAAGATTTCTACGACACCGTCGCCGCACACATGCCATGGTCCAAAGAAATCGAGGGCGTGGCCTGGTCCCTCGAGGAGTTGCGTATCAGCGCATTTGCTCAACATTTAGGTGCCCGCGAAAAAGTGAGCGTGACCCGCATCCGTAAGCGGCTCGACAAGATCGCCGCAGCATGACCCAAGCCAACGACCTAGGGACAAGCACTCCTGCTCAGAGCCACTCTGGTTCTGAACGCAAAGGCCCGCTCGACGCCGCCGAAGTCGCCGACGCAGCCCTAACCGCAGCCCTTGTGGTTGCATTGCTCGCTGCTGGCCGGGTGCTCGCTTCAGGCAGCTTGTTTCAGGTCATCGCCAGCATGGTCGTCGCGGTGCTGGCCGCTCGCAGGCGCACCAGGGCAGTCGTCATTGCCAGCTGCGCCGCCGCCGCGATCGCACTAATCCTTGGCGGGCTCGGACCGGTAAGTCAGGCGGCGCTGGCAGGCGTGTTTGGCTGGTGCGGTGGCTATGGCCTCAAGCGCAACTGGGGACGCATCAAGTCGATTGGTTTCTTCCTGCTCATCGGCTGGCCGGCCATGGCCTTCAGCGTCTTGTTCTTTTACCCAGCGATCGCTCTCAACGGCAAGCTGCGCAAGCTGGTCTTCGACAATGTTGAAAACCAAGCAAAGGGCTTCGGCAACGTTCTTGGAGGTGTCGGCTCCGCACTCGACACGCCAGTTTGGTTCGTGGGCCAGTTCTTTGGAATGGACGACTTCACCGTCTTCCGCACGACTGCCGACGCTCTGGCTCGCGCTATGGAGTCCACTGCTCAGTTCCTGATCGACAACTGGCTACTCCTCATACCGGCGACCGAATTCGTGTACACGATCCTGTACGCAGTGGTCATCCGAGCCGTTGGTGGGGCCATCCTGCGTCGACTCGGCGAGGCGCTCGTGGAACCCGTTGGCCTGGCATTGCAACCCGGCGACAACGCATCGCCTTTGCCGGTGCAGCTCAACGGCAGTGCGCTCCAACGCAACGGCACGACCGTTACCGCACCGTTACATCTCGAGATCATGCCGGGCGAGCATGTCGTGGTCGAAGGTCCCAACGGCGCTGGCAAGTCCACACTTCTCGACGCCCTTGCTGGCATGGACAATCACGACGCCGTCATCCGGAGCGGCAACGTGGCCCTCGGCAGTTTTGGTGGCACCGCTCGCGTGGGCCAACGCCCCGAGGCCCAAGTTGTTGGCACCACCGTCGAGGAAGATCTGCGGTGGGGCCTCGACACACCAATCGACATTGTGGCCACACTTGCCGACGTTGGTCTGTCCCTGCCCAGCGACCGGCCAACCAGCGAGCTATCGGGCGGAGAGTTGCAGCGCCTGGCGCTGGCCTCCGCATTGCGTCGTGAACCAAAGCTGCTGCTGGCCGACGAAGTCACCTCGATGCTGGACCCCGCTGAGCAGCTGCGCATTACTGAACGACTCAACGCTCTGACCACCACCGCAGTGGTCCGCACCACCCACCGAAATGACGCCTCACCGAATGATCGGCGCATCGTGTTGCCAACGGTCAACCCCACGATGCCAGCCGCTATCGCCAACACTGAGCTACGCACGATCCACTCCTCGGTGAGCGAGTCACGGCTCCTTCGACTTCGCAACGTTGGCTTCACACACAATCCGACACAGCCCTGGGCGCACGAGGTCCTCAAGGGGATCGACCTGTCGATTCATCGCTACGAGATGATCATGATCGAAGGCCGAAACGGCAGCGGAAAGACCACACTCGCACGCATCCTGGCCGGACTCGCCGAACGGTCCGAAGGCGCCATCGACGAAGCCGATGGCTTACGCCGAGCGCTGGCTCACCAACACGTTCGGCTGCAGCTTCTGCGCCCAACTGTCGAGGCCGAGCTGCATTCACTCGCTGGCGTTCGCACCGATGGAAGCGACGTCGACTCAGATAGCGGCCGGCAGCGAACTCGCTCGGAGAACCTCGCCACCAGCACCGAATTGTTCGAGCTGGAACATCTCATGAGCCGCCGAATCGACGAACTGAGCGGCGGTGAACAACGGCGAGTGTTGCTCGCTGGGCTCGTCGCCCGCGGCGTGTCGCTGCTCGTGCTCGACGAACCACTTGCCGGACTCGATGCCGGCGGACGGGCCGACTTGGCCGTAACGCTCGACCGGGTCCGACTAGCCGGCACCTCGATCGTTGTTGTCAGCCACGACATCGACTGGGCGCCGCCCCACGTCGACCAGCGACTCAGATTGACCAACGGCAAGCTCGAAGTAGTTACGCCATGAGTCGCGCCCAAGCCTTCTTCCGCCCCGTGCCAGTCGACTCGCCTGTGCACCGGCTTGCTCCCGAGACCAAGGTGGTGGCTGGCATCGTCATTTCCATTGGCCTGGTGTTTAACCCCGAGTGGAGCAATGTGCTGGTGGCCGCAGCGCTCGTCATCGCCGTGTTCATTATTGCCAAGCTGCCAACTTCGGTGCTGCCTTCGATCCCCCTGATCGTCAAGTTCGCCTTGTTCGGTGGGGCTATTGGCGCGGCTGCCGCCGGCGAAGAACCGTTTGTTGCCGGCATCGGTGTTGGCGGACTTCTCGACTACGCCCGACTCATCGCCGTCGGCATCGTCATGATCTTGTGGGCCGGGATTCTGAGCTGGACCACCGGCTTGACCGCCGTTGGCTTTGCGATCCGTCGCTTGTTGCAACCGCTCGGCCGCATCGGCGTTCCGGTCGACGAAATCGGATCCGTCGTAGCCCTCGCCGTACGATCGCTTCCCCTCGTCGTCGACGAAATCGAAGTTGTCAACGAGTCCGTATCGAACCGCCCGTCGCCCGCAGATCTCTCCGATAAGCCAATGCGCGAAGCATTTTCGTACATCGGTGACACCGCGGCTGCGGTCGTGATTGGCAGCCATCGCCGCGCCCGAGATTTAGCCACCGCAATGGTCAGTCGCGGCTCCAATACGGCTCCCGTGCCCAAACGCCCCGGTTTTAGAAAAATAGATATTCTCGTGCTGATCGCCGCTTTTGCGCTATGTATTGCGGCTTTTTGGCTTCCCGGATGGCCGGAGAACACCCCGAGCGAGTGACGCGACACCTTCTCTGCTTTCCGGCAACCTAAGCTGGTCGGGTTATGCGCATAGGTACTTCGCGGTTAGACCGCATCGGATTCGCAGTGTTCATCGTGCTCGCCAGCTTGCTGGCTGTACTCCTGATTTCGACGCGAGGTGATGGCTCGACCGAGAGCGCCCGAGAGGTGGTTACGTTCGCCGACCTAGGTCCCGCTCCGGCCGCAGTGCCAACGACCGCTGCACTTGAAATGCCAGAGCCAACGGCAACCCTTGCGCCGGTCACTATCGTGCCCGCCGCGGCACCACTCGTTGACAACGCCGACTTAGACTTCTCGTCTGAAGGTGAAGCTGACTCAACGGGCGAGGCGTCGACCTACGATGGCGAATCCGCCGAGGTGTCCGCTACTGCCGACGTTGACACCGCCGCCGCGGCTAGCGCAGCTCTGACTGAAGCAGCCGCACCTGCACCTGCCGACGAGTCCACCGATGGCAACGTGCCCAACCCTCAGCCAGCAGCCTCCGCCGTGCCGAACCCCCAGCCAGCCGAAGGCGCAGTACCAAACCCCCAGCCAGCCGAAGGCGCCGTTCCCAACCCGCAACCCGCTGAGGGAGCAGTACCGAACCCCCAGCCTGCCGAAGGCGCCGTTCCCAATCCACAACCGGCGACCGGCATCGTGGAAGCTGCTGCGCCTGGCAATATCCCGGCTGATGCACCCGCAGGCGGCACGTTCACTCGCACCCTCACCGCTACCGTCTCCCGGCCGACCCTGCACACCTCCGCTGGCGGGCCCGTGTTCACGCCAACGTTCAATGGCACTGCGCTGCCCGCGGTCAATCCCACGGTGTTTGGCAACGCACTTGTCTACCGTGTACTCGCCGGAGAGCCCGGAGATTCCTGGGCCAAGGTGTACGTTCCCGCACGCCCCAACGGCACCGTTGCCTGGGTGCAGACCTCCCAGTTCAATTGGGGATCGTCGAACCGCATGCTCCAGATCAACGTCTCGGATCGATCGGTCACGGTCTTCGAAGGCAACAACGTGTTGATCACGACCAGCGCAGTGCTCGGCAAGAGTTCATCACCAACTCCTCGCGCCAATGGTTGGGTCGAAGAAATCATGGCCGGACCAAGCAGCGCCTACGGACCTCGGCTCATCAGCCTCGGGATCTACTCTGATGCGCTGAACTCCTTCGGCGGAAGCGTTCCGAAGATCGCCCTGCACGGCACGAACAACCCTGGTCTTATGGGCCAGTACGCCAGCAACGGCTGCATCCGTGTCCCTAACGACGTGATTACCCAAATATCTGGCATGCTTCCTGTCGGCTCCAAGGTCTCCATCGTTGGTTAAGGGATAGTCCGGCTCGCTCCCCTGGGGCTCGCAATCCTATTTTGTAGTCACCGAGCCTGCAGCACCGGAGCGCGTTGTTTCGGTGGGTACTGGGTTACTGTTGCACTGTGGTTGCTCGGTTAGGTCTGTGGGCCTGCTGGGTGATGGCCTCGCTGGTTGTTGGGTGCGCGCCTTCGGCTCCTCGTTCTGTGCCGGACCTAGCGACTGTCCAGCCGGATCCCGTGCTCGAGACAACCGAGCCAACCCGCGCACCACTACCAGCAGTTACACCGGGCAGCGCAGCTACCTCCTTGCCTGCCATCACAACAACGAATACTCCCCTGCCTACCACTACCCCAAATTCCTTGGCTACGACGCGGACTGGCGCAGGAGTGCTCGTCGACACCGACTTCGCTCTGTTGCAGAAGCAGCGGGTTGGGCTGATCGCTCATCGGGCATCGGTCGTCGATGGCCAGCACCTGGCAACGCTGATTTACGAGCACCCGTCGGTCGAGCTCGGCGCACTCTTTGCGCCCGAACACGGGCTCTTCGGCACCGGCGAGGCTGGCGCGCTCATTGGAGATTCTTTCGATCCGGTCACCGACACCGTTGTATTCAGCCTGTACGGCGACAACCGTTCACCCAGCCAGGAAGCCCTGCAAGACCTCGACATGCTGGTGTATGACCTACAAGACGTCGGCACCCGGTTCTTCACCTACACCTCGACCCTGGGCTTGGCCATGCAAGCCGCAGCCGAGGCCGACCTGCCCATCGTGATTTTGGACCGCCCAAACCCTCTGGGTTCGACGCTTCAAGGACCGACCCTGCCAACCGATATGACGTCGTTCATCGGCATGTACCCGCTACCGAGTGCATACGGTCTCACCAGTGGCGAACTCGCCACCCTCATCAAACAAGAACAGTGGCTCCCCGGCCTGGATCGGCTATCGCTCACGGTGGTTCCAATGCAGAACTGGGATCCATCGACACCATGGCACGAGACCGGTCTTCAGTGGATCCCGCCTAGCCCGAATCTGCCGACTCCAGACGCAGCGCTCGTCTATCCGGGAACAGTTCTGTTCGAAGCCATGTCCGTAAGTGAAGGCCGAGGGACCAACGAACCGTTTCAGCTCATTGGAACGCCGTGGATTGATGGCGCTGCACTAGCCACCCACATGAACGACCTCGACCTTGCTGGAGTTCGCTTCGAAGCCGCTTCGTTCACGCCCGAATCAATGCCCGACGCAGCGCCTTCGCCCCGGTTCCTGGGCCAGGAACTGCACGGGGTACGCATTGTTGTCACTGATCCAACGTTGGTAACCGGCCTTGAGATCGGACTTCACCTTGCCGACGCGGTCCTGCGCCAGGGCGAAGCAATCGGCGTTGAGCCCGCCGCCACGATCGATCGTCCGGGAATCTTCGACCGGCTAGCAGGATCCAGCGCGGCGCGGTCAGCGCTTCTTGCCGGCGCCGACATCGATCAACTCATTGCCTCTTTTGAAGCCGACCACGTGCTCTTTAGCTCGCTCGTCGCTTCGGTTGCGCTGTACGACTGACTGGGGTTCTTAGCGTGGATGCGAACCCACGAGCACCACATGGCTCGGATGCTTGGAGGCGACTTCTACAGAATTGAACCAGCGCTTCAGCCTCGTATGTAACTGCAGATGGCGTTGCGCCACGAGATAAAGCACGCCGTCGCGTTTGAGTGCCCGGGACGCATCAGCGAGAAGCCGGTCCGTCATGTCGGCGTCGAGCGCGTGGCCTTGGTGAAACGGCGGGTTCGTCACCACCATGTCGATCGACTCGGCGGCAATTTCGCCAAACCCATCTGCGGCAAGAAAGGTGCCTTGCTCGGACAAACCATTGCGGGCAAAGGTCTGTCGGGCAGCCGCAATAGCCAGATCCGAAACATCGAGTAGCACGAAGTTTGCGTCGGGCCAATGAGTAGCCAACGTGGCGGCCAATACACCATTGCCGCAACCAAGGTCGGCGACAACAGCCCCGACGGCCGGCGCATCGGACGCAGCCAATACCCTGAGCAACAGCGCTGATCCAATATCGACACGACCGGCGCTGAAGGTGCCCGGCATCTCGGCGATCATCACACCGCTGTCGGTCACAAACGAACGCGATTCCGTTTCTGGCAGAGGACCGCGACCGGTGTGCTCAGCATGGATCAGCCTGGCCTTGCGAGTGGCTCTCGACGTTGTTGTTGGACCGAAACTCGCTTCGAAGCACTGCGTCGTAGATGAGTGCACGTGCCTGGCCATTGCTGCACCAACGACCCGCGTATCGGCGTCGCAGCATGGTGCGATCATCTGAAGCTGGTACTCAAGCAGCGCCGAGGTCTTGGGGACACGAACAACAACGGTGTCGAAGCGTCCGGTTGGCACTTCGTGACCCCGCACGAACGCGGCGACACGCGCAATGTTGTTTTCCACGAGGTTCAAGCGAATCGCGTCCCGGCTCAGGGCCGAGTCGCTCCACACCACACGCTCGGCGTCGTGCAGGCCAACGGCAAGAGCACCGAACTCATCGTTGACGATGAGAACTCGCCCGAGGTCGTCGGTGTCGAGGTGGTCGAGAACGAGCTGATCAGCCGCGGACCAAGCCCGCAGCGGCGACGCATCCGCAGTATTGGGTCGTTGCAGCTCAAAAGCGCCTCGGGGAACCGTCATGAGTGTCTCAGCCACGGCGACACGCTACCTACCCGTCGCTCGCCTTGCCCCGGCAGTCCGGGCGCATGCAGAGCGCGTCGGCACCCGAGAGGAGTCCGTAGACTGGCGATATGTCGACTGAAATCCAAGTAGCGCCTCCCGTCGTCGAGCTCGACGAGGGAGACCACGACCGTTTCTCGCACTACGTGATTGGTGGCGGTGAAGCCCTCATGAAGTCTGCGGTGACCGGTGAACCCGTCGTTGCACTCTG
>Ga0114956_1003620_pt1 | contig 11929 bp, 5 predicted proteins | sample MaitaG_FD_87304 | JGI IMG/M metagenome (GOLD analysis project Ga0114956, IMG submission 87304) | Marine algal microbial communities from Maine, USA - Maine_Asex2 metaG | ecosystem: Host-associated > Algae > Red algae > Unclassified | place: Maine, USA | collected 2015-01-05 | reverse complement strand
TGCTGAAAAGCTTGTCCAGTTGTTATTGTCTATTTGTTTAATTCTAACATTATAGGAAGTTGCTGCTTCAACATACTCCCAACTAATATTTGCGTTTTCAGCAGTAAGGCCACTAGTTTGAAAGGTGCTTGGTGATGGGCAACAATCATTTACAACATTTATATAGTCTTCAAAAACAAGCGTATGGCTACCATAAGCATTACTGGTTGTTAAACTAACATTATATGTACCAATATTGCTATAGCTAACCGTAGGGTTTTGCAAAGTAGATGAACTTGGGCTACCACCAGGAAAACTCCAAAACCATGAGGTTGGATTGTTAAAACTTTCGTCAGAAAATTGAACATTATTTCCAACGCAAATTTCTTGATTGTTTACGCTAATGTTTGAGTATGGGCTGCTGCCTGAACAAAAAGAAGAATTGAAAGGAACTATCGGTGGTGGTCCGCAAGGATTTTCAATAACACTTATACTTGCAATTTCTAAACCACCTTGCAATGCATCTGCTGTTATATTTCTAACCTCATTATTGGTTTGTAAAAGTGGGAACATTAAATCATACGTATTTAAAACGTGCCCCAATTGGTGTAAATGTCCAAGCTCGTGCAATACTGTTGATTCAAAATCATATTCGTTTTGTCCTGTTGTTCCTGGCCCAAAATTCCAGTTAGTATTTGCTGAAAATATTATATCAGCATCAATCAAATAAGCTTCATCAATATTGCATTTTGATGTAGTAGTTCTTGTAGAAGCTAAACTGTTAATTGAACAATTATTATCAAATGATATAATATTTATGCCATTGTTGCTATTGCATGTTTCGCTTGTAGGGCCAGCATATCTAAAATTTATATAGGTATTACAATTCCATTCTAATATTGCTCTTTCAATTGCTGGCAAAGCCCCAGCATTAATTACATTGTTAGAAACATATATATCAACATAGCCATTGTTGCTATTAGAGGTAACATCAATTCTTGAATTACCGCTCACATTTTTATGAATGTTTACATTGAGCATATTTACAGAAGTCGTTATTTGGGCATTACTCGTTCTAACTGTAATGTTACCTGTTCCTGCACCTCTGTCAAAATTTTCTACATTGTTGCCTGGTACATATAACCTTATTTGATTGTTTGACCATTGCGTAATATTTTCTTCAGGCACAATTATTTGATCGAAAGGGTCTGTACTACTATTGTTTTGCATTAATACTGCCGCACTGCCTGTGTTGGTGCCAAAGCCTGAACCATAAATTGTTAACTCTTGAAAATCGCCTGCTGCAATTATACTTGGCGAAAAACTACTTATAACAGGTACTAAAACGCCATTTGTATTTTGGTTTTGTTCAACTTCTTGTGCTTTAAAGGATGTGTTTTTGATTACATTAATTTCATCAATTAAACTTTTATAGGACAAGCTTTTTAAAGCTCCAATTGCTTTGTCATTTTGATTGTCAATTTTATAAAAACCTTGTGCTTCATTTAAAGTAGCTAATTGAATACTATTAGTAAAAGCATAATTTTGTATAGCAGATTCATTTGCAAAAAATAAACCTGTATCACCAACTGATAATTTTAAAGTAGAGCTAAATTGCATTGAAATTTCATCAATGCTCCCTCCTTTTGTAATAATATAAACATCGTTTGCAAAAGCATAGCCTTGACTTAGCTCTATTTTATTTGTTGTAAATATGGTGTTATTGTTAGGTCCCCAAAATGATGCTTGATTGATCACTTTTCCTTCAAAAATATATTCACTGTTTTGAACAATATCATTAAAGTTAGCCTCTATTAGCAAGCAGCTATCAGCAGTTGAATTTTTACCATGCAATATTAATGCAAAAAGCATTAAATAAGTTAGTGCGATTTTCCCCATATAATTTGAATAATGCCCACTACGAAGACGCCGTACCAATAATACGGATAAGGTGCGATTTCGTTTCAAATTTTTTAAAAGATTCCCCAATCTGTTTCTTAAGTGCCACCAAATAACACAAATTATTGGGTTAAATTATACAGAATTGCAATTATTTTATCTGTTTATCAACTTATTAAAAATATGTTTTATTTGAATAAATTAAATGCTATCTATAAAATTCAATGCTACCTTCTTTCATAGTCCATTCTACTTTTGTTTCTTTAATTCGTTCTTCACTAATAGTTAAAAGGTTGTTATCTAATAAACACAAATCGGCTACTTTATCAACTTCAATTGAACCTCGTTTTTTTTCTTGCTTTGCTGCAAATGCATTATTAATGGTGTAGGCTTGCAATGCTTGCTCTCTGCTTAGTTTTTCATTTTCATAAAACGGAATTCCATCGCTGTTTTTACGAGTAACAGCGGCATAAAAATTTTCAATAGTATTTACAGGCTCAATTGGGCAGTCGGTACCATTGTTAATAGCAACTCCTTTTTGCCAAAGTGTTTGCCATTTGTAAGCACCCGAACTTGTTCTTTTTTTTCCTAAGCGCTGTTCAACATAGCCTGCATCACTAGTGCAATGGTTAGTTTGAATTGATGCTAATATTTTGTTTACTGAAAATAGATTTATATCAGTTGGTTTTAAGTGTTGGGCATGTTCAATGCGCCACCTATGGTCTTTTAAAGAATAATTATTAATCGTTTTTTCATAAGTTTTTAAAACTTGATGATTTGCTTTATCACCAATAGCATGAGTACACATTTGCAAATTGTGCTGCGCAGCATACTTACATATTTGTTCATATTCGTTAAGATTTAAAGTGCAATGCCCAAAAGTGCTTTTTGCATCATCATACCCTTCAAAAAACCAAGCACCTCTATTACCAAGTGCGCCATCCATATATCTTTTAATGGCTCCAATTTTTAAATGCTTGCTTAAAATTGATTTGCCTTTTAGTAAGTTCATTCTTTCAATCGTTTCGTGCATCATCAACCACAGGTTAATGTTTAGCGCATTGTCATTTTCCATTTCATTTAATAGATACCAGTCTTCAATAGTTGTATGTGCATCGTGAAATGACGTAATACCGTTTTGCAAACAAGCTTCCGTAGCTAATTGAATTGCTTTTTTAAACCTATTTGCATGTTGGTTTTTGTAACTTTTTGCAATAGCCGATCGAATTGGGTTTATCGCATTTTCTTCCAAAGCGCCAGTCATATTTTTGTGGCTATCTAAAACAACTTTTCCGCCATCAATTTTTGAATTTGAATCAAAACCTACTTTTTGTAAAGCAATATGATTTACTACCGCGCTATGCCTTGCAGCATGCAATAAAGCAATTGGGTGTTCATCACTAAGTTGATTTAATTGTTGGTTTGTCGGAAAACCTTCTATCATTTCAGTTTGCTTATTCCATTTTTCTTGATGCCAACCTTCTCCTTCTATCCAATAACCTTTTGGTGAAATGGCAACAGCTTCTTTTACTAAAGCAACTACTTCATCCCAGTTTTTTGCAAAGCGTAAATCTAACTTCATTTTGGCATAACCAACCGATGCAAAGTGCCCGTGACCGTCAATAAAAGCTGGCATTAAAAATTTGCCTGCTGCATCAATGGTTTTAATATCACTTGGGCTATTTTTAGTTATATCTTTATTATTTCCGATTGCTTTAATATTGCCATTTTGTATATGAATTGAATCTTCAGAAATTAATTTGTAGCCATCAAAAATTATAGCATTTGTAATTATTGCATTGTTATCTTTCACAGTATTGTTGAATTAATTTGAAAGCAAGGTAAATATGTTTCATATTTGATAAAAATTAAATCCATTAAACTAACACTAAATAAAAGTCAGCGCATAAAAAAGAAGCGCATTTTTGATGAACTGTTTAAAAGCGGTTTTTCAAAAACTAAACACCCTGTAAGGATTGTTTGGATTGAAACTGATTTAGTAGAGGCGAACTCATTGCAAACAGCCTATGTTGTGCCTAAAAGATTGTTTAAATCTGCAGCAATTAGAAATTTATTGAAAAGAAGGATAAAAGAAGCTTTTAGAATAAACCAACAAGAAGTGCTTGACTTACTAAATGAAAACAAAAAGCAGTATGCTATATTATTTATGTATTCAAGTAATAAGCAATCTGATTATTTAAATATTGAAAAGAGTGTTAAACATTTATTAAGTCAATTTATAAAATCAAATGAATTGGATTAGCAATAAAATAGCCTACTTATTTATTTTATTGATAAGGTTTTATCAAATAGCAATATCACCTTGGTTGCCTTCTACTTGCAGGTACACGCCAACTTGCTCACAATATGGTTTAGAAGCCTATAAAAAATACGGTGCATTTAAAGGTACTTGGTTAACAGTAAAAAGAATTTTCTCCTGCCATCCTTGGGGCGGACATGGTTATAACCCTGTTCCATAAAAAATTTATTTTATATTTCTTTAATTGTTTTGTAATTTGATTGTTGTATTGAATTTTTAAACAGTTAACAATCAATAATATAGGTTAATTTTTATAGTAAATGTTATAAATATTTTGTTTAAAGCTGAAAAATTTGTTGTTGACAAATAGAATTTCAACTAATACATTTACATAGAAATTGCTTTTTTAATAAAAATTTCCTGCTGTATGAAACACCTCAACCTTATAATTTTATTTGTTTTAATTTTTAATAATGTATATAAATCTACAGCTCAAACAAATGAAATTTTAATTACAGAAGTAATGTCTTGCAATGAGTCCGCCTTAGAAGATGCTTTTGGGAATAATTCGGATTGGATTGAAATATATAATAATACAAACGCTACAATAGATTTATCAAATTACTATTTAAGTGATGATGAAGACGAAATGCAAAAATGGAATTTCCCTTCAATATCTTTACAGGCTGGTGACTATAAAATACTGTTTGCGAGTAAAAAAGACTCACTTATAAATAATGAAGTGCATACAAATTTTAAACTTAGTTCATCAGGTGAATGTTTGTTTTTAAGTGATAATGCAAACTTAGTTGACAATATTTGTTTTCCAGCGTTGCTATGTAACCAATCTTATGGCAAAGAAAATAATACAACAAATAACAATGTACTGTTTTTTGAATCGAGCCCTGGAAATTCAAATGAAGAAGGCAGTATTGATTTGCCCATAAGCTTTTCTCACACAGCAGGTTTTTATGAAGATAGTTTTGAACTTGTATTAAATACAGCACCAGGTTTTGAAATTAGGTATACAACAGATGGCAGCAAGCCTAATGAAAATTCAACTTTATATGAATCACCTATTTTAATAAAAAGTAGAATTGGTGACCCAAATGTATATGCTGAAATTCAAAGTTCGCCAGTTAACCTATGGGCAAACCCATTAGAAAATGTATTTAAAATTAATGTTATTAACGCAAAAGTATTTTTAAATAATATACCATTTAGCCGCAGCCACGCTAAAACTTATTTGGTTGATGAAGCAGGTGCTGATAAATATACTTTACCAGTTGTTTCAATAATTGCAGAACCCAATGCGCTGTTTTCAGACTCAACAGGAATTTACGTGCCTGGCATAACTTACGATGAAGTAAATGGCGGATGGACTGGGAATTACTATTATGATTGGTCGAGAGATATACACCTTGAATATTTTGATGCTGATGGTTCACTTTTACTTAACCAAAATGCTGAATTAGAAATATCTGGTCAATCCACTAGGCAACGCAGACAAAAGTCATTAAAACTAAAAGCCGAAGGAAACATGGCAGTCAAAAAATTTGACTATCCATTTTTTAATACTTTAGATGATTATGAAACATTAGTACTTGATTCTCCTTTTTCTGAGTATAGACGCTCTATGATGAGAGATGCAGTTATAGCCGAAATGTCAGAACCTTTAGCTTTTGGAAATTTAGATAGCAAACCATTGGTAGTTTTTATAAATGGTGAATATTGGGGCTTGCATACCTTACTTGAAAAACAAACGGATACCTATATAAAAGATCATTATGGTTATGATGACGATGAAATAAACTTTGTTCAAATTAAAGCAGAAAATAACAATGATATCATAGAAGGAGATAATATAGAATACCTTGCGCTACGTGATTATGTAACACTTAACGATTTAAGCATACAAGCCAATTATGATTATGTTGCCAGTCAAATAAATATTGAAAACTTTATAGATTATAATCTGTTTGAAATATTTTTGGCAAATAATGATTGGCCTACAAATAATTTTAAAGTTTGGCGACCAATTGACCACAGCAGAAAATGGGAATGGCTTCCTTTTGATTTTGATGCTTGTTTTATATATGCCTATTCTTATACATTTGGAAATGCAGATGATACTGATAATGACAATTTACTTTGGTCAGTAATATTTTTAAAAAAATTATTGGAAAATGATGATTTCAAACAACAATTTCTCGATCGCTTTCAAGCTTTAATGTCAAATGAGTTTTGCTACGATAACTTGGCACAAATCATTACAAAATATTATAAGCTGTTATTGCCTGAATACGAAGAACATTTACAAAGATGGAATTATACCGCTGATGATGATGAAGACTATATTTATAATTGGCTAAGTGAAGTAGAGCGTTATTTCAATTTTGCACATATAAGAGCTGAGCATTTGCAAGGCCATGTAGAAGATAGATATGGTTATGATGTTTCAATATGCGCTGTTGATACTTTCGATGTGTTTAATGCTGTTTATGAATTTGCTTGCAATCAATTTGTTTTTAATGATTCAATTTATACTGCGAGTACAATAATTCCGTCAGACACAAACATATCTTATTTAGGTAATGATAGCATAGTTGATATTCAGTTGTTTATTAATGAAATAGATTTAAGTTATACTGTTGATTCTACTTCAATAAGTTTAAATGAACAATACGGTTCTATTCAATGGGTTGATTGTAATGACAATATGGCACCAATAAATGGAGCAAATGAAACAATTTTTTTACCCGAGCAAAGTGGAAATTATGCCGCAATAATTGAAAGTAATGGATGTTCAGAAATAATACCTTGCATAGCATTTGAATTGTTGCAAGAAGCTTTTTGTAACAACCCTTGTTATACAGAGTACAACCCAATCGCAAATGGTGTTGTAGATAATTCCTTATGCAACAATCCCTTAACTTGTGCTGATAATCCGCAAGCAAATTGTTTAGCAACAGTTTTTTGCAATGATAATGATCCTTGTACATTAGCTGAAACTGAAATAATAATTACTGAAACTGGCGAAGTTTGTACAAGCTGTTTAAACGGACAAGAAATAAGCCCTGAATGTAATGACCCAATTGCAACAAATTACAACCCAAACGCACTTTGTAGTGACAATAGTAGCTGTGAATATATCTACTATTGTAACAACCCTTGTTATGCAGAATATGATCCTACAATTTTAGGTTCGCCTGATGATTCAATGTGTTTAACTCCTTTAACCTGCGCAGATAATCCACAACAAAGCTGTATTTCATTAGTTGAATGTGATGATTTAAATGATTGCACAGCAAATGAGTTTGAGTCAAAAATTACAATAACAGGTGAGGTTTGCATTGTTTGTGGTAATGGCCAAGAATTAACGCCAGCTTGTGGTGACCCAAATGCAACAAACTATAATTCAACAGCAACATGTATTGATAATGGACTTTGTTCTTATGAAAATTATTGCAACATGCCATGTTATGCAGAATACAACCCAACTGCATTTGGCAACCCAGATAATGATTTGTGTGTTATAGCATTAAGTTGCGCAGACAACCCTGAAGCAAGTTGTTTGAATACAGTAATTTGTAATGATAATAATGACTGTACAATAAATGAGGAACAAACAACAATTACACTTACAGGCGAAGTATGTGTGCCTTGTGGTGGAGGCGAATTATTAGAACCAGCTTGTGGAGATGTAAATGCAAACAATTATAATCCTGATTCAAATTGTATTGATAATGGATTGTGTACCTATTCATTTTATTGCAACAACCCTTGTTATGCCGAATACAATCCAATTACAAATGGTTTGGTTGATGATTCCTTATGTCAAACACCTTTAAGTTGTGCAGATAACCCTTTAAATGAATGCCTTGTTTTAAACATGTGTGATGAAGGTGCAAACCAATATGAAATCACAATTGTTGAAACTGGAGCTGTTTGTTCAAGCTGCCTTACATTTGTTGATGAGGAGTTGTGGAAAGCTAAACTATCCATCTATCCTAACCCTGCAAATAACTTTGTAAATATTTCATTAAATGATGTTTCATTAATTGGCAAAGTGGATGTTTCAATAATTAATATAGGTTCACAAATTGTTTACCAAACAGTTTTAACAAACCAAGCACAAAGTATTAATGTTTCTGATTTTGCAGCAGGCGTTTACTTGTTACGTTTCAAAAATGAACATCAATTTTATACTAAAAAACTGATTATTCAATAAATAAAACGCATTGTTTAACTAATAAAGTAGTTATTTAACAAACTTTATTGAGCCAAATCAAAACAATTGGTATAATTTAACGTCTTATATTTTAGTATAAATAAAAATGTTAATACCAATATGTTAAAATCAATGAAAAAAGCAGGCTTAATTGCTTTAATTGCTGTAGTTGCCGCAGGTTCAATGTCATTTACCAGCAGTTATTTTGAGATATCAAAAAACCTCGACATTTTTGCTTCTTTATATAAGGAGTTAAATACGTATTATGTTGATGAAGTGGAACCTGCAGATTTAATGCGAAAAGGCATTGATGCCATGCTAAAATCCTTAGATCCTTACACTAACTATATTTCTGAGGCTGAAATTGAAGGTTATAAATTACAAACCACAGGTAAATATGGAGGAATAGGTGCAGCAATTAGAAAAGATAAAGAGTTAGATTATGTAGTCATCTCTGAACCTTATGAAGGTTTTCCAGCACATAAGGCAGGTTTACGAGCAGGCGATGCTATTAAAGAAATAGAGGGTAAATCAGCAAAAGGAAAAACTACTGATGAAATAAGTAAAATTTTAAGAGGTAACCCTGGTACTGATGTAAAAATAAAAATTGGTAGACCAGGTGAGTCAAGAGATTTGCCAATAACACTTACAAGAGAAACTGTAAAAATAGATGCGGTGCCATATTCTGGAGTAGTAAGAGATGATATTGGCTATATTAAATTAAACTCATTTACCCAAAACTGTGGAAGAGATGTAGCTAATGCTTATCAAGACTTGAAAAAAGATCATGATATAAAAGGTTTGATATTTGATTTAAGAGGTAACCCTGGTGGCTTACTTAGTGAAGCAGTAAATGTATCAAACATTTTTGTTGACAAAGGAGAAGAAATAGTTAGCACGAAAGGCAAAATAAAAGAGTGGGAAAAATCTTACAAAGCAAAAAACTCACCTGTTGATTTAGAAATGCCAATTGTTGTATTAACAAATAAAAGTTCAGCATCTGCTTCAGAAATTGTAAGCGGTGTAGTGCAAGATTTAGATAGAGGTATTGTACTCGGCCAAAGAACTTATGGTAAAGGCTTAGTGCAAACCACAAAAAATGTTGGTTATAATTCAAAACTAAAATTGACTACAGCAAAATATTATATACCAAGTGGTAGATGCATTCAATCGGTTGATTATGCAATAAAAAATAAAGATGGTAGTGTTGATGAAGTACCTGATTCTTTACGTACAGCCTTTAAAACAAGAAACGGAAGAAAAGTTTTTGATGGCGGTGGCGTATTGCCAGATGTGGAATTAGAAAGAAAGAAATATGCAAAAGTGTCTTCTGCATTAGCATCAAAACAACTAATATTTAAATATGCTACTGATTATTTTAACAAGCACGATGAAATTGATGAGCCAGAAGAATTTAGTTTATCAGATGAGGAATATGATGAATTTGTAAACTACATTTCAGGCAAAGATTACAGCTATACTACAAAAAGTGAAAAGCTTTTAAAAGATTTCAAAAAAAGTACAGAAGTAGAAGAGTACTATAAAGCCTTAAATACTGAAATTGATGAACTCGAAGCAAAATTTATTGCAGACAAAAGGAATGACTTAGTCAAGCACAAAGATGAAATCAAAGAGTTGATTGAAATGGAAATTATTGGCAGATATTATTACAAAAAAGGAAAAATTAGAGCATCATTACAAAATGATGATGAAGTTGCTGCTGCAATTGAACTTTTAACGAATAATGATGAGTACGAAGAAATTTTAGCTGGAAAGTAATTGTAACTGAATAAATAATTTATTTAATAAAAGATAGTTTTATAAAGCGATGAACAAAATGTTGTTCATCGCTTTTAATTTGTATTAGATATGATAAAACAAGCAAGTTTACTTTTTAGTTTTTTAATATTAAGCGGTTTATTAATTGCGCAACAAACCACCTCAGCACCATCTATTATAAAGGCTGAAGTAAAAACACCGCTTCAAAAAGAATTACAGCGCCACATTAAATATTTAGCCGATGATAAGTTGGAAGGTAGAGCAACAGGTTCAAAAGGTGAAAAATTAGCCTATCAATATATAATTAATGAGTTTCAAGCTGCTGGTATAAAACCAATGGAAGGCCAGAATAATTATATTTTGCCTTTTAATTTTTATGATGGAATGGAGGTTGATGGAAATACTTATTTAAAAGTAAATGGCGAATCATTATCTATTTTAAGAGCATTTTACCCTGTGGGTCAGTCAGCTAATGGCGAATTTAGCGGTAAGTTAGTTGATGTTGGTTACGGTATTGATGCAGATGATTTAAACCACAACGATTATAAAAAAGCTAAAGGATTAAAAGGAAATGCATTTTTAATTGATTTATCTAATCCAGATTCAAGCAACCCTCATTCAGAATTTGGTCCATATAATGGTATCAATTATAGAATAGAAAAAGCAATTGAAAATGGAGCAACCGCAATACTATTTAGAAACTCAAACAAATTTATTGAAGACCCTGATGAAAATTACCGTATTAAAGCAAACCGCTTTGCTATTCCAATTCATTTTTTAACTGATATAGGTTATAAAACAATTAGAGCTAAAAAAGTAAAACAAGTAGATATTGCCGTTTCACTTAATGAAAAATATAAGCAAGGCAATAATGTAGTTGGCTTTATTGATAATACTGCTGAGCAAACAGTAGTATTAGGCGCACATTATGATCATTTAGGGTATGGTGGCAAAGGTTCAAGATACACAGGTGGCAGAGCAATACACAATGGTGCCGATGATAATGCAAGCGGTGTTTCATTAATGCTTGAGTTGGCAGAACAACTTAGTAAAGAGGAGCAAAATAAAAACAACAATTATTTAATTATTGGTTTTTCTGGTGAAGAGATTGGCCTATATGGTTCAAAAGATATTGTAAAAAAGATTGATATTTCTACCATTAACTATATGCTAAATTTTGATATGGTTGGTCGTTTAAATGAAGAGAAAGTTTTAAATATTAATGGTGTAGGCACTTCGCCAGTTTGGGAAATAGTTGATGATATTGAAATAGAGGGCATTGAGGAGTTAACCACAACTGAATCAGGCGTTGGTCCCAGCGACCATACTTCTTTTTACTTAGAAGAAATTCCAGTCTTACATTTTTTCTCTGGTGCGCATAATGATTATCATAAACCTGAAGATGATGAACATTTGATAAACTATGCTGGCTTAGAATCTATTTATAATTTCACATACGAGTTAATTAGTGAAATTGATGATGATGGAAAGATTGAATACATAAAAACTAAAGATCAAAACAACGACAATGCTCCTAAATTTACAGTAACATTAGGAGTAATGCCCGATTATGTTTTTTCGGGCAAAGGCATGCGAATTGATAGTGTTATTGAAGAAAGACCAGCTGCCAAAGCAGGAATGCAAAATGGAGATATTGTTATAAAAATGGGTGAGTACAATGTTTATGATATGATGGGTTATATGGAAGCGCTTTCAAAATTTAAGAAAAAAGATAGCACTATTGTAAAAATAAAGAGAGGTGAAAAAGAAATTGAAACAGA
>Ga0114956_1003618_pt1 | contig 11937 bp, 8 predicted proteins | sample MaitaG_FD_87304 | JGI IMG/M metagenome (GOLD analysis project Ga0114956, IMG submission 87304) | Marine algal microbial communities from Maine, USA - Maine_Asex2 metaG | ecosystem: Host-associated > Algae > Red algae > Unclassified | place: Maine, USA | collected 2015-01-05 | reverse complement strand
GATTTGTATATTGCCAAAGGCAACGTTGAACAAATGAGCGACTTCGCTGCAAACGACCCTGATAATCTGCTTCTGGGTAATCATGATGGCCGCTTCGTTGAACACGGTGATACAGCTGGCATCGCGCTCAATCGACGCGGCAGAGGTGCGTCGGTGGCCGATTTTAACGCGGATGGTTTCCTCGATTTATTAGTTGTCAATAGAGCTGCGCCGGTTAGTCTGTTTCGCAATACCGGTTTCGCCAGCGAACACGGGCCGCGTAAGGGTGGTAACTGGTTAGCCATAGAGTTGAAACAGCGTGGTGGCAATCGACACGCAGTAAGCGCCAAGCTTGCCATCAAAACCGGTAACAAAACGCAGGTGCGACATATTAAACTGGGCGGCGGACATGCATCTGGACAGCTCGGATTTACACACGTAGGCCTTGGAGTCGCAGAGCGAGCTACACTTCGGGTGCAATGGCCTGACGGTGAATGGAGCGCATCTTATCGACTATTTGCCAATCACTTCGCCGTAATAACCCGCGGCGATGAACATGTATCCTACTGGTACCCAAAACAACATCAGGAATAGTCAGTCGCTATGTATTTAGGTATTGATCTTGGCACCTCGAGCGTAAAAACTGTTTTGATGGATGCGCAACACAACGTTGTTGCCAGCAGCACCTCGAACATGGATGTAAACCGCCCGGCAACGGGTTGGTCAGAACAGAATCCGGCAAGCTGGATATCCGGCATGGAGACAACGCTTGCAGAACTTCACGCCAATCACCCAAAGCAGATGCAAGCGGTGCGTGGCATTGGCCTTTCCGGTCACATGCACGGTGCAACACTGCTGGACCAGCACGATGAAGTGCTGCGACCTTGCATCTTATGGAACGATACGCGCAGTCATACAGAGGCGCAGCAACTCGATACACAGCAATCGCGCAACATCTGCGGCAATATTCTATTCCCGGGTTTTACCTCACCAAAACTTGCCTGGGTGGCAAATCATGAGCCAGAGGTTTTCGCAAAAGTTGCCAAAGTGTTGTTACCCAAAGACTATGCGCGACTCTGGTTAACCGGTGAACACGTATCTGAAATGTCAGATGCCGCAGGCACGGGTTGGCTTAACGTTGGGCTGCGCAATTGGTCAGACGAACAATTGGCGGCAACGTCTTTGTCGCGTGAACACATGCCGTCGTTAGTAGAAGGCACAGCTGTATCAGGCACTTTGCGCGATGCACTGGCAACACGTTTTGGTATGTCCAGTAAAGTGGTCGTGGCTGGTGGTGCCGGAGACAATGCGGCATCAGCTTGTGGTATGGGTACCGTATCAGCTGGCGATGCGTTTTTATCATTGGGTACATCGGGTGTACTGTTTGCTGCCAATGCTAACTATCAGCCCAATGCCGACAGCGCTGTACACGCCTTCTGCCATGCTCTACCGAATACATGGCACCAAATGGGCGTGATATTAGCAGCGACCGATTCGCTTAACTGGCTTTCAACCGTGTTTGATAAATCACCTGCAACACTAACGGCTGAACTTGAAGCGACCAAGGCCGACCCGACCGATGTATTGTTTCTGCCTTATCTTGGTGGAGAACGAACACCTCACAACGATGCAAATGCCCGTGGGGTATTCACAGGCCTTTCGCACAATACCGATTCCGCTGCAATGACTAAAGCGGTGCTGCAAGGCGTGGCGTTTGCTTTTCGCGACTGTCAAACTGCATTGGCAAGCGCTGGTACAACCCTGGAAAATGCATACGCCATCGGCGGCGGCTCTCAATCGAGCTATTGGTTACAGATGTTAGCCTCTGCATTGAAATTGCCATTGCATGTAACCGTTGATGGCGACTTCGGAGCCGGTTTAGGAGCGGCGCGGTTAGGGATGATTGCAGCCGAGTCAGCAAACCCGATTGAGGTTTGTCAACAACCGAGTATTGAAAAAACAATTGAGCCGGATGTTGCTTTGTACGACGATTTTAGTGCGCAGTTCGAGCAGTATCAAAAGAGTTACAAGGCTTTAAGCTCAGTGCATTAGCACCAATCGAAAGAAGCACCGATGATCAGAGAAATAGTTTGCGTGTAGCAAGTACTGAATTCAGAATGAAATAGTTTCGTCGGATGTTTTCCATCTTCATATTAATTTGCCCATCCGTTATAATGAACTAACTACACATTCTACTCAGGTGCATCGATGTTAAAGTTCGGAATTCTCTCTACAGCAAAAATCGGTAAAGAACACCTTATTCCGGCAATTGTGAATGCTAGCAACGCCAGCCTGACAGCCATATCGTCGCGCAAGTTGTCCAATGCAAAAAAACTTGCTGACCACTTTGGTGCGCCCATTGCTTTCGGCTCGTACGAGGAGATGCTTGCGTCTGAAGAAATTGATGCTGTATACATTCCACTACCAACGTCGCATCACATTGAGTGGAGCATAAAAGCGGCAAACGCCGGCAAGCACGTGTTGTGCGAAAAACCTGTTTCACTTAAAGCTAAAGACATTAAAAAACTGATTAGCGCCAGAGACAAAAATAAAGTCATCGTAAGCGAAGCATTTATGGTGACCTACCACCCGCAATGGCAGAAAGTAAAAGACTTACTTGCCAAAGGTGCCATAGGCACATTACGCCATATCGATGCGTCATTCACCTACTTCAACACCGACCCGAAAAATATGCGCAACATGCCAGAATTAGGTGGTGGTGCATTGCCCGACATAGGCGTGTATCCAACGGTTGCAGCACGCTTTGCAACCGGTTTAGAACCTGAGCGAGTGCAAGCCAGCGTTGAGTTCGACCCCAAGATGAAAACCGACCGCTACGCTAACATACTTGCCGAGTTTCCCGGGTTCAACATGACGTTTTACGTATCCACACAAATGGGGAATCGCCAAACCATGGTATTTCATGGAGACAAAGGTTTCATCGAACTATCAGCACCGTTCAATTCCAATCTTTATGAAGGTGACGAAGTACGAGTGCACAACAGTGGCCACAACGAAACCAAAGTCTTTCGATTCACGGGTGTGAATCAGTACGTTTTGGAAATAGAGGCATTCGCCAGGGCTGTTGCTGGCAAAAAGCAACATCTGTTCTCACTGGAAGAATCGGTGCTCAACCAACGGGTGATAGATGCGATCTACAAGTCGGGGAAGTCTGGGCGTTGGCAGAGTGTTGCTACTTAAAATGTGATCTAAACAAAAACGCTGCAATGTGGCACGAATAGTTCATCCCCACTGGATTGCTCTTACGATACAAAGCCGTCCTTTTGCCCAATGGTTTCAACTGTACATAAAATTGAATCTTCCGACATCGGAATGTCATGCTATCTTTCACAGGCGGATGACACCTACGTTCAGCAATTCACCGTGCACTATGAATTCCCGATCAACTTCACCCAGGGCTTATTTCGGACCGACAATCGGGTACTAGTCGATACCTTGTGCAGAATAGAGCGGAAAAAACGGCATCGTCTTATGGTCTTTGTTGATGATGGACTGGTGAAGGCCGTGCCAAATATTTCCACGTTAATTTGTGCATATGCCAATCATTACGACGAGTTCATTGATCTGGTTGCACTTCCTCGTACCATTAACGGCGGAGAGAGTGCCAAAAACTCAACAGAAACACTGAACTGGCTGCGTCACGAAATTGACAAAGCGAAACTCGATCGACATTCGTTTGTCATGGCCATTGGCGGTGGTGCCATTCTGGACACTGTGGGATTTGTTGCCGCAACGGCTCATCGTGGCATCCGGCACATACGCGTACCAACAACCGTGCTGGCGCAAAACGATTCAGGAGTCGGGGTTAAAAACGGTGTAAACCAATTCGATCAGAAAAACTATATGGGCACGTTTGCCCCTCCCTTTGCCGTGCTGAACGATTTTGAATTTCTGCTCACTCTCAATGAGCGTGAAAAACGTGGTGGTATGGCAGAGGCGGTTAAAGTCGCACTGATTCGTGATAGCGCTTTTTTCGTGTGGCTTGAAACTAATACCCAAGCGCTTCGGCGCTTTGAACCAGAACCGGTTCAGACCATGATCAAACGCTGCGCTCAGTTGCATATGCACCAAATCGCGCTAGGTGGCGATCCATTTGAAAATGGCAGCGCACGCCCGCTGGACTTTGGACACTGGGCTGCACATAAACTCGAAACCTTATCGCAGCATCAACTTAGTCACGGTGACGCGGTGGCCATCGGCATTGCACTCGATACGCATTATTCCGTCAGCGCAGGTCTGCTGGCACCGGGCACTGAACAGCGCGTAAGGGCTGTGTTGTCTGGTTTGGGTTTTAAACTGTGGCACGAAACGCTGGACCAAAAGCTTAGTAATGGACAGCACAGCATTGTCTCTGGCCTGCAAGATTTTCAGTCACACCTTGGAGGTCAACTCACTATTACCTTACTTAGCGCTATCGGTGTTGGCGTTGAGGTGCATGAGATGAACCATGACCTTATTGTCGCTTCAATAGACTGGTTAAGAACCGAGTTCGAGCTATGCGACTAAAGTCGGAAAAATCAGTACACCTAAGCTACTGCACCAACATACACGCAGGCGATGACTGGAGTGACGTCTTTCCGCAGCTGCAACGCGAGTTGCCAAAGATAAAAAAGGCCGTCTCTCCTGATCAACCCTTTGGTATGGGTTTACGTGTATCAAAGCTCAGCGCAACGCAACTAGTTGGCGACACACTGGAAACGTTTCTGGACTGGATGCGTAACGAAGGTCTGTATGTGTACACTGTCAATGGCTTTCCCTATGGACCATTCCACGGTACTACGGTTAAACAGGATGTGTACAAACCCGATTGGGCCGATAAGGCACGGCTAGAATACACGCGCGAACTCATTGACCTGTGCGCACGACTCAACCCACCTGACCAGTACGCCAGTATAAGCACTGTACCGGGAACTTATAAACAATGGGCTGAAGGCAGATTACCCGCAATAGCCGAAAATCTGTTGCAGTGTGTCGCCCACAGTATGCGTGTAGAAAGTGAAACCGGCGTACGAGTCGCCTTGTCACTCGAACCCGAGCCATGCTGCCTTCTCGAAACAAACCAAGAAGCTATAGAATTTTTCAAACAGTGGCTCTATACCAGGGACGCCATAAACCGACTAAGCAAAATCGCCAATTGCTCACCAGGTGATGCTGACAAAGCAATACATTCACTGATCGGTATCTGCTATGACGTTTGTCACGCAGCGGTTGAATTTGAAGACCCGGTAGAAAGCCTGTCGCAAATTCAATCGGCCGGCATACCTATCATTAAAATACAGCTGAGTTCTGCATTGTGTTTGAATCAGGTTAATGATAAATCTATACAACATCTCGCCGCATTTAATGAGCCAGTCTACCTTCATCAAGTGGTAGAAAAAGACAACAGCAAGTTGAATCGATACACCGATTTAAGTGAAGCAATAACCAGCAGAGAAAAAGCACCACCTTCCCCCGATGCACAATGGCGTGTGCATTTTCACGTACCGGTATTTATGAAAGACATGCCGCACTTTAGCACTACGCAAGATGTGCTCGAACAGGTACTTCAAATTCAAAAGCAGCAAACGCTGTCCACTCACCTAGAAGTAGAAACCTATACCTGGGATGTGCTGCCTGAGTCGGTTCGTAATGTCGCAATCGACAAAGCTATTGCCAGAGAAATTGACTGGGTGACGCAACGCTTGTGAGCAACACACGAAAATCCATGCATCAAGGTATTGAATCATTCGGTCAATGCCGTTTCAAAAATACCTTGCGTACGCACTTTGAACTCGGCCGGGTATCTAATTTACCAACGGTCTGGTCTAATGTATTTTGCGCGGTAGTGGTAGCTTCGGCATTGCTTACATCATCACCGGGGTTTGCACTAGCACAAGGCACCGGTAGTCTGTTATTACCGGTCTTAATTCTCGCAATGTCTGCGTTCTATACTGCTGGCATGTATTTGAATGATGCGTGCGATGCAGCGATCGACAAAATCGAACGAGCAGCACGCCCAATCCCATCAGGCAGAATTTCACGCTCGCATGTCTTTATTTTCACGGGTCTTTGGTTTGTCACCGGTTGGGTTTTTCTATGGCTTTCGCTACGCAACTCAGCTACAACGGAAAACCCGTTTTCCCTAGTAGCATTGAGCACTGCGGCGGGTCTCACTGGCTGCATCATCATTTACGACTTTTTCCACAAGAACAACCCGGCAAGCCCTGCCATTATGGGAATGTGCCGTGTATTGCTTATCTGTACCAGTTACTTATGCGTCATCGCTGTACTCGGTAACGGTGCTGATGCCTTTACGTCAATTGGCGAGCATCAAGGCCTGTGGCTCGTGTGTTTACTTATTCTTTGCTACTTGTGCGGGCTCACGTTTTTGGCCAAATTTGAAAACAGCAAAACCGTAATCTCATCCTGGCCTGTGCTTGTACTGCTTGTACCAGTTGTCTATGGCGCTTATCAGTCAATGGATAATGTGGTATCAATCATCCCTACCATGCTGTTATTAAGTTGTGTTTTTGTTGCGGTCGGCTATGTTCGCGAGCACATAGCAGGTGGAATTCCAAAAGCGATCGGGCTTCTCATTGCAGGTATTAGTCTGATTGATGCCATCATTATGAGCACATACGGCTCGTACGTTGGTATGTGTTTTGGCATAGCAGCATTTTTGTTAACACTACTCTTTCAAAGAAAGATTGCGGGTACGTAGCGACAAGAACGTTCCGCACTGGTGATACTATGGGTTCTTAGCTGTGCGCTCACCCAGCTCATCTAACAACTCCGCACGCGCATCTTCAAACGAATGCGCCAACACAATATTCTTGAAATCACACGCGTGAACAGCGCCTTCAGGAAGACAAGCCGAACGGCTGCTAATAACCAATGGCCCCTGATCTGGATTATCGGTTGGACGTCCATGGGAACCTTTAACCAGGTGCGTCGCATCAGGTGATATCACATCCAGTAAAGCTCGCATACCCAACTTGCGCATGCCCAATCGCGAACCGACCTTTAACATGGGAAACTTAATGGCCGGGTCAACAAACAACTCCACAGGGTCGTACCCGGGCTTGCGATGGATATCCACCGTGCGCGCGTAGTCAGGTGCTCTAGCCTCATCAAGCCAGAAGTAATAGCTGAACCATCTATCCGCTTTAGATATAACAACAATCTCACCTGATCGGGAATGCGAAAGCCCGATAGCTTTAAGTTCTTCACCCGTTAATACAGACTCAACACCGTCAAGTGCAGTCAACAGTGCAACGACCCCTTTGATTTGCTGTGGATTCTTTACATAGACATGTGCCAGCTGGTGATCTGACACCGCAAATGCCTGAGATGCTCCCGCATCAAGTTGCTCCCGTCCGGACTCGGCACGGACTGCCAGCAAACCCACTTCACGCAGCGCTCTATTAATGTGTATTGCATCTTTCACGGTAGTAATTCCATACTCAGACACAACGATAGTGTCTGCGCCGCGTTTATCTGCCGCGTCGATTAATGTTCCACACAGCGCATCAACTTCAGATAAGTCCTGTTGCAATCGGGGATGACTCAAGTCCGGGCCAAGCCGCTGCAAGTTATAGTCAAGGTGCGGTAGATACGTTAGCGTAAGCGTCGGGTCGTTTTTCTCCATGACATGCACGGTTGATTTTGCAATCCAGTCACTAGAGGTAATGTCCGCCTTTGGACCCCAAAAGCTAAATAATGGAAATTGACCCAACTTCGCATCAAGTTCATCGTGCAACGACGCGGGGTAAGCGTAGTGATCAGGAATTTTTCGGCCATCTGCCGGATATTGGGGACGTGGCGTTGCACTCCACTCGGCGGAAGCGTACATGTTGTGCCACCAGAACATTTTGGCAGCAGTATAATCGCTGCTTCGTGCACGGCCAGCTTCCCAGATTTTCTCGCCGCTCACCAGATGGTTGGATTGCTTCCAGAAACCGATTTCTGCCAATTCGCGAAAATACCAGCCATTGCCCACAATGCCATGGTCCTGAGGCATCAATCCGGTTAACAGGGTTGATTGAGCCGCGCAAGTTACTGCTGGTGTTACCGTGGTCAGTGGCCGAATACCACCTCTGGCAACTAATTTGCGCAGATGAGGGGTATGCTCTCCGATCAGCTCCGGACTGAGCCCCACTGCCAATATAACTAAAACCGAATTCATTAAAATCTACTATTTTCCCACTACCTAACTATATAGCAGTTACTGCTCCAGACACTAAACCTATGCCTGAACAATGCTTAAACAACCCTGATCATCAAATGTACAAAGCACGCCGTACAGAACTACATCGTTGGGTTTTCAGTCAGTTAGAAAATGATAATAGTGAGTGGTTTGCAGATCAATTGAGCCAGTTGGCACAAGTCACAGATTTAGCTAACGACACCTCTGCCAGACGCCAGTTTGATATCGCCTTCGGTCTTATCCCTCGTCGTATTGGAAAGCATGCACTGCAGCTTAATGCGGATGAACAAACCTATGCACATTCGCTTCTTCCGCACTGGCAACCATGGACCTGGCAACTGGACGAAGCTGCAAGAATTTTACTGATTCTCACAGCAGGTAATCGCTCCTCGCAAACCACTCGAATCCAATCTCTGCTGCGACACGCCGATCTGTCGGAACAGCTAGCAATTTTCAAAGGCTTGTCACTCTATCCGGTGGACAACATACTCATTGAGGTGGTCGGTGACGGGTTGCGCACTAATATGTCGGATGTATTCGAAGCTATTGCCCACAACAACCCGTTTCCAGCTAAGGAGTTTGATGAGCACCGGTTTAATCATATGGTACTTAAAGCACTCTTTATAGAATCACCACTGCATCCAATTGTTGGGTGGGAAGAGCGCAATAATCCGGAACTCACACGAATGTTGCTGGACTACGCCAGCGAACGAGTCGCCGCTCAACGAACGGTGGACTGGGAGCTGTGGCAAATGGCAGCACAGAATGCAGATGAAGATATGCTTTATCCATTTATACCTATACTTAGCGTAGCACCTGAAAATGTTCTGGACCGGCTAAGCCAGGAAGGACTTCTTCTGGCGCTATCGACCTGTACTGGTGTCACTCCACAACAATGGATCGATGAAAATTTAAGCGAGCTCACAACAATTGATAACACGATTAGCTGGGAGAATTTATTGCTGAAATCTAAAGGAATTAAACACTGATATGATGCTGATCGATTCACATGCTCACATGATCTCACGCACAACTGATGACTATGAGGCCATGGCCGCAGCTGGTGTTGTTGCGCTAATTGAACCGGCGTTCTGGCAGGGGCAACCTAGAACCAACGTGGCCACTTACGAAGACTACCTTTCGGCCATTATGGGATTTGAACGTTTTCGCGCCAGTCAGTTTGGTATTTGTCACTACTGCACAATCGGTTTGAATTCCAAAGAAGCCAACAACGCTGAACTGGCCGAGGCAGTTATGGAGATTCTACCCCGCTTTGCGTTAAAAGAAGGTGTTGTTGCTATCGGCGAGATTGGCTACGACGAACAAACCGAACTGGAAGACAAGTACTTTCGGTTGCAACTGGAACTTGCGAAAGAATTACAGTTACCAGTCATGATTCATACCCCACACAGAGATAAAAAAGCCGGAACGTTTCGATCACTTGATGTCTGTGAAGAACACGGCATCGATCCAGCAATGGTTATCGTTGATCATAACAACGAAGAAACTGTGGAAGAAGTATTAGATCGAGGCTATTGGGCCGCGTTTTCAATCTATCCCTCTACTAAAATGGGGAATGAGCGTATGGTGAGCTTACTCGAACAATACGGGCCCAATCGTATTATTGTAGATTCTGCCTGCGACTGGGGAATCTCTGAACCACTGGCCGTTGCAAAGACGGCGAAGCTCGCGTTGGAGCGAGGTGTCGATGCAGAAGCAGTCAGACTCATCTGCTATCAAAATGCACTGGATGCTTATGGACAAAGCGGTCAGATAAAAGAGTCTGACTGGCTTGATCGCTCACCTATTGATCAAACAGATGTGTTCGAAGGAAATTCGATTCTGCGAGGTGGTCGGGAACCACTGATTGAAGAGGTCAAAGTTAAGCGAACGGCAAGTGATCTACTGATTCGGTAGAGTACAATTGTTTTTTATATTGAGCAGCCAAGCGACAGCTGCCACTAAATAACTGATATTAATCTCACAAAAAACCATCGTAGAGACCGTTGGCACCCCTGCCCAATAATTGATATCGCAGCCAGTCGTTGGCAGAGTGTTTAACCAGCTTAGACTATTCACTTATTGTAAAGCTACCCAGACTCTCCCGTTGGGTTCCGCGTTGGTCACCGTTACTGAAGCGAGAAATGAGTCGCACCTGCCAGGTACCGGTAGCCAGATCTGCCAGTTTTGTGCTGAACACTTTTCGCGTACTGGTCTTGTCAGTCGATTGTTTCTGTTCAATAAGAGACACATAGAGATTATCGACCGGCTGCTGTTCCTTTCGTCGCTTTTCAAACAGCCTTTTACCCTGAACCTCACTGAGATCGGTGCCCAGCGTATCTTCGAGAGTACTAGACATCGTTGGCGCTGTTGGCGGTATTAGCTCAGCAAACACTTTGACATCACGAGCATCAACACCACCGGACAGGCTTGCTGAAATTTGCACTGATTGCCGGCTCACCTCAAACTGAGGCTGCAGACGGATCGTTGATGCTCCCATCACGCTGATTTGCACCGGCTCATGATCACCAAGACGCATGTTTGACCCTTCAGCGGTTAAATTCCAGCGCCCCCCGTGCTCGGACTTTCCGTTACAAATAACCGGAAAATCAATTCTTATAAATCGATGAGAATCTCCGGAGCGCGTGTTCGCATCCGTTTGCTTCATCTGACAACCAGCCGGTGAAATAACTGATGACTCAATCCGTTTTGGGTCATCAGTTTCCCAATTCAACAAAAAGGTGACTGACTCATCGGCCAGGCCAACTGAAACTGGTAATACAGCTGGCTTACCAACCGACACCCGGTAATCCGGATCAATTAGCAGTGTTTCATCAACAGCTAGTGCTGCAGCGTTTTGAAACAGTTTATTCAGGTCGTTGGTCAACAGTGAATCCGCTACTGTTTGCGAACCCCCACTGTCGTTAGCTATCGGTTCAAGAATACTCGTATCGAGATCGGCTCCGAAGCCAATGCTATATAGCACAATGTCGTTGTCTATGATATTGGGACGAATATCGTTCAAGTCCGAACCAGCAGGTGTGTTGTGTCGACCATCTGTAAACAAGACCATGACCCGCCTGGGGTTAGGCAAGGCCACAGTTGTAATTTGCGACACGGCTTCACTCACACCACCAATAATATTCGTACCGCCAAATGCTGTCATCGCATCAATGGCATCGATAGCATCAGATGCATCAACCAACTCCTGCAGATCGAAAACCGGGGTAAGCGCTGGAGTTCCGGCATTAAACTGTACAAGGCCCAGGCGGTGCCCACCAGCAAGATCGATATAGTCAGTAAACTGATCTGCAGATGATTTTAATGCAGCTAACTTAGTTTCAGAACCATCAGCGGTAAGCAGATTCATTGAGCCGGATACGTCCATTACCAACATAATGTCTGACTTTCTGGACGTAGTGAAATCAATCCCGGTTACAGTGCTACCGTTGACTACGGAAACCGCATCGACAACACCGGTACTGAAATTGGGAACACCAACTGCAAGTGCCTCATTGTCATAGCATTCAGTGTAAAAATCAGAGGTGTTGTAATCATTGGCTGTTCGGTTGTAATGGTTTCCAGATGGATCGTGATCGTCGTTATTCTGGACGCCATTCAACCAGGGGACTATACAAACAAAGTAGTCCCCGGCAGGTAGCCCGGGTAAAATATAGGTACCGGCAACAACCGAAGCATTGGCCTCAATACTTGTAGCCGAGAAAGATTCGACGACCGGGAATGTTGTTTCT
>Ga0114956_1003617_pt1 | contig 11940 bp, 10 predicted proteins | sample MaitaG_FD_87304 | JGI IMG/M metagenome (GOLD analysis project Ga0114956, IMG submission 87304) | Marine algal microbial communities from Maine, USA - Maine_Asex2 metaG | ecosystem: Host-associated > Algae > Red algae > Unclassified | place: Maine, USA | collected 2015-01-05 | reverse complement strand
GTCGTCTCACCATGCGGCTTTCGACTCGACGGCGCAGCCGAACAGGCCGAGTCGGTCGTTGCACAAGGAAACCTGCCCGCGAATGCCCAAGTGTGGGCTATCGATGCCGATGCCTTCATCGTGCGCCCCGGCCCCCGTGTCGTCGAAGGGGTCGAGGTACTGGCCACAATCATCCACCCCGAACTTCAAGGCCAACCAGACCCGGCCAAGGCCCAACGCATCCGCTGAATCCCAGCCGACACAGACTGTATCATCTGGGTCTGACCCAGATGATACGCGTGGAGGGACGGAGCGCTGGTAGTCCGGGTTTGGGCTCGTTGCTCGCCGAAACCCTGTCTTGGGGCTGGTGAGTCGACGGTCCACGCAAGCTGTTCAACGAACGCCGGCCCGAGCGAACCGGTGAAACACGGTAGATTTGGGTGGTGAAGGATCATGGCATGGGCTCAGGCTGGCAGCCGTTGTCGCGTCCCACCTTGTCGCGACCCGAATCGGGAGACGGATCGGCGGGCGGCGGCGCGCCAAACCAATCACCCGGTGTCGTGACCCCGTTCGTGCGCCTGGCTCGCACTCACGCTTTCCACGCTGCGGGCGAAGCGTCTGTGTTCGTCACGCTCGCCGGAACCTTGCTGACGATCGACCCGAACGACGCTCGTTCTCGCATCTTGTTGGCGCTCGTGTTGACCATGGCACCGTTTGCGCTCGTTGGCCCGCTGATCGGCCCGGCGCTGGACCGGGTCCGTGGCGGGCGCCGCGCCACGATTTCCCTGTCACTGCTGCTGCGGGCCGTGCTCATGGTCCTGCTGGTCAGGAACATCGACACTGCCTGGTTCTTCCCGATCGCGTTCGGGTGGCTGGTACTCGGCAAGACCTATTCGGTGGCCAAGGCAGCCACCGTCCCCACCACGGTGCACGACGAAGACGAACTGGTCGACAAGAACTCGCGCCTGGCGATCTTGTCGGCGGTCGCTGGTGGCATCGGTGTCATTCCTGCGGCCGGGCTCTACCGATTGTTCGGGCCAACCCCCACGCTCTATTGGGCCACGCTGGTGTATCTCGTGGGCCTCGGCTTCTCGGTGCAGATGCCCAGGGTGGCGGTCGATGATCCCGAGGCCGCCGACGACGATCTCGATATTCGGTCGTCAGGCGTCCGCTTGGCGTCGATCGTGATGGCGACACTGCGCGGCATCGTCGGGTTCGTGTTCTTCTTGCTGCTGTTCGAGTTCGTGCGCTCCGAGCTACCCGATCTGTCTGGTGTCGGCACTGCGGCGGGCGCAGCGGTCAAGTCGGCACTCGGTTTCGAGTTACTCGAAGACCCCGGGCTGCCCTGGTACAAAGCGGCGATTCCGTTTGGGCTCTGGGGCCTTGGCGGCTTTGCCGGCAATGTCATTGCGCCGTGGTTTCGTAAACGGTTCAGCGAGGAGAAGATGCTGGTTGGCGCCGTGGTGGCGGTGGCTGTCTCTGCCATCGCTGCGATATGGGCTGGCGGAATCAGCGGCGCCGGACTTGTGGCATTGATTGTCGGCGGGTCTGCGTCGGCGGCCAAGCTTGCGTTCGATTCGCTGGTGCAGCGAGACGCCCCGGGTGCCAACCATGGCGCGGCTTTCGGTCGCTTCGAGACCCAGTTTCAAATCGCCTGGGTGATCGGCTCGCTGCTAGCGGTCATCGTGTCGTTCCCACTTCGCGCCGGCTTCCTGGTCATAGCGCTTGCTTCTATCAGCATCGGCGTGTTCATCATGCAACAGGGTGCGCGTAGCGGTTTGTCCTTTGGCGGCGCGCCGCGATTGGGCCGAGCGCGCCCTCCCCGCCAGACCGACGAAGACGGTCCCGCAGCTCCACCCGCGCCGCCTCCACCCGTGCCCGAGCCACCACCGACAACTCAGATGGCAGCCGTGAGCGCGAACGGACCGCCAGCAGCCACTGCGACTGTGCCGCCTGTTGCCCCACAACCAGAGCAAGCCCAGCCTGGGCAACGACAGCCACATCCGGCACCACAACCCGAACCCGACGCGCACCCGCAGACGTGGAGCGACCCGTACGCCGAGGCGTTCGCCGATCAGTCGATCGAGCCTCCGCACTGGGCGTCCGCCGTCTTCGATGGTGAACCTCGACCGGATCCACTTGCACCACCAGCATGGCTCAACGAGACGCCAGCGCGCCCACCACGCGACCCCGACCCGACGCCACCGTTCGGGATCGACCGCATCGACTAGCCAGTCACCAACGTCGCTGGCCAGGTAACCGCTCGGCATCGGCAGCGCTGTCGAGGTGGTGAGCTGAGTTCTTGGATCACTCTTCGTCTGACACGCATTGGCGTACTGACCAGCCTGGCCATCGGCGAGCCACTCCGAGCCCTGCGCCCTGCGCGGGCGATGATCGTCGTAGAGGTCTGTTCAGTCGAAGGTGCCGTGATGTTTGCCTGCATGCAAGGTGCCGGTAACCCACCGCCGACAAGCTTTAGCCATGAATTTTGCGCATGACGAGCTCAGTGTCAATCCAACGAAGAATCGGCCCTTCCAATCGATCCTTGCCGCCGAAGTAAGTCGCCGGTCGGCGCTACGCGGCGGAGCCCTTGGCGCAGCCAGCTTCCTGGCGGTCAGTGCAGTGACCGTCAGGAAGGCCGACGCTCAACCATCGGCAATCGTTGGTGACTTCGAGGCCGTGCCGACTTCAACCGCCGACACCGTTGTCGTTCCAGACGGCTATACCGCACAGCCGATGATCCCGTGGGGCGACCCCATCGTGCCCAGCGGCCCGGCGTACCTGGACGACGCATCCAACACCGCAGAAGACCAAGAAGCGCAGCTGGGCATGGGCCATGATGGCATCCACTACTTTCCGTTGGGAGCGAACCGCGGCGCATCGGATCGTGGCCTGCTGGCGTTGAACCACGAGTACACCATTGGTGCCCAACTCTTCACCGACGGCACCGAGGAGTGGAGCGAAGAAAAGACGAAGAAAGAACAAGCGGCTCACGGCGTGTCGATCGTCGAAGTCGCAATGAACGCAAACGGTGAATGGGACACCGTCGAGTCGGAGCTCGCCCGTCGCATCACCGTCAATACTCCAATGCGCTTCGCTGGTCCCGCCACAGGGCACCGGTTGCTGCAGACGAGTGCGGACGATGCCGGCACGAGCCCAGTTGGCACCGTCAACAACTGCGGGAACGGCTACACCCCGTGGGGCACCTATCTCACGACCGAAGAGAACTTCAACGGTTACTTCTGGGAGGAGACCGAAGGCGACGCCGACACGATCAGCGATGAGCAAGCCGAGATGAACGCACGCTACGGCGTTGGTGGGCAAGGCTTCGGGTATCAGTGGGCCACAACCGATGAGCGCTTCCGGGCTGATCTGGAGCCGAACGAACCCAACCGCTTCGGCTGGATGGTCGAAATCGACCCCTACGACGCTTCGACGACTCCGGTCAAACACACCGCGCTCGGACGCTTCAAGCATGAAGGCGCAGCGTTTGCCACGGCTGCGAACGGCGCAGCCGTCATCTATATGGGTGACGATCAGCGATTCGACTATGTCTACAAGTTCGTGGGCGCAGCAAGCTGGGAGGCCGAGGTCGCTGCCGGGCGCAGTCCGCTTGCCGATGGCACGCTCTATGTCGCTCGATTCGACGAAGGGGCCCGGGGAGAATGGTTGCCGCTCGTCCACGGCGAAGGACCGCTCACCGAAGACAACGGCTTCGCTGACCAAGGTGATGTCTTGATCAAGGCCCGTATGGCAGCAGATGCGCTCGGGGCGACGCCTATGGACCGTCCCGAGTGGACGGCTGTGCACCCGACGACCGGTGAAGCGTTTGTGACGCTCACGAACAACAGCCGCCGCGAAGAACCCAATGTTGCCAATCCTCGGTTCCCGAATGAGTGGGGCCACATCATCAAGTGGAAAGAAGATGGGAACGACCCAGGCGCAAACCTGTTCGACTGGGACTTCTTCCTGGTCGCCGGACCCGGTGATGGCGTCGACGACTCATCCATCTCGGCCGAGGATCAGCTTGGATCTCCCGATGGCTTGTGGGTCGATGACAACGGACGCATGTGGATCCAGACCGACGGCAGCCAACCCGATGGTTCGAACAATCAGATGTTGCTCGCCGACCCCGGTACCGGTGAGATCAAGCGGTTCCTGGTGGGCCCAGTCGACTGCGAAGTCACCGGCGTGACCTCGACACCCGATGGCAGCACCATCTTCGTCAACATTCAGCACCCCGGTGACAGCGGGCCGTTCGACAACCCAACCGAAACCAGCACCTGGCCCGATGGCGCTGGTGCCGGGCGGCCGCGACCTGCAACCGTGGCCGTTCGACGAAGCGATGGAGGCGTGGTCGGTGCCTCGTTCGAAACCACGAGCAGTACTGGCGCAACCGACGAGAACCTTGCTCGCACCGGTACCGGCTTGACCGCTCCGCTGGCGGTCGGCGGCGTGACGGCGATGGCGGCGGGTGCGGCGCTCTTGCGCTTCCGTACGCGGATCGAGCGAAGCCAGAGCCGCGACACGCCCGGCGATCTCACTTAGTCGATCCACCACAGATCAGTCCTGATTTCGAACCCTCCCGAGTCGTCAGGGCTACCTCGCTCGCAGAGCGATTGGCGGAAACTCCGGGTCGGCCTGCAGCCGGCCCGGAGTTGCCGCGCTCTATTCCTCTTCGTCGTCGACAGCGAGCTCGTCGAGTTGCAGATCGTCAATGTCGATGCGAGCGAGCCACAAGCCGGGCGCCACGATCTCGTTGGGTGTGGGTAGCTCTTTCTCCGACTCCCACAGTCGGGCCAGGGATGCTTCGCCGCCGCGCTCGACCACGCCGCTGCCGACGGAATGACCCATGTCATAACACGCTTGATCCAACTCGAGACCCAGCATGCGCTGCAGGAATCGGTCGGTCGGATCGGCAGTGACTCGACGGCGACGCAGCGCCTCGCTGATCATCGAATAGCTACCGATCAGGTTGGTGCCGATGGCGTCCATCATGTGGTCGACATAGCCGACAATAGCGGCCATGAGCGCAGAAATCTCGGGCAGCATCGCCCGCTGCGCGTCGCTCTGAACAACACCCATGAGTGCTTCGGGATCGTTCATGAGTCCTTCGAGCTCGCCCATCGACTCGGGGTTCGAGGGATCCATGCCACCGAACTGGCTGCCGAGCGCCTCGGCATTGGACTCGAACGCCGACACATAGCGGGTGATCAGTAGGTTGATCCGCTCGGCGATGTGGGGTCGATGCAGGATCGAGTGGTTCAGGTACTCGTGCAGGCTCACCCACAGGCGCACGTCGTCGGTGGGAACGCTCCATTCTTCGGTGAACGCCTCGATATTGGCGTGCACCACCAGCAGCTCCGTCGCTGCTGGGCGAGGGATGGGCAGGTCATAGGAACCGAAACTGGTGCGGGCAAGTTGGCCAGCCATGGAGCCGGCGGTCATCGACAACATCATGGGCGCCAGCATCTTCATGATCTGAGCCATGAAATCACCGCTGAACATGCCGCCGGGCATGCCGGGAATCTCGGCATCGCTGGGCAGTAGATCTTCGCCCATGCCTGACATGGTCTGACTCATGGTGTCGGCCATGGCCTGGAGCATGGGGCGGTACGCCTCGAGGGTGGCGAGCGCCCACTCGTGGCGAGTTGCAGGGCGAATCTGCGGTGGCGTCCCTGCGCTGACTGCGAACCCGGTTGCCGTGGACACGTGCAGCTCAGCCACTCGGGCGAGTTGTTCGTAGGCAATGCGGTCACCAGGATCCACGTTGCGTTCGGTCTCACCGCCGGTTGCGACCGACGCTGCAATCTGCTTGGCCTGAGCCCAGGGATCACCCCCGCCTCCAAACATGTTGGCCATGCTCGCGAAATCGCCGAAGAACGGCATATCGCCGAAAGGATTCCCGCCATTGCCACTGTCGTCACTCATCACATTGAGCGTAGGCTTGCCGTTCAACTATTGGTCGTCGGCTCGGCAGGTGATTGCTGACCTCAGAAGGGATGCCTGTGCGAATCGTTGTCACCGGAGTCGCCGGCGCGGTTGGATCGCGCGTCGCCAACGCCCTGGTAGCGGCCGACATCGACGTAGTCGGTATCGACCGAACCGGCAGTGCGGCCACCGGTTTGGCCGGGCATCATCTGGGTGATCTGCGAACACTGGATCTCGACGAGATCTTCGATGGCGCCGATGCGGTGGTTCACCTGGCGTCGGCCTATGGGAGAAACGAGTTCGTCGACGCATCGCGCCACGACACTCGCGCCGCCCAACTCACGCTCGACGCCGCGGGGCGCAGTGGTGTGAACCAAGTCGTGCTTCTTTCCAGCGCCATGGTCTACGGGGCTCGAGCCGAGAATCCGATTCCGCTGACCGAGCATGCACCAGTGCGCCCGAGTGCACTTGCGTTTGCCGAGAACAAGGCCACGATCGAACGGCTCGGTAACGATTGGCAGACCACCACCGGCTCGAAGCTGACCATTGTGCGTCCGAGCACTGCCGTGGCGAGTGGCCGGTCCAGCTGGGTGGCCAAGAGCATGCAGCTCGCCGCCGGACTCGGCAGCGACAGCGACCCGCCGCTGCAGTTCCTGCATCTCGACGATCTGGCGGGTGCCGTCGAGCTGCTCGTACGCTCGCAGGAAGCCGGCGTGTTCAATGTGGCACCCGACGGTTGGGTGCGCGCCGAAGAAGTGCGCTCGCTGTCGGGCCGGGCGCCGCGGCTGCCAATACCCAGTCAGCTCGCCGACGAGATCGTGCGCTTCAGCTGGAACCGCGGTATCGCCGCCACTCCGCCGGGCATCATGCACTACGCCACCGAACCATGGGTCGTGTCGAACGACCGTCTGCGTGATCTCGGTTGGGAACCGTCGTGGTCCAATGTCGAGGCCTACGTCGACAGCTTCGACCCTCGCCCGTGGGCCATGCTGAATGCGAAGCGCCGCCAACAGATCGCGCTCGGCGGCGCGGGCGCAGGTATTGCGGCGGTGGCAGCTATTGGTCGAGTGGTCGCGAATCGCTGGCGAAAATAGAAGACCCGACGACGCCTGGCGTGGCGCGGTTTCGGAAATGGTGTTGGTTGGTCGATACCCGACATAACGCTATCGCAGCAATCCGGTACGTTCAGTACCTGGCCTGTCCGGTCAACCACCACCAGGAGTTCTCACATGTCTGTGTCGTTCGGTTACACCATCTTCTATGTACCCGATGTTGCTGCGGCGCTGCGTTTCTACACCGAAGCGTTCGGTTTCGAGCAACACATGCTGACGCCCGAGGGCGATTACGGAGAACTCGCCACCGGCGACACCACGCTGGCATTTGTTGCGAACGAACTGGCGGCCGCGAACCTGGACCGGGCAGGTGGCTTCACTCGACTCGACCCTGACTCACCGCCAGCCGGCGCGTCGATCACCCTGGTCACCACCGACGTGGCAGGCATGTTCCGTGCCGCACAAGATGCCGGTGCTCGGCCTTATGTCGAGCCGGTCGAAAAGCCGTGGGGCCAGACGGTGTCGTACCTGATCGACCCGTCGGGGATTCTGATCGAACTGGCCACGCCCATGAGTGCGTGACGCCTGTAGAGATTCGGCCTACGGGGCGAGCTCGATGGTGACAATGACGATGCGGCGGTCGCCTTCGCTCGTCACGGTCAGTACCACCGGGTCACCAGGTTGTGCCTGTTGCACATGGTGATACAGCGAAGCCGAATCGATCACCGGGCTGCCGTCGAAGGTGTCGATGAGGTCGCCGGGTTGAAGTCCCGACTCGGCGGCAGGTGAGTTGGCGATCACCTCGTTCACCACGATCATGTCACTGCCTGGTTCGTCGCTGACGATGAGCCCGAGCTGATTGTGTGATGTCTGTCCCGACGCGATCAGATCGATGGCGACCTGTTCGAGCATCCATGCCCGCGTGCCATGACTGTTCGTTCCGTCGCCGGTGATCATCGCGATCACCGCGCCGGTGTCATCGACAATCGCAGAGCCAGGCACTGCTGCTTGCTGATCGATGATCAGCGACGGCGCAGTCACACCGGTTACTTCGCCAATGCTGATGGCGTTGTGATCATGGTCGAGTGCCAGTGCGTATTGTCCGCTCCACGGAGCGTCGGTACTGCCGAGCGACACGGCTGGCCAGTTGTCGCTGTCGATCTTCACCACGGCGACGTCGCTCATGGTGTCGCTGGCAATCAGGTGGGCTTTCCAGCGTTGGCCGTCGTCGGTCCATGCCAGCACGTATTCGGCGCTCTCGATGAGCTCGGCGCTGGTCGCGATATGGCCGTCGTCGGTGACGAACATGCCGCTGCCTTCGCGCATGCCGCCCGAGGTCACGGCCTGGATGCGGGGCAGTGATGCCGCAACCTGGTCGTGTACCCGCGTCGTCAGTTGTTCTTCGCCCTGCGGGATGACATCGGCTGCCAGTGAGGTGGCCGAAAGATCTTGGCGCGCGGGCTCGATCTCGGGCGCGGCGGCGGTCACGTTGGTGCTGATCACCGAGGAAGTCGACAAACCTCGTTGGTTCGACATCACCCCGATCGTCAGCGCGGCTGCTCCGACGACTACCACACCAGCAGCAACCTTGAGTCCTAGATGGAGGCGCGATTTCGGTGCTACTTCGGGGACGTGAACGACAGGGACCTTGGCTGTCTCGGCGTGTGCGTGCGCGGCGGCCATAGCGGCGATTTCCGATGGGTGTCGCCACAGGCGGTCATCGGGGTGCGGCACCGATCGAAACTCATCGATCCCGTCGTCGTCCTCTTGGTATTCCCCGTTCACGATTTGCAACACTACTGCTGATTGTGAGTCGGCTGGCCGCGCCCCATTCGAGAGACCCAGCTGAGCTCCGACGGTCATCGCCAGTGCACGCAAAGCAGGTGCCGATCGCCCGACGCGGCGCAAGCTGTCGTACGATGATCAGGTGCAGACTCCAACTTCGGGTGATGACTGGGTCGGGCTGTCGAGTGATCCGCTTCCGGTCACCGAGGCCCTCGACTGGGCCCACCGTGCTGACTGCGGTGCGGTCGTGCTGTTCTCGGGCGTGGCTCGTGACCACAGCAGTGATCGCACTGGGGTCGATCAACTCGAGTACGAGGCGTACGAAGCACAGGTGCAGCCGCGTCTGGCCGAGCTGGCGGCCGAGGCTCGTACCCGTTGGCCTGACATCGGCCGCTTGGTCATGATCCACCGAGTGGGCGAGCTGGTCATTGGTGACAGCGCGGTTGTCGTGGTGGCCTCGTCGCCGCACCGCCCTGCTGCGTTCGCGGCGGCGCGGTTCTGTATCGATGCGCTCAAGGCAACTATTCCGATCTGGAAACGCGAAAGATGGGACGAAGGCGAGAGTTGGGGTCTGGAAGCCCAGCACATCGTCGAAGTCGATGATTTGCGCAATGCAATGGTCGCGGCCGATGGTTCCGTTACCCTCTCTGACGCCCCCTCAACAGACCGTTAGAATTGGTATGTCTCCGCTGCTCTTCCTTCTCATCCCCATCGCAGTCTTCGCCGTTGGGTCGACCCTGTTGTTCGCTGCCAGCCGTTTCAGCGGCAGCAGCCATCGCCAACGAAATGTCCCTGTTGACCTGCGATCGGCTGCCCCGATGCTCAGAGATCAGCGCGACGCCGGATGGTCGGTCGGCTCCAGTCAGCACACCAGGCGCTAACTCTGGCACGCGACCTTGCGATCGATCTGGGTACGGCCAACACGTTGGTCTACGCCAAAGGCAAAGGCATCGTTCTCAACGAGCCGTCTGTCATCGCGCTCAACCAAAACAATGGCGAAGTGCTCGCCATGGGCCATCAGGCCTGGGAGATGATTGGTCGCACCCCGCAATACATCGTGGCGGTGCGGCCCCTGCGCAAGGGCGCCATCACCGACTTCGACGTCACGCAGCGCATGATCCGACTGCTGCTCGAACGAGTGGGCGTGAACCGGTTCAACCGGCCTCGAGTCGTCATCTGTGTGCCGTCGGCCATCACCCCGGTCGAGCGACGCGCGGTGATCGAAGCTGCCCGCCGCGCCGGTGCCGCCGAAGCCCAGTTGATCGAACAACCACTGGCCGCCGCCATCGGGGCTGACCTGCCGATCAACGAACCCGTCGGATCGATGGTCGTCGACATCGGTGGTGGCACCAGCGAATCCGCGCTGCTGTCGATGGGCGGCGTGGTTGCACTCGAGGCAGTGCGCGTCGGATCCTTCGATCTCGACGCAGCCATTCAGCAGTACGTGCGGCGCGAACACGGCATCGCCATCGGCGAACGAACCGCCGAGGAAATCAAGATCGTCACCGGGTCCGCTGCCTATACCGACGGCGAAGTCCAGGCCCAGGTACGGGGCCGTCAGCTCATGACCGGCTTGCCGGAGACCATCGTGCTCAGCCCAGCCGACGTGCGCTCCGCAGTCGAAGAACCCGTTTCGGCCATCATCGACTCGGTGCTGGCCTGCCTGGCCCAAGCCCCGCCCGAACTCTCGCAAGACCTTCTGGTCACGGGTATCCATCTCGTAGGCGGCGGCTCGTTGCTCAGAGGCTTTCGCGAACGATTGACCCGAGAAGCCGAAGTTCCCGTCCGCTTCGTAGACGCCCCGCTCGAATGTGTTGTTCTCGGCGCCGGGCGCTGCATTGAAAGCTACGAAGCCGTGAAGGCCATGTTCATGAATACCGGCAGGCGCTGAGAGCGCGTCAGTCGGCGTAGGCGTCGGGATCGGCAGGCGCGTCGAGAACGCGGCCGACTTCGAGCAGGTCCTCGGCGGCCTGGCGCACTTGCCAGTCCTTGTCATCGAGAGCAGCTCGAAGTGCCGAGTCGGCACGGGGGTCATCGAATGCCGCCAACGCCAAGGTGGCGCGGCGTCGAACCGTGACTCGGTCCGTGCATGCTTCGAGCACGGCATCGAGACCAGCCGGGTCGCCAATGGCCCCCAGTGCTGCTGCGGCGGACTCTCGGCACAGCGCGTCGTGATGGCTGGTGGCGATCTTCGAGAGTTCCGCAACCGGGGCTGTGCCTGCGGGCCATGCAACTTCGCCGCAGGCAAAGCACGCCACCTCGACAACCGACGGATCGGCGTCGGCGAGTAGCGCTGCAGGGGTGACACCATCGATGTGAACCGCGAGTTCGCCCGCCCGGGCTCGAACCCGAGGAGCCGTGTCTTGGAATGCACGCTCCAGATGATGAGCGGCGCATGCACCGAGCCGGTGCAGACCAGACAGTGCGGCTTCGCGAACCGTGGGGGCCGGGTCGCCGATGTGCGACTCGACCACGGGTTGATCGCCTTGGTGGCCTGCCACGACGACGATGCGGTGACGTTCGACGATGTCGGCGTCGGGAGGGGGTGGGGGTGCCGAGGTTACGGCCACTAGCCAGCCAGGATCTCGAGCAGGAAACGCCCCGAGGCGATGATGAGCAGCGTGACTCCGGCGATGGCCATGCCCAACCCGATCACCAACACGACGAGTATGAGTAGCGAACGCACCCGGATGTACCACGGCGTTCGCACATCGTAGCCAACCGTCGCTCGGTGATCCCGAAGCGGATCGCGGCCCCGACCGCGTGCTTCACGGCTCGATCCGGGTCCGCCCGATGAACCGACACGAATAGCTTTCAGGGTGGTGAAATCTTGCGTGAATCGCTGACGCGATGTCCTTCGGTGGGTCTGAGCACGTACCGTGACCGGGAATGGCAGACGCGGCGCAAGGGGTTGTTGGCACAACGCCAAAAGGATCACGGTGACGAAGACGAGAAGTACGGGCAACACGACAGGTGCAACCATACCTGCACCGGCGCGGGCAACCGGGCCGGGCCTCTTGCCGCATGGTCGAACCGAGACAGCCCGATGAACCGCAAACGAGTCGGGCTCATTGCATTGGTGGTCGGAGCTGTTGCGGCTGCCAGTCGGCGATTCGGCGCACGATCGCACGCCCACACCGGACATGATGATCTCGTAGTGTCCCACCCCCGGCCATCGGCGGACCCATCGCCC
>Ga0114956_1003614_pt1 | contig 11943 bp, 10 predicted proteins | sample MaitaG_FD_87304 | JGI IMG/M metagenome (GOLD analysis project Ga0114956, IMG submission 87304) | Marine algal microbial communities from Maine, USA - Maine_Asex2 metaG | ecosystem: Host-associated > Algae > Red algae > Unclassified | place: Maine, USA | collected 2015-01-05 | reverse complement strand
CCAGAATGACACCGCCAGAATGACACCGCCAGAATGACACCGCCAGAATGACACCGCCCGAATAGGCAAGATCAGCCCGAGGTTGCCTCGTCGATCATGGCTTGTCGTGCCGCAAGCAGGTGCTGGGTTAGCGCTTCCTCGGCAGCAGGCACGTCGTGCTGTTCGATTGCGGACAAGATGTTGGTGTGATCGCCGGCGGCATGCTGGACGTCGTCGAGCAATTCGATGAGCTCGGCCATCAGGAACAGTGTCTGATCAGCGAGTCGTTCCCATGCCTCGGCCAATCGGTCATGGCCAGCAATGGACACAATGAGTCGATGGAAACCAATATCGGCTTCGGCTCCGGCTCGCCGGTCACCGCTCGCTTGCGCGGCGCCAAGGTTGCGCAAGGCCATGCGCATCGCTGCGATGTGCTCGCTCGTCGCGATCTCGGCGGTGCGTGCAATGGCCAACTTTTCTAGTGACAACCGCAGCGTGTAGATCTCGTCGATGTCTTCTGCTGTGAGCGTGGCGACAAAGGTGCCTCGACGGGGAAGCGAGATCACAAGCCCAGACTGTTCGAGGTCTTTGAATGCGTCTCGTACCGGCCCGCGGCTGGTGCCGAACCGCTGCGAGAGCTCGGTTTCGACAAGTCGTTCGCCAGGCGACACCGAACGCGACAGGATGAGCTCACGAATTGCGGCGGTCACCGCCCCGCCAAGATCGACGGGTTGGACCATGAGCGTCGGTTCGTTCGAAGCCTGTTCGCTCGGCACAGCCATAACGAAGATCGTACACATTTCTGGTTGACAGTCAACTGTTAACAGTTGACGATAATCGAATGCAAGAAACTCCAAGGGTTGATCGCCATGGTCTGGCGGTCGGCAAAGAACTCGACGACTTCGTCATGAACGAGGCGCTGCCCGGCTCAGGCATTGATCCTGACTCGTTTTGGCAAGGATTCGCCACGCTGATCGCCGATTTTGCGCCCCGCAACCGTGAGCTGCTCGATGTACGCGAGGCCATGCAATCGGCCATCGACGGCTGGCACATGGCTCGCCAAGGCCAACCGCACGATGCAGTCGCCTATCGCACGTTCTTGGAAGAACTCGGCTATCTCGTGCCCGAGGGTCCAACGTTTCGAGTCGGCACCAGCGATGTCGACCCCGAACTTGCAACGCTGCCCGGCCCACAACTGGTCGTGCCGATCATGAATGCGCGGTACGCCATCAATGCTGCCAACGCTCGCTGGGGTTCGCTCTACGACGCGCTCTACGGCACCGATGCCCTCGGTGATCTGCCACCAAGCGGCCCGTACAGCGAAGCTCGCGGTGAGCGGGTTATTGCATGGGGACGCAACTTCTTGGACCAGGCTGCGCCGCTCGCCGAGGGATCTCACGTCGACGTCGAGACCTATGAAATTCACGGTGGTCAGATGACACCGGCGTTGGCCGATCCAACGCAACTCGTTGGCTGGCAAGGTGACCCCAGCGGCCCGGCGACCATCTTGCTCGCCAACAACGGACTCCACATCGAGATCCAGATCGATCCTGACGACAACATCGGCGCAACCGATAAGGCGGATGTCAAAGACATCGTGCTTGAATCGGCGGTCACCGCGATCATGGACTGTGAAGACTCGGTCGCTGCAGTTGATGCGCAGGACAAGGCGCTGGCCTACCACAACTGGCTCGGCCTGATGAAGGGCGACCTTGCCGAAGATGTCACCAAGGGCGGTGAGACCTTCACCCGTCGCATGGCCTCAGACCGGCTCTATGCATCACCCGATGGCGGAAGCTTCATGCTCCCTGGTCGTTCGACCATGCTGGTTCGCAACGTGGGTCACCTCATGACAACACCAGCGATCCTCGACACCAGCGGCAACGAAATCCCCGAAGGACTGCTCGATGCCATGATGACAGCGCTATGCGCCAAGCATGACTTGGACAAGACTGGCGGCGATCGCAATTCGCGCGCTGGTTCGGTCTACGTGGTGAAGCCAAAGATGCATGGCCCGGCAGAAGCTGCGTTTGCCGACGAAGTGTTCACTCGCGTCGAGACAATCCTGGGCCTCGCTCAAAACACGGTCAAGCTCGGACTCATGGACGAAGAGCGCCGCACAACGGTCAACCTCAAAGAGTGCATCCGAGCGATCGAGAACCGAGTTGTCTTCATCAACACTGGCTTCCTCGACCGCACCGGAGATGAGATTCACACGTCGATGGAAGCCGGTCCGTTTGTCCGCAAGAGCGATATGAAAGCGCAAACGTGGATCGGCGCCTACGAGAACTGGAACGTCGATATCGGCCTGGCGTGCGGGTTGCGCGGCAAGGCCCAGATTGGCAAAGGTATGTGGGCAGCCCCCGATTTGATGGCCGACATGCTCGAGCAAAAGATCGGCCACCCTCAATCAGGGGCGAACTGTGCCTGGGTCCCGTCGCCCACAGCGGCCACGCTGCACGCCACGCATTACCACCAGGTCGATGTTCTCGCTCGCCAAGATGAGCTCGAAGCCGGCGGGCTTCGTGCCTCGCTCGATGACATATTGACGATCCCGATTGCCACCGACACGAACTGGACCGATCAAGAGAAGCAGGCCGAACTGGACAATAACGCGCAGGGCATCCTGGGTTACGTCGTGCGCTGGGTGGACGCCGGCGTCGGCTGTTCAAAGGTCCCCGATATCGACGACGTAGGTCTTATGGAAGACCGTGCCACGTGCCGTATCTCTTCGCAGCACATGGCGAACTGGTTGCGACACGACATCACCACGGTTCAACAGATCACCGAGACGATGCAGCGCATGGCAGCGGTGGTCGACCGCCAGAACGCCGATGACCCCGAGTACATCGCCATGGCACCAAACTTTGATGGTCCGGCATTCAGAGCGGCATGTGACTTGGTGCTTTCTGGCACCGAACAACCGTCGGGCTACACCGAACCAATCCTGCACGCTCGCCGCCAAGAACGTAAGTCGATGGTGTGACATGGCCGGATTCTTGCGCTCGGTCAAACGACGTCTGAACCTCGAGCCGGGTGCGAACTCGGGCGACGACGACCCGGTCGTTCGCGAACTCAAAGCTGCGTTGTCAGATGATCGTGTGCGCTACGACGGCGCGCAACGATCGTTGCTGAGTCGAGATGCGTCGGTATTCGACGGGGGTGTTGCGGGCCCCGTCTGCTTCCCGCTGACAACCGCTGAGGTCCAAGCGATCATGCGCATCGCGGCAGCACACGAGCGCAACATCGTGCCTCGCGGTGCTGGTACTGGCCTCGCCGGAGGAGCGATTCCGCTTGGAGCTCCGATCGTTGTCGCCGTCACCAAGATGAACGCCGTGCTCGAAGTCGATGTCGCCAACCGCATTGCCTGGGTCGAACCCGGCGTCGTCAACCTAGACCTCACCCGACACCTTCTGCCGATGGGTTTCCACTTTGCTCCTGACCCGTCAAGCCAACAGGTCTGCACGATCGGGGGCAATGTAGCGAACAACTCCGGAGGCCCGCATTGCCTTGCCTACGGCGTCACAAATGCTCATGTCCAGGCGATCGAAGTTGTGTTGCCGTCGGGCGAGGTCGCCATGCTGGGTGGCATCGAGGCCGAACCCGCTGGCCTTGATCTTCGTGGGGCGTTCATTGGTAGCGAAGGGACCTTGGGGATTGCGACTCGGGTAGCGGTCACGATTACGCCGAACGCGCCGGCGGTTAAAACGTTGCTGCTGTCATTTAAGACGGTCCGCGATGCAGCGAACACTGTCAGCCAGATCATTGCCGCTGGCATCGTGCCCGCAGCCCTCGAAGTCATGGACCAACGCATCACACAAGCTGTCGAGGCGTATGTCAACGCTGGATATCCCGTCGATGCTGGGGCCGTACTCCTCGCAGAAGTTGATGGTCTTGGCGAGTCGATCGAGATCGACGCCGATCGGATCGCCGAGATCGGCCAGAGCAACAATGCGTTGAACGTGCGTGTTGCCGCCGACGATGTCGAGCGTGCGGCGTTGTGGAAAGGACGCAAGACTGCCTTCGGTGCCGTAGCTCAGATCGCGCCCGACTACTACCTGCACGACACGGTGGTGCCGCGCTCGCAGCTGGCCGACGTCCTTGAGAAGATCTATGAGATCGCCGACCGACACGACCTTTTGGTTATGAATGTGTTTCACGCCGGTGATGGCAACCTGCACCCGCTGCTTGTATTCGACGGGCGTGAAGACGGCGTGATCGACCGCGTACATCTTGCCGGAGCGGAGATCGTTCGCGTCTCACTCGATGCGGGTGGCGTGCTGTCTGGTGAGCATGGCATTGGTGTTGAGAAGCAGGCATACATGGACGAGTTCTTCACCAGTGATGATCTCGATCACCAGAACCGACTGCGCCAGGCGTTCGACCCTGGCTGTCGCACGAACCCCGGCAAAGTCATTCCGTCAGGCCACAGCTGCGCCGACATCCAGGCGCTGAACCGGGTCCCAAAGGGCGTGTGGGCATGACTGTCGCGTTGACCGTGAACGATCCTGTACTGCTCGCCTTTGCCGAAGATGTTGGAGCGACTGGTCCGGTCGCTATCGAAGGCCATCGCACCCGCTGGGAAACCGGAGGAACGCCAAACCCGTCGACCCGGCTGGTGAACGCACCAACTGGCATCGTCGACTACGTGCCCGACGAGATGACAGTCACAGTTCGCGCTGGTACACCGGTCGAAGAACTCCACGCTGCGCTTGCTGAACAAGGCCAACGCACCGGTTTGCCAGAACGAGGCGGCACCGTAGGTGGCGCGCTCGCAGTGGGTGAGAACAGCCTGCACGTACTCGGTCGTGGCCGGGTGCGTGAGGCTGCGCTCCAAGTTCGCTATGTATCGAACGACGCCAAGGTCGTAACCGGCGGTGGGCCCACGGTCAAGAACGTGACCGGGTTCGATCTGCCTCGACTCTTGGTTGGATCGCTCGGAACGCTGGGCTTGCTGGCTGAGGTCATTCTGCGTACGAACCCAATTCCGCCATGTCGACGTTGGTTGCGGTCGTCGTCGATCGATCCCTTTGTTGTCAACGACATCGCGTTGCGTCCGAGCGCCATCTTGTTCGACGGCACCACCACGTGGATCGAACTCGAGGATCACCCGGCCGCAGTCGACGCCGAGCGGGCACGACTGGCCGCCATCGCCGCTGTTGAGGTCGTCGATGGCCCGCCGACGCTACCGGAGCATCGCTGGTCGCTGCCGCCAGCCTCGCTTGCCTCGCTGGGTGATCTACTCGATGGCCCATGGGTGGCTTCGGTTGGTGTGGGCACCGTCTGGGCGAGCGAACCGCAACAGCCAACGTCGCCCGACGCCGTGTCACAAGCGTTAGCGAAACGAGTCAAGGATCAGTTCGATCCTCACGGCCGGCTCAACCCCGGGCGAACACCAGGAGTGAAGTAAGTGGACTTGCATCTCAACGCTGATGACCTGAATTCCTGCGTGCAGTGCGGCTTGTGTCTGCCGCACTGCCCCACCTTTCGAGTCACTGGCGACGAAACAATGTCGCCGCGCGGGCGTATCGCACTGATGCGCCACGTCCAAGACAACGATGCCCCGGTGACCGACGAAGTTATCGATGCCTTTGCATCGTGCGTGCAGTGTCGGGGCTGTGAACCGGCGTGCCCTAGTTCGGTGCCATACGGCCATCTCATGGAGCAGACCCGTGAAACCCTTGTCGACGCAGGCAAGATGACGCCAGCCTGGCAACAGGTTGCGCTGAAGCCCTTGGGCTCACCCAAGCTGCTTCGCACCGGCACTGCCGCACTCGCCATCGCAAACAAGATCGGGCTGGTTCCCAAACGACTCGGCCTTCCCAACGACCTGCCGATTCGCCAGGATCCGTTGGTTGCATCAGGCGACGACGTCTGGATGTTCACGGGGTGTGTCATGGACGCGTGGCAGCGAGACGTGCACCAGGCTACGCAACGCGTGATCGAGGCTGCTGGGTTCGGGGTGCGGCCAACGAGCGATCTGGCGCCGTGCTGTGGTGCTCTGCAGTCACACGCTGGAATGGGTGGCGAATCACGCAAGCTGGCAGCGCAGGTCATGCGAGCTCTCGGCGACAAGCCGATTCTTGTCAACTCCGCTGGATGCGGTGCCGCCATGAAGGACTACGGACACCTGCTTGGAACCGCTGAAGCCAAGGCGTTCTCTGCCCGGGTGTTCGACATCAGCGAGTTCCTTGCCGATCATGTCGACAAGCTTCCCACGGTGCCACAGCTGGATCTACGCGTCGCCGTGCAAGACCCATGTCATCTTCGGCACGTGCAGCGGGTGCACCAGGCAACCCGAACGATGTTGGCACCGTTTGTACGAGAGCTTGTCGAACTCGACGACGATGGCCTGTGCTGCGGCGCCGGTGGTGCCTATTCGGTTCTGCAGCCCGAGCTAGCGGGGCAGATTCGCGATCGCAAGGTCGCAGTCATAGAGCGTCACACGCCCGACGTAGTGGCCAGCGCCAATCCCGGTTGCTCGATGCACCTGGCCCAAGCTGGGGTGAAGACGGTGCATCCAATGTCGTTGATCGATGAGGCTCTGTCCACGTCGGACGCAATGGAGATCTGATCATGTCCTTTGGTGGAACCGGGATGTACGCAGGCCTCGCAGAATCACTGCCACCGTTGGTGAGCGCCGCCGTCGACGCTGCGGTCGATCTCGGATTCGACTTGTGTGTGCATCCGTCGACCGGACGCCTCTTACAGGTGCTCGCAGCGGGCATGCCCCCGGACGGCCTCGTGGGTGAAACCGGCACCGGAACTGGTGCGGGTTTAGCCTGGATGGTGAGCATGGCCAATCCCAGCGTGCAGTTCATCAGCGTCGAGATCGATAGCGTTCGAGCCACCGCAGCGAGCCAGGTTTTTCAGGCCTATGACAACGTCACGATCATCAACGCTGACGCAGGTGAGCTATTCACGAAAGGGCCCTTTGATCTGCTCGTGTTTGACGGCGGATGGGGCTCCGGCAAGGGTCCCGGCGAGCGCGTCGACGTCGGGTCGGTGCTGAAAGCGAACGGAACCATGACCGTCGATGACTACACCCCGATGCAGTCGTGGCCGCCCACCTTCCGCGGCGAACCGGATGTTTCTCGCCATCACTGGTTGACGCACCCCGGTTTACTTGCCACCGAAGTGCAGGTCGCGCCCGACATGGCGGTCCTGGTTGCCCGTTATATACCCGGGCTCTGAACTCTCGCCAAAAAGAAGAATCCCTGACCAGTGGAGGGGGATTGTGGCCAGGGATTCTATGTAAGAGCGGCTACCAAGGGGGGAGGGTCGCCTGGACTCTGTTTGAGGCGGGAATGGGAGGGGGTGCTTCCATCCCGCTATGAAATCAATCGGCACCTTCACCCTAAAACTTTAGGCTTTGGGTGAAATTCCCTACCCGAAATTAATGATGGCTTACCCACATTTGATTATGACCTAGTTTGGGCCGCTGATAGCAGCGACCAACTGATCCACCGCTTGATCAGCAAGATCACGCATTTCGTTGTCGGTGCGGTCCTGAATTGGATGCGCAACGAACAGTCGAGCGGGATCAAAACCAAGTGCTGTTGACTGTGCTTCGGCTGCTGTCTTGAACGGGTCTGATGCAACGAACACGCCGGGCAGGCCACGGCGTTCAAGGTCGGTGATGTCATGCACACTGCATGACGTGCAGCTACCTCAATCGGCTAAGGCCTCGATGACTGCATCACACTCCGTTGCGATCTGGTGACGCATGTCAACTGGAGCGGGCTTGGTGAACGTCGGCTTCTTGTAGCGACGCACCGTGGAGCCAAGCGCGTTGAGTCGCTCTTCGACTCGGTCGAGGAACACGTTGCCACGCGGTTTCGATATGTCGAGTAGTCCAACGGTCAAACCTGCGAGTGACTCGGGGCGCATGCAGCGCTCAAGAACCGAAGGCGTTGACTCGTTTGTGGGGTCAAGGACGGTTGTCATGGTGTGATCTCTTTCGTTACGGGAACACTACCTGTTGGGCCACTCACCCAACCAGCGAAGACCGAGGAGAACAGGCCAGCGGGACCCCCAGCGTGGGCGATATGCAGGCCGCCAGGGCGGAACTTTGGGACCTGTTTGCCTGCGAAGGCCGCAGGCAAACCTTCATCGATGCCACCCGTGCCGCGAATGATGTCATCGGTATCGATCATGAGTCGCTCTTCGAGCTCGGCGCGGAACCGTGCACGGTCCCAACCAGCATCGACGTAGCGCGCCATGTGCTCGGGCGACAACACGAGAAGTGCATCAATGCCGGCCACCATGCGACTGCTATGAGTCGTGAGTAGCGCGTCGGCAATCAAGTTTGTTAGCGATTCCGGCGTGCGAGACAGTTGGTCAACAATCAACCGTGGACCCTCGAGGCACAGCGCTGTCAGCGAGTTCACGCCGGGATCCATGCCGCGTTCTTCTGCTAGCGAAATCCACGGCGTTCCCTCTTCGTCTTCAGGAAACGCAAGCCCGATCTTTGCTGGGCTGCCTTGTGCCGCCCGGTCGACGCCACCCGGACGCCCACCACCAACGTTACGGACAACGAGCTGCACGGCCCGACCGATCGTGAGGTTCGCTCGGTTGCCTTGTCCAAACACATTGATGCCGCTATTCATGCCGATCTCACGGCGGATCGGGCCATTGATGACAAAGACTGGGCCAACACTCATGGTGGTTGCGAGCAAACCATGGATGTTGAACTCGTCGGTGCAGATTGCTTCGACCGCGGTGATAACGACGGGAAGATACTCGGGTTTGCAGCCGGCCATGACCGCGTTCACTGCGATCTTCTCAACGGTGATGTCGACCAGATCGGGCGGCACGTTGGCTACGACCTCGCCGGGCGTCCGGGTCGTGCCTTCGAGCATGCGAAGCACGCGAGCTTCGGTCGGCGGCACCAGCGGCAGGCCGTCAGACCAGCCGCGGTCGTACATTGCTTCGAACTCGTCTTCGAGCTCAGCAAAGTCAACCCGGCGAGTCGCAAGCCCACTGCCGCCCATGCGGGCATTGAGCTCGTCTGAGCGACTGGGATCGACGCTGAGCGACCCGCAGCCAGGACGGAACTCAGGCAACGTGATACCAAGCTCTATATCTCCCGTGAACGCCTGCCACTGGTCGCGGCTCCAGCCAATGATGCGGTCCTCTTCAGCGCCGTTCGCATCGACGCGGATAAGCGTTGGCACGGTCTCAATATTGTGATGCCACGACATCGATAGATCGAGATCATCGAGCCCGGCGATCGACTCGGGAAACGTCAGATCGTCTTGGGTGTACACGGTCAAGGGTTCGCCCTTGGCGATATCGCCAAGGATCGGGTCGACCATCTGGCATGTCTCGCAGTCGCGTTTAACGAAAGCGACCAAGCCGGCGGGAAGGGGAGGAGGAGTCACGGGTCGAGTATGTCAGCTCACCGCGAACCGTCGCTAGCTGCCGTAGTCGAATGTGTCGACGAACAACCCTTCGGCGTCAACCAGGAACCCGGTGTCACCGGCATTGTTCCAAACCGGGTTGCCGTCGCACCAGTACAAATCGAATGTGGAGTCGTCGCCACAGCCAGAGAACACGCGGACGCGTTCGTTTGGTGCGAGCAGGAAACTCGTAGGGAACAGAAACCGATGCCGGGTCGACTCATCTCGAATCGACCACCCAGATAGGTCGACGACATCTTCTCCATCATTCAAGATGTCGATCCATTCACCATTCGGGTTCTCATCGTCGCGTCCATCGGCGTCAGCGTTGATGTCAACGATCACGACGCGTAGCTCCGGGTCACTCCCGCACAGCTGCGGGTCCCACAATCCTCTCGTGGCATCTTGGGCGCGGATCTGAGCAGCTGCCAGTGCGTCGGCATGGTCACTGGCGTCGGTCAGTGCAACGGCGCCACCGACCTCAATCATCATCGCGTTGACATACAGGTCGTCGACCCATACGTCACCGAGGATGCGCCCAAACTCGTCGCGGTAGCTCACCTGGATGTCTACGGTCTGATCCTCGATCAGGCTGCGTAGAACCGAGCGGGCACGGTTGCCAAAGCAGGCGTCGCCCTCGGGCGCATTGATACCGATCAGTCGGACTTCGTCTCGTTCGCTGGTGTCGGACCATGTGATGTCAAAGCTGTCGCCATCAGAGATGAAGCGCACCGTGGCGCGGCGGGCGTCGATCGGCGTCGGCGGGCCGGTGGTCACGGGCTCGATCTGCGATTCGGACGTGTCTGATTCGTCAACTACCAGCGGTTCGTCGAGCGCGATCGGCGTGCTGCTAGCAGGTGCAGTGTTAGCAGGTGGGGTGGTACCAGGTGCGCTGCTATCGCGAGCGCTGTTGGTGCGAGCCTCGAACAGCAAGACAACGAACACACCCAAGACAAGTACGGGCACAACCACGACAGCGCGTTTCACGGTCGCCGTTTCACGATTTCCTGAGTGCAGATGCTCGGCGCCAAAGGGCGCACCCCATCAGTTGTCGAGGTTGAGGTCCTGGATTTCAGGGATGGATTCAAGCTCGCTGTCCGCGAGCACACCCTGCAACACCGCACGAGTGCTGAACAGGCGGTCGCGGGCCAACTTTTCAGCCTCGACCAAGCGGGTGATCTGTGAGCGACCGTCTGCGACGATGCGTTCCACTCGTTCGCGAGCTGCGAGTTCAGCCTCTTCAGAAATGCGCTCAGCCTCGGATTGTGCTGAGCGGCGAATCTGCTCTGCTTCGGCCTGCGATGCTTCAATCAACTGTTGTGACTCAAGGCGGGCCTTGCTGACCACTGCTTCAGCTTCTGCCTCGGCATCGCCGACCTGACCCCTCATGTCTTCGAGTTCGGCAGCTGCAGCGATTACCGCTGCCTCAGCTTCGCGCTTCGCCTCGGCGATTTCGACGTCGGCCTGGGACCGAGCAGTGTTTGCTTCGGCCTCGATGCTTGCGGCTGCTGACTCGGCAGCAGCACGGGTGCGTTCATCGAATGCAGATGCTTCGGTCTTAATCGACTCAGCCTCAGTCTCAGCCCGCGAGCGAGTGGTCTGTGCATACTGCTCAGCTTCGTCACGAGTGGTGCGAGTGTATGCGTCAACTTCGGAACGAATGTCGTTCGCGTATTCTTCGGCTCGACTGCGTGTGGTGCGGGCGTAGTCGTCGGTTTCTGTACGCACTCGACGAGCATGCTCGTCGGCTTCGGCGCGGGTGGTTTCCGCAAAGCTGTGCGCTGACTCTCGCTCCTCGCGAATCTTGGATTGCGCAGACTGGGTTTCTTGACGAATGGACTCGCGAGCCTCGGCGAGCATGTCCTCGGCGCGCTTGGCGGCATCTTGACGAATGGAGCGTGAACTCTCGTGCGCTTGGCGCAAGATGTCTTCGATCTGGCTGCCAACAACGCTGAAGTCATTGTCGACGAACGGTGATACCACCTCGGCATCGAGCTCAACGCTTGCCATGACGGGCAACGGGTCGAGGTCGGGTGCAGCGTCGAGAACGGGTTCGATTGTCGGCTCAGGCTCAACGATCGGTTCTGGTGCAGTCTCGGTGGTATTGACGTCGGCGTCACCAAAGTCTGCAACTTCGGTGACGTCATCAACAATGGTCTCGGTGGTCTCGGGTCCAACTACCTGAGGTTCAGGGAGTTCAATGTCGGGTTCGGTGAGGTCGTCATCACTACCGCTCGTGGGCAGCGTGATAACCGGCACTTCGCCGGTGACTGGAGCGGGCAGATCTGAAACATCGGTGTGTGGGACCTCAACGTCAGGAACGTGGACGTTCGGGGTGTCGAAGGTCGGTGGGTCCGGTAGTTCGACGTTTGGTACCTCGAACACTGGCGGGTCCGGTAGTTCGACGTTTGGTACCTCGAACACCGGTGCGCCTACACCCGGCACGTCGATGCTTGGTACGTCGATGCTTGGTGTGCCTACACCCGGTACGTCGATGCTTGGTACGTCGATGCTTGGTGTGCCAACGCCCGGTACGTCAATGCTTGGTACGTCAATGCTTGGT
>Ga0114956_1003612_pt1 | contig 11947 bp, 6 predicted proteins | sample MaitaG_FD_87304 | JGI IMG/M metagenome (GOLD analysis project Ga0114956, IMG submission 87304) | Marine algal microbial communities from Maine, USA - Maine_Asex2 metaG | ecosystem: Host-associated > Algae > Red algae > Unclassified | place: Maine, USA | collected 2015-01-05 | reverse complement strand
TCGGGGCATACCAATGCAGTAGCTACCCGGGTGGAAGGTATGATCGCCATCGGTCCCTTCCTCACTGAGGCCTATCCGAAATTGGCTCCACAGATGCGGGAGTCGTGTAAGATCGCCCTTGAGTATTTGCTCGATGCAAGTGTGGAAGAAGGAGAATGTGTGGGCGGTGTGACCGTTGTCCCTCAAAGGGTCATGGCTGCCAAAGGTCATGTGACGCGAAAAGATGTCCAAATTCAGATTGATAATGTGCAGCACGTGGCGAGCGCCTGGATGTGGTCGATCCACAATCGGGATTGGCTATTTCATGACTAGAAATCAATTTGACATCTGTCTATCCAGTAGTGATTAAAGTGGGCGACAATGATCACTCGTCTGTGATGACTTTCGTACATTTTCTGATCCTAATTTTCCTTTGTATGAAAAAGCTCACTATACAGATCAGTCTATTTGCTTGTCTGGCCTTCCTCCCGCAAATTTTGAACGCCCAAGAGGTACAGGTAGACCCCACTTACTACGAAAATCTAGAATGGCGCAACATCGGCCCTCAGCGAGGTGGTCGCTCTCTGGGTTGCACCGGAAGTCCGGGCAGACCCCACGAATATTACTTTGGCGCAACCGGCGGTGGCCTTTGGAAGACTGTGGACGGTGGCAACGAATGGGCTGCAGTAACGGATGGCCAGATCACAAGCTCATCGGTCGGTGCTGTAGCTGTCGCCGAAACAAATCCAGACGTAGTCTACATCGGCATGGGAGAAACCCAACTACGGGGCAGCATCACGCAAGGCGACGGTGTGTATAAATCAAGTGATGGTGGCAAAAAGTGGAGGCACCTGGGACTGGAAGAAACCCAGGCAATATCCCGAATCCGTGTGCATCCCACCAATCCAGACATCGTTTATGTGGCCGCCCTCGGGCATCCGTACGGTGACAATCCTGAACGAGGTGTATTCCGTTCGACGGACGGAGGCAATACCTGGAAAAAGGTGCTGCATGTAAGTGACAAAGCCGGGGCAGCCGATCTAATCATTGATCGTACAAATCCACAAGTACTCTATGCTTCGACCTGGCAGGTATATCGCAAAGCCTGGAAGATGTGGGGTGGCGGTCCGGATTGCAAACTTTGGAAATCGGTCGACGGAGGAGATAATTGGATCGATCTAACTGCAAATCCCGGCATGCCCAAGGGACCGATCGGGAAAATTGGCATCACGGTTTCTCCAGCAGATCCCGATCGAGTCTGGGCCATTGTCGAAGCAAATGAGGGTGGAGTCTTCCGCTCAGATGACGGAGGCTGGACCTGGGAGCGTACCAACGACGAGCGCAAGTTGCGCCAGCGTGCTTTCTACTATTCACGGATTTATGCAGATCCCTGGGACAAGGAAACGGTGTACTGCCTCAATACCGGATTCTACAAATCGACCGATGGCGGCAAGACATTTGATGTGACCATCCGAGTGCCGCACGGTGACAATCACGATCTCTGGATCGACCCCAACAATCCCGAACGCATGATCAACTCAAACGATGGCGGAGGCAACGTTTCCATCAACGGAGGAAAAACCTGGACCGAACAAGATTACATCACTACCCAACTCTATCACGTGATGACTACCAGCGACATACCTTATCACGTTGCAGGTGCCCAGCAAGACAACAGTACAGTAGCTGTACCAAGTGATGGCTGGGGTCATCGTCAGGCACGAGGTCCTGGACACGGATGGTACTACTCAGTCGGTGGTGGCGAGAGCGGATGGATCACTCAGCACCCCACCCAACCAGATATTTTTTATGCGGGAAGCCAGGGAGCACTCTTGACTCGCTATGATCGCAGCAATGGACAGACACGAGATATACAAGTGTACCCCAGGTTCTTTTCTGGCGAGCCTGCCAGCGCCCTGCCAGAACGATGGCAATGGACCTTCCCAATCATGTTTGCCCACCAAGACCCGGGAGTAATGTACACCTGTTCTCAGCATGTGTGGAAGACGACCGACGATGGCCAGAGCTGGGAAAAAATCAGCCCCGATCTCACCTATGCAGATCCGGAAACATTGGGTAAAACCGGCGGCATCATCACCATGGATATGAATGGTCCGGAAATTTATGCCACTGTTTTTGCACTCGCCCCCTCCCACCACGACATCAATACCATTTGGGCTGGATCGGACGATGGAAAGGTGCACATCACCCGTGATGGTGGAAAGAACTGGCAAGACATCACTCCCACTGATCTCCCAAAATATTCGCGCGTTAGCATCATTGATGAATCTCGCCATAATCCTGGCACCCTCTATCTGGCTGCCAATCGCTATCAGGTCGATGATCGTCAACCCTACGTTTTTCGCACGACTGACTATGGTAAGACCTGGACAAAAATTATCGGTGGAATTGCCGATGGTCACTTTGCGCGTGCAGTGAGAGAAGATCACTTGACACCCGGACTCTTATTTCTAGCCACAGAGCACGGTGTGTATGTGTCGTTTGATGCAGGAGATCAATGGCAATCGCTGCAGTTGAAATTGCCCGATACCCCGATTCGTGATTTAGTGGTCAAGGATGATGACGTGGTGGTGGGCAGCCACGGAAGAGGGTTTTGGATCCTCGATGATATCAATCCGTTACGCGAGGCAAAAAAAGATGGTGTACCTGCAGAGGCCACCCTCTTCAGACCAAGCCCGGCCTACCGCGGTCTCACCAACGCAAGTGTGCAGTATTTCTTGCCGGCCACAGTAGATACCGTAAAATTTGAAATTATTGATGCGAGTGGTGAGGTCATCGGAACACACATTGGCACGGAAGCAGAGCACAAGCCCGATCCGAACATTCCTTGGTGGCGCCGCGGAGGCTCATCAGTACCAACGACAAAACCAGGAGTAAATTCATTTAGTTGGGACATGACCTACCCTGGCGCGACTGATTTTGAGGGCATGATTATTTGGAGTGCACGACCTACCCGCGGGCCAAAGGCCCCACTGGGAACGTACCAAATTCGGATGACAGCTGGAGATGTCTCAGAGACTCACCCGATTGAAATAAAAATGAACCCGAACTACAAAGGCATTACCAAAGATGATCTTGACGAACAATTTAAACTGGCCATGCAAATTCGAGATAAAACCACGATTGCAAATGAAGCTGTTATTAAAATTCGAAAAATCAAAAAGCAGCTCGAGATGCACGCCAAAAAAGACGGTAGTAATGACATAGCACAGGAGAGTAAGACTCTGGACGACAACCTATCAGAAGTCGAATTGGCACTATACCAGGTGCAAAATCAAAGCAATCAGGATCCGCTTAATTTTCCAATTAAATTAAATAACCGACTGGCATCTCTGCGACGGAGTGTCGAAAATGGGGATGCTCGCCCCACGGATGGAGCTTATAAGGTTTTTGCCGAATTGAGTGCGGAGCTTGATACGGAAATAAAAAAATTAGACCAATATATTGGGAAGGATCTGGCTACCCTTAACGATTTATTGGTAAGTGCGGGAATGGAGACAATAGACATTAAATAAATATGGATAAATTGGTTTTGAAGACTTTTACCCAAAGATGCTTTTTATCCATTATTGGCATCATCCAGCATCATCGCGAATAAGCACTGGGTCTCCTGTGGTTCTTGCAAAACGATGCTGACCTTGACTCACTGACACGGTCAGATTGGCAGGGCCGTCGGATGATCTCTGATTTTGTGATCACAGAATACAACACCAAACTATTGGAATTTGAAAAACACTGCATACCCTATCGACTCAAAATTCTTGAAGGTGGCGATCACGGCATCAGCGAGTTTCGAAAAGAATACACTTCATAAAAAAACCCCGGCAACAAAAATGCGTTGCACGGGGAAATTGCGAATTTAGGAATTTATCTCGATCTACTCTATTTCCTCTTCATGTGGATGCTCCTCAAGCAATTCTTGCGGAGAGTAAAATCCCTTTTTATCTTTGATTTCTTCACGCACTCTTGCTACATCTTCTGCCTTGACAACGGAGGCCGTATTGCCAAATGAATTCCGCACATACGTAAGGACTGAGGCGATCTGATCATCCTTGAGCATCATTCCATAGGGCATCATGGGCACTTGACCTGGATAATTTTTACCCAAGACTTCAATGGGACCATGCAGCCCGTTCATCGTGAGCTTAATCAAGCGATCTACGTTGCCCAACACCCAGCGCGTGCTCACCAAAGGCGGATAGCCAGACTCCAACAGACCTCTTCCATCTTCCTGATGACAAGTGCCACAAAATCCTTCGCGCAAATAAATCTCCTTGCCCGCAACATACATCTCGCGGTCTTTCCCTTTCAAAGCGGTCAAAATCAATTCTTCTTCCTTGCCCATCTCATGGCCATGTAGGTGTGCGTCTGCGTTTTCATAGACATTCGCAAGCCAGCTATCCATGGGATGTTTCTCTACCTCATTAAGAATTCTCAGTCCCGCTTCGGGCTCTATCCAAGATGCAGCAACTGTGGCCATCAAACGTACACGACTATGCTCATCGGCTGCTGCCTGAGTGAGCAGCGCTTCCTGATCCTCGACCTGATGGCCAGCATAGCGCAATATTTGGGTCACAGCAGCCCTTGCTCTGAAATCCTTCGCACCCAATAACTGACGGAGCAAATCCTGATCCAGATCGTTCAGACCCCAAGTAACCCACAAGGCTTCTAAGAGATGGTGCTCATACTGGGGATCACTTTGATCCAAATCTGCGATCCAACTCTCGAGTGCGCTCTTTACGGCTGCATGATCACGACCTCTCAAAACACGGCGCGACCGGTACCGCGTGCGATACTCTGGTAATTTTAGATTATCAAGTAACTCTGGAATGGTCGCATCATGCACCTTGGCAGGCTCTACCAAAGGTCGACTCGGATAGGTGATGCGATAGATGCGCCCATGCACATGGTCACGTAGCGGGTCGCGAGCATTGTGCTGCATATGGCCAATCAGCACGTTGTGCCAATCCAGCATATAAAGTGATCCATCAGGAGCAAACTCCATGTCTACCGGTCTAAAATTTTTGTCCTTACCAACAATTAGATCCTGTCTATGCACCGTCTTAAATCCACTAGAGTCCGCCAGCATTTGGTGTTGCTTGGTACCGAGGAAGCCGATGGTATTATTAATCAACATGTCACCCTGCATCTCATCTGGAAAATGGCGGCTATGCACAAACTCCAAGCCCGACGTGGGCCGTACTCGCTGATCTTCATGTACCAATGTCTTGCCCTTTGGATTGCCCACCCCGTAGCGAGATTTTACCGAGCCCGCGATCATCCAGCGAATGTCGGGACCGGAAGTCTCGGCAAAAATGGGTTGCCCCCATTCATCAAAAGCGATGCCCCATGGATTCGGGATGGGTACTTGAGTAGTCCGCTCTAAATGCTTGCGCTGAGGACTGTAGCGATAGAAGCCTCCATTGGTACCGCGCACTGTGCCATACGATGTTTCAACATTGGTATGCAGAAAAACACCTTCTGCCATATAGATGGCTCCCGAGGGGTCTGCACAAAACGCACTGATGGCATGATGCGTGTCGTGATCATCAAAACCACTGAGCAAAATCTCCTGGCTATCGTATTTATCATCACCATCGTCGTCTTTGAGCAAGACTAAATTGGTGCCTTGCGAAACATAGACGCCTTCCGGAGCAAATTCAAATCCAATGGGCATTGATAATCCATCTGCAAATGTGGTTTGCTTATCTGCCTTGCCATCGCCATCGGTATCTTCCAGAATAATTAATTTATCATCGGGCTTGCTATCGCCGGGTCTGTAGTGAGGGTAACTCGGCATACAGCCTACCCAAAGTCGGCCACGATCATCAAAGGACATTTGGACCGGATTTGCCAGGTCTTCAAATTCTTCTTCAGAGGCAAATAATTCTACCTTGAATCCATCTGCCACTTCTAATTCAGCCAGGGCATCTTCTCCGTAGAGATACTCGATGGTCCCATTCTTATTGCTAATTTGATAGTTGGTTTCTACGGCTGGCAGTGGAGATGTCTTTGCGTCTGCTGCTGCCAAATCCAATTTTTCACCACGCGTGGCTTGCCAAATCGCCTGATCCCGAATATCCGTCATCTCTCGAATCTTTTTTAGCTCGAAAGGATAATTGTCCGGTCCAAAGGGAGCATAGCGACGACCAAATACATGAACTCCATTGGGAATTTTATAGTCGTTTTGCCAAAGCCAATTCTTTTCCATCACAGCATCTTGCACAAGATCCTCATGCGTGCTCTTTCGAGCACCACCATAAATTTGATTAACCAAGAACGTGCTAAATCGCTTATACCCTTCGTCGTTTAGCTGGGAGCCATCAATTGTGAGTTCATCACTTCCCTCCAACCAACGTTGCGATGCATGAAAAGCATCGACAAAGGGTATTTGCTCAGTCGCAGCTACCTCCTTCATGGTCTCGCTGTATATAGCGAGGTGGTGATTCTCTACGATACCATCGGGCAGATCGTATCGATCTGAAAGATCTTCAAAAGCAATGGGAGAAACCAGGACGAGTCGAGGTGCTCCCGAACCATCATAGTTTTGGGCTTTGGTATGCTTAACAAAGGCAGTCAGCTCACTTCTAAAAGCATCCAGTCCCGCCTCGCCAGCAAACGATTCACTAAATCCGAAAAAACCAATGATCGTATTGGCAGCTAGTCGTGTGAGCCATTCGTCGGGATATTCAAAATGACCCTGGCTACCTGACTTATGAGCAAACTCATCTTGAAATGCTTCAGCAGTCGGAAAAGCCCACGGAGTTGCACGACCTGAGTGGGGTCGAAACCCCGGTGTGTCGCCGCCATCACAGAGATTGCGAATGATCAGGGTGCTGTCCGGAAATCTCAGTTGCAGCTCTGTTTCAAAATGCCCATAGTCTTTCATTCGAGAACCCAAGTTGCCGCCCACCAAGGCGATACGGTCATCCTTTTGAATGGGCACCAGAGGTTCGGGATGAGATGTACATCTTGCTAGCAAGAAGCCTAGTGAGATAACAACTAAACGTGTGAAAATTTTCATAACCAGTGGCTGCATGCTACTCTATCTTTCTTTGTTGGAAAAGTACGAAAAAGCAGCGCAGTGCCCGCACCCAATAGATTGCAGCAAATACGAAGATCTGTGCTGCTTTCATAAAGCCCTCATCGACTATGAAACCAATATTTATCTTTGCTCGCCATTAAGACGATGTACTCCAATTCGCACGATAGTGGCTCTGTCCTAAAAATTACGATGACCTCTCTGGAAGAGGATGATCGACCGGTATACCTCGCCGGCGACTTCAATGATTGGAACCCTCAACATGCAGACTTTCAGCTCACCAAAGACAGAGGTACCTACAGCATCGAACTGCAATTGCCTGCAGGAGTGACAGAAGTGGCATTTAAATTTACGCGGGGCGGCTGGGAGAACGGCGAGATTGACAAACACGGCAACATCACTCCCAATAGAGTCGCTGCGGTGGATGCTGGGTCGGTCGAGACGATTGTAGATCGCTGGCGCACCAACTGGTCTCCCTACAAGCCAGTGTTCTCTCCGATTATTGAGTTGGTCTCAGATGCATTCGAGATACCCCAATTGCAGAAAACCCGTCGTGTTTGGGCTTTGCTGCCTCATGATTATCACGACAACTCAGATCGCTACCCGGTGCTCTATCTACAAGATGCTCAGAATCTTTTTAACGAAAGCTCAGAATTTGGCAATTGGGAAATCGATAAAAAGCTATCCATTTTGGCGGAGTACGGTCGCGGTGATGTCATTATCGTGGCTGTCGAGCATGGTGAAAAGGATCGTGCAAAAGAGTATACCCTCGGCCCCAATAAAGTGCTAAATGGCAGCGAAGGGAAAAAGATGATTCGCTTTATGGCCGACACCTTGAAAACCTACATCGACAAGCGCTACCGTACGCAGCCTGGCCGAGAGACAACCGGCATCGGTGGCTCATCACTTGGTGGCCTGATCAGTATCTATGCAGGTTTTCTTTATCCTGAGGTCTACAGCAAACTAATGATCTTTTCCCCTTCCTTGTGGGCTGCTCCTACCCTCACCTTCCCGATGCTGCCCCTGCTCGACCCCTTTGTTTCGAAAGTATACATGTATGCAGGAGACAATGAAAGTGCTCACCTGGTGACTCACGTAAGGTCATTTGTGCAGCGCATGCAGCAGCAAGTGGCCCATATCGAAGCCGAACTAATCTTTAAGACGAGTTTCCGAGCGGGTGGGCAACATCGCGAATTTTATTGGGCACAAGAATTTCCTCGAGCCCTCGAATGGCTGTTTTATGACAGCAGCGAAGACGCACTCCTCGTAAGTTCTCGCAAAAAAAATCGAACCCATGATTAACCCACGCATCAGTCACGATAACTCTGCAGTGCGCCAGCATATTATTGCCTGCACGGAAGAGAGTGCAAAAAATCAATTGGAGAACATAATATCCGGTGACTTTCTTGGGGAGTTTTCTGGAAAAAAAGGAGAGACCTGTACGTACCGGCAAGGAGCAGTCAAGCTGGTTTTTTGTGGTCTGGGTAGCTCTCCAGATGCAGGCGAAATCCGGGATCGAATACGCACGATATCGGCGACGAATAGCGAGTCTTTCGACTCGGTAAGTACGCAATTGAGTTGGTCGGAGGATTTTGATCGTGAACATATTGCTGCATTCTTTCAGGGTTTTTTAGTCGGGGGGTATGCAATTATTGAGAAATCCCGAAAGCACTTTATCTGGAATAAAAATGCGCAATTAATTATTTCTACTGAAGCAAAAGAAGTCCTTGAAGAAGCGCTGATCATCGCCAATAACCAGATGATTGCAATGGACTGGCTCAATCGGGGCCACAATCAGAAGCACGCTCCAGAACTATCACAGTTTCTGCGATCGATGGCTGCTGATCTTGGCATCGTCTGTCATGTCCTGGATCGCGAACTCGCTCTGGCTGAAGACTTGCATGCCTACCTGGCCGTAAATCAGGGAAGCATGCACGATGCTGCCTTCACTATCCTTCACTATAAACCATCTACAGTCAAGAAAAAAATCCTCCTGGTAGGGAAATGCGTCACATTCGATACCGGCGGCGTATCGATTAAGTCTTCTTCCAATATGCACTACATGAAAAGTGATATGGGAGGAGCCACCGCTGTGATTGGAGCTTTAAAAAGCATTGTCGAACTGGCCCTAGAGGTAGAAGTAATTGCCATCTTACCGATTACCGACAATGTAGTGAGCGCCGAGGCATACATACCCAGTGATGTGCTCAATTCGCATGCAGGTAAAACCATCGAGGTCATTGATACCGATGCTGAAGGACGACTTACCCTGGCAGATGGTCTGTCGTATGGCATCACTAAGTTTGAGCCCGACGTGGTGATCGACCTGGCCACGCTTACCGGTAGCGCGGTACGAACATTTGGCGATGCCTGTGCTGCCATGTTCTCACAAAATGAGGAGCTGCTTTCACTGCTCCAAAAAGCAGGTGATCAAACTGGAGAGCGGGTCTGGCCTTTGCCTATGTGGAAGTCGTATCGCGACCACCTCAAATCTGATGTAGCCGATTTGAAAAATTACAGTGGTACGCCGATATCAGGAGCCACCGATGCAGCGATCTTCCTGCAGGAATTTACGCACAAACATCCGGCCTGGGCACATCTCGACATAGCTGGAGTTGCCTTTGGGAAAACTCCTTTTGGAAAGGATAAAAATGCTACTGGATATGGTGTACTTTTGCTGCTCGAAGCGGTAAGACTACTCATCGATGAAACGGAATGAGCTATAACTTTCTCTGTATATCAAGCTACTACAAAGGCAGCGACTTTTTGCGTGCTTGTCATGGCAAAGGCAATCGCGTGTACTTGGTCACATCCGAAAGTCTTCGTGATGCGGCTTGGCCCCATGACGCGCTTGAGGATATATTCTTCATGGAGGAAATCAAACCGTATGTCTGGAACATGGACCACCTCACCGAAGGACTGGCCCAATTTATTCGGAGTACGCAGGTGGATCGAGTTGTGGCACTCGATGATTTTGATGTGGAAAAAGCAGCTCACCTTCGAGAAGTATTTCGGATACCCGGAATGGGAAATACCACCCAACGCTATTTTCGGGATAAGTTGGCCATGCGTCAAAAAGCCCTGGATGAAAATATTGCCGTGCCTCAATTCTCAGCGATTTTCAACGACCTAAAAATTTCTGAGTTTATTGCGGCAGTAGATGCCCCCTGGGTGCTCAAGCCTCGCTCAGAAGCTTCGGCAACTGGCATCCAAAAAGTAAATTCGGCCGATGAACTTTGGGCTGCGATCCATGGGCTGGGGGCAAAACGCCACGACTATCTGGTGGAGCAATTTCGGCCAGGCTCCGTCTTTCATGTAGATACGCTGAGCTATAATGGAAAGGTGGTCTACAGCAGTGTATCGCGCTACCTTGATACGCCAATGGAGGTGGCGCATGGTGGTGGCATTTTCAGAACAATCACCCTGGCAGAGGATGATCCCAATCGGTCTGCGCTCATTGCCCTCAATTGCAATCTCCTGAAGGCGTTTGGCCTGAAGCACGGTGCATCGCACAGCGAATTTATCTATGGTCAAGATGGCAAGTGGTATTTTCTTGAAACGTCAGCGCGTGTGGGAGGGGCATTTATTGCTGAGAAAATAGCCTATGCGACCGACATTAATCTCTGGGCCGAATGGGCCAATATTGAACATGCTGTCGCAGACCAAACTCATTACACACCTCCAGCTCCCAATGCGCATTGCGGCGGGCTCTTGGTGGCACTAACCAACACCGCGCAACCGAACACGTCATTTCTAAATAATGACGATGCCGTGCAAACCTTGGAAAAGGATCACCACATTGCTTTTGTACTGCGCGATAAGAAAACCAACGTTGTGCACGATAAGCTTGACACCTATGCGAGCTACGTTGCTGAGCATTTACTCGAATCACTTCCCCCCTCAGACCACCCCACAAATTAAGAGCAGGCATGCCACAGATTCAAGAATTTAACTACTACTCGCACATCTTAGGTCGAGATATACCCGTTGAGAAAACGGGTCATTGGGGCTACCCCATCTTGATGTTTCCCACCACCCAAGGAAGCTATTTGCAGAATCGGGATTTTGGCCTCAATGCTTCGATTTACCACCTGGTCGATCAGGGGAAAGTAAAACTCTACAATGTGCAAACCCTCGATGCTGAAACGCTCTATGGAAAACATTTGCCTACTGATATCAAAATTCACAACTACGAATTGTATGTACAATTCTTAATCAAAGAATTTATTCCTTACTTGCAAAATGAAAACAACTGCCATCGTATCGCCACTGCTGGTTGCAGCTTTGGGGGATTTCATGCAGCAAATGTGAGCTTCCGTGCTCCAGATATGGTGTCGCACATTTTTGCGTTGTCAGCGGCCTTCAGCATACGTTCCTTCGCTCCTGGATCCGAAGACGATCGAATTTATTTTAATTCTCCAAACGAGTACTTACGCAATGCGGATGGTTGGAAATTTCACCACCAGCATGTCGTACTAGGCACCTCGGACTGGGACATTTGCAAGCCACAAAATCAAGAAATAGCAGGTATATTGTCAAATAAAAATATACCCCACTGGTACGATGAAAAAAAATGGGCAAAACATGACTGGCCTCTTTGGTGCATGGCATTTCCGGAATATGTAGGAACCTACTTTGGGTAGTGAATAGTGAATAGTGAATAAGGAATAGTGAATAGTGAATAGTGAATAGTGAATAGTGAATAGTAGCGATTCCTGAGCGCGCAGCGAGCGGAGAGATTGGTAAATGCGGCTTTGGATAATGGATAATGGATAATTCAAGAGTATGAGTAAAGCAGTAAAAAAAGTAGGCATCCTATTTGGGCAAGAAGACACATTTCCCTGGGCATTTATCGATCGGGTCAACCAAAAGGGCAAAGGGAAAATTGTGGCAGAACCTGTGTTG
>Ga0114956_1003607_pt1 | contig 11957 bp, 12 predicted proteins | sample MaitaG_FD_87304 | JGI IMG/M metagenome (GOLD analysis project Ga0114956, IMG submission 87304) | Marine algal microbial communities from Maine, USA - Maine_Asex2 metaG | ecosystem: Host-associated > Algae > Red algae > Unclassified | place: Maine, USA | collected 2015-01-05 | reverse complement strand
TTTGATGAAACTTCACATAGGAAATACAAGTAATATCGTCAAACTTCATCATTAGAAATTCCTTGTTCAATATTCCCTCGCACCTTACTCCTAAGAATCGTGATTTATTAATGCACTTTACCTTATGTGACTAGACTTTTGACAAATACTATCTCTTGAATTTTCGTCAAGAAGATTCATATTTGTAAAATTATAGTTTTGTCATTTTAATCCTTACTTTTTTATTGGCTTTTTCTTCTTTTTTGTTTTTTTCAAAACAGGATATTGCTTTCTTTTCACAAGTTTAAATCCTTCCGCCCGCCCTTTTCCTTTTATTTTGACTTTTGGTAAAAAGTCAGTTTGCTCAAACCCCAAAATAATTCCTGTCATCTGTAATTGAACTTGGGAAGGAGTAACATTTAAGTCATGTTGGATTCTTGTTTTATGATTTTTATCATACTGTTGCCACTTTCGACATTCGTGATGAGCCTCCTTTCTTCCAACAAAAAGTAACCAGTAAGTTAAGCTCACCACCTCCATCCAATTCTGCAAATGTTCTTCATCTGGAGTTTGATACTTATCTAGTAAAAGTCTTTGTTTTCCAAATCTAAAAAAATGTTCAATATCATACCTGTTTCGATAAGCCCAGTAAATTTCTTCTAGCGTTAATTCCTTTCTTCTTTTTCCCCACACTCCTAACCACATACCCTTCTTAAAAATGGGCACTCCTGTTTCGGAATCCAAGAGTTGGATACGAACCAAACGAAAAGGTTTATCTTTCATGCCATGACCTCGCTTGGAGCGTATCATCATGTCTTCCCAAACATCTACTTGGACGATTGCCTTTTTACCTTTCGCTAACTTTACCCCGAATCTAATTCGGTCATCTCTTTGCTCTTCCCCCCATTCTTCTACTTTGCCTAAATTAAATTCCTCCCCATATACACTATTCGCCCCTCGATTATCTTCATTCTCCTTTCTTTTAGTTTCTATTTCTGCTGCCGTTAATTGTTTCCAAACATTTCGGTTCGAGGCCAGCCTGATAATGTTGACCAAATTATCCTGTTCATGAGTCGAGGCAATGTATTCAGGGCTGCTATAGTTACTATCGAGTGCATTGACCGTTAATTCACCATGGATGGGTAACTCTTTATTTTCCAATATTTCATTGACCTGTTTTGCCGTGAAGCTGTTCTTGTTCCCTTCAAATGGGACTAACCGCATGCTCAATGGTGGATTCCATGCGGGCTCACTTAGTCCATAATGCGGTTGGCGGCAGGATAACCCAACTGTACTTAATTCATATCCTACCTCTACTGGACGGTTGCCTTTTACCTGATTATTGGGCTGGTAAACATATCTCCGCTCCGGCAAGGTCGGGGAATGAGGATAAGGTAAAGGCGTAATATCTGTATTGAGTAACCAAAACTTTTCAAATGGCTTTGAGAAATGAGGCGCCTTAATCGACAAATTTTTTTTCGACTTCTAATCGTTTTTCTTCTATATTGGCTTCATCAACTTTCATTTTCTCTGATTCATATAAGCGGTCGATGGTCTTGTTAATGCTACTATATTGATAATGATAACAGGGACTCAAACTCACCTCAACTACTGACCTTGCATTTGTTTGACTCGCCAAGCCCATTGCTACATTCGCCAGCGCTTTGTTATTTCCAATTTCTATTTGTAATATTGATTTGCAGAACTGTTCTACCATGATATTTTGATTTTGTAGTTATTATCAAATATCGGTAACAGTTCTGTATTTTTTTTTTTCAATCCACTTTTGTCAAAAGTCTAGTAAATAAGAAAAAAACATAACATGAAACAAAAACGCTTCCTCACTTCACCTTCCGTCCATAAGCATCCCTGCCTACGATATAATGGACTTTCCATTATCAAGCTCAGGCAGCTTTGCGCTGCCAATAATTAATTGTAATTTAGATATGCCTTGACTCTATATTTTCTCATCAAAAAAATATATACCAATGAAAAACATCCTACTTTTTATCATCTTATGCTCTTGCTTCCTCCTCATAGGAATAAGCTGTAAGAAATCAGCAGACCCAATTCCTGAGCCTGAGCCATCTAATAACCCTGTGGATCAACTCCCTGATCCTTATGATTATCCTAATAGCAACGAAATATTCGCGTGTTTGCTTGATGGAGAAGTATGGAAACCTGCTGGAGCATTTAATAATCCAAGTAGTGCTTATCATGCTCCAAGTGGTCAACTTAATCTTTCTGCTAAAAAAATATCAAATAATATTTATTCTTCCATCGCTCTTGTTATTAAATTTTCTTCAACGGGAGATTTTGATATTTTAAACTCTACTCCATATGTAAATGAGAGTTTTTGTCTTAGTAATTGGGAATATTCTTTAGATACAACTTCTTACAGTAATGTAACTATTGATTCCATTTCCGTAGATGAAGGATTTGTTATAGGTACATTTGAGTTTACTGCAATTACTGAAAAAGACTGTCCCGATTCTGAACCAGATACGGTAAAAGTAACAGCAGGAAGATTTAAAACGACCTTGTAAATAATCATTTTTTTTAATTTCTAAAAAAAACTATAGTGTTATTATTGTCATGATAACATCCTGTCATTTATTGCTTATTGTCAAACTTGTAATGATTTCTGGCAGATTTTAAAATATATTTTATAAACAACATTTCTTAAATAATTAAAACCATTTACAATGAAAAATTTTAATGCTATTGCCATAATAGCAACACTCCTCCTATTGTTCGCAACGAACGTATCTTCTCAATCTTTAACAATTGATGAACAGATTCCAACAGGTACTTTTTCTGTTGACCATGTTTTTGAACATCTCCTCACATTCAATTTGGCTCTGCCAATTATTGCACTAACCAAAAGGATAAAACTCATCCAATACTTCCACTTTTAAGATCCCTCTTCCTTCATCCAAATAATTAGACGCACTACTATACACATAATGTTGTGCCATCACTACCCAATTTGTTCGTACAGGATTATTGTGAATATAGTTTAATTTTTGCTGTGTAACTCTTTTTGTATATAAATCTATTGGATGATTATCTGTTTGCCAAAATTGATGTGCCGATGGTCGATGATTTTTTTTAGCAAAAAAGCCAAACATATACATCAACCATTCCCTTCTACTTTCATTAGATTTTGGTAAATATTTTAAAATGCTTGTAGCTATAAAGGATTTAAAATTACCAATGACTTCTGATAAAGTTTGCTTACCTGATGCACTTACTACTAAGTGTATATGATTCGTCATGATAACGTAACCATGGACGTGCAACCCTTTGTGGTTAATACAATATTTAAGACTTTCAATGACTAAATTTCGATATTTCTTTCTGGAAAAAATATCTATCCAACCTACCACAGTTAAGGTTAAGTAGTTTAATCCTCTTTGGTCGATGACCTTGTATTTGTTACTCATAGTTTTCTTTTTTTGTAAAATAATGCTTTATTCTATAATAAAGAAAAACCGCAAACAGTATATTGATTGCGGTTTTGTTATTTTACCAACCGAAGGCTAGAGCCTTCTTAAATACTTGGAACTACCGCAGAGCGGTATCTCCAGCGTCTGTGCTTTTTGTTAGAGGTGGTGCTAGCGGTCGCATGAGGGCAAAAAAGTAGTAAAGTCAAACTTAGGTACTATTTTGAGTTCCCTAATCATTTTATATACCTTTGTACTTGGATTTAATTCCATTGGATTGCAGATTTGAGTTGTGTCGTAACTACAAAAATCTGCTTTCCTTTTTTATTTTCATAATCTCTTCAAAAACCATCGGGTAGAGTAATCAAAACCATTTATATTTTTTAGAATTTTCGTAACTATTCAGCATACCTTATCCTCAATAGTTACATTTTTTCTTCTATTCAACATATCAAATTTCTATTTTTTTTTTACTTCTTTCTGAACATTTTTTTCTTTCTCTCGTTTTGGCGATGAAAGCAATTTGTAATTTCCTTTATTCTATAGAGAGTAAAACGAAATTTATTTTTAAACCAAAATCATAAAAAAAATGGCAGAAATTAAAATTCAAAAAAAGAAAAATAACAATTTACTACCTTGGTTATTCGCTATCCTAGGTTTAATATTATTAGGTTGGCTGGCAGTCGATTTGTTTGACAAAGACGGAGAACCAGAATTGTTAACCGCTGACGAAGTTAACTTTCCAGATGCTCATCTAAATGATGATCGTCCAGACAATGATGCGCTAAATGCTAAAGGCGGACAGACTGATATGGATGACGACGACAACGATTGGGATGAAAATTGGGACGGAAGTAATGCTACGTATAATGATAATTATGAATATTTTATGACTTCTATCGATAGGATAGATGAAGATATGGATGTTCACCATGAATATAGTAGTAACGCTTTGCGAGCTTTGGCAAATAGCCTGATCGTTTATGCTGATGAGAATGATCTAAAAACAAAATCAGTAGTAAAATCTAAGTGTGAAAAAATTAAACAAAATGCAATGGAGATTACTCAAGATTGGAAGTCAACCGATCATGCTGATAAAATAAGAGCTGCTGCACTTTCTGCTGTTGAAGTCATTAATGATATCCAAATGAAAGAATTTCCTAATCTAAAGAATGAGGTGGTAGAACTAGAAAAAGTAGCTCAGAGTATCAAGAAAGGAACATTGGCGTTGGATCAAAAAAAGGAAGTAAAAAGCTTTTTTGAGGCAGTAGCTAAGGTTTTAGATAAAATGACTTCTGCTTAATATAAATAAGCAGTTGATTTTTTTTAGTAAAATTTTTTAACCAAAAATAAAATAAAAATGAGTAATAACAATAATATTAATACAAGTCCAGTAACTGAAAATCAAGAACAATTAGTTCCATTAGAAAATTTGGAAAATTGGAAAGTCCACGAACATGATACCGATATCAGAGGTTGGGATTTCTATGCCAATGGTGAAAAAGTTGGTAAAATTGAAAACTTGATTGCTAGTACTAATCAAGAAAAAGTCAAATACGTAGAAGTGGAATTGGACGAAAAAATGAACGAATATCGAGATTTTAAATATCGACAACATTTGCATCAAGAGTACCATAATTTTTATGGAACGGATCAAGATCGCAGAGTCATCGTCCCAATCGGAGTTGTGGAGATTAATAATGAACAGAAAAAAGTAGTTGGTTCTCCTAATTTGAATGCTCAACATTTTGCTAATAGTCCTCGCTATAAAAATTGGAGTTCTACCCCGATCACACCAATTCATGAAATCTTGGTAGCAAAACATTATACTGATAATGATGAAAATTATAAAAATGATTATAGCGGAAAAGAATATAATTTAGCTGAATATCGCTCTTATCCACGTATTCCAAATTCTCGTTTTTATCAAACAGATTTGTTTAGCCGAGGGAGTTATTTGAGTCGCTATCGAAATGCTACTCCTTCGATGACGAATTTTAATTCAGGAATGCCGAAAAGATAAATTATCATCAGATCATTTTATAACTCATGTTAAGCATGGTAATCTCCCATGGTTCTCCTTTTTCTTTAAAGATAAAAAAGTAGGGAAACAGGAAATTATATATGGTGCGTAATGTCAGTTAAAAAAGACTATCAGTTTAAATACTGGTAGTCTTTTTTTATGAAATATTTTTTACCGTTACTTACTTTCTTAATATTTATCAAACGAAGGCAAGAGTCTTCTTGAGTGTTTGAAACTAACGCAGAGCGGTATCTCCAGCATCTGTGCTTTTTGTCAGAGAGATGATTTCAGCGGTCTTGATTTTTTTACTGATGTCTAAAATCCTTGAAATCTTGATTTAAAATTTTAAAATCTAACTTTCCATTCATCCGTTTGAGATGCTTTTCTCTAAATTCCATTTTTAGTTTTTTACAAAAAAAATGGAAATGAAATGCACGCAATGATTTTCAAACAAAAAGAAAGAGTCCATCGCAAAAAACGATAGACTCTTTGATAACTAACACACGCCTTAATATATTTAATTACTTGATAGTTCCTTAGGAATGCATTTATTTAGTTCGCATTCCTTATTTAAAAAGAAGTTTCAAAAGGAAAATTAATTTCTTAAAATGGATGAGGAAAGAAAAAAAGAAAGTTCTTGCCGAAGCAAGAACTTCCAAATGATAACTAACACACGCCCTAAAAACTTTGTATTTTTGTATTTAATTGGGTAAAAATCCAAATGCTATTATTGTTATAGCTAACGCATGAATTCCTAATAGAAATTCTTAAAACGTAATAATATTATTTAGGCGGAGTTAGTTATTAAAGCATTAATGAATTACCAAAGTATAGACTTTGTTGATGTAACTCTACTTAATTTGTAGTGTGTAAAATATCAAACGTCACAAAATTGATATAGTTTCAACTTTATAAATAAAGCTAAATTTTTGTCCAATAATCTTTTGTCCTCCTAAATTAACTTTTTACCATTTTGAAATCTCCATTCTCTTTGACGAATTCTAAAAAGGCATCAGCATCTTTTAAGAAAAATTTATGGTCACCTTCGGCAAATACTTGAAGTTTTTTTTCGCTCGTTGGAGCTACCCAAAATGTTCCTTTTTCCAAAGTGAAAATTAAAAGGAAGCCTGGTTCTACTTGATATTTTCCTACATCTTATTGAATTCGGTTTTTTTTGATTAAAAAATGGATGAAATTGCACAAGTGCAATTCATCATGATGAAATTTGAAAATGGTATTTTTTGATTAGAATGGATTCTGCTGAAAAGTAGCAAAGGAGATATTTGATATTCGCAAGAAGAGGACAATAAATTTTTTTTTTTGAAAAAATCGACGACGAGATTCAATCTATGATAAGGTACAGCATAAAGTATCGTTTTTAAAAAATGCTGCGGATTAAATCTGCTGTTCTCTGCTTGAAAATGGAGAGTAAGGGATTTAAGCCCGAGCAAGTTTCCACAAGTTTTAGAAGACGGCAAAATGAAATACACCTAATTCCTGAGTTAATTAATAAACTGAATTACCTTTTGTATTTTTGGAAAAAAATTACGTGCAACTATCAATTTTACCTTCTGTCTTTTTAACTAAACTAGATAGAGCTATTGGATTATAACAATATTCACCGTGAACTCGTTGAGGATTGCAAGTTGGGAAAACGGCAAGCTCAATTCGAATTGTATCGACTTTATTCTAGGGCGATGTACAATATTTGTTTGCGTATGTTGAAGAATGATATGGATGCAGAGGATCTTTTGCAAAATTCATTCGTTGATATTTTTACTAAATTAGATTCCTTCCGATTCCAATCTTCTGTTGGTGCTTGGATCAAAAGAATTGTCGTTAATAATTGTATTAATTTTTTGAAAAAACGACGATTAGAAATCCAAGAATTAAACGACGAAATCACACAACGACCAGAACCAGAGGAGGAAGATTATATTCCAAAATTTTCTGTTGAATCCATCAATCATGCTTTGTTTCAGTTACCGGATGGTTATCGGGTGGTGTTTACACTTTATCTGATAGAAGGATATGATCACAAAGAAATTGCAGAAATTTTAGAAGTATCAGAGGCGACTTCGAAGTCGCAATATAGTCGTGCCAAAAAGAAATTAAGAGAAATTATTAGAAATCAAAATAGCAATAGCAATAGCAATAGCAATAGCAAACAAAATCAAAATCAAAAATTCCCAAAGTGAAATCATTTATTAAATTGCCATTGCCATTGAAATTGAAATTGCCATTTATTGTTAGCTAATCAAAAAAAAATAGACATGAGCGACCGTCTAGAAAAATTTATTAATCAAAATCGAGAACAGTTTGATGATAAAGTTCCGAACTTAAAAGTTTGGGCGGATATCGAAAAACGACTTGATCCTCCGCAAGCGAAACGGATTTCGATGAAGCGAATGTTAAGCATTGCTGCAACGATACTTCTGTTATTATCAACAGGTGCATTTTTAGGAAATTATTTTAAAGCAGAGGTAAATGTTCCGATTGCTAACTTGGAAGATTATCCTGAATATGGACAAAAAGAGAAAGATTTTCAACAGGAAATTAAAAATAAAAAAGCACAATTAGCTAGTTTTAATTATGATACAGCTATCAATGATGACCTAGTTGACTTAGATAAAACTTTGGCAGATTTGAGAACAGAATTAAAGGATGTACCGAAGGGAAGTGAAGAACAAGTTTTGCAAGCGATGTTGAAAAACTATGAAACGAAAGTAGCCATTTTAGAAATTGTTTTGGAAAAAATAGCTTTAACTCAAACCAAAAGAGATAAAAAGAATGAAGGTTCTGAAATGTAAAATAGGTTGGTTATTGGCGATGTTGATCTTTATGGGACTATCTGTTTCGGCAAAAGAATTTGAACGAAACATTAAGAAGAGTAGTCCTATTTCAATGAATGGTCAAGTAGAGTTGTCTAACACTCGGGGGACAATTGATGTCAGAACTTGGAATAAAAATGAAGTGAGTATTGATGTACTCATTACCGTCAACGCTCGAAATATTAGAGATGCGAATGAAGTTTTTGATCGCATTCAAATTAAATTTGACAGCTACAAAAATATAGTCAAGAGTCGAACAATTATTCGAGATGTACCGAAGTGGAATTGGAATTATGTACGGAGTGAATACACGATAGACTATGTAGTTTATATGCCTAAAAAATGTAATTTATCTTTGTTCAATAAATATGGCGATGCCTTGATTGCAGAGTTGGAAGGGAAAGCAACCTTGTCAGTTCAGCATGGAAATATTCGATTAAAAACGATAGAACGATTGTTGACTTTAGATTTGAAATATGGAAATTGTACCGTTGTGCAGGCGGCTAATTCTGAGATAAAAATGGTGCATGGAAATATCCGATTGAAGAAAGCAGCGAATATTAATTTTGCCACAAGTTATTCCAAAATTAATGTAGATGAAGCAGCTGATATTAAAAGTACAAGTGTTAATGATACTTATAAATTAGGTATCGTACAAGAATTTAGAAATGTTGGAAAATATGATCAAGTCGAGATCAAACAAGTTGATAATATTATTGTTTTTTCTAAATTTACGGACTTCAAGATTGATGTGGTAAAGAAACATGCTGATTTCGATATGATGTATGGAAGTGTGAAAATTGCTAAAGTGAGCGAAGGTTTTTCAGATATTTTGATGGTAGGAGAAAATACTGATTTCCAATTGAATGTAGAGGAAGGAAGTGATTACAAAATGGATGCAACTGCTCGATATGCTAATTTAAAATATCCTACCGTTTCAAATATTATTTCCAAAGACAAAAAAGGAGATGAGCAAAAAGTAGAATTTTATGTTGGCAAAAAAATAAATCCTTATAGTTATATTAAAGCAAGAGTAAAGTATGGAGACATCAGTATTAAGTAACGGTTATTTTTTAACGGTTAATGGTGAACTGTGAACGGTTAATTTTTCTCCCAGAGTTTGAGTAACGAAAAAAAGGAGCAATGATTTTTCAAAATCATTGCTCCTTTTTTTCGTTAACAGTTCACCATTAATCATTAACCGTTAACTAACGGATTTTCACTTTAGCTCCGAATCTTACTGAGCTAGAATGAATTCGATCTTCGTTCGGGCCGATACCATCGATCAAGAAATGACGACGATACATTGGTTGCAAAAACAAACTCCAACGGTAAGTAAATTTCCTTTCCACTCCAAAACCTAAGTTGGCAGTTAAGTAACTATTTTCTCTAAATCCTCCGCTTTCAAGGATACCTTTATAAAGAGAAGCTTCGTTAGCAATTTCACTTTCATCTAAAGAGATAGATCTACTTGCTGTATTTTCTTGATCTTCCAATTGGTAATTAAAGTTGTTTTGAAGTGCCATATTAATAGATACTCCAGTCAAACTATACATTCTCCATTTTCTTTTTACTAAGAAACTATATTGAATATTTAATGGAACTTGAACCATATTTAATTCAGCATCGTCCCATTGTTCTTCAACATATCCACGAGCAAAACTACCAATGATATTAGCTTCTTCTCGTTGTTGGTAACTAATATAATTATATGAAATTCCCGTTTCAATTAAAAATCTTTTAAGTTGAAAACCTAACGCAAATCCACCACCATATCCATATCTATATCTTTGATACACATCCCATGCTCTTTCATTATTATTATAAAAATCAGAATCTACAAAGTTGAGATCAGTAGAACCATACATGCTAAAGAAAACTTCGTGAGTTCGTAATTTTTTCTTTTTAATCAATTGAGCTAGGGAGAAATGATCTTTTTTAAATTCATCTATTTCCAAAAGTGAATTCATCAAAGATGGCAAAGGAGAAATTTGAATAATTAATTTTTCTTTTAAAATCTCATTTTCATTTAATGCCAATGCTTTTTCAAGAGGAAGAGCAGCAGCAGTCTTATGGTTGTTATTTTTCAAAAGACTAATTGAAGCAGCATTATTTAAAAATGGAGTGGTAGAAAATGCATCATCTGAAATTGGTGGAGTAGGAGTTGCACCAATTGCATTTTCATTAATTGGATTTGATTTTACAATTAATGAAGTCGTTTCATTTGCTGAATTTGCTACATTTTCAACAAGGTCATGTTGATTGACTTGATTAGCAGGATTAGCAGCAGGAGTCATTTTTTCAAAAGAAGCGACAAATTCATTTTCCAATAATGATTGGTCATTTGAATTTGTCGAAAGGTCATTCGTATTATGTTGAATTGAATTAGTATTTACTATAGGTTGTGAATCAGGCGTAGTTTTTTTGCTGGGAAAATAATTGAAAGCAGTCCAAACTAGTAATAAAACGATAGCAGCTTCAAATAATTTAGTAATAAAAACTTTTTGTCGATAAGCATATTCCTCATCCAATCGAGCGGCCATCATTTCCCAATGCTCATGATTATAGGTAGGTTGGATATTATTTAAATGTTCGTAGGCAATGGAATCTAAATAAATATCTTCCATTTGAGGATCAAGTTCAACATCAGGAGAATCAACAGCGTCAGCGATAGATGCATCTAATTTGCTTTCCATCATCCCCCAATCCATCGGAACAAATGCTGCACCTTCTAGGTTTTCCAAAGAACCTTTAATCACCTCATCCAAATCATCTGCAGCCAATTGTTCATTCATTGACGACCAATCCATTGGGATGTATTTCTCACCATCCAAATGCTCCAATGATTGTTTAATAAAATCGTCAAATTTCTTATTCTCCATATGTAATTGATTTCGCAGCAAGAATCGCTTTAAGTTTGTGTCTTGCTTTTACCAAATTTGATCGGGAAGTACTTTCTGTAATTCCCAACTCGTTGGCTATTTCTCTGTGTGAATAACCTTCGATCACGTATAAATTAAAAACGGATCGATATGCAGGAGATAAGGTTTGGACAGCTGAAAGGATTTCTTTTTCAGTTACTTGGCTAAGTGCATCAGGTGCATTGGAACTAACATTATAAGCAGTATCCAAATCTTCGGTTCTTCTACGAACATTTTTTCGATAAAAATCAATCGCAGTATTCACCATAATCCGACGCATCCAAGCAGATAAAGAAGTACCAGGTTGGTACTTTGCAATATTCTTAAAAACTTTAATAAATCCTTCATGCAACACATCTAATGCATCATCCTTGTTATTTGAATAACGAAGACATACGCCCATCATCTTGCTATAATATTCTTTATATAGCAATTGCTGTGCATCTCTATCCTTGCGAATACACGCTTGGATAAGATCATTTTCTTCATAATTTAAATTCAAGGCTAATTCCATAGAAATGTTTGTTAGAATTAAAGTTAGCCTAAAAAAACCGATAATCCCAAACACAGGTTTAATATTTGGAATTATCCTCCTAGTGCATAAAATAGTTTAGAGCTTGTTGGGAGATTTAGTTTTGAGTGAAAAATAGTTCATTTTTTGATGAATACGATGTAAAAAAATAGGAATATAGTCTGAGCTATTTGACTATTTTTTAAAAGAAGTATCATCACAAAAGGGACATTTTTCGCCAAAACA
>Ga0114956_1003606_pt1 | contig 11959 bp, 16 predicted proteins | sample MaitaG_FD_87304 | JGI IMG/M metagenome (GOLD analysis project Ga0114956, IMG submission 87304) | Marine algal microbial communities from Maine, USA - Maine_Asex2 metaG | ecosystem: Host-associated > Algae > Red algae > Unclassified | place: Maine, USA | collected 2015-01-05 | reverse complement strand
GGACCCTAGATAGAATAAACTAAATTAAAGCCAATGACTGAGTTGTTAAATTTAATAGAAGATTTCTACGACTTTTCTAATGTTAAAGAACTTCTAATCGCTTTTATTATCGCCTTGCCGATAGGCTGGAATCGAGAGGTAGAAACCCGCAGCATGGGGCTACGCACTTTCCCTCTGGTAGCACTAGCTTCCTGTGGATACATGTTGCTTGGTAGTAACCTCATTGGAGCCGATAGCCCTGATGCGGTCGCGAAGCTATTGACGGGTTTGATGACAGGCATTGGCTTTATCGGAGGTGGAGCGATTATCAAAAACAACGGGAGTGTTGAAGGTACCGCCACTGCTGCAAGTATTTGGACTACTGGTGCTTTAGGTGCGGCAGTCGCATTCGGGCGCTATGAAATTGCGGTTACCCTAGCCGTAACCAGCTTCCTGATACTGGCCTTGGCAAACCCTATAAAAAAGTCTATCAACGACTAAGGCGTGTGACTACCTACAAATGAACCTGGTCATCAACTAAAACTCCTTGTCTATCTATCCGGGAACCAACTAGTGTCTATCTTGAAATAACGATCTTTAAAATTTAGCTCTTGCTTAAGCTTCTCCGGATCTAACAGTGTAAGCACTTTTCTGTTACGGACAATTTTTTTCTCATCTTCTAGTTGCGTAAATGCATTGCTAACTGACACGTTTGTCAGGCCGAGAGCATCGGCGATTACTTCTTGTGTCAGCAATAATTCGAATGAGTTAAACGTTGCATCATCAGTATGCGTTCTTAATCTGGAGTGAATTTCAAGCATGTAGTTGGCCACACGGTTAACCGCGCTGCTTCTTCCAATCATGGTTATACGATCCATCAGAATCGCTTGCTCCAACATGCCTAAGCTGAAAATAAGCGCCGTTAGTCTTGGTGATTGCTCAAAAATGGTGTCGAGGTTTTTTTTGGGAAACGGACAGAGGATAACCTCGGATGCGGTCATTGTATCTCCGATGGTTGCCTCCATCGCCACATCGGTTAGGCCAACAATGTCACCTGGATAGTGCACCCTTAGGACTTGGCGCTTGTCATCCAATAGATCTACATACCGATAAAGCCATCCTGATTTTAGAATATATAAGTTGCTACTTTGCTCCTGAAGGTGCAGCTTGACGCGTGACTTGTAATTGACCTCACTCTTCTCTAATCCACGCAGGAGTAATTCATTTCTCTCATCGATATGTATGTAGTGCCTCATTCGCTCTACGATGCAACTGTCAGGCCTTGGGGGATGGCTCATTAGTACTCCTTACAATTGTTAGTGTTTAATGCTGGTTCGCATCACGCAGGAAAATTATCTGCCTTTTTGTTGGATAGCTACTGATAATAGCAAATTATTTAAAATAGTTTAAAAGCGGAAATATTTTGGTTCTCCAGCATTGCCTTTCATGTTTTAGTGCCCTTGGTTAAGATACATCACTAGTCCTTGCTCATGGAAAAGAGATTTGTAAAAAATGCAACCTGTTTCAATATTGTTAGAGCAGCTTCGAGGCATGGCTCGCGACACTATCGCTGTGCTGCCGCAGCTGTTTATTGCGATTGTGATGATCGTACTGACCTACTTCATTGCGTTATTAGTAAAAAAATCGGTTAGGCGACTATTTAGGCACACTCGTATTCGTCCGAGTCTAGCTAATCTCATCATTATTCTGTCATCAATGGGAGTGTGGGTACTCGGTATCATGGTCGCTGCGATTATAATATTTCCAAACCTGACACCGACCAAAATGCTCGCAGGCCTCGGGATAGGCTCAGTCGCCATAGGGTTTGCTTTCAAAGATATCTTTGAAAATTTTCTGGCGGGTATCATCATCTTACTGCGTCGCGAAATGCGTATCAATGACGTCATTGAGTGTGAGGGATTAGAGGGTGTGGTGGAGAATATATTGGTCAGAGAGACACACATACGGCAAATGGATGGTCAGTTGGTCATTATTCCTAATAGCATGCTGTTCAAAAATCCACTCACCATCCGTACTGATCTTGATGAACGCCGCACGACTATTACTTGTGGCATTGCCTATGCAGAAGATGTTAGGAAATCGCGCGAGGTCATCAGACAAGCAGTATTGGCCTGTCCCTCTGTTATTTCAGATTCCAGGCCGGTGCAGATTTTTGCACAGGAGTTCGCAGACTCCTCCATCAATTTTGAAGTGACTTGGTGGACGGCTTCAAAGCCGCTGGATATTAGGCTCTCAAGAGATGAGGTCATTGAGTCTGTTAAGCAAGCTCTGGATGAGGCTGATATAGAGATACCGTTCCCTTACCGAACGCTGACGTTTAACGAGTCATTGAAAGTCGAAAATCACACTAACGAATAAAGAAAGTATTCTATGAATCATTATATTGCCGAACTTATCGCGTGTGTTCTTATCGAGGATAGCCATTGAAGACGCGCATTCGTCACATTATAGAGCTTTTAAGCGCTAACATATGGATGGTGCCGTTACTCTTTTTAATCGCCTCGGTTGCGCTTGCCTTTTTTAATTTTTACCTTGATAAAAATATCTTGGCTCGGCACATCCAGTTACCGGGACTGCAGCAATATTTTAACGACCCTGAGAATATTCGTACCTTACTTAGCGTATCAGCAACATCCATTTTAGGTGTAGCAGGCGTATCTTTTTCTATAACGATTGCTTCGCTTACATTAGCTTCTCAACAGTTCGGACCACGTTTGCTGAGAAACTTTATGATGAATCGGTTCAATCAGGTCGTTTTGGGCATGTTCATTGGGACATTTCTGTATTGCATTATGATGTTGCAGTTCATAGGCTCAATGGACTTTGAGAAGACAACACCTTTCATCTCAATGATTGGTTTGTTGATCTTGATCGTCACAAACCTGCTGATGTTGGTGTTTTTTATTCACCATATTGCCGTATCGATTCAAGCAGATAGTGTGATAGAAGAGGTGAATAAGGAGCTTAAAGCTAAATTGGTGACGTTTTTTCCAGAAGAGTCTGCCGACACTGCTCATCTACCAAATACGCCGCCTTTAGGAGAGCAGAAGTCGCAATTTGCTGAAACAGGAATAACCGTTAATGCAAAGAAATCTGGCTACTTACAAGCGATAGATGCAGACAGTTTGCTGAAGTTCCTGACTGATGAAGCAGTTTCCTTACAACTAATCGTCAAGCCCGGAGATTTTATCATTCAAAATAGTGCGATTGGATACTGTCTAATCAGTGAGGAGCAAAAAGAAGACTTTGTGAGCAGCATTAGTGAGCCGATTAATAAGCGCTTAATTTTAGGGCATGTGGGTACAGCGGAACAGGATCCTGAATTTGCTATCAGGCAGCTTGTCGAAGTGGCGGTTCGTGCGCTTTCACCGGGCATTAATGATCCGTTTACCGCGATAACCTGCATTGATCGGCTGGGCGACAATATTGCTTTCCTGATTAATCGACAGTTCCCTTCTAATCAGCATCTTGATGATGAAGGTCGCCTACGCTTACTGGTTAAAACATTTACTTTTGAGGGGATTGTAGAAGCGGCTTTTAACCAAATCCGCCAACACGGTCGTCGTGATGTGTCAGTAACCATTCGTCTGCTAGAAACCATCCTGAGTTTAGCTGCTCAGGTTAACAATGAAGAGCAAGCGAAAGCGATTAATATTCAGGCTCAAGCCTTGTATTTGGCTTGTAATGAAAACTTTAATGCAAACAAGGACAGGGATGATATTGAATCACTGTATCGATCAATCACTGAATGTATAGATGAGCGGGTGAATGACTAGTTTTACGTTTCATTTTTATTCTATCTATTTGATTTTTTTAAAATATTTTAATAATTTATATGAAGCCAGTAGTTGACTTAACTTACCATAAAACCTACGATTTAAACTATGAGATGGCTGGATTTTGCTATTAGGGAAATGGTCCAATCATTCATATTATTTTAATAATATTTGCGTTTTCAGGTCGCCTGATTCCCCGATCCACTCTCGCTTCAGGCGACCCTTTTTAATTTATAATCAATTTGAACCAAGGAGCGAATTATGGCTGCAACAAAAGCCAACCAGTCGACGGAAGACCTTATTAAAGAAGTCGCCAGTTTACGAAAAGAATTCTCCGAAATGATGGAGACGCTGAAAGAAAAAAGCGGTAACTATGCGGAGGACTTGGCAGGAACAGTAGAAGAAAAGCTCGTCGCCTATCAAGAGAAAGCACAAGATGGCGCAGAAGCGCTTCAAGAAAAAGGCAGCGAGGGTATTGATGAAATCAATAAACGCGTACGCAGTAATCCAATTGCAAGTTTAGCGATCGCTTTTGGTGTTGGTTATCTCATTTCAAAACTGTTGAGTAGCGACAAATAATGCCAAGTTTATGAAAATGCTAACAGAAACCATTGTCAGTTTATGTGACCTTGCTGAGGCAGAGGGTCGCTTGCTCAAACAAAAGGTGCTGCAAACTACCGGAGTAGTGCTTTTGATGCTCGTGGCTGCTTTGATGCTACTGGCTGCATTAGGACTAATGGTCGCTGCGCTCTATCACGTGTTAATTACTTGGTTAACACCGGGCTCAGTTTTTCTGCTTAGCGCCGTTTTCTGTATGATTTTAGCTGGAGGCATTTTATGGATCGCATTGCGCATAAACCGCAAACCGTAGCGGCTGCTAAACAACGACTGCTTGCTGTCTCAACGCCAAAAAATGATTACCTGGACTCTATTAAGAAGCATCCGACCGCTAGTGTAGTGGCGGCGATTGCTGGGGGGATCTTATTGCCCCAGTTAGTAAAAAAAGGAGGCTTACCCCCAAGCTTGTTAAGTATAGGGCTCATGTTGCTAAAAAGATTATAGGGAAAAAACCGAATGGAAAAAAATAATGACTACAGCGGTCTTAAGGTTCCCCTGTGGGGGCTGTTTATTATCAGCCTTATGTCCACGCTATATATGGCAAAATCCGTCTTTATCCCGATCTTTTTAGCGACACTAATCGCTCTTTTGCTCTCGCCCGTTGTTAAGTTCATGAACCGGTTCTATATTCCACGTGCTGTGGGCAGCGCCATCATTATTATTCTTGCCACTACTACGATCAGCACTTCACTAAACTATTTAGCTGACCCTGTGGGCACCTGGATTGACCGTTTACCTTCTGAAATCAGTGAAATCGAAAAGAAGCTATCTCCCTTTAAAGAATCCGTTGAAACGGTGCAAAAAACAACTGAGACAGTTGAAAACATCGCGGCCATGAACGATGGTGATCAAAAAGCGCCTGATGTGGTTGTGAAGGGACCGAATATTTTCCATGCGCTGATGGATAGTACGCAATCATTCCTCATCAGCAGTTTGTCTTTTATTGTATTACTGTATTTCATGCTGGCTTTTGGTGAATCACTGACACGCAAGGTGGGGGCATGGTTTCGTGATCAGGGTTACCAAACCAATATTTTACGTGTTATGGGTGATGTACAAAGCAAAGTAGGTCGCTATTTGTTGTTGATAACTGTCATCAATATTGTGCTCGGTTTGGCAGCAGCAACGGTGATGTGGCTCATGGGTATGCCAACACCGCTAGTTTGGGGAGCATCTACCGCTCTGTTTAACTTTATTCCTTACGTTGGCCCGGCGATTAATATCGGCATTATCGCCGTGGTTTCGTTGCTGACATTCGATAATCTAACGCAGATATTGCTGCCCCCAGCGCTGTTGCTCCTGTTGAATTTATTTGAAGGCCAGTTTGTGCAGCCTCTATTTGTTGGGCGAATGTTTACGATCAACCCGGTGATTATCTTTATTTTCGTACTAATATGGGGATGGTTATGGGGAATTGCGGGGATGTTTATGGCCGTTCCTCTGCTGGTCATTAGCAAAGTCATCATGGATCAAAATCAGGACGCATCTGACAATGGCTAGTTTTCATGTTGGCATGATACATAGAGTAAAATATTTGCTCATCGTTACGCTCTTAATAACGCCGATGGTGGGGGTCAAAGCAGATAACCTGACTGAGTTAATCACCGGAACCAGTACCGAAGCACCTGTTGTTAGCGACAAGGTGATTACCACAGATACATCTAAGCAAGATGATCAGAAGATAAAACAGCGATTGCGCGATATTTTTACCGAACTGGATGCATTAAAAAATATTGGGATCGCTGCCAATAAAGGAGTCGTCACCTTAAGCGGTGAGATTGATTCCAGCGCTACTGGCGATAAGGCCATTCAGTTTGCGCGCCTCGTTGAAGGTGTTGTCGAAGTAGAAAATGAGCTCAAGATTAATCGTAGTTTAAGTAAACGCCTACAAAGCACCTGGAACAAGCTCTGGCTAATGAGTAAGGAAACGCTCGCTAACTTGCCCTTGCTGTTGATTTCCCTATTGATTATCTCTTCTTTCTGGTGGATAGGTAAGTGGGTGTCACGGCAGAATTTCTATCGTCGGATAAGCCCCAATCATTTTATTGCCAACCTGTTTGGTCAAATTACGCACCTTCTTTTTATTATACTCGGGATTGTGCTGGCCTTAACTCTGCTTGATGCCACCGCACTGATTGGTACAATTTTAGGTGCAGCGGGTATCGTTGGTTTGGCCGTCGGTTTTGCTGTACGCGACACGGTTGAAAATTATATTTCTAGTATCTTACTCAGTCTACGTAACCCGTTTGAGGCGAACGACTACGTCAGCATAGATGGTAATGACGGCAACGTGCTGCGTCTTACCGGACGCGCAACCATTTTGCTTTCTCCAGAAGGCAATCACATCCGCATTCCTAATTCGACAGTTTTTAAGGCGGTCATTACCAACTATACCCGCCACCCTGAGCGCCGTTTCCAGTTCGACGTCGGAGTAGATACTGAGCAAGAATTATTGGCAGTGCAGGCCTTGGCAACGAAGGTGCTAAAAAATACCGAAGGTGTATTGGACAATCCAAAACCACTGGTGGTTATTCAGGAATTAGGTGACTCGAACGTGTTGCTGCGGATTTACGCTTGGGTTAATCAGGAAAACCATAGCTACTCAAAAGTCCGCAGTGAAACCATTCGAGCCGTTAAAGAGGCGTTTGATGATGCCAATATCGTCATGCCTGAACCTATCTACAATTTACGTATGATGAAAAATATCAGTGCGGCAGAATTGATGATGGACAATGCTTCGGGAATGCCAAACGAAGCAGTATCGCCATCACTCCCCCCGAAAAAAGCAACGCACATAGCGGATGATATTGAAACGCTTGAAGTCAAAGATATGACCCCTGATCGTGCGGTTGAAAGCCAAGTGATTGCAGAATTAGCAACCATTGAAAATGTCGGTGAAAACCTCCTGACCGATGATGCACCTCAGGAATAACCTGCCCAAATCTGTAGCTGTAAGCAGCAACGATAGATAAGCGCTCGGTGAGCAAACCAATTTGTACTATTGATTAATAAGGACTTGTTGAGACTATGAATATTTTTCAAGCATTACGTGAAGATCACGACCTCCAGCGAAAATTGGTCGACCAATTAATCGAAACTCACGGTGATAGTGACGAACGGGATCAGCTGTTTCAGCGAATTAAAGCCGAGCTGAAGTCTCACGCCACAGCCGAAGAACGCTGTTTTTATGTACCGCTAATGCAGCATGATATGACTCAAGAGATGTCGAGACATAGCATTGCAGAGCATCATGAAATGGACGAAATGATCGAAAAGCTCGAGAAAACAGAATACAGCTCATCTGCTTGGCTGGTTGAAGCTAAGAATCTACAGCACCGTGTCCATCACCATCTTGATGAAGAAGAGCATGAAGCTTTTCAGTTGGCCGGCAAAGTACTGACGGAAGCGCAAAAAACAGCGCTAGCTGATGATTACCATCAGGAAATGACAGAGCAAAAAACCAAGAGCTGGTAACCCCCTATACACTTAAAGGATGAATACTATGGAAACTTCAAACGCAGAACTATTCGATAACATTAATGACATTATCGAAGATTTTAGCGTGGCGATGCTAATCACTATTGGGATTTGTCAGGCACGAAAGGACTGAAGTTCTTATGGAATGCGGGCAAAGCTATTCTCCAAGACGAGAAAATGGCTGGGCTTGATGACCCTGAAGCTCACGGCAAGGTCGATATGTAAACTGATGTCACTGCTGACGCATGGCTAAGGTCAATTCTTAAATATTTAGATGGAAGAAAAAGATGGTTCGTTTTGAAAGTGAAGCCGGTTCAGGTATCAGCATGCTGGAGCATGATGCAACAAAAATCCTTGAACTGATGAAGCACAGTATCGATATACCCGGTGCAATTCTTGCTGAGGATATCAACGTTTATTTGGAAAATCTTCAGTCTGCGGTTAGCGCTGAGGACAGTGATTCAGAGCTGATCGATTCAGCTGAGAATAGTGACAAAGACGAGACACCGATCACTATGGGTGCTCGTGCCTACCCATTAGTGGAACTGTTAAAAGCAGCACAATCCAGGCAAGAGGCTGTTCTGTGGCGTCACGACGACAGTATTTTATAGGCTCTATTTATTATCCCTCGTTACAACACTAACAGGTACACCATTTAAAGGTATAGTTTATGGAAGAAGTCGATGCTGATACAGGCAATATTTTTGAAAAAATTGACAAGTGGCTCGATGGTTTTTTGACACTGCTGCCTAATATAGGGATTGCAGTAGTTGTTGTCATTCCGAATTCAGATATTTATACTGATAAAGTCACGGTCAATACTGCTTTTAAGCAACGCCGTTCACAGTATGACATTGGTGTTGGTTGTAATGATGATTGGGATAAGGCAAAGAAGCTGATTCTGGAAGCCGCTAACTCCTGCGAAGGCGTTTCAAGTGATCCGGCACCGGAGGTGATCCCCATTGCGCTCGCTGATTTTTCTAATAATATTCGCCTGAGATGGTGGACGGAATCGGATCAGTCCTCAGTCATTCATACCTTTGGGCGAGTATTGGAATCTGTGTATAAAAAGTTAGACAGTAACGGCATCGACATGCCTTACCCAACCAACGTGACCCTGTTTCATGATCAAACTGAGGAGTTCGACGGTGATAGGACTAAACAGCGTGAGGGTTGGCCGGCAGGGAAGAGTGAAGTTCCAAAAGCTGATCGTATTGCGCAAGCAGTTAAAGGCCAAAAACCTACTGCATCTTAAACGAAATCACTTAAGATATTCAGGATGTGATTCCTACAATGAGTGGTTTTTTCACAGAGATATTACTGGCCATGATTATTTCCCGGGTTTATTACTAATCTTTTTCATATTAAAAAGGTGCCTTTCGGCACCTTATAACGTCTTCAAAAAATAAAATTAAATAATCAATTTTATTTATTCAAAATCAAACTCTAATGAATGCCGATCAAGAGTTATCTTTTGACCATTCTTCGACTTGCTTTTCGGCTTCATCTTTTTCGATGCCGTATCGCTCTTGAATCTTCCCAATTAGCTCTTGAGTATTACCTTCAACGACATCCATATCGTCGTTAGTTAACTTTCCCCATTGCTGTTGAGCTTTACCTTTGAGCTGTTCCCACTTACCTTCTAAAATATCGGTATTCATATTGTAACTCCTTAGACTTGTATTAAAATTACCACGGTTATTTAATGATCAACCAAAAATACGAACTAGTGGCTGAATACGTAACTGTGGTTTGTGATTGAGTTTTAAATTAACCAATGGTTGATATCGTGAGAGATTTGCTGAAATCTCATCACATTACTACCATTTGTGCTGATGACAGGTGATTCTGTCTTTACTACACGTTCTTCCTGTAATTTAAAAAAGAAGTGTTGGCAATAAAACAGACAGCCTTTCATCTTCAAACCTACAGTAATAACATCAGCATTTCTTTAAAAAACTGCGGATAAAATAAAGTAATGCTGAATTTATATGTAAATACTACTGAATAGATTTATATATACCATACCACCATTATTTAATTTTAGACTGGAAAATACTTAAAGTACTTTAAAATCTCTAAAAATATAAACCTTGAAACGCATAGTTTTAAAATATTTTAATTAATTATTTTTGGCTGAATTTCATGAAAATATACTTACTGTGATCAAGGAAAAGTTGGCCTGACTTTCTGACTACGTTACAGTCAGCGTACGTAAATAATATTCGTAGACAATTCGCAGAGGTATTCAATGCTCCAGGAAATAACCGACTCACTCAATACCTATCACGCGGGTGATGTGGAGTTCCATCAGGCTGTTAAGGAGACGTTTCAGGATATCGATGGGTTCTATCGCGATCATGAGAAATATACGACCTATAATATCGCCCAGCGTATGATAGAACCGGATCGCATTATCCGCTTTCGCGTCTGCTGGCAGGATGACAGCAATTGCATCCGTGTTAACCGAGCTTGGCGAGTGCAATTTAATAATGCACTTGGGGCTTATAAGGGCGGCCTACGTTTTCACCCCACGGTAAATGAAAGTATCCTGAAATTTTTAGGTTTTGAGCAAACTTTCAAAAATGCACTGACCGGTCTACCCATGGGTGGGGCCAAAGGCGGCTCGGACTTTGATCCGAGAGGTAAATCTGAGCACGAAATCCGCCGCTTTTGCGAAGCCTTAATGCAGGAGCTGTACCGCCATATCGGTGAAGATATTGATGTGCCAGCGGGCGATATTAATGTCGGCTCACGCGAAATCAGTTTTTTGTTTGGGCATTATTTAAAGATCACCAATCGCTGGCATGGCGTAATTACCGGTAAAAATCCGCTGTTCGGCGGCAGTTGTGGCCGTAGTGAAGCCACCGGCTATGGCCTGATTTACTTTTTAAAAGAAATGCTTCAAACGCACGATGAAGAGCTTGTGGGCAAGCGGGTCATTATCTCCGGGGCAGGCAACGTGGCGCTACATGCTGCCGAGAAATGCCTGGCAGAAGAGGCCGTCGTGCTGAGTGTCTCTGATTCTGGTGGCGTCTTATACTTTAAAGATGGCATGAATGATGAACAACTTGCAGAACTTAAGCGGATCAAGCTCGACCAGCATGGGGCACTTGAAAAATTTAGCGGCGGCGATTACAAAGCGGGCAAGACACCGTGGGAGATTGAGGCAGATATTGCACTTCCATGCGCGACTCAAAACGAAATGGACGGTAAAGCAGCTAAGCATTTGGTAAAAAACAAAATATTGGCCGTAGCCGAAGGTGCCAATATGCCATTAACTGCTGAAGCACAGGAAGCAATCATCGATAACGATATTCTCTATGGGCCGGCCAAAGCGACCAATGCGGGCGGTGTGGCTGTATCAGGCTTGGAGCGCACTCAAAACGCAGCGATGGTGAGCTGGGATCTGGATAAAGTGGAAAGTGAGCTGCAGACTATCATGAAGAAAATTCACGAGCGTTGCACAGAACATGTATACAAAAAAGACGGCGGTGTCCCATATCGCCGTGGTGCGAATATTGCGGCTTTTGAGAAAGTTGCCGAAGCACTGATTGCCTATGGTGTGAAGTGAAGTCGCCAATAGGCGTCAGACCGGTTGACGACTTCTAATATACTCATGAGAAATTCCTAAATCAGGCAGGTTTTGGCCGCTAGTTCATCGATTAATACCTTCTGGTTTTCAGAGTAATCAACCGGCACATCGACTAGGTGCACGCCACCTGCACTGAAGGCTTTTTCCAGTGTTTGCACCAGATCTTCACTCGCTTCAATCCGGTGGCCCGTTGCGCCATAGCTACTGACATACTGTACAAAGTCAGGGTTATCAAACTCCAGTCCCCAATCGCCAAAACCGGCGCTTTTTTGTTTCCAGCGAATCATGCCATAAGCGCTGTCATCAAGCACCATAACGACCAGATTGAGCTTTAGGCGTACGGCGGTTTCCATTTCCTGACTATTCATCATGAAACCACCGTCGCCACAGATTGCCATCACGCGCCGCTCAGGGTAGAGCATGGCTGCCATCATGGCGGATGGCAAGCCTGCGCCCATCGTTGCCAAGGCGTTATCCAGCAGCACGGTGTTGG
>Ga0114956_1003605_pt1 | contig 11960 bp, 10 predicted proteins | sample MaitaG_FD_87304 | JGI IMG/M metagenome (GOLD analysis project Ga0114956, IMG submission 87304) | Marine algal microbial communities from Maine, USA - Maine_Asex2 metaG | ecosystem: Host-associated > Algae > Red algae > Unclassified | place: Maine, USA | collected 2015-01-05 | reverse complement strand
TCCAGACAGGTCGAGCTTCACCCGGTGCCATGCTTGCACCTTTCGCGGTTTGCCAGTTGCCACAGGCGTTCACGTAGGTGCCATAACTTTCAGGGAACGTGGCCATCGGTAGTACGACGTCAGCGTGTTCACGCAAACTGTCACTCAGGAAAGCACTGACACTAACAACACCGTCAGCTCCCGCCAATGACTTAACTGCCTGCGCCGGGTTGGCTGCATCGAATTCAAGTTCAACACCGACCAGCAAATAATGCTTCAGCGATTTAGCCAGCATCTCTTGTGCGTTCAAACCGATTTTAGGGGCGTCTTTGCCACCGGCTAACCGGTGCGGTACAACGCCAGTTAACCAGGCACCTGCTGTGTTGCCTCGCTCTGGCAACATCGACAAGGTTGCACCAGTGGCAACACTGAGTTTTCCAGCCAGGAATTGCAGCTGCGCATAGGCCGGATGCTGCACAGCAATGTTGCCCAGCACAACTGCAGTACGTTCACCGTCTTTTAATGCGTCGGCAATGCGTTGGTGTTGCTCGGTGACATCAAATTTTGGTGCTTTGTCCAAATCCGCAAGGTCTGCACCAGCGGCGCTGGCAACACAGCCGAGCTGTTCAACCAGATGATCGTAACGGACAGTAATAAGTTCCTGCGCATCGAAATGCAGCGGAAACAATTTCGGATTAATAAAACTGATTTTCGCACCCTTTAGTGCTGACTTTCTTAGTCGAAGTGCAGCAATGGGTTGATCTTTACGTATGTTCGAACCAATCAGCAAAGCCGCATCAAGTGTTTCAAGATCAGACAATTCCATTCCCAGCCATGGCATAACCGGGCTGGCATCCTGCGCGGTAAAATCCGATTGGCCCAATCGGTGATCGATGTTGTTTGTGCCACACGCCCGTGCCAGCTTCTGGGTAATAAATAGTTCTTCAACCGGCAAAGATGCAGACGCCAGTACACCCAGATCTTTACCACCTGCTTTCAGGATCTCTGTGGCTTTTTCCAATGCAGCAGACCAGTCAGTTTCAACCAGCTTGCCATCGACTCTAACCATAGGCGCTGTTACACGATCACTACTGGTAAGACCTTGATAGCTAAATCGATCACGATCTGAAATCCAGACCTCGTTTACTAACTCGTTGTCACGCGGAATGACACGATTAACTTTGCTGCCATCGACGTGCACGAAAATATTCGAACCCACGCTGTCGTGTGGCGCAATGCCAGGTTGTTGATTCAATTCCCATGAACGTGCGGTGTAGCGTGATGGTCGTGCAGTTAGCGCACCTACCGGGCAAATATCTATCACGTTACCGGACACTTCAGACACTACTGATTTTTCAATATAAGTACCAATGCGAACTTGCTCACCACGCCCGGTTGCACCCAACTCTCGAATGCCGGCAATCTCTTCACCAAAACGAACACAACGAGTGCAGTGAATACAGCGTGTCATCTCGGTCGCAATAAGCGGCCCGATGTATTTATCCATGACAACACGTTTGCCTTCGGTGTACTGAGATGCCCCACCGCCATACCCCATGGCAACATCCTGCAACTCACACTCACCACCCTGATCACAGATAGGACAGTCGAGCGGATGATTGATCAGCAAGAACTCCATGGTGCCCTGCTGTGCTTCGCGGGCCAGCTTCGACTTGGTCTTAACGACCATATCCGGCATAACCGGAGTCGCACACGCTGGCAACGGCTTGGGCGCTTTCTCCACTTCAACCAGGCACATACGGCAGTTAGCCGCTACCGAGAGTTTTTTGTGGTAGCAGAATCGCGGTACGTCAACACCCGCGGCATCGGTTACTTCAATCAGCATCTGACCACGCTTGGCTTTAAGCGTTTGGCCATCAACCGTTATCGATATGTCTTCGTCGCTCATATTATCTACAAGTCTTTAAGCTACAGCACCAAGCTTTTCACCAACCAGGCTTCGCTTGTGCTCGATGTAGTATTCAAATTCGTGGCGATAGTGTTTTACAAAACTCTGTACCGGCATGGCAGCAGCATCACCCAACGCGCAAATGGTACGCCCGGCAATTTTTCCTGCGACATCTTCCAACTTGGCAACGTCCTCGGGCTGTCCTTCACCTTCAACAATGCGGGTGAGCATGCGATACAACCAACCCGTACCTTCACGACAAGGTGTGCATTGCCCGCAGGATTCAGAATAGTAAAATCGCGAAAGTCTGCGTAGCGCCTGCACCATATCGGTTGTCTCATTCATGACGATGACCGCACCAGAACCCAGCATGGAACCAGCCTGAGCGATAGAGTCATAATCCATATTGGTTTGCATCATTTGATCACCTGGCACAACCGGGACAGATGAACCACCGGGAATGACCGCTTTCAACGCGATGCCCTCTTTCATACCACCGGCAAGTTCGAGTAAATCGCTGAACGGGGTACCAAGATTGATTTCAAAGTTACCAGGCTTTGCGACATGTCCGGATATAGAAAAACATTTCTGGCCGCCCGCCTTTTCAATGCCCATGTCGGCAAACCATTTAGGGCCATTGCGAATAATTGCTGGTACCGATGCAACCGATTCTGTGTTGTTTATAGTTGTTGGCTTGCCATACAATCCATAGCCCGCTGGAAACGGTGGCTTGAAACGCGGCTGACCTTTTTTGCCTTCCAGAGACTCAAGCAAGGCTGTTTCTTCTCCGCATATATAAGCACCAGCGCCAAGCGAGCCAATAACTTCAATGTCGATACCGCTGCCTTTAATGTCTTTTCCTACCCAACCTTCTTCGTAAGACTTCTTCAGTGCAGACTGGAAGCGTGTGTACACTTCGTCCATAAATTCACCGCGCATGTAGTTGTATCCCACACTGGCCCGAATGGCATAGCAACCGATAACCATACCTTCTACCAACGCATATGGATTGAATCGAATCAAGTCACGATCTTTACAGGTACCGGGTTCGGATTCATCCGAGTTCACAACAAAATAGCTTTGTGGGCTTTCTTTGGGCATAAAGCTCCACTTCAAGCCTGTTGGAAAACCAGCACCACCTCTGCCGCGCAAACCGGATTCTTTGACGATTTCAACAACATCATCTGGCGATAATTTCTCGTCAACGATTTTCTGCAACGCTTTAAAACCACCCGTTTTCAGATAGTTTTCATAGGTCCACGGCTCGTCGAATTGCAAGGTGGTGTAACACACCTGATTTTGTGGAGGAATACTCATGCTTTACTCGCCCCTAGTCCAGCGCATCAAGAATCTCGTCTACTTTTTCAGTAGTGAGATTGGTGTGATAAACGTGATCGACTTGCATCATTGGTCCGCCGGCGCAAGCCGCTAAACATTCTTCTTCAACTTTCAAATAGATACGCCCATCGGCGGTGCTTTCGCCCAGTTTAATGCCGCACTTTTTCTCTACATGTTCAACGATAGAATCTGAACCCATCAACATGCAGCTAATGTTGGTGCAGATTGCAACGTTGTGCCGGCCAACCGGCCTGGTTTCATACATGGAATAAAAACTGGCAACCTCATAGACAGCAATAGGCGGCATATCGAGCATGGCAGCCACTGCATCCATTAGTTCGTTGGTCAGAAACCCTTTGTTCTGGTGCTGAGCTACGTGCAAACCTGCCAGCACGGCACTTTGTTTTTGATCATCTGGAAACAACGTCATCGCTTCATTGATTTCATCAATAGAATGCTGACTCAGTACAGATGCAGGATCAGGCCTGGTAACGTCTGAGGGTAGTGAACTCATACGGGCATGCCTCCACTTTGGGAAATCGTGATAGTTGTCGCTGCGCTATTGATCATCGATCTATTTCGCCAAATACAATATCCTGCGTACCGATAATGGCAACGACATCGGACAGCATGTGCCCACGAGCCATTTCATCGAGGGAGGCCAAATGAGCAAAACCCGGTGCGCGCACTTTCAAGCGATACGGTTTATTCGCACCATCGGAAATCAGATAACAGCCAAATTCACCTTTCGGATGTTCCACCGCTGCATAGGCCTCCCCTGCAGGCAAACAGAAACCTTCTGTAAATAGTTTGAAGTGATGAATAAGGGCTTCCATATCACCCTTCATTTCAGCGCGACGCGGTGGTGCTATTTTGTGATCTTCAGTTAGTACCGGACCTTTATTAACGCGCAGCCAGTCAATGCATTGTTTGACGATGCGATTTGACTGGCGCATCTCTTCTACCCGGCACAAATAGCGATCGTAGCTGTCGCCGTTGGTACCAACCGGAATATCAAAGTCAACTTTGTCATAGACTTCGTATGGCTGCTTTTTACGTAAGTCCCATTCTATTCCTGAACCACGCAACATCGGACCGGTAAAGCCCAGCTGTAGTGCACGTTCCGGCGTGACCACACCGATACCGACGGTGCGTTGTTTCCAGATACGGTTGTCAGTCAGCAGTGTTTCGTATTCGTCTACATAACCCGGAAAGCGCTTGGTAAAGTCTTCAAGAAAATCGAGCATAGAGCCATCACGCGCTTCGTTCATTGACTCAGCGTTAGCAACACTTCGCCATTTCGAGGCTTCGTACTTTGGCATACGGTCAGGTAAGTCTCGTGCAACCCCGCCCGGGCGGTAATAAGTTGCATGCAAGCGAGCACCAGAAACCGCCTCATAACAATCCATTAAATCTTCACGTTCGCGAAAGCAATACAGAAACATCGACATTGCGCCAACATCAAGACCGTGCGCACCTAACCACATCAGGTGATTCAGAATACGAGTAATTTCATCGAACATAACGCGTATGTACTGCGCACGTTCAGGCACTTCCACACCCAGCAACTTTTCAATGGCCATTACATAGCCATGCTCGTTACACATCATGGACACGTAATCGAGACGGTCCATATAACCGATACTCTGGTTATAGGGCTTGCTCTCTATTAATTTCTCGGTTCCACGGTGGAGCAGACCAACGTGTGGGTCAGCGCGTTCGACAACTTCGCCGTCCATCTCCAGTACCAGACGCAAAACTCCGTGGGCAGCTGGATGCTGCGGACCAAAGTTGAGTGTGTAGTTACGAATCTCAGGCATTGTCGGCATCTTCCTCAGCTGGTACTTCACCACTTTCGTAACGGCTGTCGTCGCGAATAACACGTGGCACCAGCACACGCGGTTCGATCGATACCGGTTCGTAGACGACGCGTTTCTTAATTGGGTCGTAGCGCATTTCTACGTTGCCAATCAATGGAAAATCTTTTCTGAACGGATGCCCGGTAAAGCCATAATCGGTTAACAGGCGTCGTAAATCATTATGGCCTTCAAACAGAATGCCGTACAAATCGAAGGCTTCGCGCTCGAACCATTCTGCGCCTGACCAAATGGGCGTTAGTGATGGCACCATGGGAAGATCGTCATCAGGGGCCAGACATTGCATGCGTAAGCGTACGTTGTGATCAAGCGACAAAAGATGAGAAACGGCGGCAAAGCGCGCATGACTTAGTTCGGGTAATTCCACGCCGGTGTTAAATGTAAGCGAGCCGACTGAGGATGCATTTACGGCTCGACTAAAACTTGCGTCTGTATCGGTTTCTGTGGACCATTCACTTTGACCATACGTGGCATAGTCCACTCCGCACAGGTCTGATAATTGAGCAAAGGCGCAAAGCGGGTTGTCACGCAACTCAGTGGCAACTTCAATTAACTGATCGGCTGCAACTGACATGCTAACCAGGTCGATATCAACGTGAATTGTATCGTTATCTGGAAAAAGCGATTCTAGCTGCGCGCACATCAGCGTCGCGTTAGAGCTCATGCGGCGTTCCTCATGTGTTTTCCAGTTTGCTGTTCCAGTTGCCGATTCAACATGCCGTTTCCTGTAATTTTGGCCACGTGCGCTTAGCGAGCAATCGTATTGGTGTTACGAATTTTGTTTTGCAATTGCAGAATTCCGTACAACAACGCCTCAGCAGTTGGCGGGCATCCCGGCACATAGACATCGACCGGTACTATGCGATCACAACCTCGAACTACTGCGTATGAATAGTGGTAGTACCCACCGCCGTTTGCACAGGAACCCATTGATATAACCCACTTCGGATCGGGCATTTGGTCATAAACTTTACGCAGTGCCGGAGCCATTTTGTTTACCAGCGTGCCTGCCACGATCATGACATCTGATTGTCTCGGACTCGGTCGGAAGATTACGCCGAATCGATCAAGATCGTATCGCGCTGCACCCGCATGCATCATTTCCACCGCACAGCAAGCCAGACCGAACGTCATCGGCCACATAGAACCGGTGCGCGCCCAGTTGATCAGCTTGTCGGCAGAAGTGGTTACAAACCCCTCCTCCAATACGCCTTCTATTCCCACTCAAGTGCCCCTTTTTTCCACTCGTAGATGAACCCGATGACGAGAATAAACAGAAATAGGGCCATAGCCGCAAACGCTGCACCAGATATGCTATCGAGTACAACAGCCCATGGAATTAAAAACGCTATTTCCAAATCAAAAATAATGAACAGGATGGCGACAAGGTAGTAACGCACATCGAACTTCATACGCGCGTCCTCGAATGCTTCGAAACCGCATTCGTAAGGAGAGTTTTTTTGTGCATCAGGGTTAGATGGGCCAATAAGGCGCCCAGCGTTCAACAGCACCACTCCGACCACAAGGCCGATCAAAATAAACAAAAGCACTGGAAAATAGTTAGCTAACACGTCAGTTGTCTCCGGAGCCGCACCCAACCCCCAATTATCGCAGATAAGTACGTGCTTTGCTGCATATTCACGAAGTCTTTTTCACGGATATTGCCCATGCAAGCAGCCGCAATTTAACGCTGTAAGCCCTTATCGGGGCCACTGCGAAAATGCGGACAAGCATTTGTGTTCAAAACAAGCGTACTGAGTGCTGGTAAAACCATGGCAATAAATCAGCCATTGCCATGGTTATAGACCAATTTTAATGGTGCCGTCGCCCGGACTCGAACCGGGACAGCTTGCGCTACTACCCCCTCAAGGTAGCGTGTCTACCAATTTCACCACGACGGCGTGGATGTTACCCCTGCGGTTGTTGCAAGGTTATTCTGTCTTAGGCGCTGGCACGCTAGGCAGATCACTCTCAGTACCGGTAGCGGCAGGAACATCTTCGCCACCTGGCAGTATCGAAGGCAAATCAGATTCTGCTGGCGTTGAACTCTCAGATTCTTGTAGTGACGGCAGGTCGGTCACACTGGCTATGCCACCTTCCCGGTGGGCCGCAAGATAGAACAGGGTCATGCTGGTCAGAAAGAACAAGAAAGCGACCGCTGTAGTCACACGGGTCAAAAAAGAAGCTGAACCTCTTGCGCCAAATACCGTTGACGACGCACCACTACCGAAGGCAGCCCCTGCCTCAGCACCTTTCCCGTGTTGAATGAGCACGAGCCCAATCAGACCGATTGCCAATGCCACATGTACTACTAAAGCGAAGGACTGCATGTTTACTCTCTAAAATTAGTTATCGGTGACAGATTAAATGGGGACAGACCACTATTTTCCCGACATCAACAAGACTAGTGTTGTTGACGCTGAGAAAATAGTGGTCTGTCCCCATTTAATCCGCTGCCTGGCAAATAGCCAGAAACGAGGCAGCATCCAACGCTGCGCCGCCAATCAACCCACCATCGATATCGGGTTGTGAAAATAGTTCCTGTGCATTGTCCGGTTTCACACTACCACCGTACAAAATACGCACTTTCTGAGCAACGCCTGCATCGAGCGCGGCAAGCTTACTTCGAATCATGGCATGCACTTCCTGCGCCTGAGCACTACTGGCTGATCGGCCGGTACCAATAGCCCAAACCGGTTCGTAAGCAATAACACTATGGGCAAATCCACCAATGCCCAACAGATTTATAACCGCATCCAGTTGTTCGTCCAGTACTTTCTCAAGCTCGCCGGCTTCACGCTGTTCCAGAGTTTCACCAACGCAAACTATAGGCTGCATGTTGGCCTCCTGCACGGCTTTGGCTTTTTCTGCCACGTAAGTGCTGGACTCGCCGTGTATGGCACGCCGCTCAGAGTGGCCGACAATCACAAATTGCGCACCAAATTCAGCGATCATTGGGGCGGCAACCTCGCCTGTGTGAGCACCGCTTTGTGCAACGCTGCAATCCTGCGCACCCAAAACAAGCTTTGTGTCAACAATGGCATCCTGCACATCACCAAGATGAGCAAACCCGGGACACACAAGCACCTCGCACGACAATGCCGGTACACCAGCTGCGACGTCTTTCGCCAACGCGACGACCGAGGTCCGCGAACCGTTCAGCTTCCAGTTTCCAGCAACTAATGAAATACGTGCGCTCACGCAAGAATGCCCGCCGACCAAAACCGAGAAGAATACTTGATATTAGGGTGGTTAGTCCAGCGTAACGGGGAGTTAGAGACTAATAATCCGACAATCTGTTGTTCTGGTAAAGCAACGCTCAATAAAAAAGGCTCCCGCGGGAGCCTTTTACATCGTTTGAATCGTTTGCGCCAATTGGCAAGCGAGCGTTAGCCGAGCTCGTCACCCACTGTCTTGGCTACCTGCCCGCAGATTCTTTCAACATCATTGGCCACCTGGCCTTCAACCATGACACGCACCAAAGGCTCTGTACCTGATGGGCGTAACAGAATACGACCGGCATCGCCCAAAGTCTCTTCTGCTTTTTTAACTGCGGCATTGATGGCAACGTTATCGCTGAAATCAACTTTTTTGGTTAGTGGAACGTTTTTCAACACTTGCGGATATAGCTTCATGTCTGCCCGCAATTTAGATAGCGGCTCACCGGTATTTTTAATCACTGACAGCACTTCGAGCGCCGCAACAATGGCATCACCAGTAGTGACACGATCAAGACAAATGATATGACCAGAGTTTTCTCCACCGAGCTGCCACTCATTTTCTTTTAGCAGTTCCATAACATACCGATCACCTACGCCACCGCGTAAAAATGGAATGTTCATTTCTGCCAGCGCATGCTCGAGTCCAAGGTTGGTCATCAATGTGCCAGCTACACCGCCGACCATGTTGCCATTGGCATGTCGGGCTTTAGCCAGCACATACAATATTTCATCGCCGTCAACGATCTCACCGCGATGATCAACCATGATCAGTCGGTCGCCATCGCCGTCAAGCGCTATGCCAACATCTGCCCGTTCAAGCAATACATGCGCACGTAAATTGTCGGGTGCCGTTGCACCACAATCCTTGTTTATATTCAATCCATTTGGCTCTGCGCCAACCGAAATAACATCTGCACCCAACTCATCAAACACACGACGGGCAATGTCGTAGCCTGCACCGTTCGCAGCATCAACAACGATCTTCATACCAGCCAGTTTCAAACCGGAAGGGAACGTACTTTTACAGAATTCAATGTATCGCCCAGCCGCATCATTAATGCGTACTGCTCGACCTAAATCGGCTGAATCGACCGTGGTCATGTCTTGATCCATCGTTGCTTCGATTTCAAGCTCGACTTCATCCGGCAGTTTCGAACCCTGCGAGGAAAAGAACTTCAAACCGTTATCGTAGTAAGGGTTGTGCGAAGCACTGATAACGATGCCGGCAGCAGCACGAAATGTACTGGTCAGATAAGCAATAGCAGGCGTTGGCATTGGCCCTAACATGCCGCTGTTAATACCAGCAGAAGCAAGCCCTGCCTCAAGCGCAGATTCAAACAGGTAGCCGGACACGCGAGTATCCTTGCCGATCAGAACTTCCCGATTGCCCTTCGATGCCAAAACTTTTCCCGCAGCCCAACCGAGCTTCATAACGGTTTCAGCCGTCATTGGGAACTGCCCTACGCGGCCGCGAATTCCATCTGTACCAAAATATTTTCTAGACATGTTTTCCGTCATCACGTTGTGGCTGTTGCCACGTCATCTATACCGAATTGCACGGCGTTAATTACCCGTAAAGCCTGGGCTGTTTGCGCTACATCGTGGACTCGAACAATGCTCGCCCCACTTTGAACACACTGCATGGCAGCAACTACGCTACCGGTGACCCTGTCGATGTGCTCGTCTCCGAGCATTCCTGCGATCATACTTTTGCGCGATAAACCAACTAGCACAGGTGCAATAACGGCTAGTTTGCCTACATTTCTGAGCAATTCGATGTTATGAGACAATGTTTTGCCAAATCCGAATCCGGGGTCAATCAATAGCTGACTGCTCTCTATACCAGCAGAGCGGCACGCTTGCACCCTTTCTTGAAGAAAATCAGCTACTTCATGGACTACATCGCCGTATTGGGGAGCATTCTGCATGGTTCGCGGTTTTCCAAGCATGTGCATAAGACAAATCGGCAACCTGCTGAGCGCAGCGGCTTGCAGGGTATCCGGCTCCTGCAACGCCCTAACATCGTTGAGCATACCTGCACCAGCTTCTGCTGCTGCCCGCATAACCGTTGCCTTACTGGTATCGACTGAGACTATCGTGTCGAATCGTTCAAGAATATGACCCATAACGGGTAATACTCGATCTATTTCCTCTTGATCAGATACAGCAGCAGCTCCGGGTCGAGTGGACTCGCCACCGATATCGATAATCGTTGCACCAGCGCCAAGCATGGACTCTGTTTGCGTAAGCGCTGCATCCAGATCCAGAAATTGCCCGCCGTCGGAAAATGAGTCAGGTGTGACATTCAATATGCCCATAATTTGTGCACGCTCCAGACTAAGCGTGCGAGCGCCGCACTTGAGTACCCTAGGTTCCATGTGATGCCAAGAATCAACTCTTACTGCAAAGCTCAACTATAGCCGTCGGGCGGTATTATGCTCGATGCGAATGTGAATTCAGATGACAATCGAGGCAGGATTGTGAATACACCGTGCACAAAAAAGCCGCACAAAGTGCGGCCGTTTTGTTCAATCCTGCTTAATCGTACAGAGCTTTCCCGATTCGCACGTTTTTAAGTACAAACTCTAAGTGCAGACTCGGTACACCCTAGTGCAGACTTGGCGCTCCATCATCAATGGTGTCATCGTCTTCTTCATCGCTACTGGTTTCAGCATCGTCAGTAATGGAAGAACCACCTGACATGGTGCCGCCACCAGATGCATTGTCGCCACCCCAATCGGCGGGTTCGCCCGGTTCTTCTCGACGCATCAGGCGATCAATTTGACCACGATCAATGGTTTCGTATTTCATCAAAGCCTCGGCCATGCTGTGCAGAATGTCAATGTTATCTTCGAGTATCTGTGTTGAACGCTTATAGTTGGTATCGATAATGGTTCGAATTTCGTCATCGATATCATTCATGGTTTCTTCAGAGTTCTGCTGTGGTGCGGGACCATAACCCTGGCCTTGATCAGGCTCACTGTAAGCAAGAGGCCCGAGCTTTTCAGAAAAGCCCCATTGCGTAACCATGTTGCGCGCCATACTGGTGGCTTGCTGAATATCCTGGCTGGCGCCGGTGGTGATGTGATCGTCGCCAAAAATAAGCCCTTCTGCGATTCGTCCACCGTAGGCCATTGCAATCATCGATTCCAGCTGGTGCTTACTTTCACTGTGCTTGTCACCTTCAGGCAAAAACATAGCGACACCGAGCGAACGACTGCGCGGGATGATACTGACTTTGTACACCGGCGCATAGTCAGGCAATGTGTAACCCACGATACAGTGCCCTGCCTCATGATAGGCAGTATTGCGCTTTTCCTTTTCGGACATCACCATGGACTTGCGTTCAGCACCCATGATGATCTTGTCTTTAGCTTGCTCCATGTGATTCATATCGACATGTTTGGCATTTTCTCTTGCTGCAAACAAGGCGGCCTCGTTAACCAGATTAGCCAAATCGGCACCTGAACAACCGGGCGTACCACGCGCTAACAGATCAGCGCGAACATCGTCATGCAGCGGCACTTTTTTCATATGAACACGAAGGATTTGTTCACGTCCACGAACGTCCGGCAACGGGACAACCACTTGACGATCGAATCGACCCGGACGCAAAAGCGCACGATCGAGAACGTC
>Ga0114956_1003603_pt1 | contig 11961 bp, 9 predicted proteins | sample MaitaG_FD_87304 | JGI IMG/M metagenome (GOLD analysis project Ga0114956, IMG submission 87304) | Marine algal microbial communities from Maine, USA - Maine_Asex2 metaG | ecosystem: Host-associated > Algae > Red algae > Unclassified | place: Maine, USA | collected 2015-01-05 | reverse complement strand
CTTCGGACGGGATAACCGCTGAAAGCATCTAAGTGGGAAGCCCATTCCAAGATGAGATCTCTCACTGGGTTAACCAGGTAAGGCCCGTGGAAGAACACCACGTTGATAGGCCGGAAGTGTAAGTGCGGTAACGCATTCAGCTGACCGGTACTAATCGGCCGAGGGCTTGATTAATCCGCAATCCTTGAGTCGTCAAACTCTGTTACTTCGTCGCCTATTGGAGTCGAAGTTGATGTTTAAGACGATCAAGTAACTCAAAAACGAAGTGAAGTTCGTGCTCGCTATTCAGGTCTTCAAGGACCAATCTCAATAGTTTCGGTGGTGCTAGCGTGAGGGCCACACCCGTTCCCTTTCCGAACACGGAAGTTAAGCCTCACAGCGCCGATGGTACTTGGGTGGAGACGCCCTGGGAGAGTAGGTCGCCGCCGGATTTCGCATACAGACTCGCCTCCTTGAGAGAAGGTTGAGTGCAGAGTCCGTAGAAATCAAAATGAAGAAAGCCCTGGAGTTTGCTCCAGGGCTTTCTTCCGTTTTGTGGCGCCCACATAGTTCGTGCCGGCAAAGCATGAAGTCGCAAGGTACGCGTTCAGCGGTAGCGTTGAGCAACGCTGGTGATAGCACCGACGCGTAGTTGAAAACTGAAGAGATGAAGAGCGAGCTGAACATGGCTGAGCGACGCGGATCCGATCGAGGGTCCAAAAGCACAAACCGCAACAACCCGGGTCAATCCCGGGGTAAAGGCGCGTCGTCCCGTAGCGGCCGCCCACCGCGTGATCGTGATGCGGGTGGACGCTCTGATTCGCGTGGCCGGTCTGGTCGGCCGTCTCGTGACGGTGATTCGCGTGGGCGGGCCGCGGATTCTCGTAGCCGGGGTCGACGTGATGATGGAACATCCGAGGGCGAACGGCGAAGTGGCTCGCGCGGGCTTCGTGGTGACGGGCGAAATGCTCCTCCTGAAGCTGGCCCGAAGAGCTGGGGCGGCCTGGCCCGGCGTGGGGCGGCGCGCATCAACGAAGATGAGAGCGAGCAGGAATCTGAGCTCGACCCCGAATATCAACCGCCGACGGAGGAAGAGGATCCCGAAGGTTTCGCCAAGCACCAGGCGCGTGAGGCCAAACGAGCTGCAGGTGACGCCAATCGAGAGCGGTTGCGGCACGAAGCCCAGGCAGCTATTGCCCGCTCGGCTCCCAAGGCGGCGAAGCGAAAGCCGAAAGCCAAAAAAGTCCCCAAACCGATCGAGCGGCGGCCGCTCGTGCCCCGATCGCTTCCTGACCCGAAGCGCCAGCTCAAGGAGCTCCTGGGTGACAGCGCAGGTGGCCGGGCGTGGCGAGATCTCAATCAGGCAGCTGAAGACCTCGACCAGGGGCGATCGGGTCAAGCTCGAGTGATCGCGGAACGGCTGTACCGGGGAACCCCAGAGGTGCTCGAGGTCGCCGAAATGTACGGATTGGCGCTGTACGGGCAAGGTCGCTGGCGGCAAGCGATCGAAGTGCTTGAAGATGTCAGAGAGTCGAGTGGCTTAACGGATCAAAACCCAGTGCTCGCCGACGCCCACCGGGCGGTGGGCAACCATGCAGATGTCGTGTATCTCTGGACGGAATTGCGCGAGGCCTCACCGTCGAATGAGTTGCTCAACGAGGGCCGGATCGTTGCAGCGGGGTCGCTCGCTGACCAGGGTCATATGCAAGACGCGGTTCGCGTTCTCAGCAAGGGTTGGAAGCGCCCGAAGCGACCGCTTGAACATCATCTACGGCGTGCCTACGCCCTCGCTGACCTTTACGACCGAGCGGGAGAGCGGCCTCAGGCCAAGGAGTTGTTCGGCTGGGTTGCGCACCATGAACCGAGGTACCTCGATGCAAAACATAGGGCGTCTTAGCCTACGGCGGTCTGGTTAGCGCCCCAGGTGTGCAACTTTTCGCAGTGTCATACCCCTCGGTTACGGTGAAGGTCGCTTCCCCGCACATGTTGAGGAAGCGGTCCCGCCATGCGAATCACTAAGCACACCACGTCAAAGTCCAGCCCGAGCAACGCTACCGACGACGAGGGCGACGCTCCGGGTGGAGTGAATCAGTCGCTACTCATGGGCGAGATCGTGGCCGAACCCGAATGCAGACTTCTACCGTCGGGCTCGACTGCGTTGTCCTTTTCATTGACGGTACGAGTCCGCGACGCGAAGACAACGTCGGTGCCGGTCGTTTGGTACGACCCACCAAAAGCGGCCGGGAGCTGGACGGGTGGCGACCTTGTCATCGTCCATGGCTCGGTAGTGCGTCGGTTCTTTCGGGGCGGCGGGGGACTGGGATCTTCGACCGAGGTTGTGGTCAAGCGTGCAGCGTTGCATAGGCAGCGCAGCAAGCGTCACGCAGTGATCAGCCGGGCGATGGCGGATCTCCACACAGCGACGGCGGGAGCTCACAGGTGACAAGTAGCAGTTGGGTATCAGGGCCCGCCAGCAATGTTGGCGTTGTTGAACAGTCCCTGATAGCCGGTCACGTAGCCCGCTTCTTCGCTGGCGAGGCACAGAACGAGCGAGGCAACCACTCAGATTGCCGGCGACTGTCTTGCAGCGCGAGAGCGAGTAAGGGGTTTGTTGGCAAATCCCACCGGTTGTGTTGCATTTCACACTCGACGAGCGACTAGCTTCACAATGGGCGCTGAAGCAACCCCGCTCTCGCCCCTCGGTCTTCCTGCTATGCAGAAGGGACAAATGTGACCGACACAGTTCCGGCTACCACCGACGCTTCGGCGCTCGACCACATCATCATCCGATTCGCTGGTGACTCCGGCGACGGCATGCAGCTCACTGGCGACAGATTCACAAGCGCCAGCGCGATGTTCGGCAATGACCTGGCCACGATGCCAGACTTTCCCGCCGAGATCCGTGCCCCCGCTGGCACTTTGGCTGGGGTCTCGGCCTTCCAAGTCCAGATCAGTGACCACGACATCACCACGCCGGGCGACGCTCCCAGCATCTTGGTGGCCATGAATCCAGCGGCGCTCGCCAGCGAACTGCATCGTCTCGAGATCGGTGGCACGATCATTGCGAACGAGGACACGTTCGATGAACGGAACCTGGCCAAGGCGGGATACCCCATCAACGTGAATCCTCTCGAGGACGGCTCGCTCGACAACTACACACTGATCAAAGTGCCGATGACTTCAATCACCAAAGAGGCTTGTGCGCCGCTCGGTGTTAAGCCCCGTGATGCCGACCGCTCCAAGAACTTTTTCGCGCTGGGACTTGTCTCATGGATGTACAGCCGTCCGACCGATACAACGCTCGACTGGATCAAGGCCAAGTTCGCCAAGAACGAACAAGTCGTTGCGGCTAATACCGTCGCCTTCAAGGCCGGCCACGCATTCGGCGAGACCGCAGAACTCAGCGGCCACCAGGTCGAGATCCGGCCCGCCGAACTCGAACCCGGCACCTACACCAACATCGACGGCAACACTGCACTTTCGTGGGGCTTGGTAGCAGCGTCGAACATCTCCGGTATTCCGATGTTTCTTGGGTCATATCCAATCACCCCGGCGTCAGACATCTTGCACGAGTTGTCGACCAAGAAACACTTTGGTGTGCGCACGTTGCAGGCCGAGGACGAAATCGCGGCCGTGGCCTCGGCCGTCGGCGCAGCCTTCGGTGGCCACATTGGTGTCACGACTACCAGTGGCCCTGGCATTGCCCTCAAAGGCGAAGCTATTGGGCTCGCACTCAGCCTTGAGCTTCCGTTGGTGATAATCAACATCCAGCGCGGTGGTCCGTCGACCGGGCTGCCGACCAAAACCGAGGCTGCCGATCTGATGATGGCGATGTACGGCCGCCACGGTGAGTCACCGCTGCCGATTGTTGCCTCCTACAGCCCAGCACAGTGCTTCGATGCAGCCATCGAGGCTTGTCGGATCGCACTCAAGTACCGCACTCCAGTCATGTTGCTGTCGGATGGTTACCTGGCGAACGCGACTGAGCCTTGGAAGCTCCCAGATCCAGCGACGCTGCCAGCGATCGACGTGGAGTTTGCAACCGCAACCAATGCCAAAAATGACGACGGCGAAGATGTCTTCTGGCCGTACCTGCGTGACCCCGAGACGTTGGCTCGCCCGTGGGCAATCCCGGGCACGCCGGGTCTTGAGCATCGTGTTGGTGGCATCGAGAAGCAAGACGGCACCGGCAATATCTCCTATGACCCCGACAACCATGCCCACATGGTGCAGATTCGCGACGACAAGGTTGCGGTGATCGCCGACGACATTCCATTGACCCTGGTCGATGGCCCCGACGAGGCCGACGTGCTGATACTCGGCTGGGGGTCGACTTGGGGCGCCATCACGAGCGCAAAACGTCGAGCCGATGCGGCGGGCCTAAGCGTGGCGCATGCGCACCTGACGCATCTGAATCCTTTCCCCAAAGACCTAGGCGATGTACTGCGCCGTTATCCCAAGGTCATCGTTCCTGAAATGAATTTGGGCCAGCTGTCCAAGCTTGTTCGAGCCGAGTACCTGGTTGACGCACAAGCCGTTTCCAAGGTCAAAGGCCAGCCCTTTACTGCCGGCGAAATCTACGACGTAATCGTGGGAGCACTCCAATGAGCGACATAACCGAAGTACCTGAGACAACAAAGGCCGACTGGACCAGCGACCAAGAACCACGCTGGTGCCCAGGATGCGGCGACTACGGCATTCTGACTGCAGTGCAGATGTTGATGCCCAGTTTGGGGGTGCGCAGAGAGAACACCGTGTTTATCTCTGGCATTGGCTGTGCGGCCCGCTTCCCCTACTACATGGACACCTACGGCATGCACAGCATTCACGGTCGTGCGCCGGCAGTATCGACTGGTCTCGCTGTTGCCCGCCCCGACCTCGATGTTTGGGTCATCGGCGGCGATGGCGACATGTTGTCGATCGGCGGGAACCATCTGATCCACGCATTGCGTCGTAATGTCAACATCAACATCTTGTTGTTCAACAACCAGATCTATGGCCTGACCAAAGGTCAGTACTCGCCCACGAGCGAGCCTGGCAAGGTCACTAAGTCCACGCCGGTAGGCAGCATCGACGAACCCTTCAACCCGATCAGCCTGGCGCTCGGCGCCGAAGCCTCCTTTGTTGCTCGCACCCACGACATGGACCGCAAACACATGCAGCAAATGTTCACTCGTGCTCATGCCCACAAGGGAGCTTCGCTGGTGGAGATCTATCAGAACTGCAATGTGTTTAACGATGGAGCGTTTGCCCAGATCACCAAGCGTGACAAGCGAGATGCCATGCTGATCAACCTGGTGCACGGCCAGCCAATCACCTTTGGTGTGGAACAAGAACGCGGCATCGCCATGAACCCGAACGGCAAGATCGAAATTGTCGACGTTGCCGATGTAGGTCTTGAAAACCTGCTCGTGCACGACGAGGCCTCCGAGGATCCGTCGGTGGCGTTTGCCATAAGCCGGTTGGCGAATCGCCCAACGATGCCGACACCGGTTGGCGTCTTCCGAGCCGTAGACCGCATCGAATACGCCAAAGCAGCAAACGATCAGGTCGACGAGGTGACGGCCAACAAGGGTGCTGGCACCCTCGAGGGACTGTTCGCTTCTCGACCTACCTGGCAAGTCGGGGGCTAGTCGCCGCTCGCGGCGCTCTCTAACCGAGTTTCTCGCCCCGGTTTCTCGCCCCGGGGCTCGACCCGGGGCTCGAAACTCGCGTTCGTGGCGTAACGCAGCTCGTGATCGAGTTTTGTGCCCCTGCTGGTCTGGTGATCAGACTGTTGGGGGACCGTTCGTTTCGGGTTGGTTAGAAAAGGCGTTTGGGCGTGCTGTAGAGGCCGTCGCCTGCGCCGCCGGTCGAGTCCCATTGGTGGCGAGGGTCGCTGAGCCGGAATTCGGGGGTAAAGGCTCGTTTGTGCGCTGCGGGAGAGCGGCGGACTAGGAGCCCAACGAGGACGCCGAACACGAAGCCGCCGACGTGGGCCATCCAGGCCACCGCGCTGTCGGCACCGATAAAGAACTGGGTGATCAACCAGAAGCCCAGCCACCATTTGGCCTTTATGTTCCAAAGGATGACAAAGATGAACGTGCGAATGGGAGCGTTCGGAAACCACACCGCATAGGCCCCCATTGCGGCGGCAACGGCGCCCGAGGCCCCAACGACCGGCACAATGCTGTCCGGCTGCACCGCAATGTGTGCGATCGTGGCCGCCACTCCTCCGGCTAGGTAGAAGAGTAAATACCGCACCCGACCAAGATGGTCTTCAACGTTATTGCCGAACAGCCACAGAAACCAGATGTTGCCGAGCAGGTGCATCCAGCCACCGTGCATAAACATCGAGAAAATGACCGCAAGGCGCTCGGGCTTGTTGGGGAAACGCGGCAATCCTGCCGTGTCAAGGTCACAAGCAGCGTCGTTGCCTTGGGGGCTATACAGCTCCTGGATCTCAAGGTCGGTAAGGCCATCTCCCGTCACGACTTCACACGGAATCGCGGCGAACTCGAGCGTGATATCTCGTTCAGTATCCTGCGGATCGGCCATTGCCTGGGGGCCAATAAAGACCAGCACGTTGATCGCAATTAGTGCGACCGTGACCCAGGCGGTCCGAGTTGTTGGATTGTCGTCTTTCAGCGGGAGCACATGCCCACCGTAGGCGTTGCAGCGAGGTTCGTTCTGCAACGCCAGATTAGGGCGAAGTGAATGAATCGGCAGCGGTAGCCTTGCGGGCTATGACCAAACCCGTTCTTGTTGCAGTTGCATGGCCATATGCGTCGGGCTCGCGCCACGTTGGGCATCTGGCCGGCGCATATCTGCCAGCAGACATCTTCGCCCGTCAACAGCGGATCCTCGGCAATGACGTGCTCATGGTCAGTGGCTCAGATGTTCACGGCACACCAATAACAGTGCGAGCCGAGGACGAGGGTGTCGAGCCAATCGATATCGCAAACCGATATCACAACGAGTTCGTCTCCCAATGGGAAGCGCTCGGCGTGCAATGGGACCTCTACACCACCACCGGGACACCCAACCATGCCGCCGCGACCCAGGCTATGTTCATTGCGCAGTTGGAACGCGGCTTCATCGACCGGCGAACGAGCGAACAGCTCTTTGATCCCGAGCGCGAAAGGTTCCTGCCGGACCGGTTCGTCGAAGGCACCTGTCCGCATTGTGGGTATCAAGATGCCCGAGGTGACCAGTGCGACAACTGCACCCACACGCTCGACCCGACCGATCTTATCGATCCGCGGTCGACGCTCTCGGGGGCGACACCAGAGCTACGCGAAACCGAACACTTCTTCTTTAGATACTCCGACTTCAATGACGCCATAAGCGACTACCTGTCGGACAAGGAGGGCTGGAGAAACCATGTCCTGAACTTTGCGCGAGGGTGGGTCGATGGCGAAGGCCTGCAGGATCGAGCCATCACCCGGGATCTGACTTGGGGCGTTGAGCTGCCGATCGACGACCTGGGTCCTGGTAAACGGATCTATGTTTGGTACGACGCAGTTATTGGCTACTTGTCGGCATCTCAGGAGTGGTCCGAAGGCCAAGATGACCCAGAACGGTGGAAAAATTGGTGGCACAACGACGAATCGCGACATGTCTACTTCATTGGCAAGGACAATATTCCGTTCCACACCCTCTTTTGGCCAGCGCAACTCTCCGCGGTCGGTGATGCCATTGGCGGAGCGCCACTTCACCTGCCAGACGATGTTCCCGCCAATCAATATGTGACCTTCAAAGGCGGCAAGGCTTCGGCCAGTCGCGGGGTAGGCCTTACCATCGCCGAAGCTTTGGATCGATTCCAGCCCGATGGACTGCGATATGCCCTAGCTGCGAACTTTCCTGAGCAATCTGACACAGAAATTTCTGAAGAAGAAATTGCCAGGCGGATTAACGAAGAGCTCGTCGCGACGTGGGGCAACTTGGTCAACCGGGTCCTTTCGATGATGCACAAGACGTGCAACGCTCAAATTCCCGTGCCGGGTGAGTTGCAGCCCGAGGACCAAGAACTTTTGGCTCAAGTCGACGCCCTGCTTGTCACTGCGGCCGAGCAGTTCGAGCGAGTCGAACTGCGCTCTGCGTTACGCTCCGCCATGGATTGCGCTCAAGCCGCCAATCAATACTTGAACGCAACGGAGCCTTGGAAGTTGGGCAAGACCGACCCGGACCGAGCCGAGACGGTGCTGTTCGTTGCCCTTGGTGCTATCAATGGAGCACGCGTTGGACTCACACCGTTTCTCCCCTTTACCGCCTCCATGCTCGACGCAATTCTTGGAGAGCCCACCGGCTGGCATCGTGACCCGCTGGTGCCGGGTACCGAGATCCCAAAACCAGCGCCGCTGTTCGCCAAAGTTGAGCTCGAAGAAGATGATGACTGAATCGTCTGCGACCGACCAATGGATCGATAACCACTGTCATTTGGGCGAAGATGCTGATCAGGCGATCTCGGCTGCCAAGCTGGCGGGTGTGGTCAAGTTCGTCGACGTTGGCTGCGACCTGGCGTCATCAACTGCCTGTGTGGAACGAGCTGGCCAGTACGACTCGGTGTATGCCACTGTGGGTCTGCATCCTCACGAGGCGAAGCACGGGCTTGGCGGGCTCGAAGCCTTGTTGACAGCACCGAACGTGATCGCAGTGGGGGAGTGCGGCCTCGACTACCACTACGACCATTCGCCCCGCAAGGAACAACGCGAGATGTTCGCAGCCCAAATCGCGCTTGCCCATAAGTATGAGCTTCCGCTCGTGATTCACACTCGCGAAGCGTGGGAGGAGACGTTCGACGTGCTCGATACCGAGGGGGTGCCAAACCACACGATCTTTCACTGCTTTACCGGGGGGCCCGCCGAAGCTACTGCTGGGCTCGACCGTGGCGCCTGGCTTTCCTTCAGTGGCATCGTGTCGTTCAAGTCGGCCACCGATGTGCAGGCCGCAGCGAAGCAATGCCCGGCGAACAAATTGCTGATCGAAACTGACTCGCCGTATCTTGCGCCGGTTCCGCACCGGGGCAAGGCCAACCAGCCCGCGTGGGTCAGCCTGGTGGGCGAGACCATCGCCTCGTTGCGCAGCGAGCCGGTGAGTGACATCGCAGCGACAACTTGGCGCAATACTCACCGGGCCTATCCCCGGTTGAACGATAGCTAGCGACGCTAACCCATCGAGAAACAGCTGGATTTGGTGTTGCGGCGGCAGGTCTTGTGACTGTCGCCACGGCCGCGCCCATCTCGGCGAATATGACGGTTATATTACAGAGCTTCACATTGATGTCGCGGCGCCGATTGGCGTAGTGACCTGGAAGTACCCCATCTGTCATGAGATCCGCACTCAAAAAAGCACTCGTCGGCCTGCTGGTGGCCGTTGCGTTTCTCGCTGCGCTTTTCGTGCCCGGCATGCTTGATCAAGATCCCGGCGCGCAGGTGACAACCCAGAACCTTCCCGAGCAAGCAGCCGAACCAGCCGTAGCAGCGGCGCCTACAGAAATCGGGCTTCCCCCGTCAACGACTGCGCCGATCGCCAGCGCACCCGCTGCGGAACCAACCGTGGCTATGCCATCGCCGACCTCGATACCCATGACAGCGGCGGCTGTTGTCGAGGCCCCGGTGCCAGCCCCTGCGGTTGAGCCCACAGCCACCCCCACTGCGGCGCCCACCCCAGTGCCAACGCCACAGATTGCGGTGTTCGCGGCCGAAGCGGCACCGAACAATTCTGTCGAGGGGGAAGCAGACGTCGCTTCCCCGGTTCAATCGGCACCGGAACCGACGCCCGAAGCAACGGTTGAGCCGACTCCTGAGCCGACACCTGAGCCGACACCGGAACCGATCCTTGAGCCCACGGTGGAACCTGAGCCCACCCTTGAACCAACGGTTGAGCCCACGGCGGAACCCGAGCCCACCCTTGAGCCGACTCCTGAGCCCACAGTGGAACCCGAGCCCGCCCTTGAACCAACGGTTGAGCCGACTGACGAACCAACGAGTGAGCCCACGGTCGAAGCGGTGGCAACCGAGATTGCAACGCCAGTCATTTCAACCGCATGGATGTATGTCATCCCAAGTGATGGGCTCTTCATTCGAGATGTCCCCGGTGGTCAAATTCTCGACGTGTTGACCTATCGTTCCGAAGTTCATGTGACTGGCGCAGTCCTTGCCGAAGGCGCTCAAATATGGGCCGAGGTGGATATCCCCCGGAGCGGCTGGGTTGCACTGCCTTTCCTGGCTACAGAGCAGCCCGAGGCTCCAACGCTGCCTCTACCCGGATCTAACCAGCCGTCGGAGCCACCTACCGTTGCCGACTGGGTTGCGTTCCGAGACTGCGAGTCGGGGGGACGGTACGAGGTAGTAGACCCAAGTGGGCTCTACCACGGGGCCTATCAATTCTTGCCGAGCACGTGGGACGGACTCGCCCGCCGCTTCTGGCCCGAACTTGTCGGCATCATTCCGTCACAAGCCGCTCCTGAGGATCAAGACAAGATGGCCGCCAAGCTCTTTGAGCTCGAAGGCGCACGACCCTGGCCCACCTGTGGCCGCTACCTGCTCTGACCGCTCCCGGCTCGGTCGGACCCGGCTCGATTGGTCACGGAGCGAAAGGTACCGCTGAACTCCTGGCGCGCTTTGGGTTGCACCCGGACAAGTCGCTCGGTCAGCACTTCTTGGTTGATCCGAACCAGATAGACCGTATTGTTCGACTCGCCAAGGTCCAACCAGGAGATCACGTTGTCGAGGTCGGGCCGGGACTTGGAGCGCTTACCGCAGGGCTCGTCGATGCCGGATGCCGGGTTGTCGCCGTCGAAATTGACCAAGGTTTGGTGGCTGCGCTGACTGCTCAGTTCCATGATCAGGACGCGGTCACGATTGTCCATCACGATGCGCTTACGGTCGATTGGTCTGTTGCTGCTCCGCCAGACAGGCAGTGGGCAATGGTGGCCAACCTGCCCTACAACGTGGCCACGCCGTTGGTGCTCGATGTACTCGACGATGTCCCTCAGGTCACGTCGTTGTTGGTCATGGTGCAGCGCGAAGTAGCCGAGCGCCTCGTCGCGCCGCCAGGCAGCTCAAACTACGGCATCCCTTCGGTCAAGGTCGCGTACTGGGCCACCGGCCAACTGGTCGCCAAGGTGCCGCCGTCAGTGTTCCTGCCACCGCCACGGGTCGAATCGGCCTTAGTGCACCTGGTCCGCCATAAAACCCCTAAACACGATGAGCCCATTGGACCTGTGTTCGAACTTGTGCGAGCAGCTTTTGGAAAGCGCCGCAAGATGCTGCGCAAGTCGCTCTCTGGCCTGGTCACTCAACAACAATTTGAGGCCGCCGGTGTTGCATCTGACGCCCGGCCCGAAACGATTGGCGTGGAGCAATGGTGTGCATTGGCCAAGGCCCGCCGCCTGAGCTGACCCCGGAACTAGAGTTGGGTCGTGCTACCCGAGACGGCGACCTTATTCGCGCCCGCAAAGCTCACCATGTCACTCAAAGTGACCGGTGTGCGACCCGACGGCATGCACCTGATCGATGCCGAAATGGTCACGCTTGACTTTGGCGACACGCTTGAAATCACACCTGGCAAGTCCGTGACCTATCAGGGCAGCTGGAACGGCGACGGCGACGGCACAGATCTTGTTTCGCTGGCACTTGAGCTCGTGAACGCCGAACGGGCCGTGCATGTCACGAAGCGAATTCCGCCAGGTGCTGGGCTAGGTGGCGGGTCCTCAGATGCTGCCGCAGTGCTCGCAGCAGCAGGATTCAACGACCCTCATCTCGCTACGCAACTGGGCGCCGACATTGCCTTCTGCATCGAAGGAGGACGAGCCCGAGTCACCGGAATTGGTGAACTGGTCGAACCGCTTCGGTTCACGCCGCTAGCGGTCACGTTGCTGACTCCGCCGCTCCATTGCAGCACCCCCGACGTGTACCGAGCCTGGGACGCGCTTGGGGGTCCAGCCGGAGATCACGGCAACGACCTCGAACCAGCAGCGCTGCTCGTTGAGCCGCAGCT
>Ga0114956_1003602_pt1 | contig 11964 bp, 12 predicted proteins | sample MaitaG_FD_87304 | JGI IMG/M metagenome (GOLD analysis project Ga0114956, IMG submission 87304) | Marine algal microbial communities from Maine, USA - Maine_Asex2 metaG | ecosystem: Host-associated > Algae > Red algae > Unclassified | place: Maine, USA | collected 2015-01-05 | reverse complement strand
TGTTGCAACATTAATTATTGATGCACTTGCATCTATTACAGTAACAGTTATATCAATTGTTGCCGTTGCTCCATTTGCTAAAGGTCCAACTAAATTCCATGTATTATCCGCATTTGTAGGATTATAGGAAGGATCGCTTGCTGAAACAAAAGTTAGTCCTGCAGGTAATACATCTGTTACTTCTATATTGTTTGCATCAACAGGACCATTATTTGTAACAGTTAATGTGTAAGTGACATCAGTACCAAAATTAGGCATTGAATTGTCAACTGTTTTTTGAATGGCTAAATCTAATGCAACAACTATAATTTCATCACTATCAAAGTTGTTTGATGGTTCAGAATCTGGTTCATTTACATCTTCAACACTTGCAAGATTTACAACGTTTCCTACTTGGGTTGTTTCACCGCTTAAAGTTAATGTTTGGGTATCAGCAACTGGCATATTTCCAATTGTCCAAATTCCAGTTACATTATCATAGGTACCAATTGAAGGTGAATCGGATAAAAAAGTTAATGAGTTTGGCCAAGTATCTGCCAGTGTTACGCCTGTTGCATTACCAGGTCCATTATTTATTATCTCAATTGTATAAGTAACTACATCACCAAAGTTTGAAGTTCCTCCGTTTTGTGAAACATCACTTATTTTTGTAACTGCTAAATCTACTTGTAAGCCTTCAACAGTTGCATTGTCTTGGTCGTCTTCTTGAGCATCATTATTTCCAGGTGAAGAATCTGTATCTGTACTTGTATTTGATTGCACTTGTGCTGTATTGGTGTGGCTACCTGCACAGTTTATTGTAGTTGTTATCATAAGTGAATATGAATCGCCAGCTAGCATAGTGCCAATTGTCCATAAGCCTGTTAAATTATCATACATACCAGTAGAAGTGATTGCAGAAACATAAGATAAGCATGCAGGCAGTTGGTCAAAAACGCTAACATTTTCACCTCTATCAGGCCCAAGGTTATCTAATGTAATTGTAAAAACAACTTGATCTCCAACATTTGCAGTTGCAGTGTTAACTGTTTTTGAAAGTTCTAAATCAGAAAATTCTTCATCACAATCATCGGGCACACCGTCCATATCAACATCAATATTATCATCAAAACCCATACATAAATCTAATTCATCACAAACACCATCTCCATCAGAATCTTCAAAAACACCCATACAAGGTGCACATACAGTTCCATCACAATCTAAAATAGTTTGTTGGTCGTTGATAGTACAAGGGTCGCCATCATCGCACGAAACAACTGAAGTTGTTCCATCGCTGCAATCTGTTAGCTCTCCTGTACAAGGCTCACACATATTTCCATCACAGTCTAATATGGTTTGTTCATCATTTATAGTACAAGGGTTACCATCATCGCAAGTTACAATCGAAGTGGTTCCATTTGCACAGTCTGTTGCTTCGCCTGCACAAGGTATACATACAGAACCATCGCAATCAATAATTGTTTGCATATCATTAATAGTACAAGAATCGCCATCATCACATGTAACAACAGATGTTGGACCACTATTACAATCAATTACCTCACCTGTACAAGTTCCCAAAGGATTTCCTTCACAATCAACCAATTCCATATCATTTATAGTACAAGGGTCACCATCATCACATGCAGTACCAACTGGTTCTTGCACATCAATATTTACATCAACAAAGCCAACACAATTATTTGCATCAACTGCAATAACTTGGTAAGTCCCTGATTCTGTAGCGCATATTTCGGTTATTGTTTCAGGTTGTTCTCCATCTTCACCACAAACATTGCCATCTACCACATTGTATGCTGCATAGTAAGTATATGGAGCAACACCTCCTGTACTGGTATAATCTAAAGGAAAACATTCTCCTTCACTTAAACATATATCAGTAGTGCCAGTAACAGTTATATCTGGGCAACCTTCACCACAAGCTTTTCTATATTTTAAAACAAAAGATTCTCCTGAAGTTTGATCTACTACCACACTAGAAAAAATAGCGATGTAATATCTAATTTCTGGCACTGCTTCGGGAGTTGTTTGTATTTGCCAAGAACTAAAATCTGCACCACACTCTAAATAAGTAAGAGTGTCGCAATTAGGGCTGCACACATCCGATGCATAATAGATTTCATAAATCAAATCGTTACCAACTAATTGCCATTCCCAAGATCCTGCACCATTTTGAACTGTTAATGATACCCAACCAACGTTTCCGTTATTAGCAGCCAAAGGCATGCCGCAGCTTCCATTTAAAGGGTATGCTGTTGGTCCATCAGCTGAGTTTACTTCAACCTGTGAAGTTGTATTTGCAGCATTTCCACAAGGAATAACATTTGAACCATCTGGAAATTGGTATATAAAACCGTTACAAGGATCTTCTGCAAATGCAAATAAATGTAAAGTGCAAAAAATTACAATTGGTATAATAGTGCGCGCTATATTTTTCAAATCTTTTAAATTTTAAATGAATGGTTAACACCTTATTTCAAGGATATTTAGAAAGGGATTTAGATGAACGCCAAATTAATAAAGTGGCGTAAAATAATTTTAAGAAAAAAAATAAATTCTTACTTGTCCAAAAAAAAAGAGATGCTCTATGAGCACCTCTTTTATATTAATAGCATAAACTTATTAGCAAGTTAAAATTTCGAAAGAAATAATATCTGTACATCCATTACTGTCAGTAATAGTAAAAGTAATTACAGCAGTAGTATAAACTGCATCAACAGCAAATTGATCAAAAAAGCTTCCATCTCCTGTAAGAACTTCGCCTGAATCAGTTATAACTTCATAAGTTACAGTATAGCCAGCAGCCATATCAATAACTAATTGAGCGTTGCATGATGTTGGCAGTTGAGATGCACCTGAATCAAAGAAACATTCATCTGGTGGACATTCTTGAGTACAATACTCATTATACATTGACCAGTTTTTGCCTGATTCAGTACCTGCAGCCCAAGCTGTTTCAGCACTGTTACCAGAACCTGGTGTTCCTTCAACCTCAGCATGAAAAGCAATTACATAACAGTCTGTTAAATCAGCAGTAGCAAACTCGTAGCAAAAGCTGCTTACACCATCACCATGGTCAGTTTTGTTTCCAAATTTACCTGGAGCGAATTTTTTTGGTACATCTTCTCCAACATATAAATGCGATTGTGTCATTGTCCAGCCGTCATGCATTTCAACACATACTGATAAAGTTTCTGAATCATTGTAAATGTGAACATCACCAGCATCATTATGTTGACCAGCTAAAAAATCTACTAATAAAGCATCTCCACAAGCATCTGCTAATGTACGAGAAGCAACATTTGATGCACTTTTGGCGATAACTCCAGGACTATCGGCTGGTTCTACAATTGATTCTTTTGTACAGCTGTTTAATACAAATAGACCGCAAACAGCAGCAATCATTACAAATTTAAAATTGTTCATTGATTAATTTTTTATAAATGATTAAATATGATTTAGGTATTTGATTTATAAGTAATTAATTGCAATAATTAAGTTGCACAAATAACAATATGAAGAGCCTTTTAAAAACTAAATTCTTACAAGTTCAAAAAGTAATATGTGTATGCGTTTATAGGAAGTTTAAAAGTCTATTTTCCATCTAAATACTCATCAGTAAAATGGCTTTGTTTTTTCTCTTGTGAAAATTTTGCTTTGTTGTAATCCTTTGATTTTCCTTTTGGAATAGATAAGCTTTGCCATTGTTCCCTCTTTATAATTTTTGCAGCAAAAACTATTTGACCTACATGATATGCGTAGTGACTTAGTTGGCGATTTATGGCTTCCATTATTGTATGTCCTTGATTTCTAATATATATAGTTTGGTTATAGTTGCTTTCATTTATTGAATCTAAAGCTGTGAATAAACAAGCCCAACCTTCATTCCATTTTTCTATTAATTCGTTTTTACCTTTAATGATGTCTTCGAATTCTAAATCTCTGTTACGCCATTCTTTTTCACCATCAGCAGTTAAAAAATTGGTCCAGCGCGATTTCATGTTGCCTTGCAAATGATTAACGATTATAGCTACTGAGTTGTTGACTTCGTTATCTTTTTTCAATAATTCTTCTTCTGTTAATTGCCCAAAAGTGTTGTCACCTAATAATTTATAATATTGAAATTGCTTTAATACACTTGACAAATAGTTCGATATGAAATTGTTATGCGTTGACATTTTTTGCTTCTTTTATTATACTTTTTAATCTATAATATTTTAAATGTGTGTTTCTCGCATTTTCATGTGCTAACTTAATACCCATCCAACCGTCTAAAAATCCAAGCTTAATAAAGTATGCTTTAAAAAATGCAAATAAAGGCCGTAAACTAGTATCTATAAAGCTATAGTTTTTACCATTTTTAAAAAGTTGTAAAGCTCCTAAAGTGGCATATTTTTCATTAGTAGCTCGTAATTGATAAAAGGTGGCTGCAGTAAAATGAAATAGATCACCTTTTAGTAGCATTGGCTTTGTGCCAGGTTGTAAATCCACTTTTTCATGTACAAATGCCAAATTCCATTGCCCTTTATTTTTATCCCATAATCTCATTTTACAATCAGGATACCACACACCATAATTAACCCACTTTTTATCAATATGATTTCTTCTATTAAATTGATAAGCAGCTTTATTAGTAGCTTGCTGTCTTAATTCAAGAATTGAAAGTTGTAGTTGATGTGATAATGCTTCATCCGCATCTAAAGATAAAATGTAATTGTGAGCTGCATGTTCAATGCCATAATTTTTTTGATCACCATAGCCATCAAATTTTCTTTGATATATTTCTGCATTAAAAGATTCACAAATTAAAATGGTATTGTCATTTGAAAAACTATCTACTACAATAATTTCATCAGCAACTTTTTTAATTGAATTTAAGCATCTTGAAATATTCCGCTCTTCATTATATGTTATGATAACTGCAGATATTTTCATGCTTTGGCTGCTTTTTGATAGCTGTAGGGTAAAAGGCTAAATAAACAAAAAATGGTCACTCCCAATTGCGATTCAATAGTTGCTTCCCACATAAATGAACTTAATAATATCAATGCTGCTGCCAAGAGCAATGTGTTTTTTCTTTGTTCTCCTTTAAAAAAGATAATGAACAATAAATAACAAAAGATAAGTAAGCCAACGATACCAAAGCCCACAGCAACATATAAAAATTGATTGTGTGGCATTAACTTTTCTTTCTTGCTAAGTTGCGGTAAAATTTCCGCATAACTAATTTCAATTTGATTTTTAATATCGCCAGTTCCGCTACCAAAAAATGGGTTATATTGTATAGCATTGATGGAAGCTTTTAAAGAAGCTATCCTTTTTGAATCGGAATGATTTGAAATGTCGGCGTTATATTCTAATTGTCTTAAATCCCATTTACTATATTCAATTCTATCTTTTAAAGAAGGTACCGTTAAATAAGCTAAAATAGGCATTGTTACTAATGCTAATAAAATGGCAATACCTTTTGTCCAACTTTTTGAAGCAATTATATATTGAATAATAAAAAGTAAGCAAACTAAATACAAAGCCAAAATGCCACTTCTTACTGCAAAAAAATGTATGAATATAAAAAGATAAACTGCTGCTACTAAAAGTGCAATCTTTATTTTTTTCTGTTTTTCTATAACATAGAAATAAAGTGCAATTGCAATAGAAAATGCAAGCCATAAACTTAAGCGAACATGATTTATTGGTGAGGGAATATATTTACCAGCATTCCTTAATGCTGAAAGTTGATTATAATCCAAAATAAATACACCAATAATCCAAAAACTTGATAAAATGGCACAAGCCAATATTAAATAAAATAAATATTTCAATTGTTTTTTTGATAAATAATAGGCAGAACCAAAACCAAAAGGAAGCAAAAGAAAAGGTAGTTTTAGGCGTACACGCTCCCAACAAAAATCCATATTATAGGAGTATAAACCACAAATAAAATAAAGCAACAAAAAACCTGAAAAAGCCAAAAGCACCTTATCATTTAAAAAACGCTTAATATTTTTTTTAAACTCATTATTAATAACAGCCTGACCAAATAACCAAGCAATGCCACAACTTAAAGCAAAGCGAGAAACGAAAAAGCCAACAATAATGGCACATATAGATAATATTGCCAAAATTGAACGCTGCTTATTATTGAAAATTAAATTCACCACTACAAAAAACGTAAAAATTAATTACCGAATTACTTATTAAAATTATAAATAGCATTTTATAAAACTTAACTTTGGCAAAAATGTCAACAGAAGCACAACTTAAGGCAGATAAAGATCGGATTTTTGAAGATGAGTTTTTACCTCATATTGACTCTTTGTATAACTTCGCGTATCACCTTACTTACGATGAAGATGATTCAAATGATTTAGTTCAGGAAACTTTTTTAAAAGCATATCGCTTTATAAGTTCGTACGTTGAGGGAACTAATGCGAAAGCATGGCTGTTTAAAATTTTGAAGAACGCCTTCATCAACGAATACCGAAAAAAATCTAAGCGACCAGCAAAAGTAGATTTTGAAGATATCGTAAGTTATCACGATTCAGAAAACACTTCGTTTGTCGGTTCTCTTGATTTAAGAGAAGAGATATTTCAAGGTATGTTAGGTGATGAAGTAACTAAGTCGTTAAATGCATTGCCCGTAGATTTCAAAACAGTAGTTTTGTTATGTGACGTTGAAGGATTTACTTATGAAGAAATTGCTAAAATTATTGACATACCAATAGGAACAGTTAGGTCAAGATTGCACAGAGCAAGAAATATGTTAAAAGAAAAATTGAAAGATTACGCTACAAACTTAGGTTATAAAGAAAATCGTTAAAAAATATGGCATCTTTAGAAAATGTAATACCAAATTCATCAGAATTTTTACAACAAGTTCAATTAGCAGTTGATGGCGCCCTTAGGCCAGACGAAGAACAAGCTTTTTTTAAGCAAATAAATAATTGCCCCAATTGTTTAGAAATGTACTACAACGAAAGAAAGTACAAGTCTTTTATGAAAAGTAAAGTAGTAAAAAAATGCTGCGAAAAAGATGCTTTGATTCAAAGAATTAAAAGCCATTTAACAGAAGACTACCGCACGCACTAAAACCCATTCTTTTACATAAACCCTCTCAACAACATGTCTGGCAGACGTGATACTATATCCTATATAAACCTTGCCAGGCAAATCACCATTGTTGAAAATGAACTGAAAGGTCATCAACAAATCCTATCTACACTTCCTATAAATTTAAATACACCTGTTATTGGCATTACTGGTCCACCTGGCTCAGGTAAAAGCACCTTAGTAAATGCACTCATAAAGTCAATACTTCAAAAAAATAAAACAGTTGGTATTGTAGCTGTTGATCCCTCTTCACCATTTAATTATGGTGCTTTGTTAGGTGATAGAATTAGAATGAATGATTTTTTTAATAATGAAAATGTATTTATTCGCAGTGTAGCGAGTAGAGGTTCATTAGGTGGCTTGTCAGATAAAATTATTGAAATTACAGATGTGATGCGTGCAGCTAATTTTGATTATATTTTTGTAGAAACAGTTGGCGTTGGTCAAAGCGAAGTTGAAATTGCTGGTTTGGCTGATATAAGTATTGTAGTATTAAATCCTGGCGCAGGTGATGATGTTCAAATGATAAAAGCAGGCATATTAGAAATAGCAAATATTTTTGTGATTAATAAAGCAGATAAAGTAGGCGCAAATAACCTTGAACAATTTCTACTTAAATTGGTACAAAATAATAGCAAGTTAAATGAAACACCAATTTTAAAAACAATTGCAACAGCATTTGATGGTATTGATGTTTTACTTTCTGTTATAGAAGAACAACATGCTAAGAATAAAAATTTCGATAAAAAAGCAATGCTATTAACCAATAAAATACTTCATCTTATACAAAAAAAACAAACAGCTAAAATCAACAAAAGAGCATTGTATAGGCACATTTTAGAATCAATTGGCGAAGGAAATTTTAATCTCTATCAATTGTTAAATAAATTTTAATAGATTAACTTCAAGACATAAAGTGTAATCACTATAAAAAAATTGCGTCAATAGTTAGCCACCCCTTTATTGATAAATTCTAAAATTGAATTAACTACATAGTATTTGATCCATAATGATTGATCATTCACAATATTCCGATAAAGAAATTATCGAAAAAACACTTGCCTCTGGGGATTTGTCTTTTTTTGGTGAACTCTATGATCGATATGCGAATAAAGTTTTTCGTAAGTGTTATGCTATGGTTCAAAACGAGTCTGATGCGCAAGATTTAACACAAACTATTCTCACAAAAGCCATGTTAAATTTGTCAAAATTCAAATTTAGAAGCACCTTCGCAACTTGGCTTTATCGAATAACGTATAATGCTTGTTTAGACTTTTTAAGGCTTAAACAAAAAAAACGAAAAGTAATTATTAGTAATGTTGACTTTGAACATTCAAATGTAAGTGAAAATGAAGATGGTATAGAATCAAAAAAAACCTTGGAGTTAGAAATTAATAGAGTAAATGAAATTTTTGAAGAGCTTGCAGGACCTGATAGAGTGCTATTATTAATGAAATATCAAGATGGTTTAACAGTACCAATTATTGCTGATCAACTTAAAATTTCTGAGAGCGCAGTTAAAATGAGATTGCACAGAGCACGCAAAAAAGTAGTTGAAACATATAAGGAAAAATTTAACTAATAAATAGATTTAAAAAGCGTTACTATATTACCTTTGCAAGTCTACATTATACTATGTGGATAGTAAGTTGATAATCTTCAACAATCATATGGATTTAGAAAGTTTATACGAGGAAAAAATATTAGACAAAAAGTCGAAAAAAAATGTTTTAAAAACTATTTCTTCGCTACAATTGTTTGCAAATATTATTGATTTGTATGCAATTAAAAGTCTAGAAACAAGTGTAAAGTTTATTGAAGTAATCACTAACAAAACAGAAGATAAAAAAACCCTATAAAATCAAAATAGCTTATGAGCAGAATACTTGACTTTTTAATAATCCTTTTAATTTTTGCAATAGTTGTAGTTGGCTTTTTATTCTTTAATAGCCAAGAAACAATTTTTAGTCTTGGTTTTGGCGAGTACGCTATGTCACTTGGTTACTTAGTGGGCGGCTTTAGTTTGTTTGGCTTTTTACTTGGTATGTTTTATAGCATTCCTGCCTTATGGAGAAGTAGAAAATCTAAATCACAATCAAGAGATAAAATAAATGATTTAGAAAAACAATTAGAAGGCATGAAAATGAGTTTGGAAACGTTAAGTAACACTATGCTAAAAACACCTGTTACAGATGGTTCTGCAACAGCTGAAATTATAGATAACATAATTGATAATAATTCATAACTAAAATATAGATACAAGTTAATATGGAACAAGAACCACAAGTTCAAGAGAACGATAGTTTAACAGACTTTGTACAAGCTTTAAGAGTTAAGCATGTATTGTTGTTTTTATTGAGTTTAATTTTTCTTGGATTGCTAATTAAAGGAACAGGCAACAAAGAACGTTCTCATAAAATGGCAATTCAGCATAAAAAACACTACAAAGACCATTACAAAAATGATGAACAAAAACGCCAATATAAAAAAGAACATTCTAAAGGTTTGTTTGGTGAGTTAAAAAACAAATCAGAGGCAAACACTGATAAATTAAAAGATTCTTCACCTGGTATTATTGATAAGTCAAAAGAAGCAGTTTCTGATGCGGTAGATGCAACAAAAAATGCAGCCGACAATGCAATTGATAAAACTAAAGAAGTTGTTTCCGAAAGTGCTTCTGCAGTAAAAAGTGCTACAAATAGTTTAATAAATAAAACTAGTGAAGTTGCAAGTGATGCAAAAGAAGCAGTTGTTGAAACAACTGAAAAAGTTGCTGATAAAACAAAAGAAGTAGCACAAGATGCTGTTGATGCCACAAAAAATGCAGTTGATGCAACTAAAGATGCCGTACAAGATGCTGCTGAAGCAACGAAAGATGCTGCTAGTGATGCAATTGATAAAACAAAAGAGGTAGCAGAAGATGTAGCTGATGCCACAAAAAATGTTGCCAATGATGCGGTAGATGAAACAAAAGATGCAGCTGCTGATGTAGCGGATGCAACGCAAAATGCAGCCTCAACTATAGCTGAAAAAACTGAAGCTGCAACTAATGATAGAAAAACAATCACTTCTTTAAAAGATAGAAAAGGTGCTAGACAAGTAATTAGCTTAAATGATTTCAAGAAAAGTAAAACAGAAACAAACAACGCTATTGCTGAATCAAACAAAATAGAGACAGAAGAAAAAAAGCCTTCTTTCTTTGAGCGAATGACTAAGAAATCAGATATAAATATTAAAGAATCTACAGCAAATTCAAAAGCATCTGATGAAAAAGCAAAAGAGAAGAACGAAAAAGAAAACGATAATAAAGAAGATGCCAATACTCAAAAAGCATCCAAAACTGCAGACAATGCCAATGTAAAAACAGCATCAGCTGATGTTGAGGCATTAAAATTTGATATCGAAAAAATTAATGAAAAAGTTGATGCTTTAAAAGCAATGTTTGATGGTGGCGAATCAGCTGAAAATCAAGAAGAATACATTAATGAGAGAATTGAATTTTGGCAGAAAATGAAAGAACAAATTGAAAATTAAAATTAAAAAAGGAGTATAAAAAATGGCAACAAAAGGTTTTAAATATATAGAAGTAGATTCTTTTAAAAACTTAGCGGTAATAAAATTAGCAAGCTTAGAAGCATTTTTGAAATTAGCTGACGAAAGCAAACCTAAACACATTTTCATAAAATCACAAGATGAAGAAGGTGCCTCAGCAAACGGTGAAGCAAATGATAAGGGCGATTTCTTGTCTCGTACAAGAGGTTTAATAAATTCTGTTTCAGGTTCAGCTACCAAAACAGAATTTTATTTTGTAGATGACAACACAGTTTACGCTGTTGATGGTGAAGGCTACAAAAATATTGAAGATTATAATGCTGGTAAAGAGAAAAACTTTAAAAGTGGTAGTGAGTATTATGCATCTTTAGAAGGTGGTTTCGAAAGCAAAGAAGCCTACGAAGCAAGCATAAGTGATGGCTTTTCTTCAAAAGAAGAATATGAAAAAGCAAACAATACTGGTTTTATTGGTGGTGTAGCTAAATTAAACGCTGCTAAATTGGCTGGCGAATTAAAAGATACTTATTTCAATAAAGTAAAAAACATCAAAAAAGATGGTGATTTATATCGTTACGCTCGCAAAAGTGGATATGATAGCTTTGTTGAATTTAAAGATGCAATGCTTGCAGGTTATGTAGGTGGTAATGCAGAAGAATTTAGAACAGCTAAAAAAAGTGGTTTTTCTGATGCAGAATCATACAAAGCAGCTATAAGCGGCAGTTTTGAAGATCCAACAGAATTTGCTTCGGCAAAAGAAATGGGCATAGCAAGCAAAACTGTATTTGATAGATATAAAGATTTAGAATCTATTAAAGCTGACAAAGGCTATGGCTTTTTTGATCAAGCCAATGTTTACGATTTACTTAAAAACTTAGAAAGTGGTAAACTAATATCATTCGGTAAACTAGCAGAAAGATTAAAAGATTCTCAAAGTACAGTAAAAACAAAAGCACCTTCAAACCCTAAAGATTGGTTAAATGTTAAAATTACCAGTTTAATGAAGGTGAACTCATTACCAGAGTGGTTTACAACTTCTTTTAACTCAAATGAAGAATTAAAAGCATTTGTTATTAATGATGAAAACATTCAAAGTTTAGGCGAATATGACCAAAATAGTGATGTATTTATTAGGAACTAATATGATAATAATCAATAAGTTATAATAAAAAGGCTCCTCAAATTAAGGAGCCTTTTTTTGTTAAATAGGGCTTTGTAAACCTAAGTTTATAATTATTTTTTTTCGTTTTGTTAAACTTTTTTGAATAAATCACGTTTAAAGAAACACTAAAACGACTATCA
>Ga0114956_1003600_pt1 | contig 11966 bp, 1 predicted proteins | sample MaitaG_FD_87304 | JGI IMG/M metagenome (GOLD analysis project Ga0114956, IMG submission 87304) | Marine algal microbial communities from Maine, USA - Maine_Asex2 metaG | ecosystem: Host-associated > Algae > Red algae > Unclassified | place: Maine, USA | collected 2015-01-05 | reverse complement strand
TTAGGCTATTACGTCTGCTTTAGCTATTACCGTCTGCTATTGCCGTCTGCTATTACCGTCTGCTTTAGCTATTACCGTCTGCTATTACCGTCTGCTATTGCCGTCTGCTATTACCGTCTGCTTCAGCTATTACCGTATATGCTTTTAGGCTATTACGTCTGCTTTAGCTATTACCGTCTGCTATTGCCGTCTGCTATTACCGTCTGCTATTACCGTCTGCTATTACCGTCTGCTTCAGCTGACGGCAAAAAAAAGGAGGTACCTAGTAGATACCTCCCTTACTCATTAAAGAGTTTACAGACCTTTTATCTTCAGTTCATTAAGATCATCTTCTTGACGGCGGTGTTACTCTCTGTCTCCAGTTTGTAGTAGAGTACTCCAGTCGTCAATTCGGGACGATCAAATGTAATTCTATTGAATCCTTTAGATCCATCGACCTGGTAGGTTTTCACAGTCTTGCCAGCCACATCATAGATCGTAATCACCGCAGAAATCGCTTCCGGCAGATCAAATCCAATCGTCGTAGACCGTACAAATGGGTTCGGCGTATTTTGATGCAAGGCAAATACATTATCACCAATTGGATTATTGAATCCAATAGCAACATCCATTTCCAAACCATTGCTCAAATATGCCTCCGCTGCAGTTCGCTCACTGCTTATTGCTAGTGCGTTGCTTAACACCACATCCTTTGTGGCAGAGAGCACGAGCTCAATCGTTCGCTCACCGCCCTGACGTGATAGCAATTCGCCATCCGCCTGATGCCATGAGACTGTGATCCAACCTTCATCAGCCCGATCCAAGTTAATGTTAGAACGATCCAGTTCAGATTCTTGCGGAATCAGAACATCATCGATCTGCATCGCCTGTGGATCAACTTGCAGTGTGTATTGGTAACCCGCTACATCGTCGTAGCTAGTAGCTTCGAGTGTCACTCGAGTCTTTTCACCACCCACGAGCTTGCGATCGTCCGTCACCATCACCAGTGACTTGCCTGATCTACTCGCCTTTCTGGCAGGATCATTATCCAGGTTTACGTCACCTACTTTCACACCGACAAAATCAGCAACCATCTCAGCTGGCATTGCAGCAATGTGATAGCTTTCACTGTCTGTCTCCTTGCTGAAGAACCTCCAGCTATCGCTTCCGGGCAATTCATCGGTCTTGGCCAGAATCAATTTTCTTAGCTCAACCAAATCAACCGGTGATATACGACCATCGTTATTGGCATCTGCTGCCTCTTCACGATACCAATTATCGAGTTCACGTTTGCCCAAAATGTGGCGCTGTATTGCAATCAAGTCAGCAGTCGAAACACCATTGCTGTAGTCCGTGTTCTTCTCCATCTTGATCATGGCTTCGAGGCCACGACCAACAGCCAGGTTAAACGATCCTGATGCATCACCTGCTTCATTCAGCAAGGATCCGTCTTGAGTCTCAATCATTACTTTGACCTGCTCGACAGCATCGTTCAGTTCAGTAGCGATCGTACCTGTTACGGTTCCCACGCGTCCGCTCATATCACCACAGCTACCCATATTGTCTTGGACAATAATGATCACTTCACAATAATCCCACTGACCGTTCTGATCAAGGACATACATTCGCACAACACGTTGTGGAATATCTTCACATGTTAATATCAGACTGCGACCCGTAGCTGCATCGGGAAGCTCAGGAGCACCTTCTCCATTGTCAATGCGGAAGTCGACAATTCTTCCTCCGCAAGCAGGCTCGCTGGAAGAATTAAATTCTCTTGCCCACACTTCAGACATCCCGAAATCAACCACACCGTCACCGGTTGTATCCATCGGAGTAAGCTCTGCCGTCAAACTGGTAATGCAAATCGGTGCAGGTTTCTTGTCTACATCCACCTCAAATTCTCGCTCGCACATACCTTCGTTGTTGCAGGCATCAGTCACGATCACTACAATCTTGTAATTGCCAGCGGCCAGATCTTCTGCCTCAACCCTAAAGCCAGTGCTCGTTCCTCCGTCTAGCTCGCCACCACCACTGGCAACGACTACAGATTCAGAACTCTTGATGTTCTTGACTTGCCACTCATAGCTCACCAATCCACACTCATCCTCAACACTTACTTCCACATCCAGGTTATAGAAACATCCTCCTGCCGAAACAAGACCCATTTCTCCTACCTCTTGGATCATACATACGGGAGGCGTGACATCTTTGACCAAAATCTTCTGTACGCAGCTGATGTAACGACCTACATACTGCGGATCGTGCCACCAAGAGTAGTCAAGATCTGGATAATCTAAACCTTGCTCACACCAGTCACCGTAGCACCAGGTACGCAAAATCTTATAGCAAGCCTCGTCACCACCTACGATCTCAAATACCTGATCATAGTAGCCAACTCCCACCAAACGGCAGTCATTGTCGAAGAGGTACTCTCCATATCCCAGACTGTCCGGACTGGCAGCTCCTGATACATTGCCACTGCCATCTGGATCGTAGACCAGTCCACAAGTTTCAATGATTGTATCGTGCGGCGTGGAAAACATCGCTTTCGTAATCGGACAGTCACTGCCGATGTAGATCGTCTGATGTCGTTTTATCGTATCTGACTTATGTTCATTGCCTTCAATCTGGCACTGACCGATAAATTTAAAGGTCCGGACGATGGTCCCGTTGCCACAGTGATCTAGATCTACCCAAGGCATATCCTCAATGCACACCAGGCCACAGTTGTCCGATATCTGACCGTTAAATTTATTTACATAAGACGTATCGTATTTCGCTTCATAGTACTCTTCAGTGATCCACTGAGCTCCAAGGTGCTCGTCGTACACGAGAGTCTCCTTAGTCTTCTTGGTAGAATCACAATCAACATCATACACTCGGAAACTTGTTTTCGGAGTTGAGTGACCGTGCTTGTCTGTTGAAATCTTGTCATACTTACCTAGCGCCTCTTGTAGTGGGCCAAAATGTCCTGCCAGAGCAGAGTCAACTGCTTCTGCATAATAGCCTTTGTATGAAGCACACGTCAGGTTTACATCATGAAGATCAGTGACAACCATAGGAGGAGTATTGTCTTCCACCCATACATCTTGCCAGCACTTGCTCCAGTTGCACCAGTAGTCCATCAGCAACAGTTCTACTGTTACATTGGTGCATGCATCTTCACAGCAGAAAGGTACTGCATCAGACCAGCCACCACCGAGTTGCTTGCCAAGATCGAGATAGCTCAAATCTGTACCAACAACCGGCTTGCAGAGATCAAGGTCATCCGAAAATTCTTCACCATATTTTCGGCAAATCATTCTGGCCATTGCACCCTCACTATCGAGTCGCTCGAAGCTTGTACTGTCTACAGGAATCGCGCACTGGTCAAGAATATCACGGAAATAGTGCTCGTCGGTTGGATATGGATGATCGATGCAATCAAGCGTTGCATACTTCATCAAATCATATGCCCATCCGGTCAGCAATGCTGCCGCACATTCTTGCTTATCAGCACATAACCACTGAATAGCCTTTGCGTAATGCGCTTCGATTGGATTGACGTGCTTGTCTGTTTCCAATGTAGCACACCACAAACTATCGTGATGCTCTGTATCGCAAATGTATTCCAGATCGTCACACAGATTTACACCACAAGCAGTAGCCCAATCCGTACGTCGTACCAGTTTATAGGCAATGCCACAATTGTCCCAAGAGCCTTCATCAATTGATGATGCGTAGACCCAGCTCGTGGTATCTCCTACCGTTACCGTGATGCCTTTGTCGCATACCGGAACAGGTTTTACGTAGTCTTTGATATAGAAGTAACAGGTATCAAATGCTCCGTTATGACACTTATCGAATGCTTCATAATAGAACGGAATCGGCTCATCCGACTTCGGAAGTTTTACCTGCTCGTGGCTTTCCCACAATCCTGATTCACTATTAAATTCCATTACGATGGTCGCATACCCAGGTATCAGAACTTTGACAGCTTTTATATCTGTGCATGAATCAGTCACCATCACAGGAGGAATGTATGCATGGGCATCGCAGCTGTGCGTGCTGGCAGGTAGTAAAATGACTTCCTGCTTTTCTGGATTGAATGGAGTACAAATGGTATCTACCACAAATCCAGAAACATCTTTTTTCAAGACGGGAGGAACGGTATCGTAAATCATCAGCCACTGCAAGCAAGTGGTATCGAGACCGAGACAAAGGTCTTTCACGAACCATTCACGCTTGATCAACTGAGGACACTCCCCATCAAACTCCGTGTCTTTGTAATCAACTAAAATCTTGCATAGTTTATTTGGAGCCGGCCACAGTGGCACGGTATCCATCATAGGCACACCCGTCTCATTGGGATGTGGATGACCGTTTTCGTCTACCTCGTAATTACCGCAGTAGACAGTATCTCGCTCAGGAGGACAAATAAATGGACCAGGGAGTGCCGATACGGCAATGGTATCGCAGCACTCATAGGTTTGCTTGTCGTAGTACATGCGATGAGTACGCTTGATCAACTTTACGATCTCTTCGCAATTATTGACCTCAATAATATCGTAGCTCACTACAGTACCTGAGATCGTATCCATTGCACAGTTGACAACCAGCAGGCATCCAGGGAATGGATCGTTTGCAGAAGTCGGATTCAGTGCAAAAGAATCGATGCACAACACAGTATCTGTCGAGCCAGGAATGATTTCCGGGCCGATGCCAAAGATGGTAATCTTGCCCGTATCCGGCACACTTGTCATGCACATATCATCTTCTATGGTGAGGTAAATCTCAACCATCTCATTTAAACCGTCGTCTGGACCAGGACAGTAAACTCTTGCTCCAGCAAATGTATTATCAACCGTATTCGTATCGCTCATGAAGGTACCGTCGCCGTCCGTACTCCACACAGCTTCAACGGCTCCCGACCCTTTTGAATCGAATGTAGCTTCCAGGTCGGAGAGATTGACACAATCGCCAAAGCAAACTGTTGCATTGTCGTTGCCTATCATTACCATCGGCTCCTCGCGCGCATTTATCGTCAGCTCAATGCATACCGGACAATTTTGATCAGAGGTCAAGAACGCATCTACATATACCGTCGTTGGGAAAGTCATCATTGGATCAAAGTTGCTAGGGTCATCGATCACTGGACCATTCTTCGCATCTAAATGAGCTGTGTCCAAGGTGTAGCCTGCATCAGCAAGAACATCTGTAAGGTTTGACATGTCTTCAGGACATATCAGATCGTCAAGCAACACAACCTCATCTCCAACATCTGCAACCAAAATCGTAACCTTGGCAATCGATCCACAAGCCATATCACCAGGGATCATTACTCTTGCATAAATGCAAGTATCTTCAGCAGTTACGATGGCATCATCCGTTATTTTATTTGCTTCAATCATGTCATTGGCACCGATCGAGTCAGTATAGTACATGACCATAAGACCACCGAGGGTATCAACACAAGGATCAATATCAGCAAGAAGAATCGATGCCAAACCTCCCTCATCCGGACAAATCACTTTTGTGGCAGGAATGGCTGACGGGCCGATAAAGCCAAAATCAATGTCGTGCATGTTGGCACCATCTGCCTCCGTGCAGAACATGGCTGCTGCATATCCTGCCACCATGCTCGGATCTCCGTCGGAGTCTGCCTCACCATCATCTCCAGCCATCACTGGTGAGGTTTCACCCGTGTAGCCGCTGTCTTCGAGTTGCGATAGGTCAATACGCACCATGTAGCAAGTATTTGCATCAAGACCGGTAAACAGATAGCCACCCATGGCATCTGTAGTCGTCTCCTCGATTGGAGCATTCGGATTGTCCTTGTTGATCAGCTCAACAACAACACCAGGAATTCCATTTTCATTGGGATCCTGTATACCGTTGCCATTGGCATCACACCAAACATAGTTTCCGACCTCTCCACCTTGAATCACAAAGGCCATCTCGATGTCACCCAGTCCGTTTGACTTACCTTGTGTAAACTGCTCGACAAATAGATATGCGCGCTCCTGTGCACCGGTATTTGTGCTATACACCCGAATACCTTGCGTGTAGATTCCGTCAAAACGGAAGAAAGAGTTGTTGCTTACCTCCACCGGATTGAAAACCGTATTCACCACTTCTCCAGTAGTAGGTAAGATAGCCAGACCACCGGTAAAGACTTCACCATGGTTTGCACTGGAAGCTTCAAAGTAATCATCGTAGAAAAACTCACCCATGAAACTAGGTCCATCATCTTGACGAAATGGTCCCCGATCAACGACATCCTGCGGATTCTCAAGCACAAAGCCATCACTTGAAGTCTGACCCAATGGATCTACCTTCAATATATCTCCTGCACCGTATGATACAATCAGTGTTTCATTTCCCAATACTGGTGGATAGTTGCGATAACCGCATTGATGTGCGTATCGATCCATAAATCCAATCACCATCTTACCATCGACTGTGAAATCAATGTCGGACAAGATAGGTTGAGGATATGCTGTCAATAGTGCACCTGTGCTCGAAAGAGTCTCTATATCAGTGTTAATCGCGGTTTCTTCCCACGTATCAACCCACGCTTGCCATTCGCCCGAGCGCAGTGGCTGAGGAGTATTCAAGTGCGCATTTGATGCACGCTCGCGAGGATAACCTAGCTCGAAAGCCACCTCTTCCTTAAAGCCAGCAGCGATATCATTGGGATCGAAAGAGCAGACGTAACCCATGAGATGTTCGCGCGATCGAGAGATAGAACCATCGGCTACCATCCCCAACCAGCCTTTGCCATCTCGAAAACCGAGTCCCCAAGGACGCAGCACTCCAGATTCCATCACTGATTGGCCGATGATTTCCACACCAGAGACAACGGCCTGATTTACACGGCCACCTTGCTTGGCAAGAAATTCAATATTGATTTTCCCATCAGACACAGGCACCTCAAACTCAAGCGTAGTTGCCGTACGTGGCGCTCCAGCTGCTGCTACGATATCATAATTCGAACGGATGGTCTGACCCTCAGCCTTAATATCAAAGAGACGAGCTCGCACACCATAACCCGAGACAGGCTCTGCAAAGTGAAGAATCACTTTGTAGGTTTCATCGACAGGAGCTGATATGTTATAGCTGAACTCTGTTCCCATCCGATATGTCTGATAGAGCATATCTCCAGAAGTCTTCTCAGCCTCATTGTTTGTATTCTCGAAAGATCCAGTATTAAAGGCAGAAATTCCACCCTCTGAATATTTGTTCTTATCCCAGGCAGTCCCTTGTCGATCAGTAAACGCTTCTGCGCCAGATCCATTCCGATTTCCACCGGTGTTAATGCACATTCGGTACTGGAAATTCAAGTTGGGAAGGCCAGACATCTCCATAATCTTATGAGACCGGATGTTGGCACCCAGTTCATCTCCAGAAACATCCATGCTGATTAAAGTACGGTCACTCAGGTTGACCATCCAGAGCTCATTTTCGTCTTCCGTCAAGTCAATATCTCCAAAAGATGTCTTGCCTACGGCAACAAAGGCATCCATATCATACGAGGCCGTATTGATTCGACTTGTCAACGCATAGGGCATCGTCTCATCGATATCACCTTCGACACTCTCTCTTCGTATCGTACTGAAATTAATCACGTTGCCATCTGCACCGGTAAGACCTTGAAAATCCATGCTTGTCACAGTAGGTTTCGGCACATCATCGGCGCTGTTGGTTCCATCACCAACCATATTGTCATAGTCTATGAGATAGAGACCCCCTTCTCGAACGGGGCCAAGCCCAACATGTCTCTTGAGCAGTGTCGAGGTAAACACACGATTTTTAGTTGTCTGGTAAGCCACGCCCCAAGTAGATCCCACTTTACTGACCGGCACATCTTCGCTCGGCGCAGGACCTTGACCTCCAAATTTAGATGAGACACCCGCAGCGTTGTAAGGAAATGAAACAAAACCTGGGCTAGATTTGTCTCCTGCAGGTCCGCCATCATAGCAAGGAATCATGATGGTCGCTTTGCCCGGCTCGATTGCAGGACCGTTGGTAACAGGCACAGAAATCGGGTCATAGTACTCTCCGTCACTGGCAAAAAACACGGATGTCGGCCCCGCAACTCCCTGACGTAGTGTCGAGTTGTATCCCATCACCTGAACTCGAATCCTATCTCCATTGATAAGTTCAGTAGGCAATGTGAAGGTTCCATTGCCATCATCCAAAAACGGAAAGGCAATCCCGAATTCGTCGTAGCCCGTCACAGAAAGGCCTGTGATGAGACCCTCTCCGTCATCTTGCACGCCGTTGTTATTGGCGTCGAGAAAGGTCGTTACTACAATATCTGCCTTGGCTAAAGGCACAAACGCCAGCAATGACAAAAGAGCCAACGCAATGCTCTTGCGTATCAATAATATACTCATGGTAGTCGTTTTGGCTAAAAAAAAGGTCTATAAATCGTTAATTACTAGTTCTTTACGTAACAAAGGGGGAAGTCGAACTTTATCGATCCCGGTTCTTGAGTCTCTCGGAAATTAGGGGTTTCCAATTCAAATGTCACAAAATTTGACGATTCCAGCATGCTAATGTCACATATTTTTTCACACACTCTTTCAAGTCTAATCATCACATTTCGTTCGCAAATATATATATATTTCTTTTACATATATAATTCTTTCTAAAATGTATAAAGCACTAATATATAATTCTTACCATACATGTGAATGAGGGATTTCGCCTGAGGTTGCGGCACTCACTCAGTCCTAGCCACAATGACCAGCGAGAATAGCAGCAAATGTCGAAAAATCGAGTACATATGTCTATTTTCAGATCTGTTTGAAAACAATGTTTTTACGACGACGAAGAACGTATTTTAATCGAAAACATCGCAAAAAAAAGACCCTGCCGGCAAGGCAAGGTCAATGAGTAAATTCAAAATGAAAGTCTTTTTAGTCGATAAGTAGCAGTGAAATCCTCTGCTGAAAGGCATCCGACGAGAGAATTAGGTGATATGTTCCCGCTGCACCCAGCCTTGATCGGTCTACTACAAGTTCTTGCAGACCATCAGGATACGACCTCTCCTGGGTGGATACGAGACGTCCGATGTGATCATATATATCTACGGTCACCAATCCGGCACTTGTCAGATCAAACTGAATACTGGTCGATGAGCGAAATGGATTGGGAGCAGCCGTGATGACAGACTGGGGCGTAATCAAATCTGAAGCCAGCGTCAGGGATATTGGCTGAGCCGCGAGGTCATAGAGTTCAGGCGTAAGCCGGCGAGAACCCAAACTCAGCATATCTGAAAGTCGTCCAGCCTCCTGGACTTCTACGATCAGCGTGAATATCGTTTCTCCTGCCGGAATCTCCGCCGTTTCAGATGTATTCCAACTCAGGTAAAGTTGATCACGATCTAGAGACCAATTGTCTTCGCTCATTGCAATGCTGCCACTGACCAGATTGCTCATCGCAATCCGACCACTCGAGCCCAGTTCCAATTGAAGGCCCGTAAGGTCGACGTCTTGATCAAACCTGAAGGCAATTTCTTGTCGCTGCCCCACCTGCATGTACCGATCCGTGTAGTTCAGAGCAAGGGAGTGATTGCTCCTACCCTGTCCTTCTTCATAGGTAGCATCGCCATTTACATCACCGAGCTTAACCCCAGTGAAATTTAGATGTTCTTTGTCCATGGTATTTGCAGCCAAATTAGACTGAGGCTCTCCATTCAGATTGAAAAAGTGCCAAAACGCTCGGCCTGGGATCGAATCAATCTTGGCGAGTAACAACTTTCGCAACGTGATCAAGTCACGGACGGAAATGTGACCATCCCCATTAACATCTGCTGCATACAACTGTCCAAAATCTGTAAACTCCTTCCTGCCAATCACATGCTGCGCCATCTGAATCAAATCTGCAGTTGAAATACCATTTACACTGTTGTCCTCTTTTTGTCCATGCAGGCGATGAGGGCCAGGGCCAACAACTGTCTCGTTGAACCGATAGCGGCCGTTGCCTTCGCTCATTGCGTGCACTGGATCATCATCTTCGTCATTCTGCAATACCATGCGTACTCCTCCAATTCCTGCACCGCTTAATCCCGTTACTGTACCATTAATGCTTGTATCAACTGAGCAACCTTCAAAAGGAGACTGAACATTTATGATCACTTCGCAAAAGTCAGCATTGCCCTGGGCATCGACCACCCACAGTTCTACCGAATGCTCACCGATATCTGGACAACCAAAACTCAGCTGCTTTTCTTCGACATCGGGAGGGAGCAGTGTTCCATCATCGTTGACCTCTCCCGCTCCTTTCATCCGAATGCGAAAGTCGCTCAGGTCGGGATCGCAATTATCGTGGCTACTCAGATTAAGCTCATCTGCCCAAATCTCTCCGACGGCAGTGTCTATGATGCCATCGAAATCCAAATCGACGGGAAAGAGCTTTACCGTTGTCGCCGTGACACACACAGGTGTAGGCTTCTTGCAGTCAAGCACTTCAAAATAATCCGTGCAATAACTAACAATGCTGCAGCCATCCTCAACAGAAACCACAAGTTTAAACTCACCTGCTATAAGCGAGTCGACCTGCACTAGAGCAGTATTGCCTTCCTGCTTGAGATGAAATCCCTCTTCGATCACTCGATAGAGAGACCATTCGACCTCGAGTTGGGCAAGCGGTGTGCAATTGTCTGAGATATCGAGAGTGTGATTGAGGTCGTACGAACAATCTGTACCGATGCACAAGGTGTCGAGATCACAGTTTGCAATGACCGGTCCCAACGTATCCTTCACATAAATGTGTTGCTCGTATTCATAGTAATGATATGCTTGCTTGCCATACCAGTCTTCATGATAGTCTTCATTTTGTCGACACCAATCGATGACTGCCCAGGTTCGAATTATTTTGTGACAGGTACTATCGCTGTTGTACAGCTGGTCCGTGATTTGATCTTCGTGATGGATACCAATTTCTCGGCAATTTTGGGTGAAGCGCAGATGTGGCGGAGCGGTCTCGACCTCAGTAATGCCGCAGCCATAGACCGTTGTATCCTTTGCCGGCCAGATGACTTCGGCTTCGTAAAACGGGCAGTCATTGACAATTTCAATGCGTTGCACCACCTTGATGGAGTCTCGCTTCGGGCCACAGCCCACGGCAAAGGTGAACACCCGTTCTATCCAGCCTTCGCCACAGTGGCCTATCTCGACCTTTTGTTTTTCTTTTACTGATAGGCCACAATTGTCATACACGAGGCCATTCTGAATCGTATCATACACTACTTCGTCAAAAATGTAGTCGATTGGTTTGCGTTCATATTCGGGATAGGTCTCTTCGTCACCGTAGATCGGAGTTGGCGGATCAAGGCAAACAATGTCTTTGATCACGGTGTGTGTTTCCTGCTCCAACGCCTCTTCATATGAATGGTAGCCGCGCTCATACGTCCCAAACACATCCCATCGACCGCTATCGATGTACTCTTGATAATGTTCTTGATATGCTTTGCACGAGATGGTCAAGTCTTCCAGCTTATAGGCTATCTCTGGCTTGGTTGCATCCTCTACGGTGACATTCACCCATAGTTTGGCGACATTGCAATAGGCATCTATGGCCATCAGTTCGACTACCACGGGTTTTCCAGAGCAGGCATCTTCGCAGCAAAAGGGTATTTGATCACTCCATCCGTAGCCGAGGCTGTCCTTGCAGTGAATGCTGTCTTTCTGAACCCATTCGTAATAGTGGTCATAGTGATCACGTACTTCACTTTGAATTAGGGAGTCGTTTGTGTAGTAGCATGCGGAATCCCAATCAATGCGACGCCCCACTACCGTGAGCAAGTGGCAATTGTCTGTTGTTCCTTCGTCAAAGACTGAGACATCGATCCAGGTCACCTTTGCATACGTAGCCAGGGTCACTTGGGGATCTTTGTCTGCCACGATGTATGGAGCCTTGCGATCTTCAGTCACAATCACCAGGGTATCCTTTGTTTGGTTGTGACAATCATCACGGGCCACTACCCGCACGATATG
>Ga0114956_1003597_pt1 | contig 11967 bp, 9 predicted proteins | sample MaitaG_FD_87304 | JGI IMG/M metagenome (GOLD analysis project Ga0114956, IMG submission 87304) | Marine algal microbial communities from Maine, USA - Maine_Asex2 metaG | ecosystem: Host-associated > Algae > Red algae > Unclassified | place: Maine, USA | collected 2015-01-05 | reverse complement strand
CTATCGATAGTACAGTCGCTGTCTCAGCTACTGAAGCCCCTCGGTTAAACACACACGACAGACTGGTCTTGAACAAAATTCGTTAAGTGCGAATTGGGATTGGCCTGTTTGTTCGCGAGTGACGTTCACCGGAGAAAGAAGGGGTGAGGGATCGGCCCCAAGCAGCTGGGGACAGCAGCTTTACTATCGATAGTACAGTCGCTGTCCCAGCTACTGAAGCGCCTCGGTTAAACAGACACGACACACCGGTCTTGAAAAAAATTTGTTAGGGGCGAATCGGGATTTTCCCGCTTGTTCGCGAGTGACGTTTAACGGAGAAAGAACAGCTAAGGGATCGGGCTTAAGCAGCTGGGGACAGCAGCTTTACTATCGATAGTACAGTCGCTGTCCCAGCCACTGAAGGCACATCGATTCAATGAAAACGACACTCCGAACGATCTTCGTGGCAGATAATGAGGGAAACCTCAGCAAGCGGCGGTCGCTTAGAAGTTTACCGAAACCGGCACCCCTGCCTTGATCCCCAGCATCTCACTAATGCTGATGCCAACGATTTCGATCTCTAAACATCCGCTGCCGCCGTGACTTGCAACCAGCGTCGCGTCGGGCTGCCCGTGATCCTGCGGGTAGACACCGATCGTTTCGTGTTCCGCGAACTTCACGGTCACCGCATCGTCTTGGCCGGCCGCGCTGATTGCATCGTTGGTGATGTCAGTAACCAGTTGGCCCTTAACACCGATTGACTCTACGGTGCCGGTGACGCAGATACCCAGCAATTTGGTTTTGGGTCGCGCCAGTGTTTTTTGTTTCGCCATCAATTAGTTCCTTCCAAGTGATCTCCGTACGACCACGATTATTGAGAAATTACTGAAAGCGTAAAATAGCAATTTGCTATCTTCCAATCATCTTCATGATTTTTTCCTTAACCACGTTGGGACTCACGTTGGGATTCAGCTTCCGCGCCTTGCCAATCAAAGCTCCGATCGCCTTGTCCTTACCGTCGAGCAATTGGGCCACGACGTTTTGATTTTCATCGATTAACTGCTGGCAAAGTGCGTCAACTGCGCTCGCATCCACCGCTTTAATCCCCAGTTTATCAATCGCTGCATCTAAATCTGTGCCACTGGAGATCATTTCCGCCAATACGTCTTTGCCACGGCTGTTATCAAAATCGCCCGCTGCGATCTTTGCCAGTAAAGCCCCTAATTGGTCGGCGGAGATTGGGTAGTCGGCGATCGAGCAATCGTTCTCGTTGAGATACCTCAAAACCTCCTGGCCTACCCAGTTGCTCGCCAGCTTGCCCCCCTTTTTAGCGTTACTGCTGCTAGCAACTTTGGCAACGGCACGGAAGAAATCCACGACGGAGCGGCCCTGGGAGACGATCACTTCGGTGTCGTACTCGTCCAGACCGTATTGCGTTTGCAACTGGGATCGGAGATCGGTTGGTAAATCGCCAAGCGTCGATCTAATCGCTTCGATCTCCTGATCGGTCGTTTCGACGGCGATGAGATCGGGATCGGGAAAGTAACGGTAGTCTGCGGATTCTTCTTTTTCGCGCTGCGGCGTCGTTTTTTGTTCCCCATCATCCCAACCGCGCGTTTGTTTGGGAGCTTCGCCGATCAGTTTCCCGTCTTTTTTCCATCGTCGCAGCTGTCGCGCTGCCTCGGAATTAATTGCGCGTTCAGCGGCGCGAAAACTATTGAGGTTCTTGACCTCAACGATTGGCGTCGCAACCGTTTCTCCATCGACGGTAATGTGCAGATTGACGTTGGCATCACAACGAAGCGAACCCTCCTGCATGTTACAGTCCGAGACCCCGATATAGGTCAAAATAAGCTTCAGTTCGGTGAGAAACGATTTGGCTTCTTCGGCCGAACGCATGTCGGGTTTAGTAACGATCTCCAGCAATGGTGTGCCGGTACGATTAAGGTCGATTTTCGAATCGGCTCCGCCACCAGATTCGTCGTGCACACTTTTACCAGCGTCTTCTTCTAGGTGAGCACGTTCGATGGCGATGACGCGTGCTTCGAAAGCCCCTTTAGGGTCAGAGATGTGCAGGTGCCCTTGGCCACAGATCGGTTTGTCGAACTGGCTGATTTGATAGCCTTTAGGCAAGTCAGGATAGAAATAGTTCTTACGATCCCATTTCGTACTGCGGGCGATTTCGCAATTGAGCGCCAATCCCGTTTTGATTGCCAGTCTTAGGGCTGTTTCGTTGATCACCGGCAGCGTACCGGGTTGCCCCGTGCAAACCGGGCATGTCTGCGTGTTGGGTTCAGCACCGTAGGAGGTCGAACAACCGCAGAACAATTTTGATTGCGTGTCCAACTGCACGTGGACTTCTAGGCCCACGATCATCGTGACGTCGGCGTCGGTGACTTTCTCTCGTGCCTCGGGGGAGATAACGGTTGCGTTCATAGTGGGCGCTAAGGGGGTGGTTCGTTGAATGCTAACTATTAAATAGCGATACCTAATTGGACGTCGCTACGTCGGGATCAAAACGCTGGATATCTAGGTCGATAACGAAACTGTGAAGGGCAAGGCGCCAGCCGCCGGTATGATTCGCCCTTCATCGGCGGCTAAGGCCTTGCCCTTCACAAGAGCATCGTTGGTCAACCGATTATACAGACTTAAATACGATCAGCCGATGGGCCCTCTGAGTAAGAATTTGAACTGCGGATTTTAAGGCACGACGCGAAAGTGCATAAACGGAAAGTGCCGTTCTGTGCTGGCACGCACCGCTGGTTTGGTCCACATGAGCGAATCTATGTTACGATCACCTTCATGAAATTTACGACGCCAAAGCTGGTCGATTGTGCCCAACATGGCCCCGAGTCCGAACTGTTCATCGTAGAAGGTGACTCCGCAGCGCGGACGTTGGTCCGAGCCCGCAACCCTGAGAATCAAGCCGTTCTGCCGATGCAGGGCAAGCCGATGAATGCATTGAAAGTCGACGCGGCGGACCTGCATGAGAACGTGCAATTTGGAACATTACTGGACGCGCTGCGTGTCGATTTGCATCAGCCAACGCGTCCAGTGGAAATTCCTTATCAGCGTATCGTCCTGTTGTTTGATCCAGACGCTGATGGCATTCATGGGCGGACGTTGATGTTGTTGTTCTTTTACCGTTGGTTGCGAAAGACATTGGATGATGGAATAGTCTTTGATGCTCACGCGCCACAATGGGTCGTGACCAGTGATAAAATGTCCAACGCTGCTTTTGCATCCACTCCGCAACATTTGAAGAAAATTAGAGAGTATCTCAAAGAGAAAGGTATTACTGAAATAAAGACAAAACGTTTTCGAGGACTCGGGAGCGTCGATTTAGATATACTCAATAGCCACTGCGTGGATCGGATCACACGCAGATTAACTGTTTTGACGTCCGCTCACGCAGAGAACGCGCTGGCACTGTTCGAAAACCTAAGAAGCCTCGGTCGTGATTGAGAGACTTGCTTCATTCACTACGCCCGTTCGCCAGAACGCCCGTTCGCCAGAACGCTCGTTTACCAAATCGCCCGTTTGCCAAATCGCCCGTTTCCCAAAAAAGTTCCTTCGTAATTTAATTGGCTGCCTTATGAAACTGACCACACTTTCTGCCTGGATCATCATTGTCACAATCTTTGGTTCGTTATTGGATCATTCCGTAGTCGCTCAAAATTCTCTGGCCGGTGGAACGGTACCGCCGGAGGGGTTCGAATCATCGTTTAACGGAGAAGATCTCTCCGGATGGTACGCGGTCCAAACACAATCGCCTCGATCCTTTGACGCGCTCAGTCAGCAAGATCAGGACGCGGCGATCGCTGAGGCAAGAAAAACAACCGCAGAACATTGGCGTGTCGAAGATGGCGAGATCGTCAACGACGGCAGTGGCCCCTATCTGACAACGGAGCAGAAATTTGGCGACTATGAACTGCTGATCGAATACAAAACGGTCGCCGGTGCCGATAGCGGCGTCTATCTCAAAGGCACTCCGCAAGTTCAGATTTGGGACTCTACCGATGAAAGCAAATTCGATTTGGGAGCCGACAAAGGATCCGGCGGGTTGTGGAACAATTCTTCTCAATCACCCGCAAAACATCCGCTGGCCAAAGCCGATAACCCCTTCGGGCAATGGAATCAGCTAAAAATTCGACAGCTAGGTTCTCGCACCACGGTTTACCTCAACGGCGTTTTGGTCGTTGATCATGCCGTCATGGAGAATCGCCACTGGGGTAAAAATTCCGGATTGCCATTGATCAATCGTGGCCCGATCCAACTTCAGACTCACGGCGGCGAGATTCGTTGGCGCAATATCTTTGTCCGAGAAATTCCTGTGGAAGAGGCCAATGAATTGTTGCGTTCGAAGGATAAAGAGGGTTTTGCGTCGATCGTGAAAGGGAATACCTTTGATGGTTGGTCGGGTCCGCTGGAGAATTATGAATTGAACGACGGAGTGATTAAATGCAAGCCGCAACAGGGAGGCACGATTTTCACCGACGAGGAATATTCGGACTTCGCCGTGCGGCTCGAATTTCGCCTGCCACCTGGCGGCAACAATGGGTTGGCGATCCGTTACCCCGGCGAAGGCGACACGGCCTACGTTGGCATGTGCGAGCTTCAAGTGCTCGACAATGATTACGAAAACTTCAAGGGCCTCGACGACCGTCAGTACCACGGATCGGCTTACGGGATGGCAGCAGCGCATCAAGGATACTTGCGTGAGACGGGGCAGTGGAATTTTCAAGAGGTCACCGTCAAGGGTTCGATCATCAAAGTCGAACTAAACGGAAACGTAATTTTGGATTGCGACTTGGGGGATGTGACTGAGTATTTGGATGACAAACCACATCCAGGCAAAGCAAACAAATCAGGCCACTTTGGACTGGCCGGCCACAACGATCCGGTTGAGTTCAAGAACTTGGAGATCAAGGTTCTAAAATAGGGACCGTTGCTGCCAGTGCAAGCATCAGGTTGAAAGTAGGTGGTCCTTTCGACTCAGGTGTCACTCACAAAATTTGAGAACGAGTATGACATTCTGATTTACTCACGCTGTCCCTTCAAATTTGATTCAGCACATCAACGGGGCTGCCAGCTCCATTTCTTCACGAATCCTATTTTAGAACACCAATCGCACAGATGGTGGGTTCGCCGATCAGCACTAGGCAATTGCTGCCCCAGTCTCCCAGAAAAAACGATAGCACTGCTGGCATAATAGCTCTCAATGCTGTCAGAAAACTTCAGACATAACGTTGGAAGCCAAAGTTTTTTGCGAGTGTAGGGCCGTTAGCTTTGCCGAACTTACTCATGTTACAGATCTTCTGGAGCATCCCGGCCTTACCAGTGTTTAGGTAATACGCGCTTACACGTGCAGGGGCGAGTGGCACTTGCGTTTGCTGGCAAAACGATTCGCCTTTCGAAATTCGTTCCATTGGTCTATTTACAAGATCGTTTACTCACTCCTGCAACTTCTTCACCTTTGAATTGCGAAATTACACATGTTAAAGAAAACTCAAATTGCGATTTTCGCTGTAATAATTTTGTCCTGCGGCGTTTCCTATGGACAGGTCTTTACAACAATTACTCCCTCTAGCTTAGGTTTGAGTCAGGGGGCCACTTCGATCAATCAAACTTTCAACATCGGTTCTCAGTTTGGCCGGACGCCTACAGCTGTTCAATTGATGGTCACCGACGGTAACGTAGCCACTGGGCAAGATCTATGGACCGTCAGTCAATCGGATTCCGCGACCTTCCAGATTTCCAGCTTGACAACACAATTCGATGGAGTTATTCAACACGGCCCCGTCCTTGGATCACCAAGTGCTCAATCCGGCACTGGAGCATCTGACGGATTTGTTGCGGCATCAGGACAGGATTGGACATTGGTTTCTGTCTTGGATCCTGACTACGTTTCTTCGGTCAACGGTAATGTCTACGACGTTACTTATGTTGGTGGTGACAGTGGAAACATCGAATCCAACAGCGCTGCCTTTCGATGGACCTCGGATCAGCCGATCACGCGCTACACCGTTTTCTCAAACAATAGCCAACAGTTTGTCAATAACTTTGCGATTGGCTTCAACGACATCAATGCCATTCCGGAGCCCTCAGCAGCGGTTGTGATCGCGTTTGCGTCAACACTAAGCTTGCTGCGACGCAAACGTAGCTAAGCTTGGCCAATCGGATCGGTCGATGACCGAGATCAGCGTTCGGCATTAGCACCTGTTGATAATTTTGATAAACACAAAGCCTGCTCAGCAAAGTTGTTGAGCGGGCTTTCGATGTAAAGTCCTGATTTCAGACAAATGATCTTGTTCAGTTAGGCCGTTGCTGATGAAAATCGGTTTGCATTTGGTATTGATGAGCGGCCTGTAACAATGTCGCTTCGTCAAAACGACTGGCTTGGATCTGCAGGCCGATCGGCAACCCGCCATCATCGAAGCCGCACGGAATTGATATCGCAGGAACGCCCGCGAGATTCGCTGAAACGGTGTAAATGTCGGCCAGATACATCGCGATAGGATCTGCCGCGTGTTCGCCAAACTTGAACGCCGTTGAGGGAACGGTAGGGCCAAGAATCAGATCGACGGATTCAAACGCTTTGTCGTAGTCGTTCTTGATCATCCGGCGGACCTTGGAAGCTTTGAGGTAGTACGCATCGTAATAACCAGAGCTCAGCGCGTGTGTTCCAAGCAGAATACGGTTCTTGACTTCATTGCCGAAGTATTCACTACGCGTTTTGCTGTACATGTCCGGCAAATTATCCGCAGTGGCTCGATTGGTGTAGCGGACACCGTCAAAGCGGGACAAATTACTGGACGCTTCGCAAGGAGCGATCACGTAGTAAGCGGCGATCGCATATTGAGTGTAAGGTAGTTCGATGTCTTGGCACGTCGCGCCTAAGGATTTTAAAACGTCGATCGAAGCGTTGACGCTGCTGCGGACGCCGTCGTTTAATCCATCGCCGAAATGGTCTAAACAGACACCGATCTTCAATCCCTTGAGCGGTTGGTTTAACTTCGCCGAAAAATCGGGAACATCATTGACGGCGGAAGTGGAATCGAGTTTGTCATGTCCGGAAATGGATTGCATCACTAACGCGGCGTCTTGGGCAGAATGAGTCATCGGGCCGATTTGGTCCAGCGAACTAGCGAAAGCGATCAGTCCAAAACGGCTAACGCGTCCATAGGTCGGCTTGAGCCCGGTGATGCCGCAGAAGGAGGCTGGCTGGCGAATGGAGCCACCGGTATCCGAGCCGATCGAAACGGGAGCCATCTGCGCCGCGACAGCCGTGGCTGAACCGCCGCTGGAACCACCGGGAACGTGGTCGTGATTCCAAGGATTTTTTGATGGGAAGTAGGCCGAATTTTCGGTCGAGCTACCCATCGCGAATTCGTCCATATTCGTCTTGCCGATCACAATGGCTCCGTCGGCCTTCAAACGCTGCACGATCGTTGCGTCATAGGAGGGAACGAACTTGGACAGCATCTTGCTGCCTGCGGTGGTCTTCTGTCCTTGGGTGCAGATGCCGTCTTTGACCGCGACGGGCAAACCCGCCAACGGCTTCAGCGTCTTCCCCGCTGCGCGATCGGCATCGATATCCTTGGCCGTTTGTAACGCAGATTCCTCCGTCGTCGAAAGGAAGCCGCCGTTGTCATCGTTGAGTTTGCCAATTTGGTCGAGGAAGTGCTGAGTGCAATCGACGGCGCTTAGTTCGCCCGCATGAATGTGGGCGACGATCTCGACGGCGGAAAGGTTTTCAATTTGCATGGTTGAGTTTTTAAGCGATTGAGAGGTGTGCAGTAACGACGAGGGGCTTACTTAAAGACCGGCGGAACCTTATAGAATTGACCGTCAGAATCTGGAGCGTTCTTCAGAATCGTTTCACGGTCAGTGCTTGGCCACACTTGATCGGTGCGAATCGCATTGACCGATTCAATCGCACCAAAAAACGGTTCCGTGTCATCGGGAAGTTCGACAGACTCCAGTTGCTGGACGTATTGGAGCACTTTTTCAAGATCTGCTTGAGTCGCTTCGGCTTGGTCGTCTGGAAGATGTAATCGTGCGAGCCGAGCAACGTTTTGGGCTAAATTTGACATGGATTTCGATAACGAGTATGGAAGCTAGAGGCTTGTTGATTAAGTCGGCCTTCAATTTTTAATGTGAGCCGTTTGGGCGATAGCTTCGGTTTAGCGATGACCAAACCGAGGCTAGCGCCTAAACGGCTCACTTAATCAACAAGCCGATAGAGGTGACACAACCGCAGGGCACCGAAGTGATGGGCGATTGGGCCGCCATTGTAACGAAACGTTATCAATTGGGTAGCGATTGTGCCGGTTGTCGCACTGCCTTGCGAGAAACAATCGTGTGGGAATTGAGAATTTTCGCCGCATCGCAAAATTTAGTGACGTACTTTTCAGGTGCAAACACACAGCAACCACAGAACTCGATGCTTTATCTTGAGAGCAAACGCATGAATGACAATACCCACTTCAGCTACCAGCAAGTTTTGGATTCGATCGAGGAAATGCGTGCTTCGCTGCGACCAGATTCGGCAAGCGTAGGCGGCGGTGATTGGGATTCGTCCACCCCTTTTTGGGAAGAAGGCGTTTCGCAGAGCACGATGTGGTTTGAGGATTGCGAATTTGATCCTCGTGGAAGGCTTGAAGAATAAAAAACGATTATCGAATAACGATCTTTCAACTTAAATAGAAGAGATCACTTAATACAGCCGGCGGGATGAGATAAGGCAGTTCCGATTAATTGGAGCTGCCTTTTTTCGTGGCTGTCGATCATCCAAGTGCAAAGATGAATGACGGCACCAACTTTCAATAGCTTGTCGTTAGCTTATGCAGGCTCGACGCACCTGAGAGTGATTTTTTCGAACGCGCGGGTACTCACTTGCTGGCGCGTCGGGTTTGTATCGAGGGGCTTTGCGCCCTTCCAAACAGACATAGTAAGTGAAAACCTTCACCTTCCCGGCGTCGGTGTTTCTTTGCTGAAATTGGACACCCTATCGGTCGTCTGTAAAAAGGACGTGAAGGCTGTGGATCCGTCTCGCCGAATCTCAAACGTCAGCGCCCCACCGGTGTCGGTACGCAGCAGTTGGCAATGATGACGATTTGCAGCTTCAGCGATGACGGGTGAAAATTTTCCCGTACCGCAGCTGACGGCTAAGTGTTGTGGCGTTGCCCAATCGCAGAAACGATGCGGATCGCTGTGCGAGCTGCCATGATGGGCGGCCATGATCAAGTTGAAATGCGTGGCAGGGCTACGCAGCAAAGTTTCTAAACCCTCTTTTTCTATATCACCCGGTAGCAAAATTCGCTGCCCCTGATACTCGATGCTCAGAACGATACTGGCGGAGTTATCGTTAGAGTGCTCGGAGTGCCCGGTGGGGGCCAACACGTCGATTGCTACATCGTGATCAATCGAAAACCTGCTGCTGGCTCTCAATTCTTTAATATTGATCCGGCTATTGTTCAAAGACTGCTTTAATTCGGTGACAGAAGGAGATTTATGTTGGTTCATCATGGGCGAAAGATAGACCGTGCCAATCGAGAACCGTTGCGACAGTTCAGGTATACCATTGAAGTGGTCGATGTCGGCATGGGAGACGATGATCGAGTCGATCGTGCCGATGCCTTTATTCCAGAGAACGTCCGATACACTCCGTGCGGCAAACTTCGACGAAACGGTGGACCCACAATCGTAAAGCACCACCTTTCCATTGGGCAGTTCAATCAATACCGCCGTTCCGTGTCCCACGTCGATAAAGGTTGTCGTCAGCGACCGTTGGAATTGGGTTTGATAGAGATGATTGGCCAGCACAGGCACGCACCAACCGAGAACCAACCACGCGATGCCAAGTCCACAAAGTCGACGTATCGAAACGCGCGTCAGCGGGAACAGGCCGAAAATGAACCAGCCCAAATAGAAGATGATCACCGAAATCAGCGGAGGACCAGCGGTCCAAATATGGCTGTAAGGTATTTGACTGGCCCAGCCGACGAAGGATTCGATAAAGCGCAAACTGATCGTGCAGACCACCGCCGCAACGTTCGCGATCCAGGCGGCGATGTCGCCAAAAACGAAAATCGTGATTCCTGCGTACAACGAGATGGCGATCGGCAGCAGCACAAGCGGGTTCACCACTAATCCCACAGGTGCCAACACGTGAAAGTTAATCGCCACCAATGGAATCGAAATCAACCAGATTAGTCCGCTGACAACGAACGCAGCCCGTAAATTTGTGAGGACGGCTTGGCAAGCTCGAACGGGCCATGACTGAGTCGATTGAATCAATTGTTGTAACGGATCGGTGGTACGGTTAAAAATCCACCGGTTACCAAATTGAATCGCCGCAACGGCCAAAAAAGATAACTGCGTTCCCAAGGCAAATAAGTCAGTCGGGTTGATCGCCAAGACCAGCAACGCCGCGAGGGCTAAAACGTTATAGGAGAGACCTGATCGGCCAAGCATTCGGGCGGCACAAAATAAGACAATCAAAATCGAAGCGCGTACTACCGGAGGACGGAACTCGACCAACCACGCATAGAAAACAACGAAACCAATCGTCAGCAACAGGCAGGCATTTCGGCTGAGCCAACCGCAGCGAAAAATTGCGAAGAAGCAACAGGCCAAGATCCCAACGTGCAATCCAGAGATAGCCAGCAAATGAATCGTTCCCGTTTGCAAGAAGACTTCCCTCCTGGCGGGTTCGAGTTGCTCGCGGTTGCCAAGCAAGATCGCCGATGCGAGGCTGGCCTGCTGCGGGGCGAGGTGATGCCATGCCAATTCATTGAGTCGCGTACGTAGGGAGGCCAGCCACGGCGCTGCGGCAGAGCGTTTAATGACCTCGATGGAGTCAGCGTGAGAACAATAGATTGACGACCCAATGCGATGCCTTCGATAGTGATTTCGAAAATCAAAAGCGCCTGGGTTCGACGGACCGGCAATCTCTCTCAATCGACCTAGGACAGTTATCTGATCACCCGCATGAAGGTTGTCCGCCCCCGCCGGAGCCGTCACAAGAACGCGCCCGGCGGTAGGCACCCAGAGATCTCCATCACGAATCCAAAGGCAGCGAATCAGAAAACGATGCTGTTCTGATTGGTCGCGCGGCCGATTGAGATGGTCTTGGATCGTAGCGACCGCGACGCGCCGAGGCTCCGACAGTATCTTGGCAGAAATGCAAACGGGGCGAGCCTCTTCGGTTGCCCAACGGCTGATTTCGTTGGCGGGATAAAAATTCCAATATGCGTGATGCCAACATGCAGCGAGCGATCCAAACAAGACCAACGTTGCGAGAAGCGGGTGTGTCTTGGACCGCAGTTTTATGATGCCACAAAGATAGCTGAGGGCGGCGATCGTGGCGATGACTGCAATTGTGATGTAGAAAGGAATTGAAAGATCAATCCAATGGTCGGCAGCAATTCCGACACAACAGCTGCCCGCGATCCATAACGCTGGATATTGTACGGTTGAGTGGTGCTTCACCGAGTCATGATGTGTCGAGTCTATTCCATCTGGCATAGAAAAGGATTCTCACATTGGGATGAGCCCATTAAAGAACCGGAGTGGGCAGAGGTGGAAGCAGACGCTGCGGTCACATCGTATTAAGCACCACAAGCTTAACCGATTGCGAGCGGCGAGGCAAAAACTTTTGAACCGAGACGTTCGGGGGGGAGGGCTCGTTGATGAATTGAGCCGTTGAGGCAATAGCCTCGGTTGGAAATCGAAGTAGAGCCGAGGTCATCGCTCCAACGGCTCACATGGACAGAATGAATCGCACTTAGTTGGACAGCGCCACTTTCGTGAGCGGCAAGGCGTTAGCCGCCGGTCAATGGCGGGTAAAACCGGGGCTATCGCCCAATGGCACTTACTTTAGACCCAAACATAAAAAAATTAGCTCCCCCTCTCCTCGTGAATTCGGACCTAAAGACGCTGCCATTGAATCAAGCGTTGACCGAATTCACGAGGAGAGGGGGT
>Ga0114956_1003596_pt1 | contig 11968 bp, 8 predicted proteins | sample MaitaG_FD_87304 | JGI IMG/M metagenome (GOLD analysis project Ga0114956, IMG submission 87304) | Marine algal microbial communities from Maine, USA - Maine_Asex2 metaG | ecosystem: Host-associated > Algae > Red algae > Unclassified | place: Maine, USA | collected 2015-01-05 | reverse complement strand
TACGCCAGAATTGGTGACGGTGTACGAACAAATCGGCGGTGGCTGGAGCGACGAGGTTGTTTTTGATTGCGATGATGTTTGCAGTCAAGTAGCTGTGGAGCTGTTGACGATGGACTACTGGTGCAATTGGGCTACCGTCTGGACAAGCGTTTGGGTGGAAGACAAAACTCCGGTAGAAATACCCAAAGACGTAATTTCTGGTGAAACCATTTCTTGTGAACTTTATGCAGAGGCGAAATACGAATATCCAGGTGAAGACCATCCTGTGAGTCTTGAATACATCGTGCAAAAAGCAGGCGAAAATGTACGAACTGCCGAGATACTTCTAGACGAAATACTCGGAGGGTACTGCAAAGCATGGCCTGGATACGAGGCTGAAACATATGTTGATGTTGATGGTGCAGAAATTGATTGCGAAATAGAATTTGTAGATAGTATTTGTGAATACATAACCGGAAGTAAAATGGTGCTGGTCTACGACGAGCACCATGGGTATGCATGGGTAGATTCGACCTATGATGAATGCCGAAAAAAGAGTCAAAAAATAGAATTTTCCAAAGGGATTATTTTGCCCAACTGTGCTCAGAATGTGGTCTGCGATCAGGATGTATGGTACGAATTTAATCACTGTGGGGAGGGTGTAATCAAAAGGACCTTTAAAATCTACCGAAGTTGTGGAGAGGAATACTATGAAGAATATCCTGAGCGACAAGAGGCACCTGATACGGTATATCGCACGCAGCTCACGTACGTTAGGAGTAAATGCGATCTAAATAAATATTCCTATATCGTACCCGAAAATGTAGAAATACTCACCTGCAATTTGGAGTATGATGAGCTGGGGAATGTGATCGGCGATGCTGGCCCACGAAACACAGGAGAACCATCGTATAAATATCCAGAGGATTGCCGCCAGATCGGTATTGCTCGCAGTGATAAAGTGTTTAAAATTCTCGATGGAGCAGAAGAAGTGTGTTACAAGATAAACCGCACGTGGTACTTCGCTGATTGGTGCGCATCTGAATATCCCGGCGATGAGCGCTGGTGGAGATACGATGCGGTAGAGTACGATTCTTGCGTGCAAGTCATCTGGATTAAAGATACGGTGCCTCCCGTTTGTACGGTGGTTGTACCCAGGGCGGAGAATGGCGTGATCGAGGCAAGCAGTTGTCTCTATGACTTTACTCCGACTATTCAGGTGGACGAGTCCTGCGGAATCGATGAGTATACCTATAAACTGGAAAAGAAAGACAAAGATGGAACCTTCATACTTTATCAGAGTGGATCTGGGGAAGATATCGGAATCGCCTCTGAATTTGAATTTACCATCAAGGATCTAGAGCCGACCAATGACTATCGATTGAAGGTCTCTCTATTGGATGGATGTGGAAACGTGGGAGAATGCACGTACGAGTTTGAACTGGTGAGTATCAAGAAGCCAACTCCGATTTGCCTCACAAGAGTGACTGCTGTACTCAATGGCATGGACCGAGACCAGGATGGCTTGATCGATACAGCAATCGCTACGATCTGGGCAAATGAATTCGATCGCAGCAGCCATCTGGTATGTGGAGATTCGGAGCTGGCGTTCAAACTAGACCTTCTGGATGGGGTAGGAGATGATACGCACGAAGACGATGCGGATTCGCTAGAAATGGGCTGCATCCATGTCGGCGATCACTCCGTGCGTCTCTGGGTGATTAGCCTACCCAGCAATACCTATGATTATTGCGATGTAAATCTCACAGTGCAACCCGCCGCAAGTGGTTGTCCCAATAGCAGCGCGACTGGAGTATCCATGCATGATATTGTCAATCAAAATGCCGACGACAAGTACGAACCGATGGATGATCGTACACGTTTTGTTCGGGTAGATGCAAGCTCAGGCACGGATCAGCAAAGTCCGATTGCCAATGCACAGGCTTGGCCAAATCCGTTTAGAAATCAAACCCGCATTTCATTTACGCGTGAGACAGAAGGTGATATGACTATTCAAGTGCTGGATCTTCATGGCCGTCAGATAAAACGGATAGATCGAGCATTTACGCCTGGTACCCATGAGGTGGTTATGTCAGGTGACATCTTTCCAACAGCGGGAGTGTATCATTGTCAGCTCGTAGACGATGACCAAATTTGGGTGGTCAAAGTGGTGAAACTATAGAAGTAGTCGCTCAAAGAAAATTAGTTTGGTAAAGGGTTTCCGAAGAGGTTCGGAGACCCTTTTTTAGCTCTATCTTCGGAACATCGTTTTTGATAAATACCGACAATGAATTTTGATCGATTTGAACTTTGGTTTGTCACTGGCAGCCAGCATCTCTATGGAGCGGAGACTCTGAAGCAAGTCGCTCGACAGGCGCGCAAGGTCGCACGAGGCTTGGATCGAGAACAGTCTATCCCCGTTGAAGTTGTTTTTAAGCCAGTGCTTACCGATGCCACTTCAATATCCAATCTATTGCACGAGGCGGATGGAACAGAAGAATGCATTGGCATAGTGGCATGGATGCACACATTTTCGCCAGCAAAGATGTGGATCAATGGGCTAAAGCTACTTCGGAAGCCTCTTTTGCATCTGCACACACAGTTTGCTCAGGAAATACCCTGGTCCACGATCGATATGGATTTTATGAATCTGAATCAGTCGGCACACGGAGGTCGAGAGTTTGGATTTATGGCGAGTCGCTTGGGGGTAAATCGGAAGGTTGTTGTTGGCCACTGGCAAGATGATGCTGTGAGAAATATGATTGCAGTATGGTCTCGAGTCGCACTGGCATGGCAAGATTGGCAATCGCTTAAGGTGGCTCGTTTGGGTGACAACATGAGAGATGTCGCTGTGACAGAAGGCGATAAAGTTGAAGCCCAGATCAAATTTGGTTTTTCTGTAAATGGCTACGGTTTGGGAGATCTGCAGGAACACATCGATGCTGTAAAAAGTGTTGAGATCACCCGACTGGTTTCCGAATATCGTGAGCAATATCACATTGTTCCGGCTCTAAGACGAGGTGGAAATTCGTATGCATCCATCAAGGAGGCAGCTCGTATAGAATTGGGCCTGCGGTCATTTCTTGAAGATGGAGACTGTCATGCATTTACCGATACCTTTGAAAACCTGACGGGCCTAACGCAATTGCCCGGCTTACCTGTGCAGCGGCTCATGGCCGATGGGTATGGTTTTGGCGCAGAGGGCGATTGGAAGACCGCTGCGCTGGTGCGTGCCATGAAAGTGATGGCCTGGGGCCTCCCTGGTGGCAACTCATTTATGGAAGACTACAGTTATCACTTTAAAGATGGTTTGGTACTGGGAGCACACATGCTGGAAATTTGCCCATCTATAAGTCAAGCCAAACCCTCCTGTGAGATTCATCCGCTGGGAATAGGTGGGAAGGCAGATCCGGTACGACTAGTCTTCAATGCAGCGGGAGGCCCCGCGCTCAATGCATCGCTTATTGACCTCGGTCATCGATTTAGATTGCTGGTCAATCCTGTGCAGGCCATAGAACCACCAGCGGATTTGCCCAGATTACCAGTGGCTCGGGTTCTTTGGAAACCTCAGCCGAATTTGGCGATTGCTGCGGCAGCATGGATCCTTGCCGGTGGGTCCCATCATACCTGCTTTAGCCAAAATATCACTGTTGAATTTTTGGAAGACTTCGCAGAAATGGCAGATATCGAAATGGTTAAGATGGATGAGCGGACTGACCTCTTTTCCTTTAAGCAGCAGCTCCGCTGGAATGCAGCAAGTTATTGACCTACTAAATCCACACCTCATCAACTTGCTTTTGCTGACTGCGAAAAATGAGGATGCAGATCCGAAAGTCTCATTCGCAACCCCCAAAAATTCTTGGTCAATTTCGGTGAAACATCTGCGGGATTTGGATTCTGATCATCCATCTTGGCATCTTGCTGGCACAGGCGAGCTAGAATCCCCCGCTATTTCTTCTTCGGTTTTCTCTTCCATGTGTTCTTGGTGTGAAAGTGAGGGATTTGCGGCCCAGGCCAAATATTTTTGAGATCTTTAGAATGGAAAATGTAAATATTATGTCGATTGCTGTCTTTCCTGGTTCCTTCGATCCGATTACAACGGGTCACGTTGATCTTGTAAGACGGGCCATACCACTGTTTACTGAAATCGTGGTGGCGATCGGACAAAATAGCTCTAAGTCGTACCTCTATTCAGTCGAACAGCGCAAAGCCTGGCTTGAAGATGTGTTCGCAGGTGACGATAATGTGCGGATCGGATACTACGAAGGGCTCACCGCTGCATACTGTCAGGAGATCAATGCCGATTACATGATACGTGGTTTGCGCAACGCCTCCGACTTCGACTATGAAAAGACGATTTCACAGCTCAATAATATTATTGGCAAAGACCTGGAGACCGTATTTTTTATTAGTCGGCCAGAGTTTTCTCATATCAGCTCGACCATTGTACGCGAGATCATTAAGGGAGGAGGAGATGTCACCCCGTTTGTGCCAGCCAGCGTGCAGATACCGACTTAGCGAGGATTACTTCTGACTAATAATATAAGAATGTAACCCTAGCAAATACCCCGTGGTTTATTCATTCTCTAAAAAAGGATACCGATAGTCGGTGGGTGGATTTAAATTTTCCTTGATTGTTCGCGGTGATGTCCAACGATAGAGATTCAATACCGAGCCGGCTTTATCATTCGTGCCACTTGCTCTGGCACCACCAAACGGTTGTTGACCCACGACTGCTCCGGTGGGCTTGTCATTGATGTAAAAATTGCCTGCTGCATGTCGCAGTGCCTGGGTAGTTTGATTTACAACAGAGCGATCATTGGCAAATACAGCGCCTGTAAGTGCGTATGGAGAAGTATCATTTAGGAGCTGAAGGGTCTCGTTGTACTTGTTGTCATCGTATGGATAGATAGTGAGCACTGGCCCAAATATCTCCTCGCACATGGTGCGGTATTTTGGATCAGTTGTTTCAATAATGGTGGGGTGGATAAAATATCCTTCCTTTTTACTAAATGATCCACCAGCAATTGTTTTCGCCTTCGAATCATTTTTTACTTTTTTAATATACCCTGTGATTTTGTCAAAAGCTCTTTCATCTATAACCGCATTTATGAAATTGGAAAAATCTTCCGGTGAGCCAACTTTTAAAGAGTTTACCTCAGAAACGAGATCTTTCTTTAATTTTTTCCAAATCGACTTCGGAATATAAGCACGGGATGCTGCAGAGCATTTTTGCCCCTGATATTCGAATGCTCCCCTGGTGAGAGCGGTTTTTAGTGCCGCAATATCCGCTGAGGGGTGAGCGATGATAAAATCTTTTCCTCCCGTCTCACCCACAATTCGTGGATAGGATCGATAATTGGCAATGTTACTTCCAATTGTTTTCCAGAGAGACTGGAATACGCCGGTGCTTCCGGTAAAATGCAACCCGGCAAATTCAGGGTGTTTAAAAATCACTTTGCCTGCCTGAGGGCCATCGGCAAATACGAGATTAATAACGCCATCCGGCAGACCGGCTTCGCGGTACAAATCCATGATGACCTTTGCTGAATAAATTTGACTGTCGGCACATTTCCAGACCACTGTATTTCCCATCAGCGCAGGTGCAGCAGCAAGGTTTGCAGCAATCGATGTAAAATTGAACGGACTTATCGCAAAAACAAAACCCTCGAGGCCACGGTACTGGAGGCGATTCCAGATGCCGGGAGCGCTGATAGGCTGCTCTTCATAGATCTGGGTCATGAATTTGACGTTAAACCGAAAGAAGTCGGCCATTTCGGCAACGGCATCGATCTCTGCCTGGTAGATGTTTTTGGATTGTGCGAGCATGGTGGCCGCATTCATCCGAGCTCGATATGGGCCCGCAAGTAGGTCGGCTGCACGGAGAAAAATGGCAGCTCGATCTTGCCAAGGCATATTTTCCCAATCAGACCGGGCACGCAGAGCGGCATCAACGGCTTGCTTTACGTGGGTAGAGTTGCCCTGATGGTAGCGTCCAATCGAACTGTTGATTCTGTGTGGTTCATGAATCTTCACCATCTTACGGGTCGTGATATCCTTGCCTCCAATATGCATCGGGACATCGACGACACTCTCTTTCATTTCGGCATAGGTAGCCTTTACATCGGCACGCTCTTTACTTCCCGGCGCATATTGAAGGACGGGTTCGTTTTTTATAGCAGGAACTTGGAAAAATCCGTTTGACATGACCACTTAGTTTAGGGATGCAAGCTATTAATTTAACGGCGATCAGTGGTGATTCTGTTTGAGTTTTAATCGTGAGACACCTAGCCATAGAAAGGATGTAGGTAGCAATTTCTTTCTGAATGCTGTATCTCGACCTCAACATGAGCGAATCTTTATCCAGGATAAATAAGATCTACCTTTATGAACAAAGGTACAGCATAGTACCTTACCATCTCCAACGCTTTTATGAGCCGCTAAGAAATCGAATAGAGACTTGATCGACAAAAAGATTCCTTTCATGGAATTCTGTGGCTTCTACATCGGGTAGTGCATACCAGAAAGGTCAACTTTATTATTTTACAGCCCTCTACCTAGATTTGTCAACCCTTTTGAAAATTCAGTTTTACTATGAAAAATTTGTTGTGTGCCCTCGTGGCCCTACTTGCCATTGGTGAGCTTTCTGCTCAAGCAAATGCCCGATTATTCCGTCATCCCGATGTTTCTGAAACCCAGATAGCTTTCGTGTATGGAGGTGATATCTGGATCGTTGCAAAAGATGGCGGTGTTGCTAATCGCCTTAGCTCCCCGGTTGGTTCGGAGCTTTACCCTAAATTTTCACCCGATGGAGGGACGATCGCCTTTAATGGAAATTACGACGGCAACATAGACATTTACACCTTCCCAGTAACGGGTGGAGTACCCAACCGAATCACCCATCATGGCATGATGGATCGAGTAGTCGATTGGTATCCGGATGGCAACCACCTGCTATTTGCCAGCTCCATGAAAAGCGAAAAACAACGCTTCAATCAATTTTATAAATTGTCTAAGGAGGGAGGTCTGCCAGACAAATTGCCCCTGCGTCATGCTGAGTATGGCTCCTTTAATGCAGATGGATCAAAGCTTGCTTTTACCGATCGATCTCGCGTGAACCGCACATGGAAGCGATACGAAGGTGGAATGGCTGCCGATATCTGGATTTTTGATATCAATACGCTCGAGTCAGAAAACATTACCGCTAATACAAGCAATGATGAATTGCCGATGTGGCACGGGGATAAGATCTTTTATCTCTCAGACCAGGGTACAGAAAAGCGCAATAACATTTGGATGTATCATGTAATGTCGAAGCAGCATGAGCAATTGACCAACTTTACCAACTATGACGTTCACATGCCATCAATAGGTCCCAATGACTTGGTCTTCGAAGCTGCGGGAAAATTGCATTTGATGGATGTAAATACCCACGACGTAAAGGAAGTAGAAGTAAAGGTACTCAGCGATCAAGCATCCATAAAGGAAAAGACTGTGGCACTCGGTAGTAGGATCAATGCAATGGATATTTCTCCAGATGGTCAGCGCGCTTTGGTTGGAGCTCGTGGCGAGTTCTTTTCATTGCCTGCCAAGAAAGGATTTGTGCAAAATCTTACCCGGACCAGTGGGGTTGCTGAGCGATTTCCTGCCTGGTCACCCAATGGTCGATACATCGCCTTTTGGAGTGACAAGACAGGCGAGTACGAACTGACACTGAAAGATATGAAGGAGGGAGCGAAGGAAACGACGGTCAGTGAATTGGGTCCTGGCTATCGCTACTCCCTTTATTGGTCACCGGACAACGAGCACATAGCTTTTGTTGATCAGACCATGTCAATTCATGTTTATAATATCAAGACGAAGACCGACAAAATAATTGATCAGGCTCCTGATCTCTTTGAAGGCGGACTGCGGGGATTTGACGTGAGCTGGAGTTCCGATGGACGATGGATGGCGTATGATAAGGCTGTGGAAAATGGCAATTCAGCGATTTTCATCTATGACAACAAGGGCGGAACAGTGAAGCAAGTCACTTCAGGATTTTACAGTGATCAAGATCCTACGTTCGATCCCGATGGTAAATACTTGTACGCAAGCAGCAATCGAACCTTCAGCCCAATTTACTCGGATTTTGACAATTCCTGGTCATACCCCAACGCGACTGGTTTGGTATTATTTACACTTCAGGATACCATCGCATCTCCGCTGACACCGGAGAATGATGACGTAACAATCGAAGAGGAAGATGAAGAGGAAGAGGAAGAAGGCGAAGATGGAAAAGAAGGAGAAAAAGGAGAAGATGAGGAAGACGACGAAGAAGCTGGTGAAGAGGACGAAGATGATGATGATAAATCAGTCGCAATCGACTTTGATGGATTTGAGCGTCGCATTGTCATGCTACCGGTTGAGGCTGGGAACATGGGCAATCTATCTGCGGTTTCAGGTAAGTTGATTTTTAACCATTATCCCAATTCCGGATCGAGCGATGATGCCGAAAGCGAGCTCAAATACTTTGACCTCGAAGAGGAAGAAACAAAGACAATCATGAGCAGTGTTTGGGGCTATGCTGTATCTGCGAATGGCAAAAAGATGTTGATACGGCAGCGAGGAGGCAGCGGAATTGTGTCGATCGGGGCCAACGTGAAGCTTGAAGACAAATTGGCGATGGGCGAGGTAGAGACGACTATAATTCCCAAAGAAGAGTGGCGACAGATCTTTAATGACACCTGGAGGTTTGAACGGGACTTCTTTTACGACAAGGATATGCATGGAGTGGATTGGGCAGGTCTAAAGACAATCTACGGAGACATGATCGAGGAATGCATGACCAGAGATGATGTAAATTTTGTCATCGGTGAGCTGATTGGAGAGCTCAATGCATCTCATACCTACCGAGGAGGTGGCGACCAGGAGCGGGCAAAAACCAAGAATGTAGGTTATCTAGGAGTAGATTGGGCCAAGGAGAGTGATCACTTTAAGGTGGCTAAAATCATACGCGGAGCAGCTTGGGATAGTGAAGTACGATCACCACTCGACATGCCCGGCGTAGGTGTGAAAGAAGGTGACTATATCCTGGCGGTAAATGGTGTGGCCCTCAATGAATATTCTGACCCATGGGCCGCCTTTGAAGGAAAGGCAGGCAAGACCGTCGAGCTCACAGTCAATGGCAAGGCATCTTTTGCGGATTCCAGAAAAGTGATTGTCAAGCCTTTGCGTACTGAGACGAGACTTAGGCACCTGGCTTGGATAGAGCAAAACAGGCAAGATGTGGACAAGCAATCAGGTGGCAAGATCGGCTATATCTACGTACCAAGTACAGGTGTGGATGGCCAAAATGAACTTGTCCGGCAGTTTTATGGACAGTGGAACAAAGAGGGGCTCATCATCGATGAGCGCTTCAATAACGGAGGACAAATACCTGATCGATTCATTGAGCTGCTAAATCGTAAACCATTGGCTTACTGGGCCGTACGAGATGGTAAAAACTGGCAATGGCCGCCGGTAGCAAACTTTGGATCGATGGCAATGCTTGTGAATGGCTGGAGTGGATCAGGTGGCGATGCATTTCCAGACTATTTTCGCAAGGCGGGACTTGGTCCTCTCATCGGGACACGTACTTGGGGAGGATTGATTGGCATCAGCGGGGCACCGAGCCTGATCGATGGCGGCGGCGTGACTGTGCCCACTTTTCGTATGTACAATCCAGATGGTACTTGGTTTAAGGAGGGGCATGGTGTAGATCCAGACATCGAGGTGATCGAAGACCCTACTCAGCTTGCCAAAGGAGTCGATCCGCAATTGCAAAAGGCGATTGACCAGGTGATGGAATCGGTAAAAAAACGAGGGCCTCTTCATCCAAAGCCACCTACGAAGGAAAAAAGAACGTAAATACAACAAAACTCGGTGAAAACATGGAAGAAGCGATCTAGCTCTCGGCTGGTTGCCCCACAAGGAGTTATGGAGGCTCGGTTGAGATTCGAGATGTGATGGTTTTTTAGTCTTCTTTGCTAATTTGCACTATGACCTGCGACCATCGGTGGGCTAAGTGCCAAATCATCCTTTTTCTCCTTTGTTTTGTGCTGCCAGCAAGCAGCGCTCAAAACCTGCTGAGCAATTCTGGGGGAGCTGAATTGGGCACCCTTGGTGGTGTCAAGAGCACCCATCATGGAGCAGTGGCGATGATGGGCAACGTGGCGGGGATCGCACGCAATGAGTCACTTTCACTGTATGCGGGAGCAGATTTACGCTTTTCAAATCCAGATTTAAAATTCTTGAATTTGAGCGCTGCTATTCCCTCTGATCTGGGTGCTTTTGGTTTTGTCTTCCAGCATCATGGCTTTGAGCTCTACAACGAGCAGATGATTGGGATCGGATACGCTCGGCAGCTTTCTGAACAGGTGTCGTTTGGTGCGAAATTCGATTATTTTCAACTTCGCATACCGACCTACGGCAAGGCGTCATACCTTGCAGGTGAGCTGGGAGTATTGAGCAAGATCGGGCGGTGGGTGGAAGTGGGCTTCTACGTCTATCATCCGTTTGATCGAGATCTGGTGGAAAATGAAATCCTCCCAAATCAGTTTACTTTTGGCGTGAATTACCAGCCATCGACCAAGTTGAAGGTGCTTGCCGAAATGACTAAAACTAGTGATTATCAAGAGAATATGCGGTTTGGAATAGAGTATTACTTTATCGATAAATTTGCAATCAGACTCGGCGTAGCCACGGAGCCGGCGCTGTTATCTTTCGGAGTGGCATTGCGCCCAGATGGCAACATGAGTGTTTCGCTTGGGAGCACATTTCAGCAAGGCTTAGGTATGAGCCCGCTGTTAGGGGTAGGTTATGAGCAATAGAATGAAGAAGATCGTGATTATTGCAGCAACGCCGGGCGAGCTTACGGCCCTGAAAAGCGAGCTATCGATGCCCTCCGGACAGGACACGATTGCAATCGACGACACATTGGTAAAAACGGTGTGCAGCGGGATCGGGGCAATAGCAGCAGCCATTTGTACGACGCGCGAGATACTGATGTTTGAACCGAATCTGTTGCTGCAAATCGGTATTGCCGGTAGCTATCGACGTGATTTAGCTCTTGGAGAAGTGGTGGAAGTAGTGCAGGAGCAGGAAGCTGACTTAGGAATCGAGCAGCGCGATGGATTTATCCTTTCATTGGCAGAAAGCGGACTAGTTGAAGCAGATCAAGTGATGAGAAATCCTCATGACCTTAAACTCGCACTTCCCGCCATGAATGGGCTTACGGTACAGACTGTGACTGGCACCTCGGCTCGCCGAGACTATCTCGTAGATCGATTTAAGTCAGACGTCGAGTCGATGGAGGGAGCGGGTTTCTACCGGAGCTGTTTTCAAAGCAGCAGTGCTTTTGGCCAGATAAGGGCTATATCGAACTATGTAGAACCGCGAGACCGAGCCAAATGGCAAATGGATCTGGCGTTGAATAACCTTGGTGTTTTTGTAGCCGGTTTTCTTAAGTCGCAGAGCGCAAAAAGATGAGCCGGATGTTTGCACAACCGGCTCGATCGAAAACTACGGATACAAGGCGTCTTAATCAAGATCTTGATATCATCAGCATCGGAGTGGACGTTCCGATTTTTGAGGAGATTTAATTTGGAGCTAAAGGTTCGAAAGGATTCAAATGTAAGACGATTGTTAAAGTGATGGGCACAATGTTTTTTCAAAAATGGTAGGTTATTTTTGACCAAATAGTAGGGATGGCGAAGTTTTCAAGTAGACATGGTCGGAAAAATCACAGCCTGTTTTCGGGATCCGTGCGATTGCTGGTGCTTGTGGCTGTATTAGTGGTATTGGTCGTTTTCTTCTTGCCGAAAATAATGAATCGGCTCGGCGGGAGCGCTGCGGGCAGCGTGGTAGGGGAGAGTGAAGGTTTTTATTTACCTGCAGAAGATAGATATCCAATCTATCACAAGAAGCACTATAGTCTGGCCTATGCGGAAGAGTTCGAGCAGGCGGCCTG
>Ga0114956_1003593_pt1 | contig 11974 bp, 9 predicted proteins | sample MaitaG_FD_87304 | JGI IMG/M metagenome (GOLD analysis project Ga0114956, IMG submission 87304) | Marine algal microbial communities from Maine, USA - Maine_Asex2 metaG | ecosystem: Host-associated > Algae > Red algae > Unclassified | place: Maine, USA | collected 2015-01-05 | reverse complement strand
CATAGTAGGCGACCAAATTCGTTCTTAATGCGTGTTTTTTTTGATGCAAAGTCAGACGAAGTAATGGATATACTCTCTGGTGGACCAAGCGTTAATATTACCAAAGCAGTTGATGTGCTAAATAAGATTGCTCCAATGCATTCTCAAAAATGGAGAAATATAAAATTTTAATTCTCAAATTTTCTACATAATAATCTTCTTATAATTATGAATTCAGTTTCAGAATTATGAATATTTAGTTTGTTTCAAAAATATACGCTTATAATAACGTAATTTTACAGGAACCAATTTTAAAGCCTTGCTAACTTCACTTTACATAAAAAATTACGCCTTAATTGACGAGTTAGATGTACAATTTAACAATGGACTATCTATTATCACAGGTGAAACAGGTGCTGGAAAATCTATTCTTTTAGGTGGATTATCTTTAGTTCTAGGAAAGCGCGCTGATTTAAGTCAGGTTAAAAATTCTGACGAAAAATGTATTATTGAGTCAAGTTTTGATATTGCTAACTACGATTTAAAATCAGTCTTTAAGGCTTTAGATTTAGATTATGATGTGCAAACCATAATTAGGAGAGAAATTTTACCATCAGGAAAATCAAGAGCATTCATCAACGACACTCCAGTAACTTTAGATAATTTAGTTGCATTGAGCAGCTATCTTATTGATATCCATTCACAGCACGACACGCGCCAGCTAACAGAAGACCATTACCAGTTTCAGGTTATTGATGCTTTGGCAGAAAACAAATTAAATTTAGACGCATTTTTAAGCCAATTAGCAACGTGTAGATTATTTCAAAAAGAGTTAGAATCATTGAAAATTTCTAAAGCTGAAATGATTAAAGAATATGATTATAATTTGTTTCTTTCTAAAGAACTGAACGTACTAGATTTAAAAACCATAGACGTGGAAAACTTAGAAGCGCAATATGAAGCACTTAATAATGTTGAAATTATAGGCCAACATTTAAACAATGCGAAAGCTATTTTAAACGCTGATGATTTGGGTGCTGTAGATCAACTTAACACCATAAAACTAGAGCTCTCTAAAATTTCTAATTTTGGTAAAGTGTATGAATCTATAAAAGAACGGATAGTTAGTATAGGTATAGAATTAGATGATATTGTGTCGGATCTAGATAATCTTGAAGATAATTTAACAACAGACCCTCAAGAATTAGAACGCGTCAACAACACACTTCAAATAGTAAACAATCTATTTCAAAAGCATTCAGTTTCAAATGTTAAAGAATTGGCCGAAATTAAGAACCAACTAACATCAAAAATTTCAAATACAGAAAGCTTAGATGAACTAATAGCTAATAAGGAAAGTGAAATTGCTAAGTTGATAGAAACCTTAGATATACGCGCTTTAAAAATTCATAAAAATCGAAAATCCGTTATGCCGACATTAATTGCCAAGTTAGAAACCATGTTATCTGATTTAGGAATGCCTAATGCAAAATTTAAAATAGAATTAGAACAAACCAATCAATTTACCACAAACGGAAAAGATAAGTTGAATTTTCTGTTTATGGCAAATAAAGGATCTAGCTTTAATGAATTAAAAAAGGCAGCTTCAGGTGGTGAATTATCTCGAATTATGCTTGCTATAAAATCTATACTAGCAGAATACATTCAATTACCATCCATAATGTTTGATGAAATTGATACAGGAGTTTCTGGTGAAATTTCCAATAAAATGGGAGACATTATGAAGCAGATGAGTAGTAGAATGCAAGTGTTCTCTATTACACACTTACCTCAAATAGCAGCTAAAGGAGATTCACACTTTAAAGTCTTTAAAATTGATATTGAAAATGTAACGCAGACGCAATTAAAACGATTAGATGAAGATGAGCGTATTGTAGAAATTGCACAAATGCTGGGCGGAACTAATATCACAGCATCTGCGATGGCACATGCTAAACAATTACTGAATTAGTATTTCATTGCTTAAAAGAAAGAACCTTATAATTATAATAAACGAATAACTATATAACCATGACATACAACTTACTAAAAGGAAAAAAAGGAATCATATTTGGAGCGCTTGATGAAAATTCTATTGCCTGGAAAACTGCAGTGAGAGTGCACGAAGAAGGAGGCACCTTTGTATTGACCAATGCACCTGTAGCCATGAGAATGGGACAGATTAGTGAATTGGCAGAACAAACGGGTTCAGAAATAATTCCAGCAGATGCTACCTCAGAAGAAGATTTACAAAATTTAGTAAAACAGGCTATGGAAATCTTAGGAGGTAAATTAGATTTTGTATTACACTCTATAGGCATGTCTATTAATGTGAGAAAAGGAAAGCATTATACAGACCAAAATTATACTTGGACACAAAAAGGTACAGATGTGTCTGCAATGTCATTTCATAAAACCATGCAATCACTTTATAAAGCAGATGCGATGAATGAATGGGGAAGCATTGTTGCTTTAACTTATATGGCAGCGCAGCGCGTGTTTCCAGATTATAATGATATGGCAGATAACAAAGCCTATCTAGAAAGTATAGCACGTAGTTTTGGTTACTTCTTCGGGAGGGATAAAAACGTACGAGTGAATACCATTTCGCAATCACCAACACCAACAACTGCTGGTAGTGGTGTAAAAGGTTTTGATGGTTTCTTAGCTTACGCAGATAAAATGTCACCATTAGGTAATGCCACAGCTATGGATTGTGCCAATTATACAATCACATTATTTAGTGATTTAACAAAACGGGTTACACTTCAAAATTTATATAATGATGGAGGTTTTAGTAATATGGGAGTGAGTGATGCGATTATGGACATGTTTGAGGGTGACCAATAGATAGAAATCTTTAATTGTAATTAAAAGCTGCCATACAAATTATATGGTAGCTTTTTTGGTTTAATGAGATGTAATTATTAAAATTAAAGCTTGATTATTTAGACTTTAAAAGTATGTAAATACTATTTATCCTCATTTGTTACGTTTAAACGATTGTTCTTTACAAATTTATAATAGTTTAAAGAATTAACATATTTTTAAGGAATTACTAACTTATCAAACCAATTTTTATGAAAAAAATTACTTTATCAATGATAGCATTGATTTTTTCTCTTTGCATGTTTGCTCAGAGTACAATTAATATTACAACCACTGGTGGTAACTATACTGGAGAAAAATGGGTAAGTATTACAACTGGCATAGACGGCAGTGGAACCCAAGTTTGGGGACAAGGGGATGGAACCCAATGTAACGGTTCGGGCTTAATTAATGAAGATATAATGATTGCGCCAGGAAGTTATTACGTGAACTGCTATGATCAATATGATGATAGCTGGGATGGTACATTAATATCTGTAACTGCGTATGGAAGTGTCCTCGGTGACAATGGTGGTGTAACTCCAACTGATGGAGAGGATACTGACTTAAATTCGAGTTGTGAGGGCACGCCTGAAGAATTAGAAGTTTCTTTTCAAATTATTGTGCCTAATCCACCTACATGCACTGCACCTGCTGGTACTGTCGTTTTAGGTACAGTAGATTGTGGAGCTGGTACTTTTGAAGTTAATGTAGACGTAACAGATTTAGGTGATGGTAGCCCAGTACTTTTTGATGGAGTTGATAGTTTTCCAGTAGCAGCGACAGGAATGTTCACTGTTGGACCATATGCTGCGGGACCGGTAACATTTACATTACAACATGGTTCTGACACGCAATGTGATGTAGATTTAGGAACACTTCAAGATACCTGCCCTCCAGTAGAAGATAACTGTATGGGAGCTATAACAATTCCAGTAACAACAGATATGTGTACTGGTATAACAACTGGTAACAATACTAATTCTACCGATTCAGATACTGATGTACCAGCACCTCCAGCGGCAACTTGCACTAATTATGCAGGTGGAGATATTTGGTTTAATTTAACAGTACCAGCAAGTGGAAATGTTACGATTTCTGGAGATGTCTCTTCTGACTGTTGCTCATTTTTATGGTATGAGATTTATGAAGGAACAGATTGTTCTAGTTTAACATCAGTTATATGTTCTGTCTCAACTGGAAATGATCCATCAGCTTTTGAAACTATACTTACAGGACGTACAGGTGGTGAAACATTATGGGTAAGAGCTTGGGATTCTAATTATGATGATGGACCAGGTGATTTTAACTTCTGTGCTTATGAGCCTACATGTGTTGCACCAACAGTATCTATACCAGCAGATCCTATTGATAATACTAATTGTCCTGCAACTGTAGATGTTTCAATTTCTATAGATGATCTTGCAGATTCCGCATCATTAACTATATCTGCAGAAGATGATATGGGTAATCCTGCCGGTACAGGAGGTACAGTTAGTGCTACAGGTATATTTACAATTACAAATGTGCCAGTACCACAAACTAGTTGGACAATTACTATTGCACATGAAGATAACACAACTTGTGATGTGCAATTAGGACCCTTTATTTTAGATTGTCCACCAGTAAATGATGATTGCATTAATGCTGTGGCATTAACACCAGGTGGAGTTTTTGGTGATAACCCTGTAGATGGTAAAACAGCGTACGCAACTGAATCTGGTTATACAAATGGTTGTGGTGGAACTCCGTCATCTGAAGTGTGGTATTCCGTTGTAGTGCCAGCTGCAGGAGATATTACTATTGAGGTTGGTCCAGATACAGCGACTTCTAATACAGGTTTTGATTCGGTAATAGAGGCTTACACTAGTAGTGATAATACTTGTTCAGGAACATTAACTTCTATTGGTTGTGATGATGATGGTGCAGCTACTGGTTCATTTTCTATATTGGCCTTAACAGGTCTAACAGCTGGTGATACTGTATTCGTTAGAGTATGGGAGTTTAATAGTGACGAAACTGAACCGTTCTCTATTTCTGCCTATTCTGCAACATTAGGTGTAGATAGCATTGACAGCGAAGCCGCTTTTACATATTATCCTAACCCAGTTAAAAATACATTAACATTAAACGCTCAAAATACTATTGAGACTATTACAATATATAATATGCTAGGTCAAGAAGTATTAAGAGCTACTCCTAATGCTGTAGATAGTGATTTAGATATGTCTAGCTTACAGACTGGCACTTACTTTGTTAAAGTAACTATCGCTAATATCACTAAAACAATTAGAGTAATTAAGCAATAATTAATTTAATTATTTACTAAATACAAAGCCGTTATTTTTAATAACGGCTTTTTTCTAAATTTTACTTCAAATTTTTATGCTATGAAATTTTTACTATGTTCAATAGTTATGTTTAGTTTATGTAATGTTTTGAATGGTCAAATAAGTTTTGAGAATTCAGCTTTAGAATTGGGAGTATATTCACCTTGTGGTTATACTGATTTAGGCAATGGCATAAGCTTTTTTGATTATGATAATGATGGTTGGGATGATATTACTATCGCATCGGCAAACGGAGACGCTGTCCATTTTTACAAGAATATTAATGGAAATTTTGTGTATCAAAACTTAAATATTAATCAGAATAATGGCCAGAATAAGCAGGTCAATTGGGTAGATATTGATAATGATGGAGATAATGACTTATTTTTAACAAGTAATACAAGTGCAAATAGACTCTTTCTAAATCTTGGGAATATGGTTATGGAAGAAATAACTAGTACCTGTGGTATGCTCACCGAAAATTTTGCAACTTATGGTGCTTCTTGGGGAGATTATAATAACGATGGTTTTTTAGATGTCTTTTTATCTATTAGAAGTTATTCCGTCCCTAACATCTTATATAAAAATAATGGTGATAATACATTTACATTAGCAAATGCAGAAGCAGGTCTAAGCACCAACGGTTCAATGTCATTTTGTTCCGCATTTTTTGATTATGATAATGATGGAGACCAAGACATCTATGTTTCTAATGATAAATATAACGTAAGCAATATTTTATATAGAAACAATGGCGATGGTACATTTAGTGATTATAGTGTGTTATCTGGCACTGACGTAAGCATAGACGCAATGTCTGTTACCGTAGATGATTATGATGCTGATGGTTGGCTAGATATTTATATTACAAACGGAATCGAAGGTAATGTGCTATTTAAAAATAACGGCGACGGTACATTTTCAGATGTAGCTGAGTCATCACAAACTATAATGAACTCAGTGGGTTGGGGAGCAGTTTTCTTAGATGCTGATAACGATAGTGATTTAGATTTGTATGTTAGTGGCGAGCATAATGGTATTTTTTCCGATTTATTATCTTCAGCATTTTATGAGAGTAATAATGATGGCACATTTGATCTAAGTAACCACGCAGTTCCTAATGATATGGCAATTAGCTTTTCAAATGCCATTGGTGATACAGATAATGATGGCTATCCAGAAATGGTAGTTAATAATATTAATCACAGTAATATTTACCTTTGGAAAAATAATACAGCAACCACAAATAATTGGTTAAAAATAAAGTTAGAAGGCACTCAAAGTAATAGAAACGGAATAGGATCTCGAATAGAAATATCTCTTAACGGCACCAAACAATATCGCTATACACTCTGCGGTGAAGGCTACTTAGCACAAAATTCGGCAACTGAAATTTTTGGATTAGGAAGTGCAGAAAACGTTGACTATATTAAGGTAAAATGGTTGAGTGGAGCAGAAGATATTGTGTACAACGTCAATGTAAATCAATTACTCAACATTGTTGAAGGATCTACACTTTCTCTGTCAGATCAAACTTTAGGTAATGTGACCACATATCCAAATCCTGTATTAAATGAACTTTATTTAAAAGGTAGCAAATCCATTCTAAATATAGAAGTGCGCAATATTTTGGGACAGCGCGTATTGCAGCATCGTCCTAATTCCATAGATGCTCAAATCGATATGTCGTCATTAAAAACAGGTGTCTATTTTGTCAGAGTTGATGTTGAAAATTCTAATGAAACTATTAAAATTATCAAACGCTAATAGTGGTATATTTTTCTAAGCAAAAATAAGTACTCCTGTTAATTTTGTATTTCGTTTACTTACCTTTGTAGTGTATGACGGCTATTAATTTTTCATTTATAATTCCTGTATATAATCGACCCGAAGAAGTTAAGGAGCTTTTAGAAAGTTTTTCGAAATTAGAAGGCGAGTATAGTTATGAAATTATCATCGTTGAAGATGGTTCTAATCTTACTTCAAAACATATTGTAGAAACTTTTAAGCCGCAATTAGATATTTCGTATTACACTAAACCAAATACAGGGCCTGGATATTCGCGAAACTATGGCATGCAAAAAGCAAAAGGTAACTATTATATTATTTTAGATTCTGATGTCATCTTACCTTCACTTTATTTAACATCTGTGGCAACATATTTGGATGTCAATTACTATGATTGCTTCGGTGGTCCAGATGCTGCTCATCACTCATTTAGTACTCTTCAAAAAGCAATTAATTTTGCTATGACCTCATTTATTACAACAGGTGGCATACGAGGAGGTGATAAACAGGTAGAAGACTTTCAACCTCGAAGTTTTAATATGGGTTTATCCAAAAAGGCATTTCTTGCCTCTGGCGGATTTGGCGATATTCATCCTGGAGAAGATCCTGATTTATCATTACGTTTGCACAAATTAGGTTATAGAACAACATTAATAAAAAGTGCTTACGTATTTCACAAGCGTCGTATCTCTTGGTCTAAATTTTATAAACAAGTTCATAAATTTGGACTGGTAAGGCCAATTCTAAATAAGTGGCATCCGAGTTCTAAAAGTTTAGTGTATTGGTTCCCTTCTGTGTTTAGCTTAGGGTTTTTAACATCACTAGTTTTAGCATTGGTGTTCAAAATGGCAATTCTATCCTATTTGTATCTGTTTTACTTTATTTTAGCTTTTATTACAGCATTGATTTCTACTAAAAATGTGGTGGTAGCATTTCAGGCTATGGTCGCGATAATAATCCAATTTTTTGGTTATGGATTTGGATTTTTAAAATCTACATTTAATTTAATGGTATTACGAAGAAATCCTAAAGAAGCATTTCCAAATTTATTTTTTAATGAGTAATGAACACAAATAAAAAATTAAACATATCAGAGTATTTAAAAAAGAAAAATGTAAAGCGCTTTATGTTGTTCTTTTTAATTGCGTTTATTTTTTTAATATTTTCTAAACTATCTAATGATTATAAGCAAACTATTAAGTTAAGAATAAACTTGGTTAATCTTGAGGATGAAATCATTCTTTCAAATGATTCTTTAAATATTATAGATGCTTATGCAGAAGCTAAGGGGTTCGCTCTAATTCCGTTTATTTTTAAAAAATATAAGTCTATTACTTTAGATGCCAAAAAGGATGTGGTTTCTACTTCTGGTAGTTATATTTTTGATGTTCAAAAAAATCAATTTCTTATTGATGATCAATTAGGAACATCTTATAAGGTCTTATCTTTAAAACCAGATTCGTTGATCATTTCTTATTCTAAAAGAGCGTCAAAATTAGTTCCTGTTAATTTAAAAACAGATATTAACTATGCATTGGGATTTGATATAAAAGATAGTCTTACCTTAAGTACAGATAGTATTAAAATTGTTGGATCCAACGCAGAAGTTAATGCTATAACGTCTTTATCAACAAAGCAAATAACCCTAAACGATGTAAATACAGATATTAAAAAATCTATAAATTTAGATATCTCTGACTATAAGAATATTGAAATATTTCCTAAATCTATTGTAGTTACAGCAGAAGTAGAGCGTTTTACAGAGGGCACAAAGGAAATAGCAATTAAAATTACGAATAAACCAAGTGATGCGGTAATTAACTACTTTCCTAAAACAGTAACTGTAGCATACTATGTGGATTTAGAAAACTATAAAACAATAAAAGCGTCAGATTTTTCCGTAGAGTGCAGTTACACTGAAATTAAAGATAACCAAAGCTATTTAATACCAAAACTTACGAAGCAACCAAAATATGTAAAGCGCACAAGCATAAAACAAAAGCGTATAGATTTTATAAAATTATAAAATGATAATAGTTGGACTTACAGGTGGCATAGGAAGTGGTAAAACCACGATAGGCAAGTATTTTGGCGCTTTCGGTATTCCCATTTACATAGCGGATAGAGAAGCTAAAGCGTTAATGAACCGCTCAAAAGTGATTAAAAGAAAGCTGATAGAGCTGTTTGGTACATCTGCTTATGAAGATGGAAAATTAAATAGACCATATCTGGCGTCAAAAATTTTTAGTGACAACCAATTATTGTCTAGCATGAATGCAATTGTGCACCCAAAAGTAGCTTCACATTTTAAGCGCTGGCTGAAAAAGCAAGATGCACCTTACGTTATAAAAGAAGCTGCAATAATTTTTGAAAATAACTTAGAATCACAATACCATTACATTATTACTGTAATTGCAGACGAAGATTTAAGATTAGAACGTGTTATGAAACGCGATAATGTTTCAAAGAAAAAAGTGGAATCTATCATTAAAAATCAATTACCTGATGACGTCAAAATTGAAAAATCAGACTTTATTATAGAGAACAATGATATAGACATTGCAAAAAAGCAAGCAGAAGCTATCCACAGTACAATTCTTAAAAATCTAAAATAGCCAAACACCATCGCTTGTGTTAAGGTAAGGTTAAACCTAATTTGTACTAAATGTTAAAATGTTAAATTTGAGGGATGGGCAAAAAGCTATTCATCTTATTGGTGGTTTTAATGAGTTTATCGCTCATCGGCATAATTTTTGTGCAATCGTTCTTTATTAATAATAGTTTAGAAAACGAGGAGGATAACTTTAGATTAAGTGTTAAACGCGCGTTAAGTTTTGTTTCTAGAGATATTGAAGATTTTGAAGTAAGAAAATATTATGCTTTAATTCAACCTTTTATAGCGAATAATAAGGAGCCAGATTCAACCGTAATTAGGCAATTATATATCACTTTAGAAGATGATACAGATGATACCACAATAATACACCGAAATACAGTTTTAGAAGAGCGCTACAAAGTGCCTTCATTGTTCTTTGAAATTGATGCAGACAGTATAAATGTTAGTAATTTTACTAATGAGCGTATCACGGAATATTATAATAACAAGAGTTTAGATGGTAAAAGGAGTATTAAGCCACAGAAACGGTTGGTAGAGTTTTCTAATTTGCCAAATATTGAAAAGCAAAACTATGAAAACTCTTTTAAGACATTATTTAAAGAAGTGCCAATTCATAAGAGAGTAACAGCAACACATGTTGAAACTCTTTTAAAAAGAGAGCTAAAGAGTGAAGGTGTAAATTTAGATTTTGAATTCGCTGTTTATGATGAGGATTTAGCCACTAAAGTAATGACTCAAAATTTCAATAAGACTGAAAATGCTTATGGAGTAGTCATTTTTTTAGATTCAAATAATGAAAGTGGTTATACGCTTTGGGTAGATTTCCCAGAAAGAAAAAAGTATTTAGTATCCTCAATATTATGGATGATTATCTTATCTATAATATTTACAGGAGTTATTATTATAGCGTTTTCGGGTGCGATTTATCAATTAATAAAACAACGACAAATCTCACAGATTAAAACAGATTTTATTAATAATATGACCCATGAGTTTAAAACACCAATAGCAACTATTAATTTGGCTTTAGACTCTATAAAAAATCCTAAAATAATAAATGACCAAGAGAAGGTAAAGCGTTATTTAGGAATGATAAAAGAAGAAAATAAACGGATGCATGCTCAGGTAGAAAATGTATTGCGTATTTCTAAACTAGAGAAAAACGAGCTTAATATAAGTAAGGAGCGAATTGAATTAAATGAACTTGTTGAGGATGCAGTAACACATGTAGAGCTAATTGTAGAAGATAGAAAAGGCTATGTAAATACGCATTTAGATGCCGCTGAGTCATCAGTTTTGGCAAACGACACACATTTTACAAATGTTATCGTTAATATACTAGATAATGCCATTAAATACTCGGATGATGCACCACAAATAGATGTATATACTGAAATTGTCGGTACAAATATCATAGTAAAAATAGCAGATAAGGGTAACGGAATGTCCAAGCAAGTTGCCAAAAAAGTGTTTGAAAAATTTTACAGAGAACACTCAGGTAATGTGCATAATGTAAAAGGTCATGGCTTAGGTTTGGCCTATGTAAAACGAATAGTAGAAGACCATCAAGGTCATATATCAGTAGAAAGTGAAAAAGGAAAAGGCAGTACTTTTATTATAAAATTGCCATTAATATCATAAAAACGAATTATGGAAGAACAAAACAAGAAAATTCTTTTGGTAGAAGACGATCCAAATTTTGGTACCGTTTTAAAAGATTATTTAATGATGAACGATTACGACGTCGTCCATGCTAAAAATGGAATGGAAGGTTTTGAAAAGTTTAAAAAAGACGATTACGATCTTTGCATCTTAGATGTAATGATGCCATATAAGGATGGCTTTACATTAGCAAAGGAAATTCGTGAAAAAAATACAGATGTACCTATTATTTTCTTAACCGCTAAGGCAATGAAAGAAGATGTGCTAAAAGGCTATAAAGTTGGCGCAGACGATTATCTTAACAAACCGTTTGATAGTGAAGTCTTATTAATGAAGATAAAAGCCATTATGCAACGAAAGGCAACAGATTCTGTAGCAGACAGTAAGCAATTTGAATTTAAAATAGGTCGTTTTGACTTAAACTCTAAACTACGTTTCTTGAAATTTGATGGAGGTGACCCAACAAAATTGTCTCCAAAAGAAAACGAATTGTTACGACTATTGGCATTGCACGAAAATGATTTAATGCCAAGAGAATTGGCATTAACCAAAATCTGGAGAGATGATAATTATTTTACATCCCGAAGTATGGATGTATATATCGCCAAGTTGCGTAAGTATTTAAAACTAGACCCTAAGGTTGAAATTTTAAATATTCATGGTGAAGGCTTTAGATTGGTAATTAATAGCAAAGATTAATTTGTAGATATATAAAGTAAGAATCCAGCTT
>Ga0114956_1003592_pt1 | contig 11975 bp, 9 predicted proteins | sample MaitaG_FD_87304 | JGI IMG/M metagenome (GOLD analysis project Ga0114956, IMG submission 87304) | Marine algal microbial communities from Maine, USA - Maine_Asex2 metaG | ecosystem: Host-associated > Algae > Red algae > Unclassified | place: Maine, USA | collected 2015-01-05 | reverse complement strand
TAATCTCATCGTTGTCGACAACAACTCCTCGGACCATTCAGTCGAGTTGATACATGAAAAATTCCCAGAGGTTGAATTGATTCAGACGGGCGCTAACCTTGGCTTCGCCGGAGGTGTGAATGTCGGAGCAAAGGCAGGGCAAGCCGAATATATACTGCTGCTAAACCCGGATACTGTAATTCTTGATGGTGCGATTGATAAGCTAATGGCGTTTGCACGTAAGCATGAAAAGTCTGGCGTCTGGGGTGGTGTCACGCTTAACGATGATCTCAGCCTAAATCCAAACAATGCACGCGCTAGAATTAGTTTCAAAACGTTGCTCTTCAGTGCTACGGGCTTAAGTAAAATATTCCGTAACAGCTGTTTTTTTAATTATGACAATTATGGCTGCTGGGATCGTCTGTCTGAGCGAGATGTAGACGTTGTAACCGGCTGTTTTTTCCTAACACCACGCAGCTTGTGGGAATCTCTAGACGGTTTAGATGAAACCTTCTTCATGTATGCTGAGGAAGCTGATTACTGTATCCGCGCCATTGATGAAGGTTATCAACCTAGGGTAACCCCTAATGCGCGCATCATCCATCACGGCGGGGTTAGCGAAGTAAACCTATCTGGTAAGATGATCAAATTGCTCAAAGGCAAAGCTCATTTTATTAAGAAGCATGAACCGAGCTGGAAACAACCTATCTATAAAAACTTACTGTTAGCTCATGTATTCAATAAGTACGTTTCCAGTGGCCTTGCTGTATTTCTGAAGAAGGACGCCAAGCCTGCACATGAAGAATGGAAAAAAATATTTGAACAACGCCACACTTGGCTAGCAGGATACCAATAATGGCAACCATAATTGTTCCAGCACATAATGAATCAGGTGTTATTGAAGCATGTTTAGACAGCATTATTAATCAACCTGAAGTTGACCACATCATTGTCGCTTGCAACGGCTGCACGGACGATACAGCTGACATTGTGCGCAAGAAACACCCTGATATTCATTGCCTCGACATTAGTAAACCTTCAAAAGTAAATGCACTCAATGAAGCGGAAACATTTGCCCGTGAACTTGGCTTAACATTCCCTGTCTATTATATCGATGCTGATACAAGACTCAGTGAAAACTGTGTTTCGAGTGTTAATCAGTATTTGAAGACAAGTGATATTTTATTGGCCGCCCCCACGCCAATCATTGATACGTCGCACTCTTCGTGGATTGTTAAAACTTACTATAAAGTATGGGTGAATTTGCCCTACATAAAAGAAGGAGTTATCGCCACCTGTAGTTATATTCTTACCGAAGAAGGTCGCAGTCGCTTTGAGAAATTCCCAGATGTAATAAACGACGATGGCTTTATACGATGTAACTTTTGGAATCGTGAAATAAGCAATGTACCTGACGCTCAGATATTTATAAGAGCGCCCAAAGACATCTATTCACTGATTAAAATTAAGACACGTGCAAGACTCGGCAACATGCAACTATTGGCCTCAGGACAATGCAAAGTCATTGAAAAGAAAAAATATGGCAGTGTAATGCGATCCCGATTACTCAGTAGAGATTGGTTTTCAACAATAATTTATATTGGTATTGCTGGAATCATTAGGATTCGGTCAAAAAAGCAATTTAAACGGCTAAAAGACTACCGTTGGGAGAAAGACTTGTCCTCACGCAATGCATGATTAGTATACAATGCAGCATCAAAAAACACATTTTAGTTTATAATTGTGATTAAAAACATTGAACCATTCTTGGTGCTAGATACCCCCACTAGTAACCAAGACAAACCCAGAGAGGACGACAGTGGACGATAAAAGAATAAGCTCTGAATTGATCTATCGCCTCGTAGACATTTTTGTCATTTTAATGCCTCTGATTCTTGGCGCACTTTATACTAATTTCTATAACGCCCAAGGTTATTTAGTAGCTGGTTTATCAGCCGTTGTATTATTTGGTCTGTATGGCCGATTTACCGAAATATATACATCTTGGGGCGGCAGGCCGATCCACGATGAAGCTGGTAGAATCATCGTTTCGTGGCTACTAACCTTTCTATCGATGGTTTTTATCGCATTTATTTCCAAAACTAGTGAACAATTTTCTCGCGTTGTGTTGCTTGCGTGGTTACTCACGACCCCAGTTGTACTGATCCTTGCTCGTTTAGCGCTTAGACAATTCTTTTCACACCTGAAGCGACTGGGTCTGAACAATCGCTCAGTCGCCATTGTTGGTATGACTGAGAACGGGCTAAGATTTGCTCGCGAATTAGAAAATAATCCTGATTTTGGTTACCGCATCGCTGGATTTTATGACGAACGTCAAAGCGAGAGTCCGAATGATTTTGGTGGTTACGCCAATCTGGGTAGCTATACCGATATGATCAGCTCAGCCAGACAGGGTGAATGGGATCAGATATATTTTGCGCTCCCTGTTGAAGCTAAAAAACGCATGCACTCACTACTAGATGAGCTATCAGATAGTGCAACTCCAATCCGCTTGTTACCTGATTATTTCACTACCAACCTTCTGCATAGTAAATTTATCGAAATAGCAGACACCCCCGTTTTGTGTATTTATGACTCTCCTTTCTCCTCTGACCATGCACTGGTAAAACGTATTGAAGATGTGCTCATTGGTGGAACCATCTTAGCGCTAATATCGCCTGTACTACTTGGAATTGGGCTTGCCGTAAAATTAACGTCAAAGGGCGATATCATCTTTAAGCAAACCCGATACGGACTTAAAGGTGAAAAAATATTAGTCTGGAAATTCCGCACAATGACGGTTTGTGAAGATGGCGACAACGTTCGCCAAGCGCAAAAGAATGATGATCGGTTTACCCCAATCGGCCGCTTCTTACGACGCACATCACTTGACGAGCTACCGCAATTCATCAATGTGTTGCAAGGCAGAATGTCAATTGTCGGCCCACGGCCACATGCAGTAGCACACAATGAACAGTACCGCTCGCTAATTCCAGGGTATATGCTGCGTCACATGATTAAACCCGGCATTACCGGCTGGGCACAAATCAATGGCTGGCGTGGTGAAACTAATACTGTGTATAAAATGAAGAAGCGCGTTGAATTCGACCTTGAGTACATGCGTGAATGGAGCTTGGCTTTAGACTTAAAGATCATTTTCCTAACCATCACTCGATCTTTTATTGATAAAAACGCCTACTAATAACCCGAGAAGAGCCTGTCGGTTTTGCAAATTAATCAAATCACATTCACACGCTTTATCGCGGCACTTTCTGTTGTATTTTTTCATTACGGCAGTCATACATTACCTACCAATATCCCTTGGCTCAAAGAGAGCATTACGGCGGGGCCTATTGCGGTAAATTACTTCTATGTTTTATCTGGCTTTATTATGGCTATCGCCTATTACCAGATTGGAACTTCTAAGCCATTGAGCAAGAATCGGTATTGGGTAGCTAGATTTGCACGAATCTACCCGGTTTATCTTGTTGCGATCGTATTAATGGCCGTGGCAAGTTATTCTGACTTGGCAGATAAGCCACTAGCATTGCCTTTACACCTAACCATGCTACAAGCATGGTTACCGGGTTACCCCATGACACTGAATAATCCAGGTTGGTCACTTTCAGTTGAAGCATTTTTCTACTTATGTTTCCCGCTCCTTTTAGCGGTAATCTATCGCTATGGTTTAAAGTATTTAGCCTTCGCAGCTTTGGTCAGCTGGCTAATCACTCAGTACGTATTATTAGCTAGCATCAATAGTGCCGACTATACTGCTAACGGTTTACTCCATGATTTCGTTTACTACAACCCCTTAATGCATATCAATGCATTTCTGGCTGGCTTAGTTTGTGGAGCACTGTTCAAGCAAAACGCTGATAAAGCAACATCACCTAAACCTATTTGGCTGCTTGCATCATTGCTACTAATCATAGTACTGCTAGAAGCAAGGCCGTGGATTGAATCAGCAATTGGCTTCAAGCTTGCCTACACAAATGGACTTATAGCACCTGCATTTTTACTGTTCATTTGGCTATTAGCGTCTAGCAGAGGAAAGATTCAGCAGTGGTTAAGCCACCCATTATTGGTATTACTGGGTGAAGCGAGTTTTTCATTATATATTCTGCAAAAACCGGTGTTCGGAATTTACAACAAGGTATTGGAAAAGAGGCTAAATCTAGGTGAAATTGCTGATTTTTATGTTGCACTGATATTGTTGATTATTATATCGATTGCTTCCTATAAACTTTTTGAAACACCTGCTAGATCGTTGATAAATAGAAAACTCGCTTAAATAACTCCCAATATAAGCGAAATATTTCATCAATATCAAACACATAGAATGAATATTGCAGATTGTACTGCGCCTTAGTAATTGGTATTATTCAAGCAATGATATAAAGAGATGCTTAGAGCTTTCTTTTTTGAGTTTCTCGCTAGCAAAAACACTTTAAATCGTCGGTTTTTACTTTGTTTATCTATTATAAAAGCTTGTTTATCTTAGATTCTTTGTAGTCGACAAAGATTAGATCCACAATACATGCAATTTGAAACTGCCCAATTAGAATTCTCGCGGATATAGTTGTGCAAACCAAGAACCTATTACCTAACTAAATGATAAAATACTTATGAGTGTTGACAATAACCAAAGACTTCCTTCACGAGTCGCGCAAAACCAGATGCCAAGTGGTCAAGTAGTTCCGCATCCCAGCTCGGTCTACCCAGAAGAATTATTGGCACCGTCGAGCGGTTTGGACCTGAAAGAATTCATTGGCATCATTGCTCGTCGTAAATGGCTTGTTGCTGCAATCGCAATTCTGACTCTCCTCACTGTGCTGCTCATAACACTTATGATGAAGCCGGTATATCAGGCAACATCAACCATCCAAATTGAACGTAATGCTAAACAAATATCCAGCGGCAATATACTGAACTCAGTGGAGTCGAGAAGCGATAAAGATTTCCACGAAACACAACGTAAGCTCATTCAAAGCAGAGCCTTGGCCCGCAGAGTAATTAATCAACTGGGGCTGGATACCAAAGATACTTCGTTTGGCATGATCAGTAGCGTAAAAAAGGCGCTTGGCCTATCAGTAGTGGATGAAAATAGCACGGCCAGAACCGAGGCGCTTTTTATTGATAATCTAACGGTACAACCTATCAGCAACTCTCAGTTAGTTTCAATAAACTACGACTCTACAGATCCGAAGCTTGCTGCTGATATTACCAATGCTATCGCTAAAACGTTCGTCCGCATGAATCTAGAGAAGCGCTTTGACTCAGCGTCCTACTCTAAAGAGTTTTTATCTGAAAACATCCAGCAAGTCAGACAAACACTAGAAAAATCAGAGCGAGCCCTGAATGAATACGCCAGTAAATTTGGTATTTTTCAGGACATAGATGGCGAAAGCACAGACACTTTCTTACTCAAGAAACTAAGCGAAAACTTAGTCAAAGCAGAGCGTGAAAGCATAGAAGCGGAATCAATTTATACTCAAGCAAAAAACTCTGACTTAGATGACCCAGCAACGATTGCGGTTTTATCTAAAGACCCGGATATGCGAGAGAAAGGTAGTGACCTAGCAAAATTGATTGCTGATAGAGACGCTAGAATTAAACGATCATCTTCTGGTACTAGCCGTACGATTCGTCGCTTAACAGGCCAAATCACACGTCTTAGAGCTGAAATTAACGCCGAAGCAAGCACAATTTTAGCTACATTAAAGTCAAGAGCTGAGGCAGCTAAGATATCACAAGGCCTCATAAAAGAGCAGCTTACGGGCTTGAAAACGAATGCCATCACCACGCAGGGTGATAGTATCAAATATAATACTTTAAAGCGTGAAGTTGAGTCGAACAGGATTCAATACAAAGAATTACTCCAGCAGTTTAAACAAGTGTCTGTTGCTGGAGACTTTGGAACCAACAATATCAGTATTATTGATAAAGCAGGGGTTCCTTACGAAAAGCATAAGCCAAGGCTTCGCAATAACTTAGCCTTCGGCCTGCTGCTTGGTTTAATGCTGGGTATGGGAGCGGCTTTCCTAAGAGAATTCATGGACGATAGCCTGAAGAGCTCAGATGAATTAGAGCGGATCACTGGACTTCCTGTTTTAGGTCTACTGCCCAACATTAAAAACCAGTCTGAAGATCAAATTGCCTTACTTGCTCATATGGATCCACGCTCGCCATTAGCTGAAGCTATCCGATCTTTGCGAACCAGCTTGAAATTCTCAACACAGCTTGGGGCTCCGAGAATAACGTTTATCACTAGCTCAAACCCTGCCGAAGGAAAAAGCAGCATTGCTTTAAATCTAGCTACGGCCTATGCACAAATTGGCAGTAAAGTCCTATTAATTGATGCAGACTTACGCAACCCAAGCATCCACCAGCTACTAAAGCTAGAGAACTTGGAAGGCTTAACAAACTACCTTGCTGGCGCTGGTGATGCGGCAGATATCAGTCGACCTTGTTTGATCAAACAGCTTAGGGTCATCACCTCTGGCCCTATCCCACCTGATCCAGTAGAGCTGTTATCAGGAAAACGTATGGAAGAGCTTTTAGCGTCTTCATTGAATGAGTTTGACTATGTCATCATTGATGGTCCTCCAGTCATTGGCTTAGCTGATGCGTTAGTATTGTCTAATCTAGCCGATGCAACAATTCTCTCAGTGCAAGCAGGAAAGACTCGTAAAGCCTCATTGCTATCGACACTGAAACGCCTAGAAAGAACGAGTGGGAATATCATCGGAACTCTACTGTCACGCGTAGACAGGGCAAGCAATCCTGAATACAACGAAGATAGCTACTATACTTATGCAAGTCCAAAGAAGTCTTAATTTAAACAGACAGTCATTATGAAAAAAACGGCCATACAATTTGCTCTTTACCTTCACATACATCCTGAGAAGGGGCTTGAGCAGTGGTATCTCATGAGAACACTGCCAAGCGGCATGCTTGCTTTACTTAAAGCAGCATCGTCAGAAAGAAAACGGAGTGAATTGGCTGAATCTGTTGTTTTTAACGAACAAGATATGAAGCAAGCTTTTGTAAATTTTCTATTGCTTGTTTTGGAAGGCCATGAATGCAGCCCTTATCGTGGCCTTGTTGCGATGGAAAAGGCTAGCCTTGAGAGCTGCAAGCTTCATAAGAAACTTTTACTAAACATTTTTCATCCAGATAAAATGCCTTTAAGTAATAACCCTTACCTTATTCAACAAATTCAGGACTCTTACGAACAAATAAAGATTGATCACTCAATACCACTGTACCATCCCATAGCCCCTGATAATTTTTCTGAGACAGAACCTGAGCAAAAAAGTCAATTTGGCAATGTTAAAGTCAACAATGCCCCAAGGCCTAGCACTGCTTTTCGAAGGCACCAACAACGAAATCACATTAATTATGTGTTGATGTGTGGCACATTTGGGTTGGTACTAGCTGGCGTGCTTGTTGTGTTAATGGTGCCATCCACACCACAATCCATTGTGAGGCAAGACTTCATCACGACTATTCAGCAGAGTAATGAGGAAAATTATATTACCTTGACAGGAGACACTACAGCCCTCAGCAACAATAAAAAACAGTTACAAGAAAAATCGTATCAGCTGAACTCTACGCAAAATGGATCAAAGATTCAGCTTCTAATCAATGAGCTAGAGATTGCTCTTGAAGGCGATCTAATTAATGAGCTCCAGTCGCGTCGCGTTTCCCCTCAATCCTCAAAGCAAATGAACGATTTATTTGTTTCTGCCGATCAAAAGAAGGTTTTTCTGCATAACTTGACATGGAAGCCAATTGAATCCGGTTTTTATGGAGAAGGTAGGTTTCTATCGAGGTTCCAGTTTGCTGATCGCGGGCAATGGGTAACAAGAACCGGCAAATTTTTCATTAGTCTCACGGAGAACAGATCCAAATTGCATATTAAACAATTTCATTTTGAAGATAATGTTCATTAAGCCTTAAGCTGCAACGACTCAATTAAATCAATGAATAACAGCTCAACACAGACATTACTTTTAAATGATATTACGCAAGACGAACTCCTGAAACTACTCACTAGATATGGGTTAACGCTCATTATCGGTAATATCCAAACAGACATTCCGGGCAGCTTTTGGGGTGATGAAGAAGCGGGCCTAATTGCTAATCAAGTATTCGCGCGCCCTGACACTCCTATTCACTCAGTCCTGCATGAAAGTTGCCATTATATCTGCATGAACCAACCACGTAGATTACAACTTCATACCAATGCAGGCGGCTCAGCTAATGAAGAAAATGCAGTTTGCTATCTGCAGATCTTGCTAGCGGATGAACTTAGCTTTATCGATCGCGAAAAAATGATGCATGATATGAATAGTTGGGGCTACAGCTTTCGCTTAGGATCCGCCCAGGCTTGGTTCGAGTCAGATGCTGAAGACACGCGCCAGTGGCTACTGAACCACCGGCTTATCAATCAAAACAACAATGTCACTTTCAATCTTCGCACTTAATTGCCAGTACGATACTTTCTGTCTAACAAATCATCTGCAAACTGACTGATCAGTTAAGTCATACCTTCAAAGAAACATTTCCACGAGCAATACCGATACAGCCCGAACGAACAACCTCAAGAATTATCTGATCGCTCATTGCTTCAATAAAAGCATCTAGCTTTTCACCTTTGCCTGAGATTTCGATAGTAAAAGTCTTATTGCTCAAATCAATAACTTTGCCACGAAAGACATCTGCTATTTGCTTAATTGTAGACATAGATTCAACCTGCTTTGCTTCAAGCTTTATCAACATCATTTCACGTTCAATGTACTTGAAGTCAGATAAATCAGTAACTTTAACAACATCTATAAGCTTATTGAGCTGCTTCAATATTTGCTCAATAACCTGCTCACTACCGCGAGTAACTAATGTCATACGGGATAAGCTATCGTCGTCTGTAGGGGCCACTGAGAGTGATTCAATATTGTATCCCCGTGCCGAGAAAAGACCGACAACTCGCGATAATGCGCCGAATTCATTTTCCATTAAAACTGAAATTACATGTCGCATAGTTATACCAAAATCATTTCATTTTGACCTGCACCAGCAGGAATCATCGGATAAACGTTTTCTTCAGGATTCGTAAGAAAATCGAGGAAATACAAACGCTCTTTATCATCTATCGCCTGCTTCAGTGCACCTTCAACATCAGCTGGGTCTTTGATTTGTATACCGACATGCCCATACGCCTCGGCTAATTTAACAAAGTCCGGCAGCGACTCCATATAAGACATAGAGTAGCGCTTCTGATAGAAGAACTCCTGCCACTGACGCACCATCCCCAAGTACCCATTATTCAAAGAGATGATATTAATCGGTAGCTGATACTGAGTACAAGTCGCGAGCTCCTGGATACACATCTGAATACTGCCGTCGCCGGTAATACAGGCAACCTCAGCATCAGGATGTGCAAGCTGCACGCCCATTGCTGCAGGCAAACCAAAACCCATAGTGCCTAAGCCACCAGAGTTGATCCAGCGTAACGGTTCGTCAAATTTGTAATACTGAGCCGCCCACATCTGATGCTGCCCGACATCTGAGCACACATAGGCCTCACCGTTGGTTAACTGCCAATATTTATCAATAACATACTGAGCTGTGATGACGTCATCGCCCTGCTCGTACCTCAAGCAGTCAGTCTTTCGCCATTCATTAATTTGATCCCACCACTCTTTCAGAGCTTCTTGATTAGGCTTTTCGCCACGGGCTTTAAGCTCAGCAACCAAATCCGTAAGGACTTGTTTCACATCTCCAACAATTGGGATATCGACTTTTACATTTTTAGAGATGGATGCCGGATCAATATCAACATGAATAATTTTAGCATTGGGGCAGAATTTTTCTATATTGCCTGTTACGCGATCATCAAAGCGTGAACCAATAGCTACTACCAAATCAGACTTATGCATCGCCATATTGGCTTCATAAGTTCCATGCATACCTAGCATCCCTACAAACTGTGGGTCGGTTGCAGGATAGCCACCTAGGCCCATCAAAGTATTAGTGACAGGAAAGTTAAGCAATCTTGCAAGCTCTGTAAGCTGCCCTGCTCCGCCTGACAAAACCACACCACCGCCGGTATAAAGAATAGGTGTTTTGGACTCTAGCAATGCCGTAGCAGCAAGTTTAATTTGCTTTGGATTACCTTTGATACTTGGATTATAAGAGCGAATCTCAACTTTATCAGGATAATCAAACGCAATTTTTTCTTTGCCGTCGGTGATATCTTTCGGAATATCAACTAATACTGGCCCAGGGCGCCCAGTACCTGCAATGTAGAACGCTTTTTTTATAGTAGAAGCCAAATCCTTAATATCTTTAACCAAGAAATTATGCTTAACACAAGGACGTGTAATTCCAATAATATCCACTTCCTGGAATGCATCATTTCCAATCAGAGCGCGAGGAACTTGACCGGTAAAGACCACCATCGGAACTGAATCTAAAAAGGCATCTGCTATACCAGTAACCGCGTTGGTTGCACCAGGACCTGACGTGACTATAGCAACACCCACTTTATTGGTGGATTTTGCGTACCCTTCAGCTGCGTGAACAGCGCCTTGTTCATGACGCGCTAATATATGGTCAATCTCGCCTGCTGCTTTGTCTAGTTCATCGTAGAGAAATAGTACAGCACCACCGGGGTAACCGAATATAGTATCTACGCCCTCTGCCTTCAGACTCTCAACGAAAATCTTGGCTCCGGATAATTCCACGTGCTTTCTCCTGACTTAAATATACTATGCAGAAAGCAAACATCGAGTACATAAACGCAATGATATGTGCCTGCAAAAGTACAGCATAATAGTATGATTCAACGTTTAAATCATCCCCATTATTTATATTGCTTAGAAAACATCAATATCAATATTACCCCAATAAAAAAGACTCTTAGCATTACAACACTGGAGGCTTCAGATTGATAACCTCTGAATGATCATTACAGCAATTTTAAGCAATAAAAAACCGAACTATTGATCCGGTCACTTATAATTCTTTTAAATAGGGCTATCCGAAAATTACTTGTCTATTTTTACTTCAGAAAAACCAAAGAGCAGAACCAAAACACACAGCTACCAATATGCCCAGACTCACAAACAAAGGTGAGAAATAACCACTCTTGCCTATATGCTTATTAGGATTACTGGCTGGAGTTGTCGTTCCTTCTACATTTTCAATTTTTCTTCTCTTTTTCAACTTATGGCGACTACGAGCTCGGCTTGAAATCGTCGCAGCTTGCTTATTTTTGACTTCTCTTTTCTTTTTCAACCTTTCAGGACTACCGGTGACGTTTTGAGTGGCTATGATTTTTTCATTTTCAACTTTTTCCAGGCATTTGATCTGCGCTGAGATACCTACTTTATTCTGAGTGGCAGCCAGTATTTCATGCTTATCTTGAAGGAAAATCAACGCTTTTTTTTCTTGAAATTCTTCCTCAGTAACTAGACCTAGTTCTTTTAATTCGCCGAGCTTCTTTATCGCATCTAATGAATCTATCTGATTATCCATGACTATGTATCCCTTACCCTCACTGATGTCTAAGCTAAAGTACAAATATATTTAACACACATCATAGCTTGATTGTTTTACAATCATATAAACCTCAATGACGGCGTTGATACATCTATGTTTAGCTTATTTTAAGAATAAAGCAACAACACTACTAAAAATTAATATTTGGGGTTGTTTACGTCTCAACATAGGAAACCATAAAAAGGAACAAGCTAAAGCAAGCACACGCGCTTAATGTACCGGGAAAGTTTAAGGCTATCGTCTAAAACTGACATGCCAGATTAATATCACAGGCCCGATCGACTACGGCATAGCCAAGTACGAGCAATGACTCTGTAGCTATAGCGCCATGACTTAGCATCCACTTTTTTGCTAATCTCAAAAAACTGGTTAATTCTAGCGGACAGTTTCGCATGTATAACAAGGCTTCTAATAAGCTACCAGTTATC
>Ga0114956_1003590_pt1 | contig 11978 bp, 13 predicted proteins | sample MaitaG_FD_87304 | JGI IMG/M metagenome (GOLD analysis project Ga0114956, IMG submission 87304) | Marine algal microbial communities from Maine, USA - Maine_Asex2 metaG | ecosystem: Host-associated > Algae > Red algae > Unclassified | place: Maine, USA | collected 2015-01-05 | reverse complement strand
TCGTGATCGCCTTGAAAGCGTAACGCAGGTCTCGCCTGAGGCATTGTTGTTGTCTGTTGGTTGCGCATGTGACGTGGACGCATTCTTGTGGAAGCCTGGTGAGCTTGTTGTTGATGTTATTAACCCATCTCAGGATTTGGCTGACGTCACGGGACCGCAAGTGCCCATTCAAGATCAAACTTTGAGTCCAGAGGTTGCGTTAACGCAAGAGGCCGTTTCACTATTACCTGATTTGTTGGCGAATTCTGAACCACAACAGTCGTTGCCGTTTGCCCCGCAAAAGGCCGTATTAAATGCGGATTTATCTGAAACGGAAATTGCCCTTGCAGAAGGTATTGCGCGGGCTGCAACGCAAGGTTTTCTAACTCCCGCTTTCACTGAACCAGTCGTGATGGAACCAGCGGTTTCTTTGGCGCTTGATGCTTTTGAAATGGCTCCTGATGACGAATCCATTCCCCCTATATTGATGGGCCGGCCAGGTGTCGGAATTTCAACCGCTATGGATCGTGATTTGATCAGACTTGGAAATGAACTGGGCCGTTCCTTGGATCAGCAATGCGCTTCACCAGAATTGTTTCAAGTTGCTATGTGGGGGGATGACCGTTCTTTTCACGAACAAGTGGCAGCGCTTGCGGATAGTTTGGCTGGCGAATTCGGAGAAGAGCCGCGCGAGGCGCAGGAAAATTTAGCACGTCTTTACATATATTTTGGCTTTGGAGCCGAAGCAAACGCAGTCCTCAGCGCGGAGTCCACATCCAGCCAATCACGATTGATTCTGTCTGAACTAGCAAGCGTTGTAGATGGTGACGAAGGTCGTTTTCCGGTTTTGAAAACACAATTCGATTGCACGTCTGCGGGTCGAATGTGGGCGTTTTTGATTGCGCCAGCGGTTCTGGAGGATGCTGAACGCAATCATGTGATCCAGCAATTTTTTGATTTACCCCAACCATTGCGGGGCCAAATATCACCCCGTATGGCGCGTCGCTTTATTGAAATCGGGGACCCTGAAGCTGCCAGTCGAATTCTTCAAGCGACCGAAAACAATGACGCCAGCGCACTTCATGATGTTCATGCAGCGCGGGCTTTGATGGCAGAAGAATTTGACGATAACGAAGGCGCAAAAACTATGTTGTCCAATCAAGTTGATGACAATGCGCGTACCACGCCACAGTCGTTGATACGGCTTATCGAACTTCAAATTGAACAGGGCGAGAAACCCTCTGAAGCAAATTTGCTTTTAGCATCAGCGCTTCAGTTAGAGCATCGCGATACGGCTATGGCACAGAATCTTTCTGACGCAGAGGCGAAGGGTCGAATTGTAAATGATCAGTATCTTGCTGCGCTAAACCTTGTGATCGGCCGTGAAGATGCCTCAGCAATGCAGATCATAGATCAAATTTACAGTCGAATAACAGAACAAGCTGACACTGAAACATTCTTAGAGTTTGTCTACATAGACATACCAAAAGGCCTGACTCCAATCAGTGAAAACGCCATTGCGCGCCGATTGATTGATCTTGGCTTTCCAGAACGGGCAGGCATGTTTTTAAGTGGGCCCGCAGAACGAGAGGCGGCTTCGCAAAGGCGGTATCTTCGTGCGGAAGTTGCATTGAGTCGAAGCGAATATGAGCGTGCACTTGATGCGCTGCTTGGAATGACCGATGAGCGATCGCGCAGTCTGCGGGCAGCTGCATATGAAGGGATGGGCGATTATGATGCAGCTCTTTCTGCACTCACTCCAGATCAGGCATCGTCTTCTCTTGAGCTGCTTTTTCGTGCAAGTGCTTGGGAGCGGTTGACACTTGACGAGGACGAGGTGCTTTCCACGTTTGCGCAAGCAGCTCGGGGTTTTTCAAGCGAAACTCAAATTGAAACACTAGCTGATCGGCAAGCAATCCTAACGCAATCACAAGAAAGTCGTCTTGCTGTCGAAAACTTGCTTCGACGTTTTGATGGAACGACAGTTCAGGATTAACTTTCTTTAGTTACCAAATCGAAAGAAAGACAGCTTAACCAACTCTGACCAGCAGCAGAAAGCGCAGGTCATGATTAAGTCTTTAAACCACCGTCCCACTTTTCGTTGCCACTTCCTATCTGGAGGTACAAGGCACCAATGAAAAACCTAACATTAGGGTCGATTTTTCAACCCACAATCCTGTTGGCCTTAGCTTTGATGGCCATCATTGTTATGATGATATTGCCTATGCCGTCATGGGTATTGGACATCGGATTAGCGGCATCATTTGCCCTTGCCATCCTTATTTTTACAGTCACGCTTTTTATTGAACGGCCGCTAGATTTTTCAGCGTTTCCAACAATCCTGTTGGCATCATTAATGCTTAGGCTTTCGCTCAATATATCATCGACCAAATTGATTATTGGGCAAGGTCACACTGGAACGGGCGCGGCTGGTGACGTGATTGAAGGCTTTGCAAATTTTGTTATGGGCGGCAGCGTATTTCTGGGCCTTGTTGTTTTCGGTGTGCTGCTGATTGTCAATTTTGTGGTCATTAACAAAGGTGCCACCCGCATGGCCGAAGTTGGGGCGCGTTTTGCGCTTGATGGAATGCCGGGTAAACAATTGGCGATTGATAGCGACATGAGTGCGGGTGCAATCGACCATGCAGAGGCCAAACGCAGGCGTGAAACAGAACAGGCGGAAACAACCTTCTTTGGGTCATTAGATGGCGCGTCAAAATTCGTCAAAGGCGACGCTGTGGCTGGCCTGCTGATAACGGCACTTAACTTAATCATGGGCTTGATTATGGGTGCGGCCGTGCACGGTATGCCCCTTGGTGTCGCATTTGAAACATATGCGATTTTGACTGTTGGTGATGGACTGGTGAACCAAATTCCATCGGTCATTATTTCGATTGCAGCGGCGTTGCTGCTTGCACGTGGCGGAACAACAGGCGCGACTGACTTAACAATTGTTTCCCAGCTTGGTGGTTATCCAGCGGCTTTGGCAACAGTTGGTGTCTTGATGTTTTTGTTTGCGCTTGTGCCAGGGCTACCATTCTTGCCGTTTGTCGCTGGTGCTGCAACGCTCGGCATTGCTGCTTGGTACGGTATGAAGGCGGCTGAACGTAGGGCTATTGAGCTAGAAGAATCTACTACTACCCCCGACGCGCCGTCGGCACGGGAAAGCCTTGGCGATCTTTTGGATCTTGATGATATCCATGTCGAATTTGCACCGGATCTGGTGGAAATGGTCCTTGATCCAGGTGTTGGTTTAGATGTGCGCATTGGCAATATGCGCAATCACGTTGCGACAGAGTTTGGTGTGCTGTTGCCCGAAATTCGGCTGACGGATAATGTCACATTGCCCGATGGTCACTACCGTATTTTGATCCAAGGTGTTGAACAGGTCCGTGACTGCCTACAACCGGGTCACGTGTTGGCCCTTCTTTCAGGTCCAGAGTTGCCAGCACCGATTGGACAAGATGTTAAGGAGCCCGTTTATGGTGCGCCAGCCCGATGGATCAGTCCGGAGGATCAGGAGGCCGCGTCATTGAACGGTCTCACGACAGTCCATCCCACGGAAGTCTTGGCAACGCACTTGCTTGAAATCATCAAAAAGAACTTTTCGCGCCTCATGACGCTCAAAGCATTGCGACGGTTGATGGATGAAATGTGCAGCCTCAGTGATGTTACGCGTGCAGACGCAAATCGCAAAATGCTGGATGAACTGGTGCCTGACAAAGTACCCATTGATATGTTGCTTTCGGTTCTCCGCCTGCTGCTCGAAGAACGGGTTTCAATCCGAAACCTTTCCCTTATTGCAGAAGCTAGTGCAGAAGGCCGTCAACTGTATTCCAGTGTGGAAGGCGTGGCCGAGCATGTGCGCCAACGACTCGGCTTCCAGCTTGTTGCGAAAATGCGGCGCCCTGATGGAACAATTCCGCTCGTTCAACTTGCGCCCGAATGGGAGGAAACGTTTGCGACCTATCAAGTGACGTCTGAACGCGGCCTTGGTGATGTCGCTTTGCCGCCAGATGAATTCAATCGCCTTGCGACAGCTATTTCTGAAAAGGTTGCCAGCGCAGGGGAAGCAGGTACATACCCCGCCCTCGTGACATCCATGAAACGCCGTCGCTTTCTTCGTACTGTGCTAACAGCCAAAGGCATTTCGAATCCTGTTTTGAGTTTTGAGGAAATTGGAGTTGATGCGCGGCCATCATTGGTGGGCTTGGTGCCTGCATGATTGAAAGTCTCGCGGAAATTTCGACAATTGGTCAGGATGTGCTGTGGCAAAGTTACATTGTCTTTATGCGCGTTGGCGCAATGATGGCTTTGCTACCAGCATTTGGCGAACAATCAATTCCAACACGGGTGAAACTTGGTCTTGCTCTCGCGTTCACGATGATTGTCGCACCACTTGCGCCACAGCCAATTTTGATTGAAGGGGCGGCGCACACACTTGGCTTGATCTTAGCCGAAACAGTGACAGGCCTTTTCCTTGGAATGATGTTGCGCTTATTTATTCTGGCCTTGCAGATTGCAGGATCAATCGCAGCACAATCAACTTCGCTGTCCCAATTATTTGGTGGGGCAGGCGCGGACCCCTTGCCAGCTATGGGGCATGTTTTGCTCATTGGCGGGTTGGCACTCGCTACGATTATGGGACTGCACGTTCAGATCACTGAATTTATGATCAACAGCTATACGCTCGTGCCAATGGGCAATGTAATTCCGGCGGACATAATGACCAAGGCAGGTATTGCTGAAATTTCGCGCGCCTTCGCGCTGGGCTTCACGCTGGCTGCGCCCTTTGTTATTGCTTCACTGATTTACAATGTCACCCTCGGTGTCATCAACAAAGCGATGCCTCAACTTATGGTGGCCTTTGTAGGTGCACCGGCAATCACAGCGGGGGGGTTAATTTTACTGATGTTGGCTGCGCCAATGATGTTGTCACTTTGGGTTGAGGCTCTGGGTATATTTATGATGGACCCATTTGGCGATCATAAATGAGTGATGATAGCAATGACGACGATAAGCAATACGAAGCCTCACAGCACAAGTTGGATGAGGCCCGTAAAAAAGGTGATTTTCCCCGTTCGACCGATCTTAATACTGCGGCAGCTTATGCCGGAGTTCTGGTTGTCGGCATGTCTGTTGGTGCGGCGTCCCTGGTTAAGCTTGGGGCCGACCTTTCTGGTTTTTTAGGACATGCGGATACCCTCTCGGACACTATTTTTGGATCAAGTGGTGCGCCGATGATGGGGGGATTGATAGTTGATCTGAGCAAATCAGCTGCACCCTGGTTTGGTATTCCCGCCGCCTTGGTCATTCTTGCTTTGATCGCGCAGCGGGGATTTGTGTTCGCCCCATCCAAGCTGGAATTTAAGCTCTCGCGAATATCACCAATTTCGCAGGCTAAAAATAAATTTGGCCGAAGTGGATTGTTTGAATTTGCAAAAAGCTTTGCCAAACTTATTCTCTATTCCACGGTTCTTTTCATTTTTCTTATGAATCAACTGCCTGAGATTATCGGATCAATGGCGTTTTCTTCGGGACAAGTGACCGCCAAATTCCTTAGGTTGTGTGTTTCGTTGATATCAATCGTTTCGGTGATCGCGTTAGCTTTAGGGGTCGTTGATTACACATGGCAGCGGGCAGAACATCTGCGCAAAAATCGAATGTCGCGCAAAGAGCTGACAGATGAGACCAAAAATTCGGACGGTGATCCCGCTATGAAGCAACAGAGACGCCAAAAAGCGATAGCGATTGCAAAGAACCAGATGTTAAATGATGTGCCCGAAGCGGACGTCATTATCGTCAACCCAACCCATTTTTCCGTAGCCCTAAAATGGGACCGCAGCAAAGGTGGGGCACCTGAATGTATTGCAAAAGGTGTTGATCTTGTTGCAGCACGTATACGCGAAGTTGCGCAAGAAAACGGGGTGCCAATCCATGCTGATCCACCGACGGCTCGATCGTTGTATGCAACCGTCGAAATCGGAGAACATATTGCGCAAGATCAGTTTAAGGCTGTCGCTGCCGCCATCCGATTTGCTGACCGGATCAGAAATGCAGCGCGAAGATGACAGATAAACTGGATCAAATTTGCCAATTGTTGTCACTGTTGGATATCGCTTTCCAAGCCGAACAGTTGAAAATGGGGAAGATTAAAAATCGTATCAATTTATTAAAATTGCAGATGATGGAAATCGATAAACCAATGCGGGTCGCCGCGCTTAGTGCTGCCAATCTCGCAGGCGCTGATCTAAGGTGGGATGCTTGGGTGCATGACCGTAAACTTTTGATCAATCAGGAATTAGCGCATGCTTTCCGTGACCGAGAGGCGGCACGGGGTGAAATGATTAAAGCTCTTTCGAAACGTGAGGCGGCTAAACAGATGTACAATCGTGCGAAAGCCAATGCAGATCAGGTTGCGAAAAGCCGAGCTAGTTGGTGACATCTTGTCGAACGATATCAACGATGAGGACGTCACTGATATGCCCACGCATTACCCTGTCGGCAGCATCCTGCAACGCTTCGCGCAAAATTCGCATATTGGATGAAGCTGTGAACGTCCCATTGAATCCGCCGATATTAGCATGGTCAAACATGACTTGAAGGAAGGCATCACGCAGGCGCGGCTCATGAGAAAATACGGCTTCCTGCCCGCCGGTTTCGACTTCGATACTTAATGACATAACCATAAGTGCTGCCACACGATCATTGATTACAACTGGAACAACAAACTGGTTGTTCATGCGGGCATATTCCCGCGTATCAAGGGATACAGGCTCCACCATTGGTGCGGTGGCGTCGGCCATTTCTTCTGGCGGATGGCCGTCCCCACATGGATTGGCCGCAATGATTGTTTCAGGGTCCAACATAAGGGCGAGGCCAGCACCGACACCACCGCCCAGACCCAATAGAAGTAAGATGACAGGGAGAATGATCTTTTTCATAACAGGTTCCTAAAATGGCAGGATAATATCAGCCACTTGTTGGCCGATGCGGGGCTGCTGAACATCACTAATCTGTCCACGGCCACCATAAGAAATTCTTGCTGACGCCAACTTGTCATAGGTGATTTCGTTTTGTCGGCTGATGTCTTCGGGGCGTACAAAACCTGACACCAAAAGCTCGCGAACCTCAAAGTTAACGCGCACTTCTTGGGTGCCTTCGATAACAAGAACGCCATTGGGCATGACATTCACCACTGTCGCAGCGACCCTAAGTTCAAGCTGTTCATTGCGACGAACTGATCCGTCCCCGGCAAAATTGCTGTTTGAGTTTAAATCAACGGCACTGCTTAATGACGCCCCTTCCGGCAAAGATTGATCCGCGCGTTGCGGCACGCCAAACAAATTGGGAATAGCCATACTTTCTGATCCACTACGAGATCGGTCTGTCGAATTTGAAATGGACGCGCTGTCATCGATTTCGATAACCACTGTCAAAATATCACCACGCTGCACGGCGCGACGATCCCCCAACAGAGATCCCCTGTCACCGGTCCATAGGGACGGTGTTCCGTCACGCGGCGAGGGTGCTACGAACTCGTTTTGTATGCCATAGGTCATCATTGCAGCCGCCTCTGGCGAGGCTTGCGGTGGCGTTAGTTCAGGCGGCGCACCAACATCGCGCAAACGGCTACAGGCAGTTAACGTCACTAATGTGGCGAGTAGAATGGCGATCACGATACGCATGGGAAACTCCTATTGGGTGACAAAGGCAGAGCCCGCGGCGTCAACGCGCGCGCTGACTGTTGTTCGTGAAGTTAGGTTCATCACACGGATCAAATCACCAGGCCCAGCACGATCCAGTGCACGCCCTTCCGTCGTTATGACGATCCCGCCATGGTTGTAGATTAACGATATGATCTGGTTACGCTCTACAACCGAAGGTGCGCCGAGGTCTGCGGCGCGAATGGGCCGACCAGCATATAATGCAACGCGTGTCTCTTGTCCGATTGCAAATTCGGGTGCCTCTAAAGCACCAAGAACCACAATGTCACGAAGCAAAACGTCTTCAGGTGCAATGACTGTTCGTGCTGGGATGGTACGCGCTGCGATAAGTGTATCTGCAACCGCTGGCGTGCCAAAGACCATTATAAGGATACAAATGCGGATCATCTAATCTGCACCATCGCACTAAGCATCTGGTCCGCAGCAGAGATAACCTTTGAGTTCAATTCATACCCGCGTTGGGCTTTGATCAAATCTGTAATTTCACGTACAGGGTCAACGGAACTGTCTTCAAGATATCCCTGTCGCAGAATGCCAATACCGTCTTGCCCGGGGGTCGTAACGGCTGACGGTCCCGATGCCGGAGTTTCCAGAAACAGGTTAGACCCGATCGCTTCCAAGCCCTTCGGGTTAGTAAACCCTGACAGCGTGAATTGACCAAGAAGCTGTGGCTGAACTTGATCAACAAAATAGGCGTAAACTTCTCCCTCGGAATTAATCGAGATGGATCGCGCATCGCGTGGAATAGTAATATCTGGCACCACAGGATATCCGTCCGACGTCACAATCAGCCCGTCGCCGGTTCGTTTTAAGCCACCGTCGCGCGTATACGCCGCACGTCCGTCTGGTAGTGTCACTTCAAGGTATCCGTTACCCTCAATCCCTATATCAAGGTCACCGCCCGTTGCAGCCAACGATCCTTGTGACAACATAACTGAAACGGACGTGGGCCGAACTCCAAGCCCTAGCTGAACGCCAGTTGGCAAGACTGTTCCGTCGGATGCATTTATTGTGCCAGGTCGCTGAAGCTGCTGATAATGCAAGTCCGCAAATTCGGCACGACGGGCATTATATCCCGTCGTACTCATGTTTGCGAGGTTGTTGGAAATAACCTCAACGCGGGTCTGCTGTGCGGCCATACCGGCGGCTGCAATTCTTAGAGCACGCATGTCGCTGTCTCCTGTTTGGAATTATTTACCGAGCGCGCGGATTGCGGACCGGATACGTTCATCTTCTTTGTCGAGAAAGCTTTGGCCGAGTTCATAGGACCGTTGCACTTCGATCATGCGCGAAATTTCCAGAACTGGATTAACGTTGGATTCTTCAACAAACCCTTGCAGCATTCGCCCTTCAATCGAAGGTTCAAACCCATCGTTCGCGCGAAACCGCACACCATCTTCGCGCACCATTCCAATAAGGTTCGTCGGATTTACCAATCCGATTTGCCCAACAGGTTGGCCACCGGCACTGATTGTTCCATCTGGTGCAATTCCGACCGGTCCCGCACCTTGTGGAACAAAAACTGGGGCACCCCCTGCATCCAAAACGCGAAATCCTTCGGGCGTGACCAAGTCACCGTTTTCGTTGGGCGTGAAGGCACCAGCACGGGTCAATCTCTCACCTTGTGGTGTTTCAATCAGAAAAAACCCTTCGCCTTCAATCGCAAGATCGAACGCGCCACCCGTTTGCGTTAATGTGCCTTGCAGTGCGATTGTTTCACGCACAGATGCAGTCGCCATAGACAGGGACGGGTCATTCGGCCCCAATGCCTTAACATGTTCGGCAAAAATCACCCCTTCTGCCCTGAATCCAGTCGTCGACAGGTTGGCAATATTGTTCGCCACAACCCGCATTTCATTCATTAAGCCGGATTGCCGTGTCAGCGCTGTATAGGTTGCGTTTTCCATTCAGCCTCCAGCGATTATTGGAATAAGGGTGTCTTGAAAGAAGGCCACCAGCGTTTCGGTCATGAAGCCCATCGTGATCCAGAAGACCCCAACGATAGCGGCCAGTTTTGGCACAAACGTCAGTGTCATTTCTTGAATCGACGTAAGCGCCTGAAATAGCCCAACTGTAAGGCCAGCGACCAATGCCACTGAAAGGATTGGTAACGAGATCAGCGTCGCAATCCACAATCCTTGGCGCAGGGTGTCATAGAACAGCGTGTCGTTCATCAGACGGGCATCCGTAGAATTTCTTGATAGGCTTCAACCAATTTGTCACGCACGGTCACAGCGGTTTCAACAGCCAGCTCCGTTTGCGCCAATGCCTGCACCAACGCGTGTGGATCTGCGCCGCCAGACATCGATGACATTGCAGTTTGCTCACTTTGTTTGAGGGTCTCAATAAACCCGCTGGCCACTTGACCAAACGTGTTCGATGTATCCAAATTAGGGTCTGGTGCAGTTGCAGGCCGATTTGCGGCATAGGCCTGTGCAACCGGGTTTGATCTGATTTCCATTTGGGTTTTCCTTACTATCTACGCAATAAATCCATCAGGGATGTCGACATCTGCCGCACCTGATCGAACAGTTTTAGATTGGCCTCATAGCTGCGCTGCGCTTCACGGGCGTCCGCTATTTCAATGAGGAGATTAACGTTAGATCCATCGTAATTTCCGTTTGCATCCGCCATCGGGTGAGATGGATCATGAACTTGATCAAGTGCAGAACGATCCAAACGAACACGTCCAGTTTCCACTTGCCCTATCGATTGACCTGCCTCCACCACAGACGCAAAACTGATTGTTTTACGGTGATATCCAGGTGTGTCTGCATTCGCGATATTCTCGGATACGTGGCGCAAACGCGCGGCTTGGGCGCGCATGCCACTTGCTGTAATATTCATGGCATCGGAAAAATCAGCCATATTCTACCTCCGCCCAATCGTAATGCGCAGCACATCTAACGAGTGTTTGTAGATCGCGAGGGCACGATTATGTTCCCGTTGAATTTCAACGGCATTAAGCATTTCTTGTTCAAGGGAAACGGAATTTCCGTTGGGCGAACTTTCAGCGTCAGACATCTGAACTTGCGAAGCAGGCGTCATCGTCGTCGCCCCAAGATGACCAGCACGCGTAACCCGTAATTGTTCGGATGAACCGGCTTCATAACTGTTGGCAAAAGACATCATAGTTCGGGCGCGATACCCGGGCGAGTCTGCATTCGCCATGTTGGCGGCGGTCACGGCTTGCCGCGCACCGGAATGGCGCGCCATGGCATATGATGTCTGAAAAATTTCCAGATTTTGGAACATCGGGGTTTCTCCCTCGATTTGGATTAGCTTCAACCAAGCCTTAAGGATGATTCCCTAAGAATTGGTTGTCGTAAGAAATGCGGAGGACCAAATGAACGAAGATATTTTTGATCAAATCGGCGCAACGATTGCGAAAACGTCGCTGACACGTCCTGTCGGGCAGGTGACGCAGATTATAGGCAGCACAGTAAAAGTTGACGGACTGTCTAAACATGCGCGCCTTGGCGATCGCATCAAGTTTATTGGAACGACAATGGAAGGCGAAGTGATTCGTTGTAGTGCCGCGTCTTTGGATGTGCTTGTCGATGGTGGATGCGATGGGCTTGGAATTGATGCCAAGGTTGCCCTCTTTCCTCAGATTGATTTCGCGCCACACGCGGGATGGGTAGGTCGGGTTATTGACCCTGATGGTCAACCCCTCGATGGGCGTCCTCTGCTGGCAGGAACTATGTCGCAACCTGTGTCGGCACCCCCACCGCCAGCAAACACGCGACGTGAAATGGGTGCACGTCTGTCCACGGGTTTCGCCATCTTCGACACGATTTTACCTATCGTTCGGGGTCAGCGGATTGGTCTCTTTGCGGGGTCGGGTGTCGGAAAATCGACTCTTCTATCGACACTTGCAAAACAGGTTGACGCAGACATTATTGTTATTGGCCTTGTTGGCGAACGTGGTCGAGAATTACGTGAATTTGTAGAAAAATCCCTCGGTCCGGATGGTATTGCGCGCAGTGTAATTGTCGCTGCCACATCAGATCGCGCAGCCCAAATAAGGCGTCGATGCCCGCTGGCCGCAACCGCTGTGGCGGAATATTTTCGTGACCAAGGTCAACAAGTCCTTCTTCTTATTGATAGCGTGACCCGATTTGCGGAGGCGCACCGAGAAGTTGCAGTTGCGGCAGGTGAAACCGCAAACCTGCGCGGTCATCCTGCCTCCACCCCCACAGCGATTGCCGGATTATGTGAACGCGCCGGCCCAGGTGTTGGGGCATCAGGCGACATTACGGCGATTTATAC
>Ga0114956_1003589_pt1 | contig 11979 bp, 9 predicted proteins | sample MaitaG_FD_87304 | JGI IMG/M metagenome (GOLD analysis project Ga0114956, IMG submission 87304) | Marine algal microbial communities from Maine, USA - Maine_Asex2 metaG | ecosystem: Host-associated > Algae > Red algae > Unclassified | place: Maine, USA | collected 2015-01-05 | reverse complement strand
TCAAAATGAGTACGTACCACAGAAAACATCGAGCACCGTTAAACCGTCTACCGTAAACCATCTACCGTAAACCATCTACCGTAAACCGTCTACCGTAAACCGTCTACCGTAAACCGTCTACCGTAAACCGTCTAACCGTCTACCTCCTCTTTATTACGATTCGTTCCTGTGGATTGGCAATGGGTGCTACGGGAATGTATTCTTCTTGGGCGGCAGCATCGGTGTTTTCTTTAAACATAAACTTGGTGACGCTGTTTGCTCCTGGCTTAATAATGTCGTTGTTTTTCAACGGATACTTCACCCCTACATTGATGCTTCGATTATTCAGGAATGTTGGCGCAAAGGCTTCAATAAACACCCTTTTACCATCGAAAGTCAACACAGCATGTTTTCCTTCTACTGCTTGGTCGTTCCATTTTACGAAAACATAGCTGGACGGATCAGATCCTATTTGTACGTCTATGCCGGTCTTTAACCATTTGCCGATGGGATTGACTCTCCTGAATTTTTCGGGTTCTATGTATTCTAAATAAAAATCGCCTACTCGGTTGATTACAGCAACCAATACCAAGCCCATAATTGCACCAAACAAAATAAAACTGAACATTTTTGCCAGTTCGTCTGATGGGAAAAAGCTGGAAAAGAAATGGTAAAAGGTAAACGCAACTAAGGAGGCAATCAATCCACCTAAAACACCTCTGGTAAAAAAGATGGTCGATTTTATGGACAAAACCAAACCCAATATTAAGCCCAAACACAACCAAGATGGAAGGTATTGTAGATATAAACTGTCGATGTTCATTTTTTGGGCGAAGTAAAATCCACCTATAAAAACAACCATTGCCAAAATGCCTGCTATCAAACTTCGAAGGATAACCCAAAGCCAATTAAATTTACTGCTCTGACCACGTTCTTCTACTAGCGACAAATAAAAGGTTAAGCACAAACCAAGAGATAAACCCAATACCCATTCAGTGGTTATATATCTTCCTAAATCACTACTCAACCCTAAAGTTGACAATAGGAAATTGGAAAATACGCCTGTGATGCTTTCTGGTAATAAAACCAATAATGAAGAAAGTGTCCATGATAAAAACCCACCTAAAATACCAAACCACAACCAATTCAATCGGCGATTGACACCTTCTTGTGAAAAGAAGCGACTGCTGTCTACATTAATAACTCCGTCTTCACATTCATCTGGATAATAGGCACATTGGTTTTTGTGAAATTGCCAACTAGAATAAGCAGTCATGTGTTGGCATTTTATTACGACCAAGTCATCGTCTTCAAAAACTTCTCCTGTTACAGGATCTCTTTTTTGTACTCCTGCTTCTTTGATGTCTCCATATACTCTGACAAAGTTTTTCTTAAAATTCATTCGGCGAATTTCAGGAATCAAAAAGCTGAATAAGGCAAGAATCGCCAACACCAAAATGGCGCCTATAAACCACCAAGTCAACCAACTGGTGATGCTGAATTTTTCTTCTATGGCATCTTCTAAAGGCGTTCCGATTTTGTAATTAAACCGATCATAAATCATTCCTTCGTCGTTGCTCCAATAAACAGACAAGGTTCTATTTTCTCCTCTAAATCGTTTGTTTCCTGGATCAATAATTAAATTGTAATTGTCAAAGTATTTTTTATGAATGTCGGCAAGATCATTTTCAAAACGAATGGTATTGACTTCTTTGTAAAATTTATATCCATCCTTTTTATCTTTTGTTTTATCGGCAATTTGTTTGGCAAAACTCAAGTCTATTTTGGCTTTATCGGCTCCTATTAAAAACGGATAAATACTCAAGTTATCTATGTTCTTTTTTATTGCTTCTAATAGTTCCAATTTTCCTTCCTGAACCTCACTATTGAAACTAAAAATTCCTTTATCATCGGAAAATATTACAACTACATACTGATAATCTCCCAGCACATCATGCTTTAACAAACCCGCAAGTTCTTCAAAAGACTTAAACGTCCTTCCATCGGTTTTCCCTGCATTGGTATAACTTGCTTTAGGAATGTTATTGGATTCCAAAGATTTACCGATAGCCGTTATAATGGGTTCACTCGCACTTATATCTATATTGTTGTCTGTATAAAAAAGGAAACGCAAATTTTCGATTCCTGTATTTATTTTTGTAATCAATAAGGTATCTAATTCCCCTTGATTCCTTTCGGTGATGACAAAATTTTGCGCACCAACTTGATTGTTTTTTTCTGTTTTATCAATCTGAATATTTACCGTAAGGCTTCCGTTGTTCAAAACGTCTACCGATGTTATTTCTATTCCGTTGGTGGTTTTGGCTTGTTGGGCGTGCACAAAAGAATGGAACAATAATGGAGTAATCAAAACCATTAATGTGAGCAGTTGTCTAAAATACTTTTTACTCCTTACAAATTTCATCTTATAAGCTTCACTAAATCCATCAGTTGCTTTTGTAAATATTTTCATTTTGTGCAATGACATAATTCATTTTTATTTTATGGTCAATAAGTTCTTCCAAGAAAACCAATACTGTTCTCCAAAACTTTTGTTCACTTCTCCATCTCTTTTACGGCTCACCAATACTGAATTATATTCTTGGGTCAAAGAATCCAACACAATGGCTATTTGATATTTCTTAGTAAAAAAATTATCATGTATCGTCATATCTTGAGCAGACAAATAGGGTTTGTGCCCTGGATGTGTATGAAACCAACCCAACAATTCGTATTCTGGGAAACGTGCTTTTTCTTCTTCTAATTCCAACATGGCATTTACACCAAAATGCAATCTTATGGGATTGCTTCCTGCTATTTTTGTTGACGGAATAAAATGTTCCAAACTGATTTCATAGTCATCAAACTCACTTTCCCAATAATTTCCTAAAATAAACCCTCCCACTTCTGGTACAGGATCAGTAGTTTTACTTTCAACTACCCATTCCATTACATCTATAATCAACGATTTTTTGATATAGATTTTTGTTATACTCGTATCCTCAAAATATTGCTTTACGTTAAATTCAACATACTGCTCCGAAGCCAAATCGGGTTTAGCAGCAACGGCATATTTTTCTTTTATTCTTCTTCTAATTTTCATTTTACATTGGTCTACTAATGGACAAATGATGTTGGTGTTCTACAGAATAATTATATTGCTAGATATTAGATTTCAGACGCTAGACTTTTAGTGGCTACCCGTCTAAAGTTGCCGAACCATCTTCCAAGTTCTATCTCTACTTCATAATATCACCCCATTTAAACCAGCCCAACTCCATTGATTTGTCTTCCTTATTATTCATTTCGCCTTTGTTTTTCCAAGAGAAAAAAGCGGTATCTAGATGCTCGGTCAACGGATCAATTTCCATTGCAATTTGATGGTCTTTAGAAAAGAAGCCATGTTGTATTTTCAAATCGGGTCTCGAAAGAAACAAGCCATGTCCTGGATGTGTGTGAAACCATCCAATCAATTCCATTTCGGGATGATCCTCTTGTAATTCAGCCAGTTCAACCCAAGCATTGGAAGCAAATTCTACAGTATAAACATTCTGTTCCGAAGTAGTAATGGGTACAAATTTATCGACGGTTACATCATATTCGTTTGTTTTTTTCCTAATCTGTCCCAATAAAAAACCCCCAACTTCTGGAACATCTACTTCTTTTTCCATACTCTTTCTGTTTTCCGTTTTTATAAAAGAATCAATTTCACTAACTGCTTCGTTTGCCAGATAAACACTATTTACTTTAGAAGCACTCCAGAATTCTGACAACCTAATTTGGTGATATCCACTTTGGCTGAAAAACGGATTTTCTTCATTAAAGACTTCTTCTTCCTCTTCATCTTTTTTCTCAATTTTCAATTCCGTGGCATAAGCTACTTTCGATTTATTTCGTTCGTTTATTTTTTGTTGAATGGCTTGATTTCTTTGCTTCGAAACCTTTTTTCTAACAAAGAAAAGTAAACCGCCAAGACAAATAAGGCTGAATCCGATAACGGGAAAAAGCAACGATCCTTCTTTAGGAGCATCTTTGGAGTCACCAATTAATTCAAACGCCCCCAAATCAAAACGCTCTTGTTTTTTTGCATCCAACAAATACAATCTATAAATTCCCTCTAAGTTTGCATTAAATTGGTCTAAGCTAATTTCTTGAACATCTCTTGGTATTTGAACTTGTTTGCCTACAATGTTTTTGTTTATTCGCAACTCCACATAGTAAGGTGGTGCGCCTCCTTTTATCTTAGAAAACGCAAAGGTTTTTGAGACTCTATCATAATCGACTACTGCATGGAGTTTATCGGCTAAGTTTTCAAATGGAATGGTCAACATCCTTTCCAATTGATCTTCAATTACCAATTTTGTATTTTCTTTTGTATTCCCCCACAAGCCCTTAATGACACTTTCGTCTATTTTGTCAATCGCCAATTGTTCGGAATCATATTCAACCACCTTTATGGGAATGGCTGCATTGATAATCTCCACTATGAATTCTTTATCGTTCTTTGTTTCTAAAAAATTATAGTCTAAGGCTACTTCTTTTAGATGTTTACCTGGAAAGTCTCCGTATTTTTCTTCCAGCTTTCTTAGTTCAGTTACATAACTAAGTCTGCTATTTTCACCATTGAGTCGTTTCCATAGCAGGTCATCTATCTTCTCTCTTGCCGTTTTATCAAAAGCGCCTCCTTCTATTCTATCTAGATAATTAACAAAAGTCATCATTTGCTCTTGAATATTAGTTGAGTTGTTGCTTTCAGACAAACAAAGCTTCCAATACAACTCATCGTACTTAATATTTGCTTCTTCATAATACCGTCCTGTTTTTCCGTATTCTTCCAAATATTGTTGACACAACTCCAATGAATTGGTCTTTCTAATTTTACTCCAAAAAGCATCTTCATCTTCATAAACATCTAGGTTGGTTGCTTGTAATACTCCTCCCCAATGGTTGGTTGTTAAAAACACCTGAAAACCAATAACCAAAAAACATACAGCAAGTAACCTTTTCATAAAATACATAATTTGGTAATGGACAAAACATCCACATTCATAATAAATTTTAATTCATTAGTCATCAAGAAGACTTAATAATCCCACTCTTCTGCTTTCTTTTTATTTTGTCTAAACATATATAAAAAGATCAATCCAATAACCGAAAATCCAGTAGCAGCTATTAAGAGAAAAAACAATTGACTGCCTACAAATTCACCGCTGCGTTTTAGCGACAAAGTCTCTAAATGTTTTTCGATTTGTTTATCGGCATCTGTCAAAAAAACCTGTATTTCATTTGGCAAATCATCTATTTCATTCAATTCAATTTCAGCTTTAGATTTGTTGCCCAATGGTATTTGCTTCACAATGAGTCCTTCTGATTTTATTTGCAAAAAATAGGGAGGAACACCACCTTCAAGTTCAGAAATAACAATCTTCTTTTCTCCTTTTTTAAAGGAAAAATCAAGACTGAAATAATCCTCCAAACCCAATATAAAAGTGGCGGTTCGTCCCAACTTATCTTCATAATCTAAAACGTACTTAGATTTTGGATTGCCTATTTCAATAAAAGCCTCGTTGTTTTCTATTTTAATAATATTCACATCTGCACCTTTAAAATCAGCGATCTCCATTCCACCAATGACGTTCTCAAATTTAATCCTACAATCCCGTCCTTCACATATTTTATTAAACCGCAAAGCAAGTGCTTCCTCTTTTAAAAAAGGAGTTTTCAAATCGGGAAATGTATCCTTTAATTCAATGACCGTATTTAGATACGTAACATATTCTTCCGTTTCTTGAGCTTGCTCCCAATTAAGAGAATCTATGGTCTGATAGATTGCCTCTTTATGTTCTTCATTTCCATCTAAATAAGCATAATATTTTTCCAACTTATCTGTAATTGGATTGTCGGATTTTCTAAAATCCTTGAGGTTGTCCCATTCTAAAGAATCGATTTTAGCCAATGCCCAAGTCTTTTTTTCGCCAGCTGGATAGTTGTCTAAATATTCTTCATAATACGCAATGGTTCCGCCCAACTGCGCCCTTTTCCAATACTCATCGTCTGTTAAAAGCGGTTGCTTCTTATTGGGCTTTGAAGGACGACTGTTCTTTGACTCTTTCCCTTTTAAAGAACTGTTGCTTGAAGAATTTTGGGTTTTAGTTGTGGTTTTAGTTGTGGTTTTAGCAGGCTTCGGAGAAGGAGTAGCAATTGGTGTAACCGCTTCCTTTTTCATACTGTAGTTTTGAGAGAAAATTACTTCGCTCCCCGCATTTTTTGCCGAAACAGTATTGTCTCCATCACTAATTTTCAACTTAAATCCAATACGCCCATCTTTGATTTTCATTACGCCAAAAGAAACGATGGCTTGCGCACCTCCTTGTCCCAATGACTTAAACTCGCTGCCTCTTGTATCTACTTGAAAACCTTTTAAATTGGCATAATCCCTATAGTAAATCCTTCCTTCATGATTTGGGTTACCCAGCTTCATGTCTTTAAAAACCAACATCATCCCACAGTATTCGGCATCATCAGGACAACCCAATGTCCAACTCCCTCCAGGTCTTAATTTCACCTGTGCGTTTTGATTGTTGATGACTGTTTCATTAACGCCCATTAACTTAACGGAGCCATTGTAAGAGTTCCCGTTTATCTCGTAGGTAAATTGCACTTTTTTATCTTGTCCATTCAAAGACAAGGTGATAAAAGTCAATCCTATGAATACAAACAAAACTCTAATGGGATAAGAAACTATACTTTTATACAAATGATAAAAATCAACTACTTTGTATTTAAATATAAATTCTTGAAAACTGCTTAATAATCCTGTTTTTAAAATTTGCATTTTCAATTATTCACATATAAAAAAACACTCACTTATTTTTCATCACAACAACAATCACCAACACAATGAATGTCAAGCCCAATAAAAAAAGACCAATCAATGGCATAATTTTTTTGGTAGACTTTGCTTTATAATTAAAGGTGTCCTTTAAGGTCTTTTGAAAAGACTTGCTTCGGTCTTTAATGATGATGTTGTACAACCCAAAGTTTTGCTCCAACCTTTCTTTTACATCGGTTATTAAAATTTCGCAACTGGTACAACTGCCCAATAAAAACTCTTCGGACACACCTGTTTCAATATTTGAAAACTCTACAAAATAAGGCTTTCGACCACCATTGATGTTGAACGATATTTTTGAATCTGAGGCTTTAGATTTTGCCAATAATTGCTCGACAGATCCTGGCAGAATAAAAGTAATTGCCTTGCCTCTACGGTCCTCTAATCTTACTTCATGGTCTCTACTGTCTGAAAGTGTAAACTCAACTATATTGCCTTTGGGCGGAAATACTTTTACGCCTTCTTTATTGTTCAAAACCTCGATTTCAAAAGGTGGAACAGCATTGTCTAGTTTTACAATAAAACTCCCTTTACTTTCTTGTTTTACACGGGGAATGATTTCTTTGTTGGCTTCCAGTATTTCGTGAATCTCATTGGCAGTATTAAATTCAAAGTAATCGCTCTCTTGTACTTTATTTTGAGACAGGGCGTCTTCCCAAGTCATTCCAGCAATTTCTTCAAATAATTCTCTACCCATTTTAGGCGCATCAACTTGCAGTTCTTCTTCGACCTTTTTTTCGGTAATGAGCACATACATTTCTGTAGAGGTTTCCACGCCATTATCATCACTTGCTGTAAGCTTGATACGTCTTTGCCCCGGAAGGGTAAACGAGATGTATGGATCTTTACTGTCGGACACTGGAGGATCGCCTCCATCAAACTCCCAAGTAAACGAAGTCGCATTTTTAGAGGTATTGGTAATTTGTACCCATTCTCCAACTTCTAATTTTTCCTTTGCCATATCAAAAGAAGCTTGAATAATTTCCCCACTGCTTCCGCTTACAATCCCAGAATTATCACTCCTTTTATTTGCTATACCTGTGATTGAATAAGTGAGCCTTTTACCAGATCCTGCCAATATGGTTTCATAACCATCTTTCTTAAACTTATATAATGTATAGCTCAAATCAACAAACCCTACATCGGTGTTATCAATGGGTTTAAAGTAAAAATAAACTTCTTCACCTTGATTTTCCAGATAAGTTCGAGGAACTATTTTCTCTAGTTTCAACCCGTTTAATTTCCCTCCACATTCAAACTCAATTTTATACTTATCCTTCTTTTGATTTCTATTTATTTCAAAGTTTTCAAGTTTTACGACAATGCTTCTGATAGAAGTTCCCGTAAAATCAAGGGCAGCATCTCCGCCTTCTAATTCTTGTGGCAGACCATCTTTTTCTTCTATAAAAGTACATTTAAAAGAACCATCATATATAGAAATACCAATGCGTTCCGAAAATTCAACCAATCCCTTTTGGTCTTTTTCTTTTTGCTTAATTACATCTTTTAGCCCTTTTAAGTCTTGCCCATAGCTGTATTGTACAATCAAAAAAAGACATAAAGTCAATAACAAAGAAGACCCAATATTTTGTCGAAATACAATCATTATTTAGGCTTAATATTGATCAACCCTCCAAGGCCTCCACTTTTATTATCCGATGGCGGAGGAGTTTTTTTAGGCTTCTTTCCTCCTTTAAAAGAAATTTTAATCAAGCGGTTGTCGTCTTCTGGTTCTTCTTCAATTTCTTCCTCTTCGACTACTTCTTCTTTTTGCCAAGCAACTTGGACTTCTTCGTTAATTTTATCCCAAATAATTCCATCCTCACCATTGACCAATCCATTAGGCTCTGCATATTCTCTTATCCATTTTGCCACTTTTTCTTCTTCGGGAAAAGGCGGAATATTCTCTGCCAAATAGTTTTTGTATTCTATGATATTGGCAATACGCAAAATCATTAAATCCAAGGTATAGGTTTTACCAAAATCCTTGACATTGCCACAAATGTGTCCTTTATAAGGTCCATCCCACTTAATGTTTGGATGCCATATTTCTGTTTTTGCATAAGGAATCACCGACTCCAAAGGATAGTGCTTGGGAATTTCTAAATCGACAATATGTGTATCGCCCACCAATGGATTTCCATTGGAATCTATACCAATAAAACTTTTTATATTGTATTTGATTCTATATTTCCTAGGAGGTCTTTTTTGATAGTTTGGATCAATAATTTCGTAATCTACAAAATCATTGTTAGAACAAACTTCATGTACTGCTTCCAGCTCTTTTGCCAATCTTCTTTCAATTGGATTTAGCTTCTGAAAATTATATTTGGGTAACACCATGTATCTTTCTATTTTTAACTACTAAGAATTCAGACTTATATTCATATTAAAAACACCAAAAATATTTTGACGTCTTAGCAGTATAAAATCTTGTATATAAATGTCTAGTAATTTATTTTACCAATAAGTTAATACGCTGCTTTTAGAGCTTGTTGGGACTTTGAAAGTTCCAATAAACTTTTATCCAGCAAAAGCATCGGGAGCCATAAACAAAATGTCTCCATCTTTAATACCAATAGACCCCAAACTTGCATTGGAATCTAAATTATACTTGCTTCCTTTTGCCATTAAATGGTAAGTATGCTCTGTACTTATACCAGGAATACTCGATTTGAATTCCTCAATGATTTGACCAACGGTTACATCTAGTGGTAAATCCACATCGAACGTATCACTGTTTGGTAAAATTCTAATTTCAATTTTTACAGTACTCATAATAAGTAATTCTAATTTTTTAAAAGAAGCAACACCTTAAAATTGAATGCTATTTCAAACTTTATTAATGTTGTACTCCATGTCAATAAATCCTTGTTTTTTATATTCATAATTGATGGTTGATAAATGATTGGTGATGCTATCATTCATCAATTATCACCTATCAACCATCACCTATATCCCATCCCCACTCAACTCAATAAAACGACGCTCATCGGCAACCAATACACTCAGAATATGTAGTGCTGGAATGCCAAAATCCTTGAGGCTTTTGTCGCTTTCTTGAAAGGCTTCATCTATCTGAGTGATGAATTTGGTAAAGACCAAAACATCTCCTTCGCTTTCTTTGTGTTTGTCTTGCTCTTCATCTGAAAAATGAGGCTTGGGAATAAATACCGATGTTGCTTTTCCTGAACTTTTGGAGGTTACTTCTGTAATCACATTATGGTCCAATTCTATAATAATATCAGACTTTGCTATTTTATACTTTTCGGCAAGTAGCTTAAAAACCGCTGCAACGGTGTCTGTGTGTGAAAGGGATGCCATCTCTTCTATCTCATCATAATGATAATGACTCAAGCAATCTTCTTTGTTTTCGCCATACTTACTTTGGAGAAATAAGTTGTTCATTCCATCTATGTATAAGAAATCTGTAGTGCTTCCTTTATCTACGATTATTTTCAGCGCTTCTTGGACTTGCAAAGCTGCTATAATGGAAGCCGAAATAGGCGTCGTCGCTATTCGTCCAAAGTTGGCATTTCGCTGGGCAATATCGGCACAACCCATTCGGTAGCGAATCTGTTCCATTGCTTGTTGAGGCAACTGACATTCGTAACACGAAGTACCAGGTTTAAAAACCGACAGTTGTCCAGACAAATTTTCAATACCGCCATCGACCCAAGTCGTATTTACTTTGTGGCACATTCTATTCAGCATCAAACGAGCAAAACGATTGTCCAAACAACCAATCACCACATCCATTTGTCGAATCAAGCCCAATCCAATGTCTATGGTAACATCTCCATTGATGCCTTTGATATTTACATTTGGATTGATTTCTTTAACACGTTCTGCCGCCACTTCTACCTTATAGCGATTGTCTTCACAATCTGCTTCTCTAAACAATACCGAACGAGACAAATTGGAGTATTCTATTCGATCAAAATCAATCAATACAATGTTCCCAATGTTCAATAAGGCGAGGTTTTTCAATACCTCATTGCCCAAAGCACCTGCTCCTACCACCAATACCTTTGCATTGTGAATTTGCTCAGGTTTCCACCAATTAATCAACTGATAGGTTTCGTCCCAGTCTGATTTAGTATGTTTGGTTTGCTCCATTTTAAATATTGTCTCTTTGAATTTGTTGGCTTAAAAAACAGGAGGAATAAGACCATTATATAGTCTGCTGTACAAAGCCTCTTCATACTTTAAAGTATGGAATGATATAGGAAAGATTATTGTCAAGTTAAATTCAAGCTCAAGAGCCAAACTACGTTCAATAGATGCTTAATATATAATTAAGCTCATTTCTAGAAACGATCTGCTAAAACGATTAATGCTTGCACTTGATACTTGAACTTTATAAAAAGTGGGAACTTGTTAATAACTAAATTAATTCTCGATATCATCCTGTTTTTTTGTAATTCCCAAGAGTCGTTGCATTAAATGACTTAAGTATTACAGGGGCTAAATTAATGGGAAGAAGGTGAACAAAGGGTCTCTAATTTCCTAACAGACCAAATGGTCTTCCGAAAGTACCATTTCACTTTCCGAAGGTTTTTGAGGTGAGATAAAAAGGTAGGAGTTTTACAAACACAATACTATAATAAGGGAACGCCATTCCAAAACACCACTAACCAACCAACATCATTCCAAAACTTCCTTCCGCTACGCTTCATGAAATTTTGGGATGACGTCTCTTATTTGACAGAATGTTTTTATAAGGACGGCGCTATTTCATATACTGGAATTCCACAAAAGTTCGTAACTTCATCTTTCCAAATAAAGCGTTTTATGTCAAATCCCTTTTTGTCTTTTAGAAAAATATATTGGTCCATATTTCTCATACTGCTTTTAGGCGTTTTTTCCTGTTCCGAAGAACCCAAGAGTACGACCAAAAAAACGGATTCCAATTCACAGAAATCCAATACCAATGTTGTAGGCAATTCGGTTTTTAGTCTTATGCCTGCTAGTAAAACGGGCATCACTTTCCAAAATACAATTGTTCCCAATGTTGCCAATAGATACAATCTAATTGCTTACCCTTATTTCTACAATGGTGGCGGTGTGGCTTTGGACGATTTTAACCAAGACGGAAAACTAGATGT
>Ga0114956_1003588_pt1 | contig 11979 bp, 8 predicted proteins | sample MaitaG_FD_87304 | JGI IMG/M metagenome (GOLD analysis project Ga0114956, IMG submission 87304) | Marine algal microbial communities from Maine, USA - Maine_Asex2 metaG | ecosystem: Host-associated > Algae > Red algae > Unclassified | place: Maine, USA | collected 2015-01-05 | reverse complement strand
TTCGGCACAGCCGAAACGTCGCGCGCGTAGTACTGCTGCGCTCCTCACTAACCGAGTTTCGGCACAGCCGAAACGTCGCGCGCGTAGTACTGCTGCGCTCGTCACTAACCGAGTTTCGGCACAGCCGAACTATCGCGCGTTCACTGCAAGAGATCGAGCGGGCAGAGCCGACCCTCGGCCGGCGACCAAAACCGTGGCAACGGATTCAGGCGAACGCCGCAGTTATAGAGTCGCGAAATGACTGCACAGGAGCAACTCGGGTGTCGGATTGGGTTTGCGGGGGGCACGGCGCTGACGACAATCGCCGAGGTTCGCGAGGGTGTGGCTTGGTCGGCGTCGGCCGGGTTCGACAGCTATTGGTTGTCGCACGTCTTTGGCGTTGAGCCGATGGTTGCCCTCGCCCTCGCCGCAGACGATGCCCCTGACATCGAACTCGGCACCTCGGTGGTGCCAACGGTTGGCCGCCACCCTATTGCGCTCGCGCAACTCGCTCGCACCACACAGCAGGCCTGCGGGGGCCGATTTACTCTTGGCGTCGGGCCGAGTCATCAGCCTGTCGCCGAAGCAATCTATGGCGAACCGTGGGCCCGGCCGCTTGAGCGCACCACCGAGTACCTGCAAGCCCTCGTGCCGCTCTGCAGCGGCGAGCCATCGGCGGTCACCGGCAATCAGATCACGGCCCACACCACCCTGACGGCTCCCGCCGAACCAACGCCAGTCGTACTGGCCGCCCTCGGTCCTCGCATGCTCGAACTTGCCGGGCGAGCCTGCACCGGCACGCACGTCGGTCAAACCGGGCCCCGAACGATCGCTACGCATACCGCTCCGACAATCAATGCCGCCGCCGAAGCCGCTGGTCGACCCGCACCTCGGATCATCGCGTTGGTAAACATCTGCGTTACCGACGACCCCGCCGCTGTGCGCGCGGCTGCGGCCGAGGGTGCTGCTTGGTATGGCGAGCTTCCGTCGTATGCCGCGATGCTCGAGCGAGAAGGCATCACCGACCCGACCGACCTGATTCTGGCGGGCAGCATGAACCAAATCACCAACGAACTCGCGGCCTACGTCGAGGCTGGTGTAACGGATCTGCGCCTCGGCATCATCGCCAGCGCCGACGAACGGCTCACAGCGTCAACCCGCGACGCTCTGGCAGAGTGGATGACGCAATGACGACTAGTCCAGGTACAACAAGCGATCTCGATGCGACGTTCCTGCAGGTCGCCATCGAAGAGGCCCGCGCCGGAAGAGCCGAGGGCGGCATTCCCATCGGCGCCGCACTGGTGCACGACGGCGAGCTCATCGGGCGAGGCCACAACCGCCGAGTGCAGATGGGCAGCGCGATACGCCATGGTGAGACTGACGCGCTCGAACGAGCGGGTCGTCAACCTGCGAGCGTCTACCAAGCCTCGACCATGTACACCACGCTGTCGCCTTGCTCTATGTGCACCGGAGCGATCCTGCTGTACGGCATTCCGCGAGTGGTGATTGGCGAGAACCAAACCTTCGTAGGCGACGAAGCGCTACTTGCTCAACGCGGCGTCGAAATCATCGTCATGAACGATGCTGAGTGCGTCGAGATGATGCGCGAGTTCATCGCTGATGCCCCCGAACTCTGGAACGAAGACATTGGCGAACTGGACTAGTCGCCCTTGGGTGCTAGGCCGGTTGTTGGGTCGGTCGTCGACCTGCGGCCAACAACTCTGAGAACGACTCGAACGACACGGGTCGACTGATCAGATAGCCCTGGCACAGACGCACTTGATGCTTGTGCAAGATGCTGAGTTGGTCCATCGTCTCGACACCTTTTGCGACGACTTGCAAGCCCTTGCTCTGACAGATGGTCACGAGTGCGGCGAGCATCGTTTCGTCTTCGAGCCAGCGCGGATGCAGCTTGGCGAACTCGGCACCAATGCTGAAGAGGCGATCGAAGTTCGATCGCTTAAGCCCGAGGTCGTCGATCGATAGGCGGAACCCGTGATGACGCAACTCGGCGGCGATGATCTGGTCGAGCTCTCCGGCCTCTTCGGAGACGTCGAGCACGATCGAGTTCGGAGCAACGCGCACACTGTGGCAAAGGTCGAGCAACGAGCGACCCAGTTCGGCATCACGCAACGACGCCGGTGACAGGTTGAGCGATACGTGGAAGTCATCGCTGAGTCCGTGAGCTCGCCAGGCAGCCAAATGACTGCCGACCGCTTCGGCCACTCGGCGGTCGATCTCACGCGCATATCCACTGGTCATGATCTCGTTCATGAACTCGCCTGGTACCCGGAGCGTGCCGTCATCGGCTCGAATTCGAGCGAATGCTTCGACGCCGACCATGCGGGTCTCGGTTGGCGACTGCATCGAAACCACTGGCTGGTACCAGACCTCGAGTCGGTCGTGCTCGAGCGCAAGCTCAACGAGCCGAGCAGTCTCAGGGCTGATGGCACCGGCGCCCTCGCGAGCAGCCCGCCCCTCGGCCATCGCGATGTTTGAGCCGTGCAACAACTGGTCGATACCTTCGGCCGCGCCCGAGGGCATCGTGGCGAGACCGACGCTCGCCGAGATCGAGTACGGGCCAACGCTGGTCGTAATAGGTTCGTCGAACAGGTGATCGACTCGGGCAGCAAGCTCAGTGAGCGACGCCCCGTCGACGTTTGCGAGCAACACGGCGAATTCGTCACCCGACCAGCGAGCAACGAGTGCGTCGTCACCTAGCAAGTGTCGAAGTCGGTAGGCCACCGCGCAGAGCACTTCGTCACCGACCTCATGACCCCAAAGATCATTGACCAATCTGAAATCATTGAGATCGACCATCACCAGCGAGACCGTGCGGCCGTCTTGACCGTCGAGCAACGCGGTCACTGACGCCACGAAGTGCTGGCGATTTGCAAGACCTGTCAACGGATCGTGCAACTCGGTGTGACGCAGACGATGTTCGAACTCGGCACCGTTTCGCGACTCGGTTGCAAAGTCTTGTGCCAAACGATCCAAGCCGCGAGACAGATCGCCGATCTCGTCACTGGTCGTGTCGTTCGTTCGGCCGCTGAAGTCGCCGGTGACGAGTTGTTCGGCGATCTGCGAGGCCGCCCGAACTCGTGTGAGCGCCGGTTTGATGAGCAAGAACCATCCACCGACGACGAACCCGATCGCCAGCATGATCAGGGCCAGAACCAGCATTCGTGATGCGCCCTGCACTTGGCGATCAATGAGAAGTACGAACGCGCCAAAGACGAGCGGTGAGACGGCCAGCAATTGCCAGGCCGCAATTCGGCTTCCTAGTCCGTTCGACATATACCTCAATGGTCGACCTCGGGACCCACAAGTTGAGTGAAACGCCAAGGTCGGCAATGAAGCACTAGTGAACCCTTAGGTGACACTCGTTGGCGTGACGTCGACAGAATACTCCGAAGTGATGCCTCGATTCGGCTACGTCGGCCCTATTCGTTGGGTCGGTTGCTGAAACGGTCGGTCGGTGTGGCACCATCGCGGTGCAACCAATGCGATGCAACCAATGCGAAGCAGGGAGTTCTCATGGCCATCGAGGTAAAGCGCTCGTTCTGTCGAATATGTCACGCAGCATGTCCGATCAACGTCACGATCGATGACGGGCAAGTCACCAAGGTGACTGGGGTAGACGAAGATCCGATCTTCAAGGGCTACACCTGTATCAAGGGCCGCCAGATGCCTGATCAAATCCACGATCCGGGCCGTATTCGCAGCGCGTTACGACGCAATGCGGCCGGCACGCTCGAAGAGCTCCCGAGCAGCGAAGCACTCGATGAGGCCGCAGCGCGGTTGCAGGCAATCATCGATGAGCATGGCCCCCGCGCGGTCGCCAGCTACACGGGCACCGGCGGGTACCAGAACGCTCCGTCGCATCCGGTGGCAATGTCGTTCCACAAGGCCATTGGATCGATCAGCTACTACACGTCGGTGACCATTGATCAGCCGATGAAACGCACCGCTCAGATGCGAATGGGCGTCTGGGAAGCAGGTCCGAACAATTTCACCGAAGCCAACGTTCTGCTGGCCATTGGCTACAACCCGATGGTTTCAAGTTTCTCGCCATTCGGCGGACTTCAAGGAACCGACCCATTTGTCACGCTTCGCGAGCGCAAGGCCGAGGGCCTCAAGCTCATCGTTGTTGACCCGCGCCGCACCGAACTGGCTGTTCAGGCTGACATCCACCTTCAGATCAAGCCGGGCGAAGACCCGACGCTGCTGGCCGCGCTGCTCAACATCATTCTCAGCGAAGGCCTGCATGATCAAGAGTTCTGCGAGCAATGGGTCGAGCCCGGTCACCTCGACCAGCTGCTCGTCACGGTCGAACCATTCACCGCCCAGTACGCAGCGCAACGCTGTGGCATCGATGCCAATGACATCGTCGAGGCCGCTCGCATGTTCGCGTCAGGGCCGCGTGGCATAGCTGGCACGGGCACCGGTCCGAGCATGTCGCCGCATCCAAGCCTGATGGAACATCTGACGCAATGCCTCAACGCCGTGTGCGGTAGGTACATGCGTGAGGGCGAGGTCATCGAGTCATCTGGCTTCTTGCAACCTGACGCTCCCAAGCGGGCCCAGGTCATCGGGCCGTTCGGAAGCCCGCGCGGTCCCGAGAGTCGCTTTCGCAACCTTCGAGGCTTTGGCGGCGAAATGCCATGCACCACCCTTGCCCAAGAGATCTACACCCCCGGCCCCGAACAGGTTCGGGCACTCATCGTCAATGGCGGCAACCCGGTCGCCGCGTGGCCTGACCAAGCAAAGACCCTCGAGGCTATGGAGTCGCTCGAGTTGCTGATCGTCATCGATCACCGCATGACCCAGACAGCAGTGTTCGCCGACTACGTGTTTGCACCACGTCTGTCCCTCGAGCGGGCTGATGTGCCGCCCTTCATGGACCGGTGGTTCCGCAAGCCCTATGCGTGTTACACACCGGCCGTGCTCGAGCCCCAAGGGGACCTGCTGAACGATTGGGAGGTCTATTGGGAGATCGCTGAACGCCTCGGCGTCGAGCTCGAGCTACCGGGTGGCGCGATCGCGACTGGTGAGCGCCCGACAGACGACGAAGTCCTCGACCTGGTCTATGCCAACTCGCGTGTGCCGTTGGCAGAGATTCGCGAGAACAACGGCAAAGTCCTCGAACAGCACGCAATCACGGTTACCGCCGCCGACGATGATGCCGGTGGTCGCTTCCTCATCGCACTCGAAGATCATATGGCCGAGCTCATCGCAGTCTTCGGCCAAAGCACCTCGGCCGAACTCATGAGCGGCTATGACCCCGATGTGCACACATTCAGGCTGATCAGCCGCCGCCTTAAGACCCACCTGAATTCGCTCGGTGGTGAGATGCCCGGACTCAATTCGAAGAACCCCACGAACTACGCGTATATGCACCCGACCGACATGGCCGACCTTGGCATTGTCGACGACGGCCTGGTTCGAATCGCGTCGCCACATGCTGAACTGATCGGCGTTGCGATGAGCGCACCTGATGTTCGCCAAGGTGTTATCTCGATGGCTCATAGCTGGGGCAGCTCGACCGGGACCGACGAGAAGGTCAGAGACATCGGCGCGCCGACCAATCGCCTTATCGACGTCGAGAACGGTTTTTGCCCAATTACCGGTCAAGCTATTCAAAGTGCCATTCCCGTCTCGGTGGTTCCCGTGACCGAAGATGCACTAATCCCCGCCTAGTATCTGCGCAGCCAGCGTCGCTCCGCGAGCTTGTGTGTTCGGCGGCTATCACCCACACTTGCGGGTCCGTCACTCAGTAACACCACCACACTTCGGCTAACACAGCCACACTTCAGGGGGAAGCCGTGCAAGAACGTTGGATTACCGACTGGCCGGTCAGCGAGCGCTGGCCGCACTACACCCGGGCCAATGCGGGCGAGGTACTTCCTGATCCTGCGAGCCCGCTCGGCCAGCAATTCAGCTGGGAGAAAGGCATGGTGCTTGGCTGGCGCGACGGGTACGTGCACAGCGGCAACTACAGCCTCGACGAGTTCGACCCCGAGCTGCCCGAGGCCGTGGGCTTCTTCGGCGGCTACTTCTTCATCAACCTCGCAAATGTGCGCATGCAGGGCATCCGCAGCCCCGCCGTCACCGTCGAGCAACTCGACCTTGCGTTCTTCGGTGATCATCCCAACGTTCCGCCCTATGTCCCCCACGCACTCGACGATCGCCCGGACCTCGCCGAAAAGGCCCTAGCCCACATTGGTTGGCTGCTGACCGCATCTTCGTGGTCTGATGTCGAGGAGCACAAAGCCGAGACAATCGCGCTGCGAGCAGGCCGACCAGATCTGACATCGCTAACCGACGACGAACTCTTGGCTCGTGCCCGATCAACGCAACCGTTGCTACACAAGGGCTTCCATCACCACGCCGTTACCTCGAGCGGCTCGGGCGTAGCGCCCGGCATCTTGTACGCCATCGGCGAGGCGATCGGCGATCCAACAATGCCCATGGTGGTCTGCGCTGGCATCGGCGAAGTCGACTCGGCCGAACCCAGCTATCGCATGTGGGAACTCTCTCGCCAGGTCGCAGCGAGCGCCGAACTGACCGCTGCCTTCGATCTCGGCGTCGCCGGATTACTCGAGAGACTCGCAAGCGATCGCGGCGCCGACGCAGCCGACTTCCTCGCCGCGTGGCAGCAGTTCACTGTCGACTTCGGCAGTCGCGGGCCGAGCGAATGGGAGATCAGCTCGCCAACGTGGGAAACGCAACCCGAGCTCGCTCTGGGCGCACTCGACCGAACCCGCTTCCAGGCCGACAACGAATCACCGCGTTTGCGCAATGAGACCAAAGTCAACGAACGCAATGCCAAAATTGCCGAGGTGCGCGCCGCGGTTGCTGCACTCGGTAACGACGAGCTCTCGGGCCAACTCGAAGGTGCGATCACGGCTACCAATCAGTTGTCACTGCGCGAGCGAACCAAGACAAACATCGTGCGCACGGTGCACGAAGGCCGCATGGTGTTTCGCGAGCTTGGCCATCGCCACGAGCGAGCGGGCAATCTCGAAGCAGCTGATCACATCTTCATGCTGCTCGATGCTGAACTCGAAGGGTTCGTCGCCGATCCCGGTTCGATGACTGAGGCGCTGGCCGACCGATACCTCGAGTGGCGTGAGCTATGGAACCTTGAGCCACCATTCATCATTCGAGACGGCGCCGTACCGCCGCTTACCGAGTGGCAGCGAAAGGGCGAGGCAAACGTCGACCTGGCAGACGCTGGCGAGGTACTTCAAGGAGTCCCGGGCTGCCCGGGAACGATCCGTGGCACCGCACGAGTCATCTTGGATCCGCTGGATCCATCGGCACTCGACCCCGGTGACATCATGATCGCACCGGTAACCGACCCAGCCTGGACGCCGTTGTTTATGACGGCGGGTGGCGTGGTCGTAAACGTCGGCGGTCAAATCAGCCACGCAATCATCGTCAGCCGAGAACTCGGCGTGCCATGCGTTGTGTCGGTTGAACACGCAACCGCCCGTATCCCTGACGGTGCGACCATCGAGGTCGATGGCGCTACCGGGCAGGTCACCATCGTGGAGTTGCCGTGAGCACCCAGCGACCGTTCCGCTTCGGCCTGCAGGCCTTCTCGGCTGACTCAGCATCTGAATGGACCGAGATAGCTCGCACCGCTGAGGACCTTGGCTATTCATGCCTGCACCTCGCCGACCACTATCTCGGCCCCGGTGCCGCCCAAGAGGCTGCAGCACACCCGGTACAGGGGCTTGCTGCGATTCCAGCGATGATGGCTGCCGCCTGCGTGACCTCAACGATCAAAATCGGTGCACGGGTTATGTGCTGCGACTACCACCACCCATTGGTATTGGCGAAGCAGCTCGCAACCATCGATCTACTCAGCGAGGGACGACTTGAACCTGGCTTTGGCGCCGGTTGGATCTCTTCTGAGTACGACGCCATGGGCATCGAAATGGACCGCCCGTCGGTGCGCATCGAACGCATGGCTGATTACGTCAAGCTCGCTCGCCAATTCTTTGCGGGCGACGAACTCGACATGGCGACCGACCACGTCACTGCCAACAGCATGGCCGGGCTCCCGGCGTCGCCACAGCCGGGCGGGCCAAAAATCATGATGGGCGGCGGCGCTCCCAAAGTGCTCGGCCGCTGCGGTGAACTCGCCGACATCGTCTCGCTCAACTTCAACAATCGCGACGGCAAGATTGGTGCAGTCGGCATCGGGTCCAGCACCGCCGACATGACCGTCCAAAAGATCGGCTGGATACGCGACGGCGCGGGCGAGCGGTTCGATGACATCGAGATCGAGATCGGCGGCTACTTCGCAGCAGTCACCAACAACACATCAGCAACCGTTGCCGCGATGGCACAAGCGATGGGCATGGACCCAGAGACAATGGCGCACCACCCTCATGCACTCATCGGATCAGTCGATGAAATCTGCGAGACTCTTGAGCAGCGTCGTGAGATCTATGGCATCAGCTATGTGACCTTGAGCCACCGAGACATGCAGATGATGGCGCCGGTTGTGCAACGCCTGAACGGCTCATAACTCCTAAAAAGTTGGCGATTGATGCCGATCGCAGGGCAGTGCCCTTTGCCAACAGGAGCGATACGACGCGTGTCGCCCTCGTCCCCGAGACAGCAATCGATGAGCGACGTCGCTCCCGGCACTGGATTTCGTTCGGGGCACACCTCTTTGTATCGGTCGTGCTGCTGTTGCTCCCGGGCATCGAAGATCGCGTACTAGCAGCGCTCATCCCGGTAACCGCCTTCGTCGTTGGCACGACACTGCCCGTACCGACGCAGTGGAGAAGTGCAGGACAAGTAGCGGTCAACGCTGGCGGACTCATTGCAGTCACCGTCGTCGCTCCATCGGTGTGGGTCTTGTCGATGATTGTCATCACCGCGCTGGCTTCAGCACGGCGGTCCTCGGCATCAAGCCAGCGGGGTTCAAGCGCGCTCATCAACGCTGTTGCCGTGTTCGCGATTGGCATCATTGGGGTCCTCAATGATCAAGACTTCGCACTCGCCGCGATGCTCATCTCTTTGGCAGTGTCCTTCGCAGTACGTCGCCAGTTCGAGGTGATGGTGCACAAGGTCGACATCATTCGGTCCGAGCTCGACACCCTCTACAGCTCGATCGGTGTCGCCGTAGCGGCTAGTGACCGCCACAGCGGCATTGACTCGTGGGTCTCGCCAAGCATCGAGCGATTGACAGGGTGGACGGCCGACGAATGGACCACCAAGGTCCAGCCTGACCTCATCCACCCCGACGATCTCGCTGACTACTGGATTCCCGAGGCAGCCTTTCGAGCTGGCGACGAGTATCAGCGAACGGCTCGGTTCGGAACCAAAGATGGCGGCTGGGTATGGCTCAGGGCTCGCACCCGTGTGCTCGAGGACGACGACGGAGAGCTGGTGTTGCGCGGCCATTACGAAGACGCCACCGAGATCGTGGCCAGCCAGCGAGAGCTTGAGCGACACGCATCTGAGGACAATCTCACCGGCCTTGCGAATCGACGAACTCTCATGGCGGCTCTCTCTGAGCGACTCGAAGCAGAGCGTTCTTTCGGCCTGTTATTGATCGACGCCGACCGGTTCAAGGAAATCAACGACACCCTGGGCCATGGCATTGGTGACGAAGCGCTTGTCGCGCTCGCAAGACGTATCTCATCGGCGGCACCCGGGCACCTCACGTACCGCATTGGCGGCGACGAATTCGCAGTTGTTGTCGACGAAGCTGATCAGGTCGACAAGGTCGCTATCGCGATATCGGGGGCTACCGATCGACCGGTTCGGATCCGTGATCTTGTGTTGCCACTCGAAGTCTCAATCGGCAGTGTGACCGCTCCCGAAGACGGCGAACGGGTCAACGAACTCCTGTCACGGTGTGATTCAGCCATGTATAGCGCTAAGTCTCTTCGACAGCGATACGTGCAGTTCGGCCAAGACCACGAACAGCGTTCCGCAGAGCGTCTACAACTCGTTTCAGAGATCTCGGCGGCGGTCGCCAATGGCGAGATCGAACTGCACTTTCAGAGCCAACATGATCTGCACTCAGGAGCGGTCGTGAGCTACGAAGGGCTCGCTCGGTGGAACCACCACGACCTCGGGTTGCTCCAACCCGGCGACTTCTTAGCTTCAGTCGCCGTGTCACACTTTGCGAGAGACTTTGCGATCTCAACGGTCGATCAGGCTGGCGCGTTCGCGGCTGCGCTCGGGGCGAAGGGAACCCCAATGCCGGTGGCAGTGAACGTGTCGATGGTTGCACTGCTCGACACCGGCTTCGTGCCAAACGTGCGAGCCGCAATCGATCGACATGGCATCCGAGCCGATCACCTCATACTCGAACTCACTGAGGATGAAATGATGGACGAGGGGCAGGCGACCTTGGCGTCGATTCACAGCCTGGCCAAGCTCGGCGTGCGTCTGTCGATCGATGACTTCGGCACTGGCCACTCATCACTCGAACGGTTGATCGACCTCCCGATTCATCAGATCAAGATCGATCGGCGGTTCATCAGCTCGCCATCAGCGGGTGCAAAGGAACGCGTCGTAACCAAGGCTGTCATCGAACTCGGACGCCAACTCGGTCTCGAAGTCGTCGCCGAGGGCATCGAGACCGAAGCGCAGCGCGATCAACTGATCGCAAACGGATGCATCGTTGGCCAAGGTTTCTTGTTCGGCAAAGCCGTCACCGCCCAAGATGCGATGGCTCAGATCAGCCGATTTGCACCAGCTTCGACGAAAGCAACAACGCTGAAATCTATCGACGCGGCGGGCGCAAAATGAGCACTGGGGTTTCGGCGAGGTATTCCTGGTAGTCCGGGTCGCTCCCCCATCGCTTGAGGCCTCGTCGCTCGAGCATTGGTATCCCCGAGATTCTGGTCAACAGCAGCGTCACGAAGACCGGCGAGATCAGGGCAACATGCTCCCAGCCGTCGAACGCCGCAAGCGCGAGCAGCGCCATGCCAGTCCAGAGCGTAATCTCGCCAAAGTAATTGGGATGTCTCGACCATGCCCAGATTCCTGACGATATGAAGCGTCCCTCGTTAGCCGGATCCGCCTTAAACGCTGACTTCTCAGTGTCGGCACGTACCTCGATAGCAAAGCCGATCACCCAGACCACCACGCCGCCAATTCCCACTACTCCAAAATCAGCGGTCGTCTCAGTAGTGATTGCAGTCCACGCTGCGATTGCGGTGAGCGACACCCACATGCCTTGAATTGTCCACGTCATGAGCAACTGACCAAAGTTGGTTTTGATCTTGTCGAATCGGCCGTCGTGACCGTCGGCGCTGATGCGGCGGAACAAATAGGTGCCGAGTCGGGCGGCCCAAATCCAGACCAGAGCTGCGATCAGAACATCGCGTGGCTCGATGTCATCTGCGAGCAGCAACGCCAGCACCGTCATCAAGATGTACGTCGCACTACCCGTCAGATCGAAGAACTTCTCTGATCGCGTTATCCACGAGTGAACAAAGACGATCCACTGAATCACAAAGGCGCCGATCACGCACCACACAATTGCGGGCAGACCTGCCTTCTGAACCGTGTCTGCACTCACCGCCAGCGCAACCAATGCCGACACGGCAATCGAACCCAGAATTCCCATTATCGCGATGCGGCTCATCTTCAGAGTCTCGCGTTTCCGGCCGATCACTGCCCAACCGAACAACTGCGGCACGAAGTGCCGTTGTTGCCTACCACCGCCCTTAGCCAAATGTCTCAGAGCGCGCCAGTAACACCAGCGTTTGCGTCAGACGTCACATTTTCTGCATCCATCAAACGAAAACGGACGTAGAGGCCTACATGAAACAAAGCGCTGTTTATCGCACCCGCCCCCTCGCCCTGCTCTTGACGGCCGTGTTGCTGCTTCTTGGCTCCCTCGTGGTCCTGCCACACCAAGAGGCTGACGCCCAGCCATCAGCGTCCGAGTTTGTGCTTCAGTTCAGCTCGAACCTTGATCGCACCGCCGCTGCACCGCTCGACGGGGCAGTGCTGCCC
>Ga0114956_1003587_pt1 | contig 11979 bp, 6 predicted proteins | sample MaitaG_FD_87304 | JGI IMG/M metagenome (GOLD analysis project Ga0114956, IMG submission 87304) | Marine algal microbial communities from Maine, USA - Maine_Asex2 metaG | ecosystem: Host-associated > Algae > Red algae > Unclassified | place: Maine, USA | collected 2015-01-05 | reverse complement strand
TCCAGGAGGTGTTCCTCTAAAAAACAAGGAAGGAAAAATCATCGGAGCAATTGGTGTTAGCGGCGGAACCATTGAACAAGATCATGAGATTGCAACTGCGGGGGCAAATTCAATTGTCGAATAGTCAATCTCTTAAACTTAAAGAAAGATAGAAATTATGAATAGCATAAAAATATCCGTTGTTTTCATCTTGGCGCTTTTATCACAAATCTGTTGGTCGCAAACCACAGAAGGTATAATGCCCTATTTGCAAGATTTTAAGAGCGTATCCGCCAACAATACGGTAACGGTTACCAGTTATGAAAAAGACGGAAATCACTATGTATACGCCGGAGGCTTTGGAGGAATTGATGTTTTCAGCTTGGACAAAAAAGGCAAGCTAACGCCATTAGGCACCCAAGCGCTTTATAAGAAAGAAGGTCCCGCAAGAGGAATGGTAGCTGACAATATCAATGGAACAGACTTTCTATTTGTAGCAAATAAGCACGGTAACGCCATTGAAACATTTAAGATTTTAGATAATGGATTACTGGAACAGGTTTCCTTAACTATGGATACCGATGAAACCCACCTTGGCATTGCTATAACCCTACAGGTTGTTCACATGAAGCAAGCATCCTATCTTTTTATTGGTGGTTTGGAAGAAACTCCAGGCCTAAGTAGTTTTAAAATAGAAGATGATGGAAAGCTAAGCCATGTACAATCTATGAAAGATGATGAAAAGATTTTTACAGATGGAATCATTGGCATGTTCGTCCATAAAATCAAAGGAAAAACGTTTTTGTATGCCGGAGGTTTTCAAGACAATGGCGTAAGTAGTTTTAGAGTGTATGACAACGGTTCGTTTAAAAACATCAACAACGTAGGCGATAATACTACGGATAGATATTTAACAGGAGCGTACCCAGTAACAGGAGTTAAATTGAGAGAGAACCATTATGTCGTTGTCGGTCACAGACACCATAAATATTACAAAAGAGGAAGCGGTTTTATTAAAAGACCAAACTTTGTGTATCATGGTGATGGGGTAAGTGTTTTTAAAATAAACAGAAAAGGAGCTCTGGAACCTCATTTCGTTTTAAAAGATGATGAAAACACCAAGTTACAAGGGCAGACAAGAATTGAAATTATTTCTGTAGAAAACAACGAAGCTGTATTTGCAGTTGGTACCAGAGACGATGCTAGTATTCAACTTATCAAATTAGACGAAAACGGAACACTAACTCCTTTAAATTATTTAGAAACAGGGTTCTCTATTTATTACGGTTTAAGGTCACATCAAATAGATGATGTCCGCTTGTTAATAGCAGGTTCCAATAGATTCGATTTAAAAAAGGTGGCTACCTATAAGGTTTCCCCTAAAATAGACAGAGGTGAAAAAGTTTTAAGGCATATCGTAAACCTAAGGTATAAAGAAGAGGCCACCGATGAACAAATTGACGAAGCTGTAAAAGCTTTTGAAAATCTTAAAAACGAAATTCCTGAAATTCAGGATGTAGAATGGGGAGTAAACGACAGTAAAGAAGGGGTTAGCAAAGGTTTAACCCATACATTTATCCTAACCTTTAAAGATGACCATGGAAGAGAGATTTACCTATTTGACAAGGCACATATTGCTTTGGTAAATAAATTTGGTCCAATAATAGGGGATGTTTTGGTTATGGATTATTGGACAGAAAAGTAATATCTATTTCAGGTATGAGAAAATTATAATTGGGCTTATCATCTGTTAAAACAGAATGAACACTAGATTAGGTTATTTTAGGAAAGAAAATATAACTACTCTACAAACTCAACCAATCCAAACCGATTCGCTTGATGTACATTTTTTGAAATATCATAAATAGGAAAAATTGTGGAGGTTGACCGTCTATTACCTTCGGCATCGTTTCGGTCTTGTCGAATAGCTAAAAAAGCCCATTGGTTTCCTACAGCGATAGGAACTACTTGGCCTAGTACTCCAAAATTTGAGATTGGAATAGCCAATTCTATGGTCCATCCAACATCTACATCTGAATTATCATTTACAGTTCCATCAAAACTTACTTCAACCTCAAAATCAGGATTGAACCCTTTAAAAGCCAAGTTTTTTCCGTCATAAAAATCATTGAAATAAATAAAGTCATTAGAAGCTTTGTTGAGGTTCAATTCATAACCAAAATGGGTATCTAAACTATCAGGTGCGGTAATAAAAAAGATTTCTGCGCAATCATCTAGATAGGGTGCGCCATCTCTTTCTGTTTCTCGAACCGTAAGGTATTTATCTTCCATTTCATAAAACAAGTATAAATTCTTGTCATCCCAGAGCATACGAAATGTGGTCTTTTGGGCGTCATCTGGTTTTTCAACGCTATAGAAGTGGTCTAATGTTCTGGCTTCAGTTTTTTGCCAAATTGCTTCGTCTATTTTTCCATCTACCAAAATAAGTTCAGAAGTTTTGGATGCTTTGAATATTAGATGTTCGCCTAGTGCTAATTTCTTTTCAGATTGAGCCGAAGTAAAAAAACTTCCAGCCATAAATATCCCCAGCAGTAGCATAGGTTTGTTGTTTTTCATCTTAAATCTGCGTCATTATTTTAGCCCAAAGGTTGTTTTTGTAGGTTTCCAAGGCTGTTTTAAGAAGTTGTTTGGCCTCATCTTTATTTCCAAGTCCCATATTACCCATGGCTTCCAATAAGTAGGATTCAGAAATTGCTTTTTTATTAGTAGCTGATGCCTCTTCAACAGCGACTAAAGTATTGTTGTTACTGCCATCTCTTTGTCTTTGTCCCCGATCAATTAGGTTTTGGAACATGCTTGTTGCTATATCTTTGTTGCCCAGTTCTTGGTTCGCTAACGCTTGGTAAAAGACTAAGTCGTACATGCCACGTCCATTTTCTGCCTTGGCACTTTTTTGATAAGCGTCTTTTGCCTTCTTAGAATTACCTTGTGCGGCATATGCTTCGCCCATTTGAAAATAAATCATTGCATTTTTTTCATCATGAGTTGGTTTACCCACTTCAAGATTCTCAGGATATTCCAAAGCTTTTTCTAAGTGAACGATAGCTTTATCGTAATCTTTATTTTTGATGAGTTCTTTCGCTTTTAAGGTATGCGCATCAACATAATGCCAGTAGGTTTCACGACCACCTTCCCAAGTTCTAAAATGATGTTTGTCAAGAAACTGAATAGCTTCGTCGTAATCGCCATTAAGATTCAATAATTCTACAAACGTTTTTGGTGCAGTTACATCTTCTCGAACCACATCAATATTATCATGAAGAATTTTTAGGTTTTCGGTAAAATCTTCATCTGATTCATCGTAGTATTTCGAAAGCTCTGAGAACCAAATCGGATTGTTTCCATTCAAGGATATTGCCTTGGTCATATTCGTAATGGCTTGTTTCGTATTTTTATTATGGTAAAATTCCCCAAACGCCAGATTCCGCCAAACCATTGCATCTGCATTTGCTGAAGCACTAGCTTTTTTCCAAACTGCTATAGCCCCTTCTGGTCGATTATCGTACAAAAGATTACCTAGCAAATAATTCGCTTGAGAATTATTCATGTTTTTCGAAATCGCATATTGTAAAACTGTTTCAGTTTCTGCACGATAAGGAAATACATAGTTCAAAGCACACTTTTGAGCACTAGTGACATACTCCGCTGATTTATCTTTGGCTCCGTTTTTACCGTGTAAATAGGCGAGGTAGTAATGTACTAATGGATTTTTAGGGTTTTCAAGTCCGGATAATAAGTTTATTCCATCTTCAAAAAGTCCTGCATTCAAATAATTAGTCGCAATCTCTAAATAGTTGTTTTCAACGTCTTGCATGTTTTTTTGCCAGTCATTCATAGAAGATTTTCCAGACAACAAGTTCTGTTCATATAGTGCTGCAAAATTTAAAGGGTCGTATTTCAATTGTTTTTCAAGAAGTTTCTTAGCATTTGCTTTATCGCCTTTCGTTCGCAATAGTGCGGCATACAAAACAGTAATGCGATTATCTCTTGTGTTTGTAGAATATGCTTCCGCTAGGTAATCTAAAGCCTTGTCAAGATTTCCTTTTTGACTTTCTATTTGTGCCAATTGAAAATTTCCTGCAGAAAACCATTGATAGTACCATGTAGCCCTCGCCAAGTCTTTATAGGCTTTAGCTGCATTTCCTAAAGCCTTGTGTGCTAATCCACGGTAATAGTACAATTCGCCTTCCTTTGGTTGGTAATACTTCACCTTGAGTTTATCGGCAGCTGTCTGGAAGTATTTTAAGGCTTCTTCATATTTCATTTGATTCAATCTTCGCTGCCCTATAGCAATATTGGTGCGGTAATCATTGGGCGATTTTTCTAAAGCCGCTAAATAGTAATCATCAGGATTCTTACCGGGTCGATTGAATTGTTCAACAAACCTACCCGTCAAATACAAGTCTTCTACAGATTCATAAGCTGAAGGCGCTTTTACGGCTTCTTGCGGTTGAGGGAGTTCAGGTTTCTTTAATTTGGATGGTTGATAAGACACCAATTCTTTTCCTTCAGAATCAAATAAAGCCACATGCAATTGATATTCGTCTAAAGGCTTTCTGTTTTTAAAAGTTTCCGTAAACGGATGTGCAGGGTCGATATCTATTACTTTTTCTGCTAAAATGATATCTCCATTCTTTAAAACCGATTTAGCGTTTTTGAAAATAGATGTGGTATTAAATCCGTAGAAAACGGACTTTGAATTTCGCATCTGTAAGGTAACGGAAGCATCAACTGTGGAGTTTTTAACCACTTCCAAATCCCGAAGGGGATACCAATAGTTCTTTGCATCTTTTACCGAGTGGGGAAGTATCCAACTGTAATCGGGTTGGTTGTTTGAAAAAGTGCCTGTCATTAATTCCACATAGGCTTTTCCATCATCCGTTAGTTTTCTTCTTGCATTTTGACCTTGTAATCCGGGCCCGAATTGCCATAATTTAGAGGCATTGTTTTCGTGAGGGTCTCCAACGTGAACTGTGCCTGCTTTTTGTCCGTAATCATATCCGCCAATAAATCCTTCTTGAATATCCCACATAAAAAACGAAACAGGATTTGGGTGGTTTTTCCACCAGGTCAAATCTGTACCAGCCTTGTAACTTGTTCGACCATAACTCGGAGTTTCATTTGCTATGGGCCATTGCACAAAACTGCGATTATTATGAAATACGCCAATTTCTTGACTAGGTGGCCAAAAGGTTCTAAAATCATCATTTGAAGTAATGGCTACATTCGCCCAAAAGAGAAAGGTTTTCGTGAGGGTATTCGTATTGTTAATACGATAGTCCACTTCGATATACGACTTGCCAGGGTGTAAAGTCATGCCGATTACACCACGCATATCCATTGTTTTTTCGGTTTCGCCAATCCATACCGTAGCACTACCGTCATCATTATTAGTCATTCGATAATCGCTTTTCATCATGGTGCTTGTTCTGTGATGATGTGGAAAACACCATTCAATACCGCCAGAAACCCAAGCACCCAATGTGCCAATTAAGTCAGGTTTTATAACACTATTGGTATGGAAAAGTTCATGTCCGTTCGTTTTATCAATCGCCGAAAAAAGGCGCCCTCCAAATGCAGGCAGCACTTTGATTCTGATGTACTCATTTTCTAGATACACCATTTCATAGGTGACATCGGTTAAAGAATCGCCAAGTTTCGTTTGTGAAGGGTAGGGGTAGACCTTGCCTTGAGCCCCTTGAACACCGCGACCTGTGTAGAAAATGGGACTAATTTCATCAGCTCCTTTTTGATAGGTAGGGATTACTTCTGAGCCTTCGTATACTTTTACCTGAGCAAGTGCAGAAAAAGAGAAAGTTACAAATAAAAGTAGTAGAACTGTTTTTTTCATAATGTGTCAAGGCTTTTTAATAGAACATTCAATTTAAATCATTTTTTTTCAAAAAATAAAAGTGAGTTAACGAAGACTGGTCAAATATTAACTTTAATTAGTAAAATTCATTGAATTGAAAATAATATTCCTTGAAAACTAACCGAAAGAAAGAAGGGGAAATTTGTTAAGCTATAGTGATTTTTTGGCATAAAAAAGCCGAGGAGAAGCCTCGGCTTTTAACTTTGTACTCGAGATGGGACTTGAACCCATACGGACTAATGTCCATTGGATTTTAAGTCCAACGTGTCTACCAATTCCACCACTCGAGCCTGACAGCCGTAAGGCATGTTCTAAATGTACTCGCTAGTACATGAATAAAAAAACGCTGACTAGCAGCGTTTTTTTAGAGCGAAAAAAGGGATTCGAACCCTCGACCTCCACCTTGGCAAGGTGATGCTCTACCCCTGAGCTACTTTCGCATTTGATAATTTCAATTTAAAATGAACGTACATTGGTAAACAATGCGGATGCAAATTTAATACAATTCTATAAATTGCAAAGGAATTTCTTTTAAAAAAAGATGCTTAAAATTTTAACTAGTGGCCTTCTTGTTTTTAGTGAGCAAGCGCTTAATTTCATTTAACTTCATTAAGGCTTCAACAGGGGTAAGGGTGTTGATATCTAAATGTGTAATTTCTTCTTTAATCTGCTCTAATAGTGGGTCATCTAAATTGAAAAAGCTTAGTTGCATTTCATTTTGAGCTGCATTTAAGGTGTCGGTAAGCTCTTCATTTGAATGTGATTTCTCTAATTTTTTAAGAATTTTGTTTGCTTTTGCAATAACCGCCTGTGGCATGCCTGCCATTTTTGCTACGTGAATTCCAAAACTATGTTCGCTACCACCTGCGGTCAGTTTGCGTAAAAAGAGCACATTGTCTTTCAGTTCTTTTACGGAGACGTTGAAATTTTTAATACGCTCAAAGGTGGAGCTCATTTCATTCAATTCATGGTAATGTGTAGCAAATAAAGTTTTCGCACGCGCGGGGTGTTCATGCAAATATTCTGAAATCGCCCACGCAATTGAAATACCATCATAGGTACTGGTGCCCCTTCCAATTTCATCTAGTAATACCAAACTTCGTTCTGAAAGGTTATTCAAAATAGAAGCGGTCTCGTTCATCTCAACCATAAAAGTTGATTCCCCCATCGAAATATTATCACTAGCGCCGACTCTTGTGAAAATTTTGTCAACGTAACCAATTTGAGCTGATTCGGCAGGAACAAAGCTTCCCATTTGAGCTAATAATACGATTAAGGCTGTTTGTCTTAATATGGCTGATTTACCGCTCATATTAGGCCCAGTAATCATAATAATCTGTTGTTGTTCTCTATTTAAAACAACATCATTCGCAATGTAAGCTTCGCCTAAAGGCAATTGTTTTTCAATTACGGGATGTCTACCATTAATGATTTCGATGGCCGTTGAATCAGTCATGACTGGTTCATTATACTTGTTTTGTTTCGCAAGTTGTGTAAACCCGCATAGACAATCGAGCTGTGCAATTTGTTGGGCATTGTTTTGTACCGGTGCAATATATTCTTGCATCCATACAACAAGTTGACTAAAAAGCTGATTTTCTAGACTTAGAATACGTTCTTCAGCGCCTAATATTTTGCCCTCATACTCTTTAAGTTCTTCTGTAATGTAGCGCTCTGCATTTACTAGGGTTTGCTTGCGAATCCATTCTTCGGGTACTTTGTCTTTATGAGTATTTCGCACTTCAATATAATAGCCAAAAACATTATTAGAAGCAATTTTTAAAGAAGTGATGCCGGTACGTTCGGTTTCACGCTCTAGCATTTTATTTAAATAGTCTTTTCCTGAGAAAGCCAAAGCTCTTAACTCATCTAATTCTTCGGAATACCCGTCAGCAATCGTTTTTCCTTTAGGAATTAAAACTGGCGCCTCTTCATTCAGCATTTCTTTAATCTTAGACCGCAGTAGATCACAAGGGTGTAATTGATCAGATATTAACTGGAGTGCGTCGTTGTCACTCTGCGAAGTCAATTGCTTAACAGGAACGATAGCTTCCAATGAGTTCTTGAGTTGCACAACTTCTTTCGGATTAATCTTACCCGTAGCTACCTTCGAGATGAGTCGCTCAAGATCGCCCATTTGCTTCATGTGCTGCTGCAGTTTTATCAAGGTTGTATCCTCGTTGGTCAAATACGAAATAACTTGATGTCGTCTTCGAATTTTTTCAAGATTTTTTAAGGGTAGCGCCAGCCATCGTTTCAATAATCTTCCACCCATTGGAGAAATAGTATAATCTATTACATCTAAAAGCGTAACGGCATTCAGATTGGTAGAGTGATATAATTCTAAGTTTCTGATAGTAAAGCGATCCATCCAAATATATTCTTCTTCCGCAATTCGCTTTAAAGTATTTATATGTTGTAATTGTCGGTGTTGCGTTTCTGATAAATAATGTAAAACAACTCCTGCGGCGATAACGCCGTGCTTCAAATGGTCAATACCAAAACCTTTAAGTGTACTGGTTTTGAAATGGTTGTTGAGTATTTCTTGCGTATAATCTTCTTGAAAAACCCAGTCTTCCATAAAGAACGTATGAAATTGTTTTCCGAAGGTGTCTTGAAAATCTTTTTTATGGGCTTTTGAAACCAGAACTTCATTGGGCCCAAAATTTTGTAATAATTTGTCGATTTGCTCATCAGTACCTTCTGAAGTCAAAAACTCACCAGTAGAAATATCTACGAAAGAAACACCAATCAATTTTCTGCCAAAATGAACGGCACAAAGAAAATTATTTGTTTTGGCGCTAAGAATATCATCATTCATTGCAACGCCTGGAGTAACCAATTCGGTGACCCCTCGTTTCACAATGGTCTTGGTCATTTTAGGATCTTCTAACTGATCGCAAATGGCAACTCTTTGACCAGCTTTTACCAACTTTGGTAAATAGGTGTTAACAGAATGGTGCGGAAAACCCGCCAACTCGGTTCGCTCGCCACCGTTATTACGATGTGTTAGAATAATACCTAGAATTTTTGAAGCTTTCACCGCATCTTCACCAAAAGTCTCATAAAAATCACCCACCCGAAACAATAACAATGCATCAGGATATTTTGTCTTGATGGTATTATATTGCTGCATTAATGGGGTAACCTTCTTTACTTTTTCTTTCTTTGCCAAGGCGATTGTATTCAATTAGTATTTCATAACAAGCTATCAAAACGAATGTACTATTTTTGCCTTGGAAACTACCCTATTGTTGATAGTATGGGGATAAGTTTCTTTTAAGAGACAAGAGGAAGTTGAAATAAATGGGTCTTCCCCTTTTTTCTAGAGAAGGTGCCGAAGTCGGAAAGGTTGCGCTAAAAAAAAACTCAAATACAATCACAAGTTCAAAATCGTAGAATCTAATAATCTAACAATCTAGATGCGTAAATTAAAAAATGAAGAACTACCGCGATTAGATGTTGATGCATTTAAGAAAGCAGCGAAGACTCCGATAGTGATCATCTTAGATAATATTCGAAGTCTGAACAATATTGGTTCGGTGTTTAGAACTGCTGACGCTTTTTTAATTGAGAAAATTTATCTCTGTGGTATAACTGCAACTCCACCGCACAAAGACATTCGTAAAACGGCGCTTGGAGCAACTGAAAGTGTTGCTTGGGAGTACAGAGAAAGTACGCTTGAATTGATTGAAGCATATAATGCTTTGGGTTATGAAACCATTGCAATTGAACAAGCAGAAAAAGCAACAATGCTTAACAAGCTAAAAATTGAAACTACCGAAAAATTTGTTTTGGTTTTTGGTAATGAAGTAAAAGGAGTAGATCAAAGTGTTGTTAATCGTTGTAAAAGTGTCGTCGAGATTCCACAATTTGGAACAAAACATTCCTTGAATATTGCTGTTAGTGCAGGGGTAGTTATTTGGAGTTTGTGGTCTAAAATCAATGTATAAAAAAAGCCCGAAAATTCGGGCCTAAGTATAGTTTGAGTTAGTTAGTTGAAAACCAGTACGTTTACTTTTTCTTTTGAATATTTTTTCTTCCAATAAATTAATTGTGGCTAAATAAGGGAATCCATCTAAACTTTCCAAGAAATAAGTATTAAATCTTCTTAAGACGGCAATTGAATCGCAAATTTTAAGATTTTATCGATAATCACTTCATAGTCTTCTTGACTTTCTACAAAATCAAGATCGCCTAGTTCTATGATCAGGTTGTTCTGTTCGGGGTAACTTTTTATAAAATCGAAATAGCCTTGATTTATATTTTCTAAATATGCAGAAGTAATATTTTGTTCATAATCGCGCCCTCTTTTTTTAATATTTTCTAATAAACGGTCTGTACGTTGATAGAGGTATACATAAATTGTTGGTTTTTTCACTTCCTTATACATTAAGTTGAATAGCTTTTTATACAGCTCAAATTCTTCTTTATGTAAAGTCACTTGTGCAAATATTAACGATTTGTAAATATCATAGTCGCTAACCATGAAATTCTTGAATAGATCGTATTGCGAAGTGTCATCTGTAAATTGTTGATAACGATCAGCCAAAAAAGACATTTCTAGAGGAAATGCATACCTATTTTGATCTTCATAAAATAGGGGTAAAAAGGGGTTGTCTGCAAAACGTTCAAGCACTATTTTTCCATTAAAGTCTGCAGCAATTTTATGTGCTAATGTGGTTTTTCCTGCACCTATGTTTCCTTCAATAGCAATAAAGTTCGTGTTTGCAAAAAGTTCGATTTGATCCTTAAATAAGCGATAAGGGGTCTTTTTTAATGTTCCTTTGTCTTTGCACTCTTGCAGCAAATTTCGCGTATCTTTTTTCAGTACCGGGTGATAGAATTGCGGGGCAATATCTGACAAAGGTTTTAAGACAAATTTACGAAATGGTATTTCAGGATGCGGCACAACCAAAAATTCACTAAATAGTTTTTCTTTATCATAATACAGAATATCAATATCTATTTTTCTGGGTTCGTAACCATCTTCTTTTAAGCGTATTCTACCCAAATCCTTTTCTATGTTCAATAAAGATTCTAATAAAGCTTGCGGTGCTAATGAGGTCTGCAGCCCAATACATACGTTATAGAAATTTTCCGATTCAAACCCCCAAGCACTACTTTCATAAACAGGTGATATTTGGTTTACGCTACCTAAATCGCTGTCAATAGCGAATATCGCATTTTGAAGGTAATTTAATTTGTCCCCTATATTGCTGCCAAGCGAAAGATATGTGGTTTGCGTTTTGGTCATAATTATACAAACAAAGAAAGGAAAACAAAATCATTTTCGACGAACTGTTAAAAGAAAAAATCAAGACGAGTTCATTATCTTTGTTATCTTAAATATAACACATCTTGCTATGAATTTTTTACGGAACCTTTTGGCAGCTATTCTAGGTTGTCTCGTCGCCTTCGGAATCATCTTTATGATGTTTTTAATTTTTGCAAGCTTATTGGGTACTACCGAAGAAGGCGTTGTAATTAAAAATAATTCGGTACTTGAATTACAACTTCAATTACCCGTTAGTGATTATGTGGGAGGGTCTGCCGATGACCCATTTGCAAATTTTTATACCCAATCTCAGGGTTTAGACGAAATATTAAATGCCATTGTAGTTGCAAAAGATGATGAGGATATTAAAGGAATTAGCATTAATAATAATTTCCTTCTAGCTGGTTTGGCGCAAACCCAGGCTATAAGACGAGCGCTTAAAGACTTTAAAAGTGACGGAAAGTTTATTTATACTTACGGAGATTTCTACATGCAAAAAGACTATTATTTAGCAAGTATAGCAGATTCTATATTTATCAATCCGGTTGGAATTTTAGATTTTAGAGGACTTTCTTCTGAGGTTTTATTTTATAAAGATTTACAGGAAAAAACAGGCGTTAAAATGGAAGTCATTCGCCACGGAAAATATAAGAGTGCAGTCGAACCCTATTTATCTAATGAAATGAGTGATGCAAATAGAACTCAGATACAAGAACTCATAAGTTCTTTATGGTCGTCTATGATAGAAGAAATCGCTACTGGAAGGAATATGTTGCCTAAAGACCTAAATAATATAGCCGATACTCTAGGAGGAAGATCGCCTGAGTTA
>Ga0114956_1003584_pt1 | contig 11981 bp, 9 predicted proteins | sample MaitaG_FD_87304 | JGI IMG/M metagenome (GOLD analysis project Ga0114956, IMG submission 87304) | Marine algal microbial communities from Maine, USA - Maine_Asex2 metaG | ecosystem: Host-associated > Algae > Red algae > Unclassified | place: Maine, USA | collected 2015-01-05 | reverse complement strand
TAGTTGATGGTCAGATAGTTGATAGTCAGATAGTTGATGGTCAACCGCATGACCCATTGATGTATGACCCATTACAGCGTCACCTTGCAAATACGGGCGATGTCTTTTATCAGTTCCGCTATCGCCTGCATCAGCATGAGAAAAACACCGAGGCACATCAGCGATTTGATTGGCCATAGATAGGGTCGCCAGGCGCTAGGGCTGCGCTCCTTGTATTCCATTGAATAGGCAAGACTCTCGATGCCACCGTAGAGCAACACACCCAGGTAGATAAGCAGGAATATGACCGTGAACGCATCCACCCAGGCTTTTTGTCGATCAGACCAGCCACCGTAGAGAAGATCCATCCTCACGTTAGCGCCCATTTGCATGGCGTAGGGACCACCCAGCAGGAAATAGGCAACCATGGCAAATTGCGCAAGCTCCAATGTCCATAGCGAGGGCAGGAAGAACGTCTTGGAAATGGAAGACCAGAGCAATATGCCGATCATCACGAAGATGAAATACATCATTACTCGCCCAAGGCGATAATTGATCGCTTCAACCAATCTGACAAATTTTGAAAAGAATACCGGCATAACGTGTAAGAAGAATACTCGTGACCCGATAGTGAGTCGAGTAGGCTTGCTGTGTCAAGTTTTCACCGCCAGAAGATTCCACTGTACGCCCGGTAAGGTGTCCAACTGGCATCAAAGGTGACGAAACTGCAGGCAATTTTACGAATTACTGTCTATGACAGCGCGTGGGGCCAATTGGCACTTATACTGGCGTCATGAAAGGATATGCACGAATTGCCGCAGCGGTGCCCTCGGCCGCCGTAGCGGATGTCGACACAAACCGCGAACGTCTGCTATCGCTCTGGCGTGAGGCAGACGCGGCCGGCGCCAACGTCGTCGTTTTTCCGGAATTGGGCTTAAGCGGCTACAGCATTCGCGACCTGTGCATGAACACAACGTTACTGGACGCTTGCGAGTCAGCACTTGCTGCGCTCATCGAGTCCGGCAAGGATTTTGAACCGGTAGCGATCGTCGGTGTACCTGTACGCTTCAACCACGGGCTTTACAATGTGGCGGCACTCATCCATCAAGGCAAGCTCTTGGGTGCTGTACCAAAGGCCTACCTGCCCAACTATCGGGAGTTCGAGGAGGCAAGATGGTTCCGCGCAGGCTTCGATGTTCCTGCAAATGCCGTCATACGCATAGACAAATACCAAGCGCCCTTCGGACTCGACCTCCTCTTTAACAGCAGCCTGCACGGACTATCTATCGGTGTGGAGATCTGTGAAGACACATGGGTACAAGTACCACCCAGCAGCTATCAGGTCTCTAACGGTGCCACGGTTATCTGTAATCTGTCTGCTTCCAACTTCACGATCGGTAAGGCAGAGCTACGCCGCCTGCTGGCACGCTCGATGTCAGACAGGGGCAAGTGCGCCTACGTCTATGTTGCTGCAGGTCCGGGCGAGTCATCGACCGACGTCAGTTTCGATGCGGATGCCTTTATTTGCGAGAACGGCAACCTGATGAGCGAATCCAAACGCTTTGCCAGACAAGGCCAACTTATTGTTCAAGACATCGACCTCGAGCTTCTGGCTTTTGAACGTCGCTCTACCACGACGTTTGGCGATTGCGCGCGTCAACATCACTCAGAATCACGCATGGTCGAGTTCTTGTCTACCTCACCAGGTGGATTGGTGAGGAACGTTTCACGCACGCCGTTTCTGCCACGCGATCCTGAGACCTTGTCCAATCGATGCTGGGAGATGTTTGAAATACAAAGCAATGCACTGGCGACCAGAATGGTCGCAATTGGCAAACCCAAGCTAGTGCTAGGCGTCTCAGGCGGACTGGATTCTACGCAGGCAGCGCTGGTTGCCGCCGCCGCACTGGATCTGTGCAAGCAGCCACGAACTGATCTTCTGTGCATCACCATGCCAGGCTTCGGTACCAGTGAGGGCACACGCGACAATGCCGAAGCATTATCTCACGCGCTAGGCGCAAGCTTCAGTCAGGTTAGTATCTCGGATGCAAGCCGCACTGTACTGGAAGCTATCAATCACCCGTCCACCGACAAGGTCGAATCTGTTGAGCAACTGCTTGATCAACTGCGCAAGCATCCGGAACTTGGCGATGTCACTCTTGAGAACGTTCAGGCGCGATTACGTACGTTGCTGTTGATGACGCTGGCCAACCAGAATGGTGGCCTGGTGGTAGGTACAGGCGATTTGTCGGAGAAAGCGCTAGGCTGGTCAACCTACGCCGGTGATCACATTGCCATGTACGATGTAAACGCTGGCGTACCGAAAACGCTTATTCAGTTTGTCATTCGCTGGGTGGCAAACGAGCGTGCCAGCACATGGAGTGACAGCACCAGCTTGCGCAAGACTCTGTTCGCGATTCTGGATACACCCATATCACCCGAACTGCTACCTGCGGATGCAAACGGTCAAATTGCCCAGTTGACCGAAGAGAGAATTGGGCCTTATGAGCTGCACGATTTTTTCCTGTACCACTTTGTTCGGCATGGCGCCCGCCCTTCCCGTGTACTTGACCTGGCCCGTGTGGCTTTCAATAGAGACCAATACGATGATGAGACATTGAAGAAATGGCTGACACTTTTCATCAAGCGATTTTTCGTACACCAGTTCAAAAGATCGTGTACCGCTGATGGACCCAAAGTGGGCAACGTTGCACTTTCACCCAGAGGCGACTGGCGCATGCCCTCTGACGCAAGCCCTGATACCTGGCTTGCTGATATTGCAGCGTGGCGACCACCTCAGGCGCTCGCTAAAGACTCAGGAGGCAAGGCGCTTTATTGATACGAATGGCATTGTCTATAGTGGTCCATCCAGATGCCATCCCTTGTAAGCTTATCAACTTTCAGCGCTTGTTTTTGACACTATGAAAAAACCTGATTCAGCCAGGCTAGACAAACTGGTGGCCGCGGCAAGGGCCGACTACGCAACACGCGAAAACGGATACCGTCAACGAGCACTCAAGCTTTACCCCTGGATTTGTGGCAGATGCATGCGTGAATTCACTCAGGCAAACTTGCAAGAGCTTACCGTGCATCATCGTGATCACAACCATGACAATAATCCAGCCGATGGGACAAACTGGGAACTGTTATGTGTCTATTGTCACGATAACGAACATCAGCGCTTCATAGAACAGGTGACATTTGGTGAACGTGACAGCGAAGAGCTTGCTACGCACAACCCCTTTGCAGATCTTAAATCGATGTTAAGTGACAAGCCGCCGAAAGACGACTGAGCGTTTACAACAGCGCCTTCTTTTATTCATTTTGTTGCATGAATACCCGTGCTGAGCTACACAGTAGCATCTTCGCCCCAGATCTCTTTTAAACGACGATCACGTCCACAGGAAAAACGATACGTCTTGTATCGCAGAGGACTCTTCTTGTAGAAGTCCTGATGAAAACTTTCATTGCCTTTTATGGGATAGAAAGTTGTCAAAGGCAAAATGGGTGTGACTACTGTTTGATCGGCAAAGCGCTCTACCACGGTCTGTTTTGATGTTTCAGCCAGCTTGCGCTGCTCATCGCTTGCGACAAATACCGCACTCAGATAACTGAAACCCTTGTCGCAAAACTGACCCTTTTCATCAAACGGATCAATATTTACCCAGAAGTGATCAAGTAGTTGCTGGTAACTGACAACGTCGGGATCGTAAGTGACCTCTACCGCTTCATAGTGCCCAGCATGATCACCACTGTACGTAGGATTCTCTGCAGTACCACCCGTAAATCCCGAAATAGCTTCGCTAACACCCTCAAGCTGCTCAAAATCCTTTTCTACACACCAGAAACAACCTCCGGCAAACACAGCTTTTGCTGCAAATGCGGGGGTCATCAATGCGCAGGTCAGCGATAAGGTGAGGCCTAGCACGGCTTTCTTGATAACAGAGCGATTCATGACCTTTCCAGTAAAGCTAGAGTTATAGTCGTGTGACTGGCACTTGGCTAGTTAGTTCTATGCAAAAATCCAATTGTAGGACTAGAGACGCAAAACGCTCAGGCCCTCGCCGTTTTTGATGAATGAAGGGCAAGCAAGATTCGGCTCAGATTGTCTTCCAGGAATTAAGATAAGCACCGGTGCGGACTGCTATTTTCGTCAGATACGGATTCGTATAGTGTATGTAAATCAATTTGAAGCAATCAAGAGAAATACAGTCATGAAACTATTCTACACACCACCCTCGCCATTCGCGCGCAAGGTACACGCTTCAATTATAGAGCTAGGCATGCAGAACGAGGTACAACTGCAATTTACCCCAGTACTACCAGGCAAGCCAAATGAAAGTTTTATCAAAGATCAAAATCCACTCGGCAAAATCCCTGCACTGCAAACAGATGCGGGCGATGTTCTATTCGACTCCACCGTCATCTGCGAATATCTGGATAGCATCAGTACGTCGGTAAAGCTTCTCCCGGTCGAAAGCGGCGAACGCTCCCTCACACTGACTCGACAGGCATTGGCTCACGGCATCTGCGAATCGGCCGTAAGTATTCGCTATGAGACCTTCTTGCGCCCCGACGACAAACAATGGAATATCTGGATCGAAGATCAGTGGCAGAAAATCTATCGAGCGTTAAACTGGTTTAATGCGAATCCGACTGTATGGCAAGGCGATATTGATCTTGCCCAGATTACACTGGGATGCGCACTCGCTTATCTGGATTTCCGAGCTCCTGAATACGCATGGCGCAACGACTACGATGAACTGAATCAATGGTTTGCAATCATTGCGCAGCGTGACTCTTTTCAGTTAACTCTCCCAACTCTCGAGCCAAGCACGTAAGCCAGATCACCCGCTCTAACGCTCCCATACAGGAGATTAGCGAAGAGGATCCAACCAGTGGCAAACGTCGCCTCAGTGCGTAAGTGCCGGAGACAAAAGCCAGCCCCAGGCAATCACGCTCGCAAGATTCCTGGTTTCCAAACGCACTGCCTGAGAAAGTCTGATTTCCACGATCTTGTTTGTATCTCAGAATACAAAATTCCTGATAGAAACAATTCCCCCTATAAGGGCTATGTCTCGCATGGAATTATCCGTATCAAGATGCACACAAATGGCATCTGGAAAAACGGTACGGTAACTGTTTATATGCGATGGCTCGTTATCAAATGCTGCCAGAATACCTCCCTCAGCCGATAATGTTCGCAGCACACTATCTTTAAACAAATCATCGGAATCACTCGCTACTGGCTTCATCATAAGCTCGACCTTATCCTCACAAGGATCAGGAAAACCCAGCGTCTGAAGCGATAAGCTCGTACCCTGACGCATAGTCTCATCTCGACCAGTAAGATAATTGACGAGCCCACCTGCGTTGTGTACGGCATTGACGAAATTAACTGCACCCAAAATGACTTCGTCGTATTGACAGTACTCACTGGTGAAAAAGCGTGATTCCCAGAAATCCATGTATTCATCGATGATCGAATCAGCGACTTCCTGAGACAATCCCAGCAGAACCATACTGTCACGCGCGCTCCAGGTGGGAAAATGCGCAGGGGTTGCCCGCAACAACAAGGGGTGATTACAGGTAGATGCAAACTCGCGCATGATGACAGCGCTGCGTGGGCGATTGTTCAGTAAAGTGGAGTCGAGATCGAAAAGCACTCGTTGAGCCTTGCAATTTCTCACGACACTTTCAAGCAAGCGGTTTGCAACTTCTTGGGAGACCGGGACGGCACCCGGAGTGCAGCCGGACTCAGCGTGTTCGACAGACATATACCAAATCACCGTTAAAGATCAATGGTCTGATCAAATCGGGTAGCACTTTCATCGTTGCGCTAGCGCATTCCACCAGGACCGCCGGGGCCACCCATGCCCCCCATCCCACCCATGCCCGGTGGCATCTTGCCTTGCATGGCGCGCATCATCTTGGCCATTCCGCCCTTACTCATTTTTTTCATGGTACGAGCCATAGTCTGATGCTGCTTAACCAGTTTGTTCAAATCCTGTACTTGCAGACCAGCACCAGCGGCAATGCGTTTTTTACGACTACCCTTGAGCATGGCGGGATACTTGCGCTCTTGTGGTGTCATGGAATTTACCAGGGCAATCATGTGGACGAACTGTTTATCGTCACCCATCTTCGCTTTCACGGCATCTGGCACTTCTCCCATACCCGGCATCTTGTCCATAATGGATGCCATACCTCCCATATTCGCCATTTGCTCAAGCTGATCTTTCAAGTCATTGAAGTCGAAGTTTTTACCCTTCTTCATCTTGCTGGCAAACTTCTCGGCCTTGGCATGATCAACCTTGGCTGTTACCTCTTCTACCAGACTAACCACATCACCCATGCCAAGAATGCGCGACGCAATCCTCTCCGGATGGAACGTTTCAAGTGCGTCTGTTTTTTCACCAGCGCCAATAAATTTGATAGGCTTGCCCGTGACCACACGCACCGACAAAGCTGCACCACCGCGTGCATCGCCATCAGTTTTGGTCAGTACCACACCTGTCAGCGGCAGCGCCTCACCAAACGCCTTGGCGGTAGTGGCAGCATCCTGGCCGGTCATGCTATCGACCACAAACAATGTCTCAATAGGCTTTATGGCACTATGTAGCTGCTTGATCTCATCCATCATTTCATCGTCTATGGCTAGACGACCAGCAGTATCCACAAGCAACACATCAACAAACTGTTTGCGTGCCTCAGCCAGCGCCGCATTGGCTATATCCAGAGGCGATTGATCAGCTGAGCTGTTAAAGAAAATAGCACTAACAGAGTTCGCCAGAGTCTCAAGCTGTTTAATGGCAGCTGGTCGGTATACATCACAACTCACCACCATGACCTTCTTTTTATCTTTTTCTTTCAATAGCTTCGCAAGCTTGGCTACTGTAGTGGTCTTGCCCGCACCTTGAAGGCCAGCCATTAATATGACGGCCGGCGGTTGGGTGGACAGATTCAACGGCTCGGCACTATTGCCCATAACCGACACCAGCTCGTCGTTGACGACCTTCACCAGAGCCTGCCCGGGAGAGAGGCTGCCAATGACTTCCTGGCCCATGGCCTTTTCACGCACTGAATCGACTAGCTGCTTGACCACCGGAAGCGCAACATCAGCCTCCAATAAGGCCATGCGGACCTCACGCAGCGTATCTTTTACATTATCTTCGGTAAGACGGCCTTGCCCACGAAGGCTCTTGATAGTACTGCCAAGGCGTTCACTCAGTGAATCGAACATATAGAACCCGTATTGTTGACGTCCGTCGCCCGTGATGTCCAGGCGCTCCGATACCCACTAGTATATGGGAGTAGTACCAAGTGTAAACCCTGAAGCTTACTGCAACGTTAGGCATCCGAGTCTCAACTCACGTCAACAAGCCCCGCCGAGTGCGTCAAGCCTTGATCGCTTTGCGTTTTTCATTACCCACCTGTTTATTCAGAGAAACCCGAGAACCGTCGCTGCTACCCGCCTCATGTGCCTCCCCGTTGCGGTAGCGCACACGTGCAGATCGGCGAGTCACCAGGCCATCCATACACGCGCTACGAACCACTTCCTGCTTTCTTATGACAAGGCTTGAGCCAGGTCCTGCACGCTCTTGTCCGGCGTCGGCGGCTGCCTGTTCTTCCTTACTGCGCCGTTCTGCGTCGATGCCCCTGGCACGCTGAAGAACCGCCAACGCAAACCCTACCCTGTAGTCGAAACTTGCGGAACGACCGGATTCTACGGTGCCACGACGCTTGTGAGCCTTCAATGCCCGCTCCATGGCATCGGACAAATAGTCGAATGTCAGTGAGGCGACTTCAGCATCGATGCTGAAGCCTCGAAACTCAATGGTGCCACTACGTACACAGATGCAATCGTGGAGCAGTGCGACCGCAGAGCCGAGTATGCCCACATAACTTGGCATAGTACGAAACTGCTTGCCGATCTTGCTGGCGCCGAACTCGCTGGTTTCAAGATCGGACTCGGTAACGCCGAAACGCGCCATCAGCGATTGGCAACGCCGCATGGCGATTTCAGCCTCATGCGGGCTGGACTCGCTTTCACGACTCATGGCGTACAGCTTGCGAATACGGTTTAACAGCTTTTCGCGGTTTTCTGCCTCAGTGGGTGCCTTGGCGCCTACATCCGGATCAAATTTCTGGTCTGCACGCTTTGTGCGCTGGTTGGGGTCGCGCTTATCCATACGCTGTCCTCGGTGCGGTCATGAGGTACGCAGCATAACCGTTTTAGCCGGACACAGATTTTCCGAAAGCCAAAATTGATGCTTAGAACTGTCTTTTTTACCAGCATCACCGATGCATTCAAGAGTGCCGATCCAAAAACCGGCCAGGCCGTGACTTACCGAAACAGTTCCAATTCCAGGGCACGCTCCAGTGCGGGATCTGTTCCCGCCTCTATGTCATCTATTCGGAACACCGGTATCTGTTCATCCGGCGAGACGCCGACACCTTCATAGCTTACACCTGCGGCATCAAGATACACCTCATTGGAAAGAGCCACGACCCATCTATTAGGTAGCGGCTTTTGCAGCACATCCGACAGCGCGCCTGCTGTGGTCTCTCCCAGTAAACTCACCTGCGGCAATTGATTCATCGCAATGACAAATATTTCGGTGGCACTCGTGCTATCAGCACCGGTGATAACGGTGACAGGGTTCAGGTAGGCACCTGTGTCAGACGGCTCAAGCCAGGCTTGCACGGGTTCGGAAGTATAGTCACGGCTACGCGCTGTTTTACTCAAGACAAGCTGACGCTCACTAACGAAGCGCTGTGCAAAATCAAGACTGATAGAATCATGACCTCCACCATTGAAACGTACATCAATGACTAGTCGCGACGTATCAGCAAGTTCCGCCGTGGCTATATCCATAAGCGCATTGGCTGCCGCAAGATCCTGGGAGGTGCTTGCATTATCATCGGAATCTCCATCCTCATCAAGCACGTAACCCGCCATCGATTCTACAAAGATGTAACCAACGGCGCCGTCCAATGCCGTACCCCAAATCAAAGGGCCCACTTCAGCTACCGAGCCTTCATCGAGCTGCGAGACGACCACCTCTTTCAACTGATCGAAAATGGAATTAGCGTACTCGGCAAAGTCAGTAGTTTCGCTCTGCGCCTCGAAACCCCGGCGTAGTTCTGAGTTTGATCCGCCGCGTACAGCCGGTGAAAAGAATTCGTCATTGTTCGCCAGGAAAACGTGATCGTCATCGATAGGAGATATCAGATCAGAGAGCAGGCCAAAGAGCGCCATATCGTCTGTGGCGCTCCCTACTCGTGGAGTCAGCCGTGCATATTCAGCTGGCCAGTCAACATCATGCAGATCGAAGAAAGCGTAGTATTCATCGAAAGTTGCCCAGACATAATCAAATACACCCTGGGCATCACTGGCAACCGAATCGTCACAACGTGCAGGCAGCTCTTCGAGACGTTGATATCTTGTTATGAATGCATCGCCGGGTATCGCTAGTGACAACTGATCACCTTGCAACTGATATCGTGTCTGCGCAACGTCTGCCTGAGAGAGTCCGGCCAGACCTTGAAATCCTGCTATTTCAAGGCAAGTGTTTTCAGTGATGGAAAACAAGGTGGTGCGGTTTTCCGCGTATTCGAATATATTGCCGTAACCTCGTTGTTCATAGATACCCTCAAGCTGTTGCAACACCTCATCATTCAACGTATCTGTCAGTTCGTCATCGGCACCAGAGGGCGGCGGCGTCTCATCCTTGCTATTCGAGCAACCGGAGACGACGAAGCCTGCTATCAGGCAAGTCATCAGCGATAATACGTAAGCTTGTTGCTTCATTTCATATTCCTGAGTTCGTATACATTACAGTGTTAGCGTCGATTGACAGGCCCAGACCCAGACCCATTCGCAAACCCGACCCTGGCGGCACACAGGTAAATGTCATCGTACTTCCGCTTTGTCTGGCTAATGCCTTGATATCTGCAACGCTGTAAGGCATGGCTCGAGCGTCACTTTGAAATTCGCCGGATTCATTTAATAAAAACCCACGCGGCTGATTTTCCACTACTGCCCTGGCGATAAGATCGCATTCTGGACGCGGGGCGGTAACAGACGCCCGTTCCAGCAGAAGATCAAGCCGTGCGAGTGTGTCAGCGCCAGCGTTTGCATCAACGCTCACCTGCTGTCCGACTATAGGTGCCAGATCGCTATCCATAGCCATGACAAAATCGACTACCTGTGAGCGCTTCAGGGCATTGACTTCAGCATCAGGGTCGAAGCTGAAGACGCTGCCTTGAAGAAAATTATCCAGCGTATCCATATTGCCATCATGCATGAATCCAAACCCGCGAATCTGCGCCGCAAAATCAGTGTCCATACCAGCAAACCGACCGCTGTTCCCGAATTTCCCTACCTTCTGATACATATTACGCAAGTGTGGCACCTTGAACTCCTGTGAAATATCATCGCCTTCCACCGAACTTCTGCCCGCAGTACCAAAATGACCGTCCTCAGGGTCGATTTTATGACAATCGTTGCAGGTGAAAGCCTCACCTGTTGTATTTTCCCGTCGATAGATTCGTTCACCTTGGGCCTGGGATGCGGTCAGGGAGTTGTCCAGCGCACGAACAGGATTGGGCGGATACTTTATTCCCAGCGCGAAATTGGCAAACGCTGACATGTCTGCCTCGCTCAACTCGCCGTCGCGACCCAGTAATTCCGGGAAAGCGACGTTGAATTCACTAAATGCCGCATGTTCAGTGCTTTGTCCATCTACAGCGCTTTTTCCGGTCCTGTCACCGCGCCAGTGCATCGGTCCGCTATTCGCAAGCCCACGAAAACTCTGAGTGGTCATCGGCCCCTTCATTGGATGAAATACTGCAGCATCATCGGGTGTCAGAAGCAAGTTAACGAAGCGGTTGGGATTTTCACGGACTGTCTCATCAGGATTGCCCAGATCCCAGGCCAGAGCATCGACGTCACCAAACACATGGCATGATCCACAGGATGCATCGCCGTGACTGGAGTTATCACCCGCGTTGTAGAGGAAGGTACGCCCTTCAATCACATGACGTGGCTCGGGATTGTGCATGGCGAGGCTGGCAACTTCCGTATTTGAACTGGTATCGACTTGCGCAATACTGTTGTTGAAGCGTGTCAGAACGTAAAGCCTGCTTCGAGATTCATCGAGTGCCAGCCCTGTCGGGCCGCCACCACTAAGCAGAATCTGACTAGCTTCGGACACAGCGAAACTATCATCACTCAATTCGCCAGTGTTATAAACAGCAACCTTCTCCGAGCCAAAACCTGCCGCGTACAGGGTATTGCCATCAGCTGACACAGCCATACCCAACGGTTGCGCCATAGCAAGGCGACGTTGCGCATCACTTGCGCGAACCTGCGTATGGTCCAGCTGTTTGTTCAGATCACGTGGCTTGACGTCCCCTCCGTCAATCAGCGTAATTCTGTTTTGTACGATATTGCCACGCACAGTGGTGGAATTCGTACCGAAACCTTCAAAGCGGGTCAGATTATTAGCCTCGGTGTTGCTGATGTACAACTCACCGGTAACCGGATTAGTCACCATGTTTAACAAGGTGGTGCCAACACCTGAAAAGGTTTCCAGAACAGTCGGGTTTGATGTCGCCTCGATAACAAAGACATCGTTGTCTGGCAATGTGAATTTAACCAGCGAGTTGTAATCTATACCGTTTAAATCGGCCGTAGCACCGGCGTCGTCATGCCAGTTTGTACCGTCGAATTTTACGATGAGTCCGGTATCAGGTTGAAGCGTCCCGTCACGGCTTTGCACCGGACCAGACTTGGCAATGTTGTTCTCACCTACGGCCGTAGTCTGGTTGCCAGAATGCATGACGGCTGCATAGACTTTGGTACCGTCAGGACTTGTGCTTAACGCTCCGGGTGTGTCACCAAACATTGAAAGCACAGCCAGCGGATCACCACCCAGGGAATTGCCGGTGGCCCTGGCATCGAAAACCCAGACATCCGCTCGCCCCACCGATGGCGT
>Ga0114956_1003583_pt1 | contig 11982 bp, 4 predicted proteins | sample MaitaG_FD_87304 | JGI IMG/M metagenome (GOLD analysis project Ga0114956, IMG submission 87304) | Marine algal microbial communities from Maine, USA - Maine_Asex2 metaG | ecosystem: Host-associated > Algae > Red algae > Unclassified | place: Maine, USA | collected 2015-01-05 | reverse complement strand
TTTCCTTCTAAGAAACTATTTTTTTAAGTCCGTAGCGTAGGCTATGCACTGAAAAAAACAATTCCTTACAAGAAAAAATATGAATTTCATATACATCTTTCTTATTGATGAACAAGTCTACTAAAGTCTAGCTTATTTAATATGTTGCTAATAATTAACTATTGTAAAATTGATTGCTTTTTCGAGAAAACAAAAAGTAAAACCCTTGAGTCGTTTACTCCTACTAACGTTAATTGTGTGTGCTATAACGATAAGTTCAGCTGCACAAACGTTTTTTACAGTGCCAACAGATAACACCAATAAGGTGTTCGTGAAAGGTTTAATTGAGCAAGCAGATTCTGCTGCTACAATCACCTTTAAACTATATAAGGATTATATTACCTTTGAAGAGGTTGATTATACTGCTGTCCTTAAGCAAGGAAAATTTGCTATAAGCCTTCCTATTACAGAGCCAACTCCTGGTTTTTTAGTGTATAAGAACCATACTATTCCTATATTTTTGGAAGCAGGCGATCAATTGCAGCTACAGTCCCATCATTCTCATTTCCTTGATTCCTTACAATACGCTAATACTGGCGCGTTAAATAATACCTATTTGAAAGAAACTTATGTTACTTTCGATAAGAAGGATGCTCAAATGGTGCAAGAAGGTAGAACGCAAAATACTGCGGAGGCTTTTCAAGCATTTATGAGCGCACATAAGGCAGAGAAATTTTCCTTCTTAAATGAATTTTTAGTAAAAAGAGATACTTCTTTTTCTACAGATTTTCAGGAATACGTTGAAGCAGATATAAATTATTGGTGGGGACAAAATATGATGCTCTATAAAGATAATCATCCTGCCTCTAATCTTATTCCAATCTCGCTTACCCTGTCGGATGAGTACTATCAATTCACGCAAGATTTAGCACTAAATGAAGAAAGTGCTTTAAAGAATGTTAACTATATAAAGTATTTAGATAATTACACAGATTGGAGAAGTGACCGAATTGCAAAAGGTTTATTAAAAATAAAAGGGGCACCAACTAGAAAAAAACTAATTAAAAGAAGTAGAGTAGAAACGTTTGGAGAAGTATTAATGGATAATCTAGAAGTACGATCAAAAGCCTATGATGAAAACTCGGTTATTGGTAAATTAAAGAAAAGAAGTAAAATTCTTTACTTGAGAGATGTAACAACTGACCGATTTAAATATCCTTATAAAGGGACCAATTTTATTGACCATTTTCTTAAAGTGCAAATGCTAGACGGTCAGATTGGATGGGTTTTTAAAATGGGTCTAAAAACTTATGAAGAAGAGGTTACGGAAGAAATAGAAGTTACTGTTTCAGAAGATTCTGATAAATTCTTCAAAAGTTTAAAATATACAGAGTTTAGAGGAAAGGTTTTGCATTATGCTATTTCTAGAGCCATATATGATGACCTGAGTAAGGGGAAAAGGGTTGGAAAAGCTATAATGGATGAATACCTTGCTCAATGTCCTTATTCAGAGTATACACAGGTAGTAAAAAAAGGCTATGAAGAACGGAATAAACCTTCGTTTGCTTATGGGGGCAGGGGTGGTACCTCTGCAACATCAGAAGACCTAGACCTTAAAAAACTAGCCGATTTCACTAAGAATCTTTTTGATATTTTAGAAGAAACAGCGGAAGATCAAAAAAACGTAAAACCTAAGCCTAAAAATAAACTTAAGCTTGCTAAAGTTGCTGTATCAGAGACAGAGATCATTGCTCCAATCGTAGCAGAATCTACAGAGGTTAAAAAGATACTAGTTCCTACAACAATACAAACCGTACAGGAAGCAGATTTTGCTCCTTTTCAACAAAAAACAAGCCTGAGCCTTAAAACAAATTTTTCTACAGGCGACAAACCTTCTATTGTCTTCAATCAAAATCCACTTTTAAATGATAGACAAGAACGTACTTTAGGAACGGTCACCTCTGGAAGGTCTGCTATTACTATTCCTGTTGACTTGGCAAGCAAATGTACTTGGGAACTTAGAAATGGAGCAGATGTTATCTCTTTTTTCTATCAGCCCGGTGATAAAATTAAAGTAGAAATAACAGGTTCTGACATCTTTGCCCAAACAAGTTTTACAGGACCAGGAAGTGCAGAAAATACCTACTTATTAAAGACCGCTCAAAAATTTAAAAATACAGCACTGGTTTTAGAAAGAAATATAGAAGATGCCAGTCCTAAAGCATTTAAAAGTTGGATAACACAAGTGCGTCAAGAAAAATTAGATTTCTTTAAAGAATATACTTCAGCACATTCATTAAGTGCTAGTTTTCTCCCTTATGCAGAAGCAGAAATTAATTATTGGTACGCATTCAATTTAATGAATTATCTCTATGTTCATCCAATGTTGAAGGATCAACCATACCCTATGGAAGTCTCGAAAGATTTCTTTGATTTTATGGAATTCATCCCTATTAATAATGATGCTGCATTACCTAATAAAAATTTCGTTCAATACATTCAAGAATTTATTTCTTATCAAAATAGACAGGCAGGCAATCAACAAAAAACCAGAACAGAACTGGCAGACCAATATTTAACAGGAGAAACAAAAGACTTATTTAAAGCCATTCTTCTTTTATTAAAAATACAACAGAATCCTTCTGCACAAGTAGCTTCCGACTTGAATGCGTATGCACTTAGTGCTACTAATAAAGTGTATGTAGAATTTCTTAGAAAAGCTTATCACGATGTAAAAGGGCTTGAAGTAGGCATGATGGCTCCTGATTTTCAATTGATAAACGAAAAAGGAGAAATTGTTCAATTAGCAGATTATAAAGGAAAAGTGGTGTTCTTAGATTTTTGGGCAACTTGGTGTCGACCTTGTATAGCATCAATGGAATTACATAAAACCATGCACGAACAATTTAAAGATAAAGAGGTGGCCTTTGTGTATGTGTCTATGGAAAACAATCCTAAGGTGTGGAAAAATTACATCACTACGAGAGGAATTAAAGGAGACCACCTTAGTGCTGGTGAGCAAATGGGTGTAAAATCTCCTATTTCTACTGACTATAAAGTAAAAAACATTCCTTATTCGCTTATTATTTCGCCAGATGGCGCCGTTGTTTGGAAACGTACTGGCGGTTTTAGCGTTAGTATGGCTAGTGAGCAAATCAAAAACTTATTGAACCCTTAGTAGATGTCAGAAGTCAGACCGAAAAATAAATTTTTCTGTCAGAAGTCAGATTTTTGAAGCATTCAGAAAAGAAGTCAGATGTCAGAAGACTTAAAAAGAAGTCAGATGTCAGACCGCTTCGCTGTCAGAAGTCAGATGTATGACGTGTTCTTAGACGCATTCAGACTTAAAAAGAAGTCAGATGTCAGACCGCTTCGCTGTCAGAAGTCAGATGTATTACGTGTTCTTAGACGCATTAAGACTTAAAAAGAAGTCAGATGTATGACTTATTCCTTTATGCATTAAGATTTAAAAAGAAGTCAGAAGGAAATTTAAAATTTGTTTTTTTGCCAAAAAAAATTCAATTTGCCTTCCGTAAATAAATACTTCCCTGCCCTATAAACTATAGTCTATTCTAAAAATTTTCGTGTGTATTTTTTTGCATCGCCTGTAAAATGGGTGATTTGTGCGTTGCACTTTGCACAAATCTGAATGAGGTATCCTTCTCAGCCTAGCACTACTTAACAAGTCTAATAGTTACATTGAACATGAATATCCGATTACACCTATACTGTTACTTAATTTTTCTATTAAGCCCTTTTTTGCTTATATCTCAAGAAGCTTATGATGCTGCAACTAATAATAGTTTTCTAAAAAATTACCGCCAGGGAGAAGATGCCTTTAATGAAAAATCTTTTAAAAAGGCAGAAAAAGCCTTTCTGGAGGCCATCCAATTAAAACCAGACTATGCCGCTACCTACAGGCGTTTAGGCGTAGTATATGAAGTCCAGCACTTATATACCGAAGCAGCCGCCTTATATGACCAATGTATAGAATTAAGCCCTAATCTTTCCCGTACTATTTATTTCCAAAGCGGAGAAATGCACTTAAAAACGGGTAATTACACTAAAGCTTACGAACGCTTTAAGGCTTATGAATCTTATAGTAACTTAGCAGCAGCCTCTTTTTCAGATGGAGAACGAGAATTGGACACCGATGTCTATTATCAAAGCTTATTGCCAAAATACCTGCAAGACAGCCAGTTTGCCCTCGCTGCTACTGCTTTTGATAGCGTTAATATGCAAAATCTAGGTCCAAACATCAATTCGGATGTAGATGACTGTTTTCCTTATTTAGCAAATGATGAAAGCTGGATGTTTTACACGAGAATGGGTCGACGACGCTCTGTGGATGAAAATTTACTTTATAGTGCTGCCATTAATGGCACTTGGACTAAAGGAAAACGGCTAGGAGAGGTAATCAATTCTGAGGTAAATGAAGGAATGGGTAAGGCAACAAGAGATGAGCGATTGATGTATTTCCCTGCTTGCAATAGAGCAGATATATTAGGTGTTTGTGATATTTTCATGGCTGGTATGGAGCAAGGAAAAATTTTAGATGTACAAGGCTTAGTAGGCGGGGTAAATTCGGATAAATGGGATTCTCAGCCTTCTATTAATTGTGATGGGCAAGCACTTTACTTTGTTAGTGATCGCCCCGGCGGAATTGGCGGAACAGATATATGGCGAAGTTTTAAATTAGATGATGGCACTTGGGGTAATGCGATTAATTTAGGGCCCACTATCAATACGCCAGATGACGAAGAATCACCTTTTATTGCAGATGATGGCGTTACCTTATATTTTGCATCCAATGGGCATCCGGGGTATGGCGATCAGGATATTTTCTTTTCTCGTAGGCGAGCAGATGGTAGCTGGGGCAAGCCACAAAATCTCGGTCAACCTATCAATTCTCCTACTAGGGAATTAAGTTTTTTCATGAATGCCAAAGGTAATAAGGGCTATATTGCTTCTAATCGAGAAGGTGGTTTTGGTGGACTAGATATTTATGAATTTCAACTGCCAAAAAGAAAAGACTTTGAGGAAATAGCCTACGTAAAAGGGACCGTAAAAAATGCAGAAACAGGAGTGGGTATCCAAACTAAAGTAGCCATCAACGGAAAAGGGTATTATGAAACAGATGAAGAGGGTCGCTTTTTTATTTGTTATCCAACTTTAAGTAAACTCCCCGTATCCATAGACGAGAAAACGTACTATCCTTATCGAAAAAATTTAGCCCTTACAGAGTGGAATGAAGAAGGCTATGCCGAAGTCAATATTCTATTACAACCCTTAAATGATGCGGCTGCATTAGTCAGCAATACAAAAGCAGTAAAAATTACGCCGAAAAAGGAAGAAATATCTGTTGCCCCTACAGAGATTCAATTCGATGAACGAGAATCTAGGCAATTATATACGACCTCAGATATTTATTTTTATTTTGATCAGTATAAATTGACCAAAGAAGCTCAATTTAATTTGGATCGTTTGATTCAAGATATAGATCCCAGTCAGTTAGCTTTAATTGTGATAGAAGGCTATGCGGATAATATAGGTGCAGATGATTACAATCAAAAATTATCGGAAAAAAGAGCTGGAGAGGTCGCTACCTACTTTAAATCTAAAGGGTTAGCCAAATTAAAAGTAACTTTTAAAGGCTATGGAGAAACTAGAACCTCGCTCATTAATTCTAAAAATAGACGAGTGGATATTGTGGTTTATTATAAGATGTAATAAGGTTGTTTATTTGTTTAGGATGTTTATTTGTTTACTTACGTTTCGCTGAAATTAAATTCAAAAACTAAAATACTTAAACTAATTTAACTTCATAGCAATCTAATTTACAATAAACTACACATGTAAGCTACTAAGAAAATAGCATATTTTACCCAAAATGACTTTTTAGAATAAATGCAATAAATAAACAAATAAACCCATTAAACAAATAAACAACCTTATGCACCTTGCCTTGTACAAAAATAAGTAATAACTTGCAATCTATTCGACAGACCTCTCTATTGTTAAATCCTATCAACTCTATCTCCCTTACACTACTTATCGGCACTAAAAATAAGATAAACTAAATAAAGCCTTAGCTGTCGTTTCCCCAACCCTCTCTCCCATCTTAGGAACGGAAATAAAATAAATTACATTTTATAAGACTCAAACTCTTAAAGGGATTGGTTTTTTAAAAACAAAATATTCATTTTATTTTTCCTTCGTTCCTTACGAATATTTATTAGATAAAAACTAGAACTAATGAACAAATCGCTTACACTTCCTTTTGGTGTAGCCCTGTTTCTATTCCTTTTTACTTGTGCACCACAACTATTCTCCCAAACCCAAGTGACGCTTGATAAGAAAGAGGCAATTTATAGAATAGGGGAAACTGCCAATTTTCAAATTCGTTCCACTACTAGGGGTAATGCTACCTATCAGCTTTTTTATGATGAACGAACAACTCCAATAGAAACGGGCACTATTACCCTTTCTGCTAATCAAACCTATAGCATTCCTTACAGACATACTAAACCGGGAGTGGTACTATGCCGAGTAGCTGGTCCAGCAGGGTCTGATTTAGCTGCTGCTACTTTCGCTCCATTCGACATTGCCCCTTTAGAAGGAGAACCCTCCGATTTTGATCAATTTTGGAATGGGCAAAAAGCACAGGTTCGAAGCTTATCTAGTACGCCTCAATTAGCACTTCATAAAAACAATGCGAATTCTACCACTTATACCATTTCTTTAGCCAATTTAGATAACCGAAAGGTTTATGGTTATATTACCATTCCTAAAGGAAATGGTCCTTTTCCAGCCGCTATCATTTTACCTGCTTTTGGTAATGCCGCTGCAAGTGCTGGCCCAGAAATAGCAGTAGCGGAAACGGGTGGTTTGATTACGGTTTCTTTAACGGTACATAATGTACCTGTTGGTCAAGCAGATCCTAATGCTTATAAACCAGATAATCCAGCTAATAGAGAAGAAATATATTACCGTTATGCCATAGCAGGGGCAATGAATGTTATTAACTACTTACAGACTCGCCCTGATTTTGATAAGCGTAATATTTGTGCGATGGGTGTTAGTCAAGGTGGAGGACTAGCTATGTTATTGGCAGGAGTTGATAACCGAGTGAATCTTATAGTTAATTCCAACCCTGCCCTCAATGAACATCAAGGGCATAAGTATAATCAAGCTAGTGGTTTTCCTTATTATTTAAGCGATGCCTTAATTACTAATTCAGGTCAAGCAGCTTATAATGCAACGGCTAGTGCAACTAAGTATTACGATGCCTTATACGCTAATACGAGATTTAAAGGACGTTCTTATACGCTTGTTGGTTTAGAAGATTTAATCGTTCCCTCTGCTGGTTCTATTGCAGGTTTTAATCAATTGCGAGGAGAGAAAATATTAATGCTCTCTAGAGATGGTGGACATGGTCATCCGGGAGAATATTGGAATGGCCGTTTTGATTTTTTAAGAAGACATTATCAACTGAATCCACCCGCTCAATTTGCGGCAACTACAAAAGGATATTTTATAGATGCGGGAAGCAATAAACAAGCTGCGGCTAATACAAGTGTTTCCCTTCGAGCAAGCGTACAACTGGAAACACAAAATTTAAATAACCTATCGGCTCAATGGAAAAAGATAAGTGGTCCCGGTACGGTTAATTTTTCTAATGCAGCTTCTTACTCTCCTACTGCTACCTTTTCTCAAAACGGTACTTATGTTTTACAATTTACCGCACAAGATAACAGAAAACTAGATGGCGAAGGAAAAATGTTCTTTTTAGCAGATGATATTACGATAACCGTTAGTGGAGCAAGTAATACTACTGGTGGCACAACTACTGGTGGCACAACTGCTGGTGGCATAACTACTGGTGGCACAACTACTGGTGGCACAACCAATGGCGGTGGTAATAGTACACTCAATCTTAATTGCCCTGGCAATATCAATGTTTCTGCCAATGCTGGGCAAAATTCCAAGGTTGTCAGTTGGACTACGCCGAGCGCACAGTCCACCTGCTCACAAGGCACTAATAATAACTGTTCTACCTCTTTGAGTGGATTCCGTTATTTAGGGAATGCCAATGGTTCTAATTTTTTCCTTTCTGACCAACCTTTTATGTGGAAAGCGGCGGAAGCGGATGCCCGTCAACAAGGCGGTACGATGGCCATTATTAATAGCCAAGCAGAAAATGATTTAATTCAAGAAAATAGTGGTATTGTTTATATCGGTCTAACAGATGAATCGCAAGAAGGCACTTTTAGATGGGTAGATGGCAGTAGCCCTACTTATACTAATTTTCAAGTAGATGCTACGAATACCAACAACCTCGACTACATGGCTATAAATCCATGGGATGGTAGTTGGGCTTATTATGATAATTTTGTTTCAAAACAATATGTTTTAGAAATTCCATGTAATAGTGGCGGGACTGGAACAAGCCCGAATATTACACAAACCGCAGGACCTGCTAATGGAGCTACCTTTCCTATTGGTACCACTACTGTAAGTTACCGAGCAACAGATGCTTGTGGGAATGTAAAGACTTGTTCTTTCTCTGTTACGGTTCAAGCAACAGCAAGCAATTTAAGGGTTACCTGTCCAGAGGATCGCAGGGTACAATTAAACGCTGGTGTCAGCCAGGTTCAGGTAAGTTGGCAAAATCCAACTAGTACTACAAATTGCCCTGGTACCGTAAGTATCAATCAATTGGCTGGACCAACTCCTAACAGCTTTTTAAAAGCAAATGATTATTTGATCAGATATAGACTTACTAATGATTGTGGCGATACTCAAAATTGCTCTTTCAGAATTGTAGTAGAAGAAACGGCTACAGATCTAAACTTAACTTGCTCTAGAGATTTAACGTTCCAATTAAAGGCAGGGCAAAGCCAAAGAACTGTAAGCTGGAATAATCCAAATAGTGTGTCTACTTGTACAGGCGATATTATACTCACCCAAACAGGTGGACCAAGACCGGGTAGTAAACTCTCAGCAGGTGCGTATCAAATAGCGTATGAAGCAATAGATAATTGTGGTAATGTAGCTATTTGTAATTTTAATATAACTATTGAGGCAGCCGCCGTACCACCTTCTTCTTCCGTAACGATTACCTGTCCAGACCCTCTGAATATAGAAATAGCTGCTACAGAAACAGGTAAAGTTGTTTCGTGGCCAACTCCGCAAGTAACGAGTACCTGTGCTAACGGTACTACTTCTACTTGCGCTGCTCAAAGTATTAGCGGGTTTACCTACGTTGGTAAATTTGGTCAAAACCATTACTATACGTCTAATATAAAAGAGAATTGGGAGTTAGCCATAAAAAATACAGGTGGTACGCTACTTAAAATAGATTCCAAAGCGGAAAATGACTACCTTCAAGAGCAATTAAATGAAGGCTATTTTTTAATCGGTCTAACAGATGAGCAACAAGAAAGAAGGTTTGTTTGGGCAGATGGCACAACCGCTAGTTACCAAAATTTCGCAAGTGAAAATGGGAATTCCATCTATAACAACTATGGTTTATTTAATGCTTGGGAAGGTACATGGACACTTACAGGAAATTCCGTTCATTTAAATTATATCATAGAAATTCCTTGTAATTCTAATAGCACACTAGAACAAATTGGTGGCCTTCCTAATGGCAGTTACTTTCCTATCGGAACAACTTCTATTGAATATCAAGCGATAGATGCTTGCGGTAATACTACTACTTGTCGTTTTCCTATCACGATTACTAGGAATACCTCAATATCTGATACCTCGAGTACTATTGACTGTTCTAATCAAAGGGATGGTGGTTCAATTGCAGTGACAGAAAAAAATTGTACACCTTTTCAGGCTACTGTAATCTCAGAGTTGTTTACACCAATTGGGCTATCAGAGGACATGGAGTTTATATGGTTACAGTCTACGACAGGCTGCCCTACCTCCATCAATCAAAAAATATCAGGTGCAACTAAAGAATTTTATGACCCAGGTTTTATACAACAAACAACCTATTTTACTAGATGGGTTCGCACAAAAGGCTGTACTGCATGGCAAGCAAGTAATTGCATTGTAAAAGAAATAGAAGCATGTAGTGAACAAACTAATACAAGTAGTACTTGTCTGGTGCAACCTATAGCCGTTAGCTTATCCAATGGGCTTACGATAGGAGGCAATATAGAAGATCTTTTCAATGGCAATGGTTTGTCTAATGACCAGAAAACGGCCGTTCATGCAAGTAGTCGCTTATATCAAGGGGTTTGGTTAAATGACGGAACAACTCCAATACTGGAATTTGACTTAGGGAGTGCTCAAACCATTGACGGGATGTTATTATGGAATTATTCTTACCATGAATGGATGGTTTTAAAAAGAAGAGGGGTTAAAGATTTTACTATTTCCACTTCTGCAGATGGCAACACTTTTGATGCAGCCACCTCTTTTTCTGCGGCACAAACCACTTCTGCTGGGATGACAGAAGCAGGTCAGTTCTTTAAATTACCAGCTAGAGTTACTGCGAGAAAGGTACGTGTACGCATTCTAAACGCACAAGACGACGCTAGCTATGTAGGCTTAGGCGAAATCCGTTTTACGGATAATTGTGGTCTACGCTCTTTGGAAGAAGTGGATAATTTTACTTCTGCTAAATTTATATCGACTGATGTGACTACCAAAGATTTTGAAACAGAGCTAACAATTTCACCTAATCCTTCTACGGGACGTTTCCATATTGATCTTCCGTTCTCTGCAAAACAGAGACTACAAGTCAGTGTTTATAATAATTTAGGCAAGGCGGTACAAAATCAAGAATTTGACCCGCATACTAGCTCGATTAGTATAGATTTAGGACAATATCCTGTCGGCATGTATTTAGTGAAGGTAACCATGGATGATTTTTCTTTTAAATTGAAGAAGGTAATTATTCAATAAAATAGGAAGCCTCTTTAAGGAATCTAAAAAGCCGTTTATTTTTGTACAAAAATAAACGGCTTTTTAGATTTTTTAAAGAGGTTAAACAAAACCAAAAATACCCTGCTAATTCAAATGACATTTTTTTTACATTTTAACAAAATAAAAACCGTAACTTTACGCTATACATACACGTTTCACATCTATAAACACTACCTCAACAAAGTCAATAACCCCTTAAATATTGTAATAACCCTATAATTACATTTTGGTACTAAAATTGTATTCTTTAATTGTTAACCTAACCTTCAATTATTAAAACTAGATTCAATGAATCACGACGATTTTCTTAAACTAAATGGCCTATTAGCCAAATTAGATGTGGCTACAGAAAAAGCCGTTACCACCGATGGTACCTTCAAAAGATACCATACCAGTTCTGTTGAATTATTAAAACATCTACCAGAACACTTAAGATCGCTCGAACAGGGCTTAACTACCGCTAAAATTATTTCTCAGTAGTTTTACTTTTACTTAGTAATGTAGAATAAGAAATAAATACCTTATCGAATAGTACGAGTGAGAATACTCGATTAAAGGCTGAAAAATAAACTGAAAAAAATATAGATTATTTTTCATCTTTTCCTAAAAAAAAACGGTCCACTTCCAAAAGGAAGTGGACCGTTTTTTTTGTAGTTCTGGCAACCATAGTCCGTGTGATAGTCGCTTTTCTCCCCTAAAATCAATCACTTCAATCGAAACGTTCCTTTACCAGAAAGATAGCCTTTATTATACACCTCCACATTATAAATACCCTTTTCAAAAGAATTGGTAGGTTCCCAAGCAGTACAGAAATTGCCCGCCTCATTATCATAAGTAATCATAGCCATTTTCGTATACCGTATTTGCTCTTGAGTCGTTTTATCCGTCAATACACCTGAGCCTAGCTCCTCAACAGCCAAAGTCTCTCCAAGCGGCGAAACAATTCTAATAAAAAATTCTTCCTCTCCTGGTGGCACTACTGCATTATCTAAGGTGGCAAAACATAAATCTAAGCGTTCGATATTTTTAGCATACTTTTTCTTCACCGCTTTGCCG
>Ga0114956_1003582_pt1 | contig 11982 bp, 9 predicted proteins | sample MaitaG_FD_87304 | JGI IMG/M metagenome (GOLD analysis project Ga0114956, IMG submission 87304) | Marine algal microbial communities from Maine, USA - Maine_Asex2 metaG | ecosystem: Host-associated > Algae > Red algae > Unclassified | place: Maine, USA | collected 2015-01-05 | reverse complement strand
GTGCGCGATCGTGTCATTCTATTTCGAACAGTTCGAGCATCGCGCACCACCAGCGCCGCTTAAAAACGCGCCTGTAGCACAGACGCTTGCACAAATCTGCCTGATCATCGCGATTATTACCGGCGCCTGGTATATCCAATGGCGCTGGACTTCATCAATTAATATCGATGCGCTCTGGATTGCTTTACCATTAATACTGGCTGAAACGGGTGCGTATATCGGGTTGGTATTATTCGTATTCACTATTTGGCGTGTTGATGATGTTCAACCACAGACTCCGCCAGCGTGTATTACGGAATGCAACTCGGGTGAAAACAGAGCTCCAACACCGGTTTCTGTCGATGTTTTCTTTCCTACATTCGATGAGGAAGTAGATCTGGTCAGGCTGAGTCTGAGCGATGCAGCTTCGATTAGTTATCCCCACAACATAACCATTAAAACTCACGTGCTCGATGACGGTAATCGTCCGGAGATGCGCGCACTGGCAGCCGAGATGGGTTGCAACTACATAACCCGTGATAACAACATTGGATTCAAGGCCGGCAATATGAGAAACGCCATGGAGCAAACCAGTGGCGATTTTATACTCATCTGCGACGCCGATACGCGTCCGTTTCCAACCATACTGGAAAAAACACTGGGGTATTTTCGTGATCCTGATGTAGCGTGGGTGCAAACACCACAATGGTTCTTCGATTTACCTGAAGGTAAGCGGTTACCAGATTCGCTTCAAAGCAAATTTGGTTCAACCGGGTCACGTATCGGTCACGGTATTGAGAAAGTATTTGGTGAGGTCAGGGTTGGTGAGGACCCGTTTGTCAATGACCCCAAGTTGTTCTATGACGTCATTTTGCGAAGAAGAAATTGGGCAAACGCATCGTTCTGCTGTGGAGCTGGTTCAATACATCGACGTGAGGCTGTTATGCAAGCGGCGCTCCGCCATTTTAGTCGAGAGGTGGATAAGCTGGCAGAGTCGCAATCTGAAGAGCTTAAGAAGCTCACTGGCGAAATTGACCCAGACAGTAATATACGACAGCTGATCACGCAGAAAATTGCGCATGAAAAAGAATTCACACCGTATAAGTTTCATGTATCAGAAGATATCTATACCTCCATAGAATTGCACTCAGACACCAAGCGAAAATGGAAATCGGTATTGCATCCTGAAGTGCAATCAAAGATGCTTTCACCGCAAGATTTAATGACCTGGACTGTACAACGATTCAAGTACGCCGGTGGTACGCTGGATATTGCACTGAACGATAATTTTCTGTTCCGTAAAGGGCTGTCGTTTCCACAACGAATGATGTATGCATCCACTATCTGGTCGTATTTTGGTGGTGTCTGGAATGTGGTTTTTCTAACCGCGCCACTGGTTTTTCTGTTTTTCGCTATTGCCCCGGTCAGTGCTTATTCCATCGATTTCTACAAACATATTTTTCCGTTTCTGTTTATGACTGAGCTAGGTTCCATGCTTGCACTGTGGGGGCTGTCAGGTCGTAAGGCAAAGTTTAGTTACCTGGCTTTTTTTCCGGTGAATCTCAAAGCGATCTGGACGGTGCTTCGAGGCAAGAAAATCAGTTTTCCGGTAACGTCCAAAGAACGGCAAGACGGTAATTTTGCATCGCTTGTGTGGCCGCAAGCGTCAATAATGATATTAACTGCCATAGGTATAGCGTTTGCCTGGGTGCAATTTTTTCTTGGTAATCCTAAGTTTGATCTGGCTGGATTAGTTATCAATTCTTTCTGGGGTCTCAATAATATTCTGGCACTCTCAGGAATTGTTCTGGCTGCTTTTTGGCGACCTGAAAATGTGGCGACTGCTATTGATGAAGGTCAGGAAATATTCGCGGAGGCAGCGTGAGTTCATTCAAGCACAATCTGGTAAAAGCGCGCAGTGCACTTGTTTTTCTGATCGGGCTCACCCTGGCATTTTGGCTTGTGTATTCACTGGAGACATGGAATCCTGAAGTGGTGAGTACCGAAATATCCAGCAGATCTGCTAACAAAATTACCTTTGAACAGGCAGAGCCTGATAGCCGTCAACACAGGGCACTAACCCTGCAGGAAAAGCAGTGGGCAAAAACGGCTTGGCGCTATTTTGAAAATAACTATATTCCAGAAACTGGTCTGGTCAACTCTGCCGACAAGTACCCGGCAGCAACGATGTGGGATACCTCATCCTATTTGCTAGGCATGATTTCCGCTCGAAGGCTAGACATTATTGATGAGCCAGAATTCAATAAAAGAGTATCGGCATTACTTAAAACACTTGGCAGCATGCCTCTGTTCGAAGACTTGTTACCGAATAAATCGTATAACACTAGAAACGTGGCAATGGTCACCTACAACAATGAAGAGACAGATCGAGGCATTGGCTGGTCTGCGATTGATGTGGGCCGAATTATGGTGCCGTTGAATATCCTTGTGTGGCATTTTCCAAAGCACAACGAAGGTGTAAATCAAATCCTTGCACATTGGGATTTGGACGCGCTAATCTCTGATGCCGAGCTATATGGCACTGACATCAGTGATGCAGGCCAAACGTTATTCCTGCAGGAAGGTCGGTTGGGTTACGAGGAATACGCGGCTAAATCACTTGCTTTAGTTGGTCGAGATGTTGGCAAAGCACTTGACTATGAGCTCCACACTAAGCTGGTGGACATTTATGGTATCGATATAGCGACTGATGGCCGCAAGCCCTCTGAATTTGGTGCACTGAACTATGTTGTGTCAGAGCCTTATATTCTTGATGGTGTTGAATACGGCTGGGACCGTTATTCCAGAGAGCTATCCAGACGAGTCTTCAATGTCCAGCAATCTCGCTACGAGCAGACGGGTGTGTTAACGGCTGTTAGTGAAGATAATATTGATCAAGCACCATACTTTGTTTACAACACTGTGTTTGCAGACGACAAGGCCTGGAATGCGATAACAGAATCGGGCGAGGATGCATCGGAGTATCGCAGTGTCAGTACCAAAGCTGTGCTCGGATTCCATGCCCTGTACGACAATGACTACACTGCAAGACTGGTTGCGCATATTTCCAGTAACTATGATGCCAAGCGCGGCTGGTATTCCGGTATTTACGAAGCCAGTGGTGAACCGAACAGGGCAATCACTGCTAATACCAATGGCATTATCCTGGAGTCACTGCACTACATTAAATTTGGTCCAATGATGTCGAGGCGTGCAACTAACAAAGCGCTGATAGCAGAAGCAGACGAAGAGTAGCGCAAGGGTTGGAGGATTTTTCACAAGTGATGGTGCTACGAGGAATCAGCATAGCGACTATGCTACGGGTTGCGCCCAACTCGGCGGCACATTCCTTCAATCGCAACAGCGTTACTTTGCGCGTTCTGGTCAGTCGCTGATGCTACACATATTATTATTATCACTCGACAATGGTCTGGTGGGAGAGTTGAATTGAACACTGACCTATTGCCACGGTTACAAGAAGAGTGGTTTGGCAATACCAGAGCCGATCTGCTTGCCGGGCTCGTAGTAGCCCTGGCCCTGATTCCTGAAGCTATTGCATTTTCAATTATTGCCGGAGTCGACCCTAAGATTGGTCTCTATGCCTCCTTTTCAATCGCTTGTATTGTGGCAATAACCGGTGGGCGCCCCGGCATGATTTCTGCGGCAACAGCCGCCACAGCCGTGTTAATGGTCACGCTGGTCAAAGATCACGGACTACAGTACCTGTTAGCAGCGACTGTGCTGGCAGGGCTCATACAGATAGTTGCGGGTATTTTCAAACTTGGTTTTGTTATGCGCTTTGTTTCGCGCTCAGTCATGACAGGTTTTGTCAACGCGCTGGCAATTCTCATCTTTCTGGCACAATTGCCGGAGCTCATTAATGTACCGCAACTCACTTATGTCATGGTTGCAGCCGGGCTTGCGATTATTTACCTGTTTCCCTATGTTACCAAGGTGATTCCATCGCCGTTGGTGTGCATAATCGCTCTCACCAGCGTGTCGCTGGCATTGGGCATGGATATTCGCACTGTGGGAGATATGGGCGAGCTACCATCGACACTGCCTGTGTTCTTGTGGCCAGACGTGCCTTTGAACTGGGAGACCTTCATGATTATCCTGCCTTACTCAGCGGCGGTGGCAGCTGTGGGTTTGCTGGAATCTCTGATGACAGCTTCTATTGTTGATGAGCTGACCGATACAAACAGTAATAAAAACCGGGAATGCATTGGCCAGGGCATAGCCAACACAGCAACAGGGTTTATCGGCGGCATGGCTGGCTGCGCTATGATCGGGCAATCCATTATTAATGTTAAGTCTGGTGGTCGGGGACGATTGTCTTGCTTTTGTGCCGGCTTGTTTCTGTTGCTAATGATTGTTTTTCTGGGCGACTGGGTGAAGCAAATTCCTATGGCTGCTTTGGTTGCTATTATGATAATGGTGTCGATCGGTACGTTCAGTTGGTCATCCATCAAGAACCTTCGAGATCACCCGCGTAGTTCATCTGCTGTAATGCTGGCAACCGTTATTGTGGTGGTAACCACGCACAATTTGGCCATCGGCGTGCTGGTTGGTGTTCTGCTTTCCGGTATTTTCTTTGCGTGGAAAATAGCGCAGCTGTTTCGTGTTACTACCCATCTTTCTGATGACGAGAAAACTCGTACGTATAACTTTGAAGGGCAGATATTCTTTGCATCGGTCGATGAATTCAACGCATCATTTGACTTTAAGGAAGCACTGGAAAAGGTTGTCATCGACGTCAGTCAGGCGCATATCTGGGATATTTCCAGTGTTGCAGCTCTCGATATGGTTGTGCTCAAATTCCGCCGTGAAGGCGCAGAAGTTGACATTATCGGATTAAATCAGGCAAGTGAAACGATTGTTGATAAGCTAGCCATTCATGATGAGCCAGGAGCGCTTGAGCGCATGCTGGGTCATTAGGCGAAAGTTTAAGCTCGGTCACTGAAGGACACGCACTCGCATGCCAAAAATAGTATCGCTTATTGATGGGTCGATGTATTCACACAGCGTGTGTGACCTTTCGACATTCTTTGCCAGTCGGCTCGAAGCTTCTATCACCGTAGTTCACGTGCTAGGTCGTCGTGAGGTTTCCGGGGAAGTGGCTAATTTAAGCGGCAGCATCGGGCTTGGCGCTCGAACAGCATTGCTCGAAGAGCTTGCTGAAATTGATGGGCAAAAAGCCAAGCTTGCCAATAAGCGAGGCCGGGCAATCCTGGAAGATGCTCGCGACTACTTGCGCGATGCTGGTATCAGCGATGTTGATATAAAACTGCGCAACGCCGAAATTGTTGACACCATCACTGACTTCGAAAATGAAGTCGATCTAATTGTAATTGGTAAACGAGGCATTGGCGCTGACTTTGATGAAATGCACTTGGGTTCTAATCTCGAGAGGGTGGTCAGATCAAGTCAGAAACCAGTGCTGGTTGCATCGCGCGCGTTTCGTCCAATAAAGAAGTTTCTTATCGCATTCGATGGCGGTAACAGCGCATGGAAAGCAATTGAATACGCAGCTCAGCTGCAATGCTTTACTGATTTAAAATGTCACTTAATCACAGTTAATAATGGTTCCACCAGCAATGCTGCTGGTCTCGATCAGGCTGAAAGCCTCATGCGTGAAGCAGGCTATGATGTTAGTTCAGAAGTGCTCGAAGGTGATGCCGAATTCACTATTGCCCGAAAAGTAGAAGAGGGTGAGTTCGATTTATTGCTTATGGGAGCCTATGGACATTCCCGTATTCGAAATTTAATTATCGGTTCAACCACCACTGAGATGATCCGTGCTTGCAAAATTCCGGTATTGCTGTTTCGCTAGGTACTGTGTAAACGCCAGATGGTACAATCTGGAAATATTCGAACTTGATACAACTCGGTGTCCGTCTCTATGAACTATTTGATTTATCTTTCTGGTGAAATTCACACTGATTGGCGCGATCAGATTATTGCTGGCGCAACTACAGCCAAATTGCCGGTAAGCTTTACATCTGCAGTAACAGATCACGATGCCAGCGATGCTGCCGGTGATGTGCTGGGTGACGAGAGTAACGCATTTTGGCGCGACCACAAATCGTCAAAAGTAAACGCCATTCGTACACGTGTGCAGCTTGAGAAATGTGATCTTGCTATCATACGATTTGGTGACAAATACAAACAATGGAATGCAGCTTTTGATGCTGGTTATTGCTCAGCGTTATCGAAGCCTTACATAACATTGCACGATGAATCGATCATTCATCCGTTAAAAGAGGTAGACGCCGGAGCGCTAGCCTGGGCTCAAACCCCACAACAAGTGGTAGAGGTACTGTCTTACGTAACGTTAAAATGACACGCACATTCACGCTTCGGCTTTGCAGTCTGTAGTTAAATTACTTTTTCATTCGCCAACAAACATCAGATGGCATCTACTCCCTTTGGTTTAGATAAGTTCGTATTAGATAAAGCGCTTGTAGCCTCCCCGTACTATGGGTTTTTATTGATGTAGCACTATTACCAATTCCCAGTCATAGGCTCGGCCTATCTTCTTTATAAGTTAACATCCACTTCAGTTTGTGTTTAATTGGTACCGAGCATTGCCGATAGAAAGTCTTCTGGTCGTCAGATTGTGTTTGCTATCCAACTACTTTTCTTCGAGAATGCTCGCCGGTTATAGGTGTCGATAAATTATTCTTTGGAGTGACAAGTATGTCTAATGCTTACAATGTGCTGATCATGGGTGCATCCTACGGCTCACTGCTGGGTACCAAGTTGCTGCTCGCAGGACACTCTGTGACGCTTGTCTGCACTGCACCTACAGCCGAGCTGATCAACAGCGAAGGTACGCTGGTTAAAATTCCGGTGCGTGGTCGTGATGAGCTTGTTCATGTCGCATCGAAAAAGTTAAAGGCATCGCTTCGCGCGTGTGTGCCTGAGAAAGTGAATCCGAAAGACTATGACCTTGTCGTTTTGGGTATGCAAGAGCCTCAATACAGGGTGGAAGGGGTTCGAGAACTTCTGGATGCAGTTGGCAAGGCACGAATTCCAGCTATGGCAATTATGAATATGCCGCCACTGCCATACCTTGCCCGACTACCAAAAATTGATGTTGATGCTTTGCTGCCGAACTTTACTGACCCAAGCGTGTGGAAAAATTTCGATCCCGATTTAGTGACTTTGGCAAGCCCCGACCCCCAAGCCTTTCGTCCACCAGAAGAAGGTAAACATGTTTTGCAGGTTAGTTTACCGACTAATTTTAAAGTGGCCCGATTTGCATCAGAAGCTCACACTAAAATGCTAACGCAGATTCAGGACGACATGGCTGACATTGAATTCGAACTGCCCGATGGAACAACCACACCGTTGCCAGTGAAGCTAAAAGTATTCGAATCGTTGTATGTTCCGTTGGCAAAATGGAGCATGCTGGTCACTGGCAACTATCGTTGTATCAAACAAACAGAAATGGTATCGATTCGAGATGCTGTACACGCCGACCTGGACGAGTCAAAACGTGTGTACCAGTGGGTTGTCGATCTTTGCGTAAAGATGGGAGCAGACAAAGCCGATATGGTTCCGTTTGATAAATACGCAAATGCAGCCAAAGGTCTGAGCAAGCCATCTTCAGGCGCAAGAGCCGTCTTTGGTGGTGCAAGCGATATAGAGCGTGTAGACAGCCTGGTTCAGGCGGTCGGCAGGCAGTTTGATATGAAGCTGGATGCGCTCGAGCAAACGGTATCGTATGTAGACGAGCGCTTAACAATGAATCGATCGGTTCAAAAAGCCGGTTAACAGATTCTGCAATTCAAAGCGGCGCACTAAGTTGCGCCGCTTGGGTTTATCAGCCAATAGCTTTTAGCAGCGCCTCGCCAAGTTTTGCAGGTGAGGGCGATACAACAATACCGGCTTTTTCCATCGCCGCGATCTTGTCCTCAGCACCACCTTTACCACCAGAAATAACCGCACCAGCATGACCCATCGTCCGTCCCGGAGGTGCAGTTCGTCCAGCAATGAATCCAGCCAGTGGTTTTTTACGACCATTTTTAGCCTGTTCGGTTAACCACTCGGCGGCTTCCTCTTCTGCAGATCCGCCAATCTCACCAATCATGATGATGGACTTTGTATCGTCATCGTTCAGAAATAAATCGAGCACATCGATGAATTCAGTTCCCTTGACCGGGTCGCCGCCAATACCGACAGCCGTGGTCTGGCCCAGACCGGCATTGGTTGTTTGGTACACCGCTTCATAGGTTAACGTACCAGAGCGTGAAACCACACCAACTGAACCTTGCTTGAAAATGTTACCGGGCATAATGCCAATTTTGCACTCGTTAGGTGTAAGTATACCGGGGCAATTAGGGCCAACCAGACGCGAATTGGAATCAAGCATACGTGCTTTCACTTCAACCATGTCTTTTACAGGAACGCCTTCAGTGATACAAATGATCAGTGGCATTTCGGCGTCTATCGCTTCTATCATTGCAGCGGCAGCGCCTGCGGGAGGCACGTAAATTACCGATGCATTCGCGCCGGTTTCTGCCTTGCCTTCCTTGACCGTGGTGAATATTGGCAGCTCGGTGCCTTTGCTATCTCCAGTGCTGCTTGTCCAGGTGGTGCCACCTTTTTTCGGGTGAGTACCACCGACCATTTGAGTACCGTGGTAGGCGAGGGCTTGCTCGGTATGGAATGTTCCCGTGTTACCGGTAAGGCCCTGTACAAGTATTTTGGTGTCTTTGTTTATTAATATCGACATAACGGTTATCCCTTAACGGCTTTGACAATTTTTTGAGCGGCGTCGTCAAGATCATCAGCTGCGATAACATTGAGCTCACTTTCATTGATGATGGCTTTGCCTTCTTTAACTTTCGTACCTTCCAGGCGAACAACCAGAGGCACTTGCAAGCCAACTTCTTTAACAGCCTGCACTACGCCTTCGGCAATGACGTCACAACGCATAATGCCACCGAAAATATTCACCAGAATACCTTTCACATTAGGATCGGATGTAATGATCTTGAAAGCTGCTGTGACTTTCTCGGTGGTTGCGCCACCCCCTACGTCCAGAAAATTAGCTGGTGAAGCACCATAGAGTTTGATTATGTCCATAGTCGCCATTGCCAGGCCTGCACCGTTAACCATGCAACCTATATCGCCATCGAGTGCGATATAGGCAAGATCATAATTTGATGCCTCAATCTCTTTTTCGTCTTCCTCTGTTTCATCACGAAGCTCGCTGATATCTTTTTGACGAAACATGGCATTGCCATCAAAAGACACCTTTGCATCAAGAACCTTCAAATGACCGTCTTTGAGCGTAACCAGCGGATTGACTTCCAGCAGGCTCATATCGGTGTCGAGGTACGTGTTGTATAACACTGGGAACAGTGTTTTGCCATCTTCGGCGGCCTGTCCTGTTAGCTTGAACGCACTGTTAATTTTGGCAACGTCTGCATCAACGATACCTTTTAGCGGATCGATCGCAATGGTATGAATTTTTTCGGGTGTATCGTGTGCCACGGTTTCGATATCCATGCCACCTTCAGTGGATGCGACGAAAGAGACCTTGCTGTTCTCCCGGTCAACCAATATGGACAAATAGAGTTCTTGATCAATGTCAGCACCATCTTCTATATACAGGCGGTTGACTTGTTTGCCCTCTGGTCCTGTCTGTTGGGTAACCAGCGTTTTCCCCAGCATTTCAGTGGCATTTTGTTTCGCCTCTTCGGCTGAAAACGAAACGCGAACGCCGCCTTTGGCATCGCTGGCGAGTTCCTTGAATTTGCCTTTGCCACGTCCACCGGCATGAATCTGACTTTTAACTACGTACACAGGCCCTGGCAACGCAGCAATGGCTGCGTCGATATCGTCGTGACTTAATATGGGTACACCGTCTGCGACCGGCGCGCCGTACTTTTTCAGCAGCGCTTTGGCCTGATACTCATGAATGTTCATAGTTGCTCTAACTCACGTAGTGAAAATGTAATAGTGAAAATGTAAGTTCTATCCCTAGTGCATATGATAAGTGTTAATGACCCCAACTAGTGCTTTATCAGGGGTAATAATGATTTAAATTCAGTTGTGCCGGCTTTTCCAAGCCATTCGAATATCACCATTTCAGTGGTCACAATATGTACACCTGACGCGTTTAACCTTGTCAGGCTGGCGGTTTCACTTTCAATCGTTCTCGAGGCTGTCGCATCCGATACCACAAACACCTCAAAACCCTGTTCGAGAAGGCTTGCGGCTGTCTGCACTACACAAATATGCGCCTCCATACCTGCCAGTACTGCTTGCTTTCTGTTTAGCGCAGTAAACGTTTGCTGGAACTCCTTATCTTCCCAGCACGAGAAATGGAGCTTTTCGATTACGGGTGCATTTCCAGCAGCCGACATTATATCCGGCATCGTAGCGCCGAGTCCTTTTGGGTATTGTTCTGTCAACAATGCTGGAACACCGCATGCCTGTGCAGAGCGTAGTAGTAATTTGGCGTTTTTCAGTGTACGTGCCGGTGCTTGCATGGCCGGCACCAGTCGCTCCTGCATATCGATGATGACGAGTGACGAGTCGGGCGCTCTGATTAGCACGGAATTCTCCTTTTCTTTTTCCTCAAAAATTCTTTGAAGACGCTTGACGAGATTGAAGTATGGTGTATGGTATACCACACATCTAATATTCGTTGAATTGCAGATTCGGATAGTGTCAAGGCATGCGCAACGCGTACTTTGGCTTGCCAGTTAATCTGCGGTTTTGAAGGAAATTCATGGTCGAAACAGAGAGTCAGGCCCCCGAATCGATTAGTACCAAGTTGCGACCGGTCACGGCTAACTTCTCTCTGAGTGATCATATTTACGATGTCCTTCGTGCCGCCATCATGGAGATGGACATATACAACGACGCTGTCGATCTCCGGCTTGATGAGCGCAAACTTGCCGAACAACTCGGTACATCCAGAACGCCCATTCGCGAAGCCTTAGCCAGGCTGGAACAAGAAGGCTTTGTAGAAATTCAACCTCGTAAAGGTGTTTATGTCAGGCCCAAGACAATGGACGAAGTTTTGGAGATGGTTGTGGTTTGGGCTGCGCTGGAGAGTATGGCCGCACGTCTGGTTACTGAAGTTGCCTCTGATCAGGACATTCAAAGTTTGAGAGCGCTTGGTGTCAAGCACAGCAAGGACTCCAGTCGAGCAGACATTGCAGAATATTCAGACGCGAATATCTTGTTCCACCAAAAAATTCTTCAACTATCGGGGTGCCAGCTACTGAGCGCAACCGCCGACAGTTTATTGCAACACATGCACGCGGTTCGCCGCAGAGCGATGACCGAAGCTGATCGCGTTAAACGATCGGTGGTGGATCATATGGCAATTATTGAAGCGATTGAAAACCGCGAAGGCGAACTGGCAGCCATGCTGGTGCGTGACCACACCATGAAGTTGCACGATCACATTTACAAGACTTGGATGAAACTGGAAGACGCTAGCGATAAGACGTCAACCTGAAAAGAATTGGCCATTGGATAACTAACTAAAAGCACATTGGAGACAGTCAGTCATGTCGGCAACTATCGAAGCCAACGAAGTCAAGAACGGCGAGGTTGAACAAGCGCAGGAATTAACAGATGGATTTCACCTGCTAATAGATGCATTACAAGCCAATGGGTTGAATACCATCTATGGCGTCCCCGGAATTCCAATAACAGACTTCGGCCGCCTGGCTCAAGCGAGTGGCATGCGGGTTCTGTCGTTCAGGCACGAACAGCATGCCGGCAACGCTGCAGCAATCGCCGGGTACCTTACTCAGAAACCAGGCCTGTGCCTTACCGTTTCCGCGCCGGGATTTCTCAATGGTTTAACCGCGCTCGCTAATGCTACAACCAATTGCTTTCCGATGATTTTGCTCAGTGGTTCGTCTGAAAGAGAGATTGTTGATCTGCAACAGGGCGATTACGAAGAAATGGATCAGCTGGCTATCGCCAAACCCTTGTGCAAAGCGGCGTTTCGAATTTTACATGCTGAAG
>Ga0114956_1003580_pt1 | contig 11989 bp, 8 predicted proteins | sample MaitaG_FD_87304 | JGI IMG/M metagenome (GOLD analysis project Ga0114956, IMG submission 87304) | Marine algal microbial communities from Maine, USA - Maine_Asex2 metaG | ecosystem: Host-associated > Algae > Red algae > Unclassified | place: Maine, USA | collected 2015-01-05 | reverse complement strand
CTTGTATAATAGATGAAGTTCAAGTATTAGGATGTACAGACCCAATGGCAAATAACTTTGATATGGATGCAAATTGTGATGACAATTCTTGCAGCTTTATGGAATTGGGTTGCACAGACCCTTGTGCACCAAATTTTGATATGGATGCAGATACAGATGACGGAAGTTGCATGCCATACGATACAACATGTAATTTAGATTGTACACAAGGTGACATAACAATTTGGGATGCTGCGACTTGTGAATGTATAATGCAAACAGTTACTGTGCTTGGTTGTACCAATCCTGCCGCTGATAACTTTGATAATTTAGCAAATTGCGATGATGCAAGTTGTGTATTTCCACCAGATTGCCCAACATTATTTAATGCAACAGCAAGCACAAATGTAGCTTGTTCAGGTGATGAAGTAATTTTTACAGCATTATTAAATCCAGCAGATGCATCAAATGCCTCTCTTTCAGTTGAAAGTGGTACAGGTTTAGTATTAGTTCCAAGCTTTGCTGGTCCTGATAATTATGGTGTTTATACCTCAACAGTAACATTAGCTAATAATCAATGTAGCCCAACTACACAAACTTTTAATATTATACTTACTTGCACTGATGATGGAAGCACAGCTGCTTTCCAATCGGAAGACATAACAGTTTATCCAAATGATATTAGTCAATTTATAAATATTGTTTCAGATGATTGTAGTGCTTCAGTTTCATTAGATGCAGCTTGTGCAGGCTTTATTGAAATTACCACAGCAACAAGTTTTACAGCAGCAGAAGGAGAAAGCGGTTCTTGGGATGTTTGTTATGAATATTTTAGTAATAGTTCTCCAGGTTGCTTTGATGCTTCAGCTTGTATTCCTATTGCATATGATTGTCCATTAGTTGATCCTTGTACAAATAATGCAGGTTTCTTAACTGGCGGCAATACATTTATGTGTGAAGATGATATACTAATTGCAAATGCATTAAATACAACTATTCAATCAGGTTGTGCATTAGTTTATGTTTTACATGATGGATCACCACAAACACTTGGTAATGTTTTAGCAAGTAATTCAGATGGTGTTTTTGTAAATGATGGAAGCATACCAACAAATGTTGAATTATGTGTTCAAGCCTTAGTTGCTTGTAACGTTACTCCAGGATTAATTCCTCAGCCTACTGATGAATGTTATGATGCCTCAAATTGTTTATCAGTAACGTATTTAAATCCAATTCAAATTATAACGAATGAAATTTGTTCTGCTGATGGATTAACTTATATGGTTGATGTTAGTATTTCTGGTGGTGGACCAAGCTTATTGCCAGGTGTACATACTTTTGATGTACTTGGTTTTGGTCAGGTAAATAATGGGCAAACTTTCCAAATTGGTCCATTTGCATCAGGTTCAAATTTTACCATAGCTGTAAATGATGATGGCAAAGGTTGTACTCAAGAATTTACAGGAACTACTACTTGTCAACCACAAGAAGATTGTGATGCTGGTATAATGCCAACTGCAGTGCAATATGCTTGTGCAGATCAATTTGTTAATAGCAATACTGCAGGTGCTCAAGTTAGTCCTGGACAAACTTTAGTTTATGTTTTACACAATGGTACTGATGCAAGTATAGGTTCTGTGTTTGGAACTAATAGTACTGGATTGTTTAACAATGATGGCGCTTATCCAACAAATACACAACTTTGTATATCAGCTGTAATTGGTGATTTTTCAGCTACTGGAATTCCTACCAACATTTGTGATATATCAAATTGTCAACCAGTAGTTTTTTTAGATCCTATCGTAGTCAATCATACATACATTTGTAATGATGCTACTAGTGAAGCTGAGGTAACTTTTAATATAACTGGTGGTGGACCAGGTTATTTACCAACGGTACATACTTATAATGTTACAGGTGATTATAATAACCCAACAGCACAAGCTGGCGTTACCTATAACTTCACAGCACAAAGTGGTGATACTTATACAATAATTGTTTCAGATGATGGAAAAGGTTGTTCTGAAAGTATATTATCAACTGAAGTTCAATGTAACAAACTACCTGTTGAATTAATTAGTTACGAAGGTGAAGTTAAAACAGATGGCAATCTATTAAAATGGATAACAGGTAGCGAAATTGAAAATGATTACTTCACATTAGAAGTTTCAACAGATGGAAATCAATTTACTGAAATTGCAACAATAGCTGGTAATGGAACTACAAGCCTACCAAATAGTTATAGTTTCCTTGATAAAGAAGCTAAAGCTGGTACAAGCTTTTACAAATTATGGCAAACAGATTTTGATGGAACAACAGTAATGGCTGGTATTGTTCAATTAACAAGAGGTGAGCAAAGCTTATCTATTCTAAATATCTATCCAAACCCAATACTTAGTGTTTTAAATATTGAATTTGTAGTAGCAAGTAATTCAGAAACTAATATTTCAATAATTGATATTGCAGGTAGAAGATTAATAAGTCAAAATAACTTAGCACACGCTGGAATCAATAATAGTACATTAAATGTTGAAGATTTAGCAAGCGGAATATATTTTGTAACAATAGTATCAGGCGATAATATTGAAACGAAACAATTCATTAAAGAATAACCTAATATATTACATTATTAAAACCCTGCATTTTTGAAAATGTAGGGTTTTTTTGTTTATAAAAGTTATTATACTACAATGTTGAAAAATGGCTTTGTAAAGCCATCAATATTCAGTTGTTATTAGTACCTTTGCGCAGAATTTTTAAGCAGGTTAATATATATGCTAAAATGAGCAAGACAATAAAGCTAAAGAGAGGCTTCGATATTAAATTAAAAGGTCATCCTGAAGAAAAAATCCTTAGTACTTTTAAATCAGCTACTTACGCTGTTAGACCACCAGATTTTGTTGGTATAAGACCCATTCCAAAATTAATGGTTGAAGTTGGTGATGAAGTTTTAGCAGGTGATGCAGTATTTTTTGATAAGCCTAATCCTGAAATTTTTTATTGTTCACCAGTGAGTGGTGAAGTAGTAGATATTAAAAGAGGAGCAAAAAGAGCAATTGAAGAAGTTGTGATTTTAGCAGATGAAAAAGTAGCCTTTAAAAACTTTGATAAAAAAAATCCAGGTTCTTGTAATCGTGAAGAGATTATTGCAAATTTAAAAGAAGCTGGTTGTTGGCCGTTTATAAAACAGCGTCCATATAATGTAATCGCCAATGCTGAAATTGCACCAAGAGATATTTTTGTTTCTTGTTTTGATACAAACCCATTAGCCCCAAATATTGAGTTTGCATTAAAAAGTGATTTAAGTGATTTTCAAATAGGAATTGATGTACTTAAAAAACTGACCGATGGTTCTGTTTATTTAGGGGTTGATGATGCAAATTCTGCTTTTGCAAATATGAGCGGCGCTGAAATAAATATTTTTAGTGGGCCACATCCTGCGGGTAATGTTGGGGTTCAAATACATCATATTAGTGCAATTAATAAAGGGGAAACTGTTTGGACAATAAGCCCTTATGATGTTGTATTGTTTGGCAGATTGTTTAACAAAGGAACTTACGATACAAAAAGATTAATTTCAGTTGGTGGTCCACCTGTAAAAGCACCTCAATATATACCAACTTACATTGGCGCAAGCGTTGATGCTGCATTAGACCAAAATATAACAAGTAAAAATATAAGAGTGGTAAGTGGTAGTGCCTTAAGTGGTACAAAAATGAGTGTAGGTCAACACATAAGTGCTTTGGTAAATAGCGTATCTGTTTTAGAAGAAGGTGATTTTTATGAATTGTTAGGATGGATATTACCAAGTTATCCAAGACCAAGTTTATCGCCAACTATACCTCCATTTGAGTTAACAACTAAATTTCCATTTATAAAAAAGGTAGAGCGTTTTAATGCCAACACAAATACACACGGCGAAAAACGTGCATTTGTTGTAACAGGGCAATATGAATCTGTTGTGCCAATGGATATATATCCGCAAGCTTTACTAAGAGCAATTTTAAGTAAAGATTTTGATATGATGGAAGGATTAGGAATTTATGAGGTTGTGGAAGAAGATTTAGCTTTATGTGAGTTTGTATGTACATCAAAATTTAATGTACAAGAAACTTTACGTGAAGGATTAGAATTATTAAGAGAACAAGGTTAATTAATATACAATGCGTAAGGCAAGTTTTATAAGAAATCAAGTTGACAAAATCAAACCCTATTTTAGTGACAATGCACTATTGCATACGGTGTTTGATGGTTTAGAAACCTTTTTATTTCAACCAAAAGAAACAACAAGCTCAAACACCCACATAAAAGATGGGATGGATTTGAAACGGACAATGGTACACGTAGTATTAGCTATGGTACTTTGTGCAGTACACGGTGTTTTAAACATTGGTCATCAACATTATGCTGCAATGGGTTTATACCCTGGCATTACAGATGGCATGCTATGGAAAGCGCTTTATGGTGTACTTCAATTTATACCAATGATTACTGTTGTTCACTTAGTTGGTTTAGGTGTTGAGTTTATTTTCGCTGCTAAAAAAGGGCACGCTATTGAAGAAGGTTTTCTGGTCTCAGGTTTTTTAATTCCATTAATAATGCCACCAGATATTCCATTATGGATGGTGGCTATTGCAACAGCATTTGCTGTAGTAATTGCGAAAGAAGCATTTGGTGGTACGGGAATGAATATTCTAAACATTGCATTAACAGCAAGGGTATTTGTTTTCTTTGCTTATCCAACCTACATATCAGGTGATACAGTTTGGATATCTCAAGACTATAATATTTTACATCATTTAGTTGGCTTACCAGCGCAAACAATGGAAATGTTAGGCATTTCAAATTTACCAGATGGAGGCTGGCCCGCCATGATGGCAAACGGTGTCACAGGAGCCACACCACTCGGCTTGGCAGCAGTTGGTGGATGGGAAGCAGTAACAGAAGTTTATTCAATAAAAGACATGATACTTGGTTTTATTCCAGGTTCGGTTGGTGAAATGAATAAAATATTTATCGTTTTTGGTGCATTATTTTTAGTACTTACGGGAATTGGTAACTGGAAAATTATGTTATCAATGATAGTAGGTGCAATATTTATGGGAATTGTTATAAATCTTATCGGTTCAAGTCCATTCACTCAAGTTCCTTGGTACTATCATTTTATTATTGGTAGTTTCTTTTTTGCAATGGCTTTTATGGCAACAGACCCTGTAACAGCCACCCAAACAGAATCGGGTAAATTTATATATGGCTTTTTAATTGGTGTCTTCGGTATGATTATTCGTATCCTAAATCCTGCATATCCTGAAGGATGGATGTTAGCTATTCTTTTAATGAATGTATTTGCACCACTAATTGATCACGTTATCATTAACAGAAATGTAAAAAGGAGGTTAGCTCGTGTCGGATAATATTAAAACTATACTTTATGCAGCAGTTATGGCTGCAGTTGTTGCTCTTACTTTAGCTTTTCTTAAAACGTATTTGGCTCCAATCCAAAAAGTTCAAGAAGATCGCGATAAAAAGATTAACATTTTAAAAGCGGTTGAGTATAACGATTTTATGGATGCTAAAGAGGAATACAACAAGAGAATTGAAGAAGTTGTAATTGATTACAAAGGCAATGTAAAAGAAGGAATTAATCCTTTTGATTTAGAAAACAGTAAGAAACAAGCTAAAAAATTACCAGAAGCTGAACGTTCTTACCCTGTTTATGTATATACTTCAGATACTAGAAAAAAGAAATATATTATTCCAATGACAGGCAATGGACTTTGGGATGAAATTTCTGGTTTTATGGCAATAGATGATGATTTTAATACAATACACGGTGCTTCATTTGCACACGTTGGGGAAACACCAGGTTTAGGTGCTGAAATAACTGAAAATTGGTTTCAAAGTCAATTTGCTGGAAAAAAATTGAAAGACCCAAGCGGTGAAATGGCTTTTGATGTTTTAAAAGGCAGAGGTAACGATTTAAATGAATATGAAGTAGATGGTATAACTGGCGCAACAATTACTGCCGATGGCGTTGACAATATGATACAAAAAGAAATAAGCTTTTATGAAACATATTTTGAACAGCAAGAAAAAGCGATGGCGCAAAATTCAGGCGGAACAGTTGATAACCCAGCATTAAGAGCACCAGCTGTTAGAAAAATGTCTACTAACTTATTTAGTAGAGGAGCCAGAACATTAGCAAATCAAATAAACTTTCAAACTGGTTCAGCTATAGTTACTAAAGAATCAATGAAACAGATTCAAGCATTAGTAGCTTATTTAAGTAATAACCCAGCTAAACGTGTTGAAATAATTGTTAATGACAAAGCTGATAAAGATCTTTCGCAAAGACGTGCGGAAAACATTTATGGATTTGCATTGCAACAAGGTGCTCGCCAAAGTCAATTAGCTTATAAAGGTGATGCTGATTCAGGCAGCAGTAATAGAGTTGAATTTAATTTATTGAATTAATAATAAAAAGAGAAAAAAAATGAGTACTGCCACAGCAGAAGCAACTCAGGAAGTAAAAAAGGTTGCCCCAAAGGAACCACTACTTTCCAAAAAGAACAGAAAACTAATTTCTGACCCATTGGATGATTCAAATCCAATAACAGTTCAGGTGTTGGGAATTTGTTCTGCATTAGCAGTTACCACACAGGTAAAGCCTGCTTTTGTAATGACTTTATGTGTGATTTTTGTTTGCGCTTTTGCAAACTTAATCATTTCATTATTACGAAATGGAATTCCATCACGAATTAGAATGATCGTTCAATTAGTTGTAATTGCATCATTAGTAACAATTGTATCTGAAGTGCTTAGGGCATATCAATATGATTTAAGTAAACAGTTATCAGTTTACATTGGCTTAATAATTACTAACTGTATAGTAATGGGTAGGTTAGAGGCTTTTGCAATGGCAAACAAGCCTTGGCCAGCATTTTTAGATGGTTTAGGTAATGGAATAGGCTATGGTGCAATACTTTTATTAGTAGCTATTGTAAGAGAATTTTTTGGTTCAGGTACACTTTTTAAAGTTTCATTAATTCCACAATTTGTTTATGACTTTGGTTATGAAAATAATGGGGTAATGTTAACACCTGCAGCAGCAATGTTTATTATTGGGGTTTTCATTTGGTGGCAGCGTTCACGAAATGAAAAATTAATTGATATCTCTTAAATAAAGAAAAAATGGAGTATTTAAATATTTTTATTCAAGCAGCCTTTATTGAAAATATGGTACTTGCCTATTTTTTGGGGATGTGTTCTTTTTTAGCTGTTTCCAAAACAGTTAAAACTGCATTTGGTTTAGGTTTAGCTGTAATTTTTGTTTTGGCATTTACAGTGCCGATAAATTGGTTAATCAAACATTTCTTTTTAGAAGAAGGCGCTTTAACTTGGTTAGGTTCCTCTTTCGCTACTATTGACCTTACTTTTTTAGGACTGATAATATACATTGCCGTAATTGCATCATTCGTTCAACTAGTTGAAATGGTAGTTGAAAAATTCTTCCCAGCACTATATGTTTCCTTGGGTATATTTTTACCATTGATTACGGTAAACTGTGCAATACTTGGTGGTGTATTATTTATGATAACAAAAGAATTCAGCTTCGGACAAGCAATACCATTTGGTTTAGGAAGTGGATTTGGGTTTTTCTTAGCAATAGTTGCTTTAGCAGCTATTAGAGAAAAATTAAGATATAGCGCTGTACCTGCACCATTGCGTGGTTTGGGTATAGCTTTTATAATAACAGGCTTAATGGGCATTGCCTTTATGAGCTTTATGGGTATAAAACTTTAATAAAAAATTATGATAAATAACTTAGGGTTGTTACTAATTTTTGCGGTAAATGCAAAGTTATTGTTGCCAGCAGCTGTAATGGCATTTATATTTATAATGATGCTTTTGGTATTACTATTATTGTTTGCCAAAGCAAAACTAATACCTTCAGGAGAAGTTTCGTTAGTGGTAAATGGTGATGAAGCAAATCCAATTGTTACTCAACCAGGTGCAACTTTGCTTACAGCATTATCTGAGCGTGATTTATTCCTTCCTTCAGCTTGTGGTGGAGGTGGTACATGTGCTATGTGCCTTTGCCAAGTTTTTGAAGGCGGTGGTGATGTGCTACCTACAGAAATGAACCACTTAACCAGAAAAGAAGCAAAAGAAAATTGGAGATTGGCTTGCCAAGTAAAAGTTAAGAATGATATGGTACTTGCAGTACCTGAAGAAGTTTTTGGTATTAAAAAATGGGAATGTGAAGTTGTTTCAAACTACAATGTAGCATCATTTATTAAAGAATTTGTAGTAAAACTACCAGAAGGGGAAGAGCTTGATTTTGAATCAGGTGGATATATACAAATTGACGTGCCAGAGTGTGTAGTTGAATATAAAGATATGGACATTGCACCACATCCGAGCGATGAGGCTGGTCCTGATAAATTTAAATCAGAATGGGATAAATTTGGTTTGTGGGATTTGGTAATGAAAAACGATGAACCAATTTTTAGAGCCTATTCAATGGCTAATCACCCTGCGGAAGGTAATATAGTAAAGTTGAATATTAGAATTGCTACTCCACCTTGGGATAGAGCAAAAAATGACTGGATGGATGTTAATCCAGGTATCTGTTCTTCTTATATATTTGGTGCAAAACCAGGTGATAAAATAACCGTTTCTGGTCCTTATGGTGAGTTCTTTATAAAAGACACTAAAAAGGAAATGGTTTATATTGGCGGTGGAGCAGGAATGGCACCTTTACGTTCACATCTTTTCCATATTTTACAAACTGAAAAAGAAACAGATAGAAAAATATCATATTGGTATGGCGGTAGAACCAAACGTGAGTTGTTTTACATAGATGAATTTAGAGCTTTAGAAGAAGAGTTTCCAAATTTCAAATTTCATGTATCCTTAGATAATCCATTACCAGAAGATAATTGGAATGCAAAGGAAAGTATAGATGATGAAGGAGATGGTTTTGTAGGTTTTATAATGCCAATGTGTTATGAAAAATACTTAAAAGATCATCCAGAACCAGAAGAGATAGAATATTATTTCTGTGGACCGCCATTAATGAATGCATCAGTAATTAGAGCATTAGATGAGTTAGGGGTGCCTGATGAAAATATAGCCTTCGATGATTTCGGTGGTTAATATTAATATACAAATAAGAAAAACCCCGCAACTGCGGGGTTTTTTGTTTGTAATACTACTAATATTTTCTGCTTGTATAACAGAACCAAAGCAAGAGGTTAAATTAGTTGGTGAAACAATGGGTACAACCTATGTGGTAAAATACATAACAGATGAAGAGCCACCAATAAATAATGTTGCAATAAAACAGTTGCTAAATCAAATTAATGAATCTGTTTCAACTTATATCAAACGTTCAACTATTTCAAGGATAAATGTTAATAATGTAACATTAGCATATGCTGCTGAATTAGATACCATATTTATTGAGAATTTTAATTTAAGCAAGAAAATATACAAACAAACAAAAGGAGCATTTAACCCTTCTTTAATGCCATTAGTAAATTATTGGGGTTTCGGCTATAAAGAAAAATCAAGAACAGAAGTTGATAGCGCATTGGTTGATAAGATGATAAAGAAATGCAATTTAGATTATTTTAAAATTGAAGATAATCGATTGCGGAAAGGCTATAATGAAGGTGAATTAGATTTTTCAGCCATCGCTAAAGGATATGCTGTTGACGAAATTGGCGCTTTGTTAGAAAGCAGAAAAATAAATAATTATATGATTGAAATTGGTGGCGAAATTTTGGCAAAAGGGAAAAATGCCGCTGATGTATATTGGGCAATAGCAGTAGATCAGCCAAAAATTGAAGGCAAAAGAAAAAATTTTAAAGCAATTATTAATCTAAATAACAAAGCCATTGCTACTTCTGGTAATTATCGAAATTACCGTGAGATAGGCAAAGAAAAGTATGGACATATAATAGACCCAGCTACAGGTTACCCAAAACAGACCGACATTTTAAGCGTATCAATTATTGCAGATAACTGCGCTTCGGCAGACGCATTTGCAACGGCTTGCATGGTTATGGGTGCTCAAAAAGCTAAAGATTATATTGAATTAAATCTTGAAATAGAAGGCTACTTAATATACTTAGATGAAAATGGTAAAGAAAAAAGTTGGAAATCTGATGGAATAGAAATTAGAGAATTAGGAGTAAATTAATCTCAATAGTACAGAAAGCAACAATTTATTAGCTAAATTTTCTTAAAGCTTGAATTCTAATCCGAGAGCTTTATTATGCATGTGATACCTATAGTTTATAATAAAAATTATTATAATTCTTTTAAACTATTCTATCAAAAGAAAGTATAATACTATTAAATAAAAGCAGATTTGATAATAGTGGGCTAAAGATGATTGACTTAGAAAAGTTTATAAAAGCAATTCAAGAGAAATTGAAGGTTCAAGCTTTGGATTAACAATTGCTAAACAAGTTATAGTTACTCATAATGGTAAAATTTGGATAGAGTCAGAATTAGGAAAGTATACAGAAGTTATTTTTACTCTGCCAAAAGTAAATATAGAAGTATGAAGCTTCTAAAAAGTAATTTATTGATGTTTTATACCAATTTTAGTATAAGATGTTGCATAAAAATTTTGAATTTAATTTGGTAAGATTGAGGCAAAAACGCAGGTATCCCGAAACTTCGGGACACCGAGTATTTTAACGAAAAGGTTGCCAACATTAAAACTAAATTTATACGACATTTTGTGCTAAATTTAGTATTAGATTATTTAACAGCAGGCAAAGTGCTTGATTGTGAAGTATCACAGTTTTCGGAAGGAACCTCACCGCAAACCGTACATTCACCAATTTCGTTTTTTAACAAAGGGTTATTTTGCGCACAGCTACCATTAAATTTACCATCCTTTTTAAAGAAGGATTTGATGGAAATTCCAGCGATTGCTAAGCTAATTGCTATAAGTGTAAGTATTAAAGTGGGAATGAATAACTCCATAAGATTAAAACAATATACTACAAAGATTAGTTCAATTTTTGGGACAGTATGTTGATTTTTATTGTAAAGATTTAATGTTAGCGATTCAAATTGATGGTTCAAGTCACTATACTGAAGAAGCTCAAATAAGAGATAAAAAACGACAAGGAATTTTATAATCCTTGGGCGATCAATTTTTACGTTTTAATGATTTGGAGGAAAAAAGGGATATTAAATATGTGGTAAATGAAATTTATACTTATGTTGAATTGAATAAGAATAAATTAATTGGGATAACCTGCATTTAACCTCAAACAGGTAGAACCCACCTCTAACCCCTCCGAGTAGGGGAATTTCTACTTTTACAAACCATTATGAAGTTTGATTTATTTAGGATACTATTTATTGTGAATAGATAAAAAAAGCAGCACTTAAATAAAAGAAGTGCGGCAGAAAAATATTCTATGCAAATACTTTTCAAACCGCATCCTTCTTTCACAGTGCTGCTTTACGCAGAATCAACCCTCTTTATAAACAAACAAGCTATATTTTAGTAAATCGTTGAGAATTGGTTTGTGAATTTTGTGTAATTTTTAATAGATATGATCCTTCTGCCAAATCATTTATATCAACTGGAATCACATTCAATCCATTCTGAACTTCTATATTCTTAGTCAATAATAACTGACCAATGTTATTGTAAATTTCTAATGATACAGGTCCACTTTCAACTGTATTCAAATTTAAATGGAAACTATTTTTTACAGGATTTGGTATAATGCTAATTGCTAATGAACCTGACTTTCTTGTCAACTCAATTATACCAACTACTGCATAAGTACCATCAAAATCTGTTTGACTTAATCTGTAATAAGTTAATCCGTTTGAAGCTTCTTTATCTAAATAGCTATATGAATTATTTACACTTGAAGTACCTGCACCTTTTTGGTTGTCAATTACATTAAATTGCTCGCCATCTAATGAACTTTCTAAAGTGAAAAAATCATTATTAATTTCGGTAGCAGTT
>Ga0114956_1003577_pt1 | contig 11994 bp, 10 predicted proteins | sample MaitaG_FD_87304 | JGI IMG/M metagenome (GOLD analysis project Ga0114956, IMG submission 87304) | Marine algal microbial communities from Maine, USA - Maine_Asex2 metaG | ecosystem: Host-associated > Algae > Red algae > Unclassified | place: Maine, USA | collected 2015-01-05 | reverse complement strand
TCGCTGCCGGTTCACCTGCGGTGTCGGCAACCGTGCTCCGCGATGGAGAAGTCGTTCACGAGGTCGCATTGGGTTCGCGAACCCAAGCGGGCGACCCGGTCGCGATCGGTGATCGCTATCGCGTGGCGAGCATCAGCAAGGTCATCACCGCCATCACCACGTTGCGCCTGGTCGAACGTGGTGTGATCCGCCTCGACGATCAGGTCGGTGGGCGACTCGCGGTGCGCGCCGGCGTCGCCGCCCCCGTTGCCGACGTCGAACGGATCACGGTCCGGCACCTGCTGACGCATCGCTCGGGTATCGGCCAGTACGAGAACCTCATGTTTCGGCGCCAGGTCGAGTCCTGCACGGCCGCGGCCGCGACCGGGCTGAGCCGCGATCTCGAACGACTCCCTGGCACGACGTTGCGCTACAGCAATCTCAATTTCTGCTTGCTCGGGCTACTGATCGAGGAGGTGACAGGGCTCGCGTACGAGGACGTCGTGCGCGACGAACTCCTCGTACCGCTCGGCGTCGATGGCATGCGTCTCGCCGGCACCTTCGACGTGACCGACAACGACGTCGCACACCAGTCCGACGACGGGCGCAACTACATGGAGGTGCTTGGCGCGGCTGGTTCCTGGATCGCATCGCCGACCGAGGTGGCGACGATCATCGACTCGCTCGACCTCACGACACCTGGGTGGAAGCCACTCAGTCCCGAGTCGGTCGTCGAGATGCGCTCGATCACCGAGACGCCCCCGGTCCCGCCCTCTGACGATCCAACGGCGACGACCACCACGACACTGGAGCCACCTCCACCGCCGACCCGTGGATACGGCATGGGCCTGATGATCTTCGGGCCGGAGTCGTTCGGGCACACCGGCACACTCGAGAGCACGCATGCGATGACGGCGCGTCAAGCCGACGGAATCACGTGGGCGATCACCGTGAGCGGCGATCATCCGTCGTCGACTCGCGATCTCGCGGGCATCGTCGCCGAAGCACTCCGCTACGCCGGGGTCACCTGACAGCCGTGTCATTGCGAGCTGCCATTGCGTGCCGGGCACTCGATGACACACGATGACGAGCGACGGTCGATCGGGTCCTAACGTCGATGCCATGTCCGACGCACTGATCATCGACGCCTGCCGCACGCCCCGAGGAATCGGCAAACACGGCAAGGGTGCCTTGTCGCACCTCCACCCACAGCACGTGGCGCGCACGGTGCTCGCTGCGCTCGTGGAACGCAACGGATTCGACACCGCCGACGTCGACGACGTCGTCTGGGGGACGAGCGCTCAGGTCATGGAACAGGGCGGCGACCTCGGCCGCATGGCCGCGCTCGACGCGGGCTACGACATCACCGCGAGCGGCGCGACCCTCGACCGCTTCTGTGGCTCGGGTATCACCACGGCGAACTACGCGGCCCATGCCGTGATGGCCGGCATGGAGGACCTCGTGGTCTCTGGCGGCACCGAGATGATGTCGTTGCCGAAGAAGGGGATGCTGCCGATGGGAGCCGGCAACCAGCACCTCCAGGAGCTCCACCCGCAGTCCCACCAGGGTGTGTGCGCCGACGCGATCGCCACGATCGAAGGCATCTCCCGCGAGACCCTCGATGCACACGCTGCCGAGTCGCAGCGCCGCGCCGACATCGCGATCAAGGAAGGTCGATTCGCCAAGTCACTCGTTCGCGTGATCAACGACGACGGCACGGTCGCGCTCGACCACGACGAGTTCCCGCGCCCGGGCACCACTGCGGAATCGCTCGCCGCTCTGAAGCCCAGCTTCCCCGCAATCGCCGACTATCGGCACACGGAGGACTCGGCGACGTTCCGTGAACTCATCAACCAGAAGTACCCGGACCTCGACATCCAGCACGTCCACCACGCAGGCAACTCCTCGGGCGTCGTCGACGGTGCCGCAGCGATCCTCTTCGCCAGCGAGCAGTACGCGCAGGCGCACGGCCTCACTGCACGAGCCCGCGTCGTCGCCACAGCGAACATGGGCGACGACCCGACGCTGATGTTGAACGCCCCCGTTCCGGCAGCACGCAAGGTGCTCGCGAAAGCGGGCATGACCCTCGACGACATCGACATCTTCGAGATCAACGAAGCGTTTGCGGTCGTGTCCGAGAAATTCCAGCGTGACCTCGACCTCGACCGTGACAAGGTCAACATCAACGGCGGTGCAATGGCGCTCGGTCACCCGATCGGCGCCACCGGGGCAATCCTCATCGGCACCGTGCTCGATGAGCTCGAGCGCACCGACAAGCAGGTCGGTCTGATCACGATGTGTGCAGGCGGCGGCATGGCCCCGGCGATCATCATCGAGCGCATCTGACGAGCTTCAGGTTCCGCCGCCGACCTCGACGCGGTGTTTCACAATCCGCCTGCTGGTGCACCATCAACACATGAACATCTCTGATCTTCGTGACGCACCCGACACCGTCAGCGACCTGGCAGCGGCTTCGCTCCGCGCTGCTTCGGACGTCTCGTTGCCGGACATCTCGCTCCCGGACGCACTCGACATCGACATCGTCGACGTGGCCGGCAACGCCGTCGAGTTCGCGAGCGATGTCGCCGGAGTCGTCGTCAGCCGCGGTGGACGTCTGTCGGGTCGCGCACTGCGTGCGGCATGGCGGAACCCGAAAGCCACGCTCGGCGTCGCGGCCGTTGTGGTGCTGCTGATCGGAATGCTCGCGGCCAAGCGCAGCTCGCCGGAATCGACGCCCGAAGCGGTCAGTTGAGCCGACCTGGCGTTCAGGCGTCGGTGTCGCCTGCCCACCACATGGTGCGCTGCGGGAACGGGATCGTGATTCCGGCGTCCGCCAAAGCAGCTTCCACTTCGAATGCGACGTCGCTGCGTGCAGACCAGAAGTCAGCGATGGACGGCTTGTGCCAGAAGCGCACGGCGAAGTCGATGCTCGAGTCGCCGAACGCCTCGAGCAGCGCCTCGGGCGGTGGTGAGGCGAGCGTTCCTTCGGCTCGTGTTGCAGCCTCGACCAGGATCCGTTGGGCTTCTCTGAGGTCGGTCCCATAGGCCACGCCGACCGGCAGCGTCGTCCGGCGTGAACCGCGCTGCGTGTAATTGGTGATGTCGGACTTGATCACCGTCGCCGACGGGATCTTCACGAGTTCACCTGCTGGTGTGAGGATCGTGGTGAGGCGGGTGTCGATGGTTTGCACCGTGCCTTCATGGTCGTTCACCTGGATCTGGTCGCCGTAGGTGAACGGTCGCTGGATCTGGAGAAGGACACCGGCGATGAAGTTCTCGAGGATGTCTTGCAGCGCGAATGCGAGTGCGATACCGGCGATGCCGAGTCCGCCGACGGCCAGCCCGATAGGTATGCCGAGGTACTCGAGCGCGTAGACGAAACCGACGATCATGACGACGTAGCCGATGAGCCGTGCGATCAACGCCGCGAGGGCCGGGTCGACGCGATGCCCGCGATGGAGCAGCCGGGCCACGAGCGCCTTGATCACGAAGGCGACCGCGATGCCGCCGAGGAAGATTCCGCCCGCGATTGCGAAGTCTGTCCATCCCAGCCCTGAGTCGGTGACAGCATCAGCGAAACGCTCAGTCGCTGATTCCGACGTCGAGTCGTCGGTGGGGACTCGCAAGGTGTTCATCGAAACAGTGTGGCCTGTCGGCGCGTGTCCGAAACGACGGTCGACCGGATTCAGCTCGCGGGGCGCGGGTCGAGGTGGATTCCGGCGAGCATGCAGCGGACCGAACCGCCAGCGAGTTCGATCGTCGAGATGTCGACCGCGACGATGTCGCACGATGCTTCGATCGTGCGGAGCTGTGTCGCGGTCAGCGACCGGTGTGCCCGCTCGGACATCGCGAGCAGTCGACCGTTGCTGCCGGTCAGTTGGAACGCATTGCCGGCAAAGTCTCGGAGTTGCTCGTGCGTGAGGTCGACCACCGTGCGTCCCGTCTCGGTGAGTCGGTCGACGACCTCGTTGCGTCGAGTGATGTCGGGGAGTGCGTCGAGGCAGATCAGTGCGATGTCGGTTCCCACGCACATCAGCACGTTGGTGTGATAGATCGGCGTGCCCTCGTCGTCACACGCGTCGAACACCATCGGCTCATAGCCGTTGTGAGTGCAGAAGCGCTCCAGGATCACCGGGTCGGCTCGATGGGAGCGTGCGACGTAGGCGATCCGCCCGATGTGGTCGAGGACCATCGCTCCAGTGCCTTCGAGAAACAGACCGTCGTGCTCCAGGCCGGAGTAGTCGATGACGTCCTGCACTCGGTACTGCTCCTTGAGCAGTTCGATCACATCGGCGCGTCGCTCGAGACGGCGGTTGGGAGTGAACATCGGATACGTCACGATCCGTCCGCCCCGATGGGTGGAGAACCAATTGTTCGGAAACACGCTGTCCGGTCGCAGCGTCGTCTCGTCGTCGAAGAGGTGGACGCGGACGCCTTTGGCGGACAGCGCTGTCGCGAGGGCGGTCGACTCGCTGTACGCGGCGTGAGCGATGTCGGCCGCGCTCCGGTCGGGAGCACCCGTTTGGAAGACGTTGTCCGCAGCGGTCTGCGGGTTGACGGCGAAGTGATGCGGCCGAATCATCAGCACGGTGGTCGGTGCCTGCAGCGAATGGCGGCGCGCCGCGATCGTGGCTGGCGCAGCCGACCCACTCGTCGTGATCGCGCTCACCGGCTCACACCGATGCGTTCTGAGCGACGTTCACGAGGGCGAACAGGTTCTTCGGATCCGCCGGCTCTGCGATGAGGTCGATGGACTCGAAGTAGTCGGTTCCGGTGATCCGGTCGTACAGGAACTTCAGTGCCGAGAAGTCTTCGATCGCGAAGCCGACTGAGTCGAACAGCGTCAACTGATCCTCAGAGGTCCGGCCGGGAACGTCGCCGGTGAGGACCTGCCAGAGTTCGGTGACCGGCCAATCGTGAGGAAGGAACTGGATCTCGCCCTCGATGAACGACTGCTCGGGGTACTCGACGAAGATCGACGCGCGTTTGGTCAGTTCGATGTCGAGTTCGGTCTTGCCGGGACTGTCGCCACCGATCGCGTTGATGTGCAATCCGGTCGAGGCTCCTGCGGTGGCGGCGGCGTCGTGTGCGGCCGTGATCATCTCGTCGGTGAGCACGGTCGCGTTCTTCTTGTCAGCGGTGCAGGTCGTGATGATCTGTGCGCCCATGACGGCGTCGGCGGCGTCGGCACACAGCGTGACGTCGAAGCCGAGGTCGGTGGCGTTTCGTTCGAACTTCGTCATTGCCTCGGCATCCACGTCGAAGACGCGCAAGGTGTTGATCCCGAGGTTGGCGCGGAAGGCGAGGGCTTGGAACTCCGATTGTGCGCCGCTGCCGATCATGGCCATCGTGTGAGCGCCGGCCGGTGCGAGTGCCTTGGCGGCCATCGCCGAGGTGGCTGCCGTGCGCAGCGCCGTGAGCAAGGTCATCTCCGAGATCATCAGCGGATAGCCGGTGTCGACATCGGCCAACGCGCCGAAGGCGGTCACGGTCTGGAGCCCGCGACCGGCGTTGATGGGGTGGCCGTTGACGTACTTGAAGCCGTAGGTCTCACCGTCGCTGGTCGGCATCAGCTCGATCACCCCGTGTTCGGAGTGGCTCGGGATGCGTGGGGTCTTGTCGAAGACCGGCCAGCGGCGGAAGTCTCGCTCGATTGCAGCAACCAGGTCGACCAGCAGTGTTTCGAGCCCGGTATCGGAGGCCCACCGGGCCAGATGGTGGACGTTGACGAATCGAACCATGAAGAACTCCAATCGAGGGGTGACAACCTCTCTCTTACGCTACGAGTGGTCGGTGTGCACACTCAAGGCACAGATGGGAGAAGAATTGCACAGCGTCCAAACATATTGCATAGCTGCGACGTACTATCTGCATAGTGGCTGACCTGGACGATCTCGATCGCAAGCTCGTCGCGCTCCTGCGCACCGACGGTCGCGCACCCGTGACCACGCTCGCTCGTCAGTTGGGTGTGTCCCGAGCGACGGTCAACAGCCGGCTCGAACGATTGTTGGATTCCGGGAAGGTGCTCGGCTTCACGATTCGGATGCGTGATGACCACGGTGATGACGATGTCCGCGCCATCACGCTGATCGAAGTCGTGGGTCGGTCGACCAACGAGGTGGTCAAGGCGCTCCGCGGCCTCGCTGAGATCCAGTCGCTCCATGCGACCAACGGGGGCTGGGATCTCGTTGCCGAGGTGCGCTGCGACTCACTGCTCGACTTCGATCGAGTGCTCAACCGGATCCGTTCTGTCGACGGCGTCATCAACTCCCAGTCCAGCCTGCTGCTCAACTCGGTCCTGCGCAGCTGAGTGCCGCTGTCCTGCCGCGACAGTCAGCCTTTCCCGTCGCCCGATGACCGCCAGCGCTGCCCACACTTCACGCGCACCCAACCAGCTTTGTGTGACCGATTGCGCGGGATCCCGCGCAATGCCTCACACAAATCCCGAGCGTCGCCCGGCCCGGCTGTGTGTGTGACCGAATCCGCGGGATCCCGCGGAATCCGTCACACAAACCGAAGGCGGGACACGCAGAGATGGGGCTGGTGGGCTGTCGCGGCAGCGGCGAGTGCGGAGAAAAGATCAGGCGAGCAGTCGGCCGTGGCGATGGCGGGTTCGGCTGATCGCTTGCTCGCGAACCCAACGGTTCAGCTCGATCATCGGGTCGGCGACCGGCGCATCGACGTCGATCGCGATATCCGCGCGGTGCAGGACACGGCGCGCCTCGTCATCGAGTGAACACAGCAGACGGACCCGCTCGGGCCGTGTGCTCGACGCTGCCAGACGGCCGGCGAAGGCGGTGTCGGTTTCGTTGTTCGACGACGACAGTTCGAGGCGGACGCCGCTGACCGTGGCTGCGGTGCGCAGCGTGTCGATCTGTGGGTCGTTTCCGTCAGCGACGCGGGCGACCACGTGGTCGAGCGGCACGTAGCGCAAGATGTTTGCCTCGGCTGCGAGTCCGGTGGCGTCGTGTTCGAGGGCGTACCAGGAGTTCCAGACCTTCTGGAACGACGAGCTCACGTGGGCCGCATCGGTTGGCGGTGCACACGCGATGTGTGCGAGTTGAGCGACGTAGCCGGGCCCGCCGGCCTTGGAGCCGCCACCGACGGAGGACCGCTTCCACCCGCCGAACGGTTGACGCTCGACGATCGCTCCGGTGATGTGGCGGTTGATGTACGCGTTTCCGATCTCGACGTTGGCGAGCCAGTGCTCGACCTCGGTGTCGTCGAGCGAGTGGATGCCTCCGGTCAGCGCGAGGTCTCCAGCGTTCTGCAACGCGATGGCGTGTTCGAGGTCATCAGCGCGCATCAGACCGAGCACCGGACCGAAGCACTCGTTGCGATGGAACCAGGAGTCGGCGCGTACGCCGAGCCGCACGCCGGGCGACCAGCTTGTTCCGGTCGGCGCACCGACGGTGTCGAGCTGTCGAGGTTCGACGAGCCACGATTCCCCTGAGTCGAGCGAGGTCAGCGCACGTTCGAGTTTGCCGGTGGGAGGAGCAATCAACGGGCCGACCATCGACCCGGGGTCGGTGGCAGCCCCGACTCGCAGCGATGTCACGGCGTCACGCAGGCGGCGTTGGAACGTCGGGTCGTCGTAGACCTCGGCGACCACGATGCCGAGGCTTGCAGCCGAGCACTTCTGACCCGCGTGACCGAATGCTGACCGAACGAGGTCGCGGATCGCTTCGTCGATGTCGGCCGATGGTGTGATGATCAGCGCGTCCTTGCCACTGGTCTCTGCAAGTACGCGCAGGTCTGGTCGCCAGTCGAGGAACATCGCTGCGGTCTCATAGGCGCCGGTGAGCACGACCGTGTCGACTTTGGGGTGGGTGACGAGATGTTGTCCCACCGGTCCGTCTTCGCACATGACGAGTTGCAGGAGATCGCGCGGGACGCCGGATCGCCAGAACTGGTCGGCGATCCACGCGCCCACTGCGGTCGCTTCGGGTGCCGGCTTCAGAATCACGCTGTTGCCAGCGGCGAGCGCCCCGGCGACTCCGCCCGTCGGAATCGCGTACGGGAAGTTCCACGGCCCGACGACGATGACGACGCCGCGTCCTGCAACGGAGAGGCCGTCGGCTTCTGCCGCGTCGAGCCGCTCGCTCCCGGTCGTGGCGTAGTACCGACAGAAATCGATTGCCTCGCTGATCTCGGGGGCGCCCTCGTGGATGGTCTTGGCCACCTCGTGGGCCATCAATCCAATCGTTGCAGCACGTTCTGCGCTCATCAGGTCGGCTGCCGCAAGCAGCCAGCCGCGTCGGTCGGCAGCCGAGTACGGCGCGCGAGTGTGGGTGTCGTCTGCTGTCGACATCACGGCGTCGATTCCGCCGACCGTCGAGACCGAATGGTGCCCGACACGCTCCGCCATCTCGTCGGAGGGCGGGTTGGCAATCGCGTCGAGGAACTCCCGACGGGTCGTCGCGTCGGTGAGGTCGCTGTCGGGCTCGGCGACGAAGGCCGAGCCGATCGTGACGTCGACAGGGTGAAGAGCTCGGAGACACGCGCGGCCGACATCGAGCCGGGCGGTGACCGCCGCGCGGAATCGAGCTGCTTCGATGTCGAATTCGGGTGAGTCGGGTGTCAGCGTGAACAGTGAGCGCAGGAAGTTGTCTGGTTGCGTGTTCTCGTCGAGGCGGCGCGAGAGGTACGCGATCGAGGCGTCGAAATCGTCGTCGGCCACGACCGGTGCGTACATCAGCAACTCGCCCGCGGCAGCGTGAACGGCTCGGGCCTGTGCGGGTGCCATGCCTTCGAGCATCTCGAACTCGATGCGGTCGAGCACCTGGCGGTCAGCGCCGATCGTCAGCGCCCATGCGATGTCGAACAGGTTGTGTGAGGCGAGTCCGACCCGGACGACGCCGGCCCATTCGGGGCGCAGGAGCGAGTCGAGCATTGCCTTGTAGCTCGCGTCGACGTCGGCTTTCGATGCGTACGGCGCCGGCGTCCACCCGTGGATCTCCGCCTCGACTGCCTCCATCGCGAGGTTTGCGCCTTTGACGAGGCGGACCTTGATGGTGCCGCCCGAGCGAGCCTGCCGTTCGACTGCCCAGGCGCCCAGTCGATCCATCGCCTCGTGCGTGTCGGGAAGGTACGCCTGCATCACGATGCCGGCGTCGATGCCGGCGAACTCGTCGGCTTCGAGCACTCGCATGAACGATCGAACGGTGAGTTCGAGGTCGCGGTATTCCTCCATGTCGAGGTTGACGAACGTGCGCACCCCAGCGGACTCGGCCGCCCGGTACAGCTCGACGAGCCGCTCGCAGATCCGGTCGAGCGAGAGCTCGAACGCCATCGCGTCGAGGTTTGCCACGATCGACGAGACCTTGACCGAGACGTAGTCGACGTCGTCGCGGTTGATCCGGTCGAGCACACTGTCGAACCGTTCGTCGGCCTCTGGGTCGGACAGGATTGCTTCGCCCAGCGGGTTGACGTTGATCGCGACGCCGTCGTCTGCGCGCTGAGCGAGATGGGACCCGAACTCTGGGTCGTCAGCAGGGATCACGATGCCGTGAGTTTCGGCTTTGATCCGCTTGACGACCAGCGGCATCACGAGACGCGGGAGGCGTGGAGCGACGACAGCGCCTGCGCGCAAGAGCATTGCGTCGATGCGCCCGACCGCGTTCGTGTGGTGCTGGGTGACGACGTCGGCGAACCGATCGGCGGCGAGCGTCGGGTCGTCGATTCGCAGGACCTGGTCGGTCATCGCGAAGATCAGTTGACGTCCGCGCTCGTCGGCGAGCAGTGCGCCGAGCCGTTCGCGGCGTCGGACTTCGCCACGCGATTCGTCCAGCATGCTGGTGCTGAGCAGCCGTCGGGCGAGAGCGACGGCGTCGTCGACGAGGTCCGCGTCGGAGCGATGGGACACGGGCTGCGCAACGGTGTCGGTCATATACCCAGACAACAGGTCGCGGGCCCTCCTTGTCTGGCACGCGTTCGGCGTGCCGCGCCGCCGATTTCAGCCCAAGATCGAAAAAGTGCCTGGCACTTTTTGGATGAGCGGCTGGCAGGTCTTCGCGAGTGTCACACTGCGTGCATGCTCGACCGGTCGCTGGAAGCGGTCACTGACGTTCTCGCGACGGTGCCGCACGTGATGTTCAGCGTGAAATCGGTCGACGGGACGTACCTGGCGGCGAATCGTGCGTTTGCCGAGCGAGCTGGGGTCGTGGGTCAGGGGCAGGTCGTCGGGTGTACCGCTGCGGAGCTGTTCCCTGAGGATCTGGCCGAGCAGTACGAGGAACAGGACCGTGCCGTCATCGAGACCGGGTTGATGTTGACCAACGAGCTCGAGGTCATCACTCGACCGGATCGCTCATACGGCTGGTTTTTGACGTCGAAGTCGCGGTGGACCGACGAGAACGGAATCGCTGCGGGCGTCGTCTGTGTCTCGGTCGACTTACGGACCGCAGTCGATGGCACCGGTCCGCATGCTCGGCTCGCGGACGCGGTCGAGGTGGCGCGACGCCGTTATGCCGAGCGCCTCGATGTCGCAGACCTCGCGACCGCGGCCGACATGACACTGAGTCAGCTGGAACGGTCCGCCCGCCGCGTGCTCGGTCTCACCCCGAAACAGCTGATCCTTCGTTTCCGGCTCGAAGAAGCGCTCCGGCTGATCACGACGACCGACGTTCCGCTCGTCGACGTGGCCACACGCTGCGGCTACTACGACCAGAGTGCGTTCGGTCGCCACTTCCGCAAGGTCGTTGGATCTTCACCGGCGGCGTATCGGGCCGCTCGCCGGTGGGTCTGAATCACGCGTCCGGGATCAGCGTGTTCGCGAAGATCTGCCACGCCAGCGCGCTCTTCGCAACGAGGCTGAGCACGATGTACACGGTCTCTCCGAACACGTAGTCGCTCCACTTCCCGGTGCCCTTGTACTGGAGCCACTGGTTGACGGCGAAGCAGTTGAAGAACACGAAGATCGTCACGATGATCCCGTAGACGAAAGTGGGCGGTTGCTGTGCGCCTTCGATGCTCGCATTGATCACGAGGTACGAAGCGATCGCTGCCCACGGCCCGATGCCAGCAATGCAGCCGAACCAGAACGGCGTCCACCAGCGCTCGCCGTTGGGAGCGTTGACCATCTCCATCAACCAGCCGAAGAGGATCATCGAGGCGTTGACGAAGGCGATCGCGATGAGTGCGGCGACGTCGGTGATCCCGGTGATCAGCGCGATCAGCACGATCATCAGCGACGAGGACAGCGCGTACTCGACCCACCGAATTCGGTTGCGGCCTCGGCGAAGCTCGCGTCCGTAGAACGCGAATCCGATCGGCGAAGCGATCAGGAAGTGGAACAGCGCCGAGAGGAACATGAACAGCGAGATCGCGAACGCCAGTGGGACGCCCCAGAACTGTTCGATGACACCGTCGGCGAGCGGCGTTCCCGGCGGGCCGTTCAGGTTGAAGGTGCTGATGTCGAGTTTGGTGTCGTTGGCGAGGGCCACCATCAACGCGCCGGACACGAAGTGCAGTGCGCCCATCACAGCGTTGAAGACGCGGAGCTTGCGGAGTCGTTCGTCGGAGATCTCGACAGTTGGTGCATCGAAGTCGATGGAAAGCGCGGTCATGACGTAGGTGTACCCCGGCCGAAAGCTCCCTCAACCCTGTGTCGCCTGCTGTGCAGATACTTGCAACTTTCTCCGATCGTCGGCGTCCCTGTCACGCATGTCGAATTCGAACCCCACGGACACACCACTGACGAAGCCGGTCGCGATCGCCGGGCGAAGTCGAGACCTGTCGTGGGAATCTGCCTCGGCCTGCGGACGCAGCAGGTCGGGCGCTACCCCGTGGGGCACCACGGTGCTGACATGCGTGAAGTGTCGCCTCAAGGACGAGTGCCTCGATGACGCGCTCGAGAGTGCGATGCGCGGACGGATGGTGATGGGCCCTGCTGGCGGGCTCACCCAGCAGGAACGCAACAGTGTGCTTCGGTTGGCCGCGTCGAAGCGGATCTTCCTCGACCGAGTGTCGGCGTAGGGTCGGCGCCCGGGAGCAACAGGGGGAGTGTTCCCCGGC